>WUUC01031323.1_pt1 | contig 27343 bp, 58 predicted proteins | sample 6278441 | NCBI WGS metagenome assembly WUUC01 (sample SAMN13675441, study PRJNA597444) | soil metagenome | isolation source: soil | place: USA: Washington | collected 2017-10 | reverse complement strand
CGCGCAGCTCGCGCGCCACCGTGTGCTGCAGCTGCGTGAACATGAACACGTCGTACGGCACCCCGAGCCACACGTCTTGGCTGCGCATGTGAACGTGCAGCTCCAGCGCGGGTGGGTTCTCGACGAACGCCGCACCCGCGTCGAAGAGGACGCGCTGCGGCCGCACCAGGAACTGCAGGAACACGGTGCACGGCCTGTCGCCGTCGTGTGTGAGGTCGTCGACCCGCCACACCGCGGCGACGGCTCGCCGGGTTCCGGGATCGGCGCGCAGCAGGTCGACGCACACCCGCAGCTGCTCGGCGAGGCGCGGCCCGTACGCGCCGTAGGTGAGGTCACCCGGGTCGACGAGGACGCGCGCGTACGTCGGCGCGGCGCGCCACAGCAGGTCGCCGCGCGCGGCTCCCGCGATCACCTGGAGCGCCTCGACGGCGGCCAGCCGGAGGTTGACGCGGCGACCGACGGCGACCGGCAGCAGCGGCGCCAGCGGGTCGCGAAAGACGAGGGTCACGGCGGTCAGCTCGCGGTGCGCGAGACCGCGCGACGCGACGCGCGCGCCGCCGAGCGCCTCGTCGACGAGGTCGACGTAGCCGGCGCGGAGGTCCGGCAGCTCGAGCTCCACTACTCTCCTAGGATCTGGCGCCGGTACGACTCGCCGTCGTGGTACCGGAACCGGCGCGTCCACTGCGGGTGCGGCACGTCGCGCACGGCCCACGTCACCGCGCGCTGCGCGTTGCGGCCGAGCGCCACGGTCGGCGGCCGGCCCACGCGGCGCCAGAGTCGACCCGGGTCGTCGACGTCGCACGCGTTGGCGAGACCAACCTGGTGCTCGGTGATCGCGTCGCCGAGCGCGGTGAGTAGGTAGTGCCCCGACGTGGCGGAGTAGGGCATGAACGCCGGTCGCGGGTCACCTGGCGTGGCACCCGTGGCGCGGACGTCGCCGAGCAGCAGCAGCCGCGGCTCCGGCGGACCCACGTACGTCGTGAGTGACGCCAGCGCCGTCGCCGCCTGCTCGTGCAGCTGCGCCTGCTCGATCACCAGCCAGGTTAGGTCCTCGTCAACCTCCTCGTCCTTCAGCCAGAGCAGCGGCAGCGACGTGCGCGACGCGGCGCGCACGTACCCCTCGCGCACCGCGGCGACGCGCTCCAGCTCCGCCGGGTCGTCGCCGCGTCGAACGAGGCACGCGCGCAGCTCGGTCTCGTCGGGAGTGATGACGACGAGCAGCGCGCCGCGCGACCGCAGCAGAAGCTCGATGTGATGAAAAACGGCGTCGTCGAGTCGGCTGGGCCGATCGAGGACGCCGGGGTACACGAGCTCGCCGAGGTGCCAGCGATCGCAGACCACGTGGTGACGTCGAGCGGGTTCGTAGTCGAGCAGTGGCAGCTCGTACTCGTCGAGTGGGTGCCCGGTGGGTGGACCCAGGTGCCGCGTCTCGACGACGGTGTCGCGATCGAACAGCGCGCGCAGCCGCGCGTCCAGCCGCGTCGCGAGCGTCGACTTGCGGCTGCAATCCGGACCCTCGATCAGAATCAACACAACTCGCTGCCTCTCAACCTCACGTCCGGTACGTAGGTGTCCCCGCGAGGACTCGAACCTCGGGCCTCGGCGTTCGTAGCGCCGCGCTCTCATCCACTGAGCTACGGGGACCGCGTGCACCCGGGAGGACTCGAACCTCCGCGCCGCTGCTCGTAGGGCAGCCACTCTGCCGCTGAGCTACAGGTGCGTGGCGGGGGCGGGACTCGAACCCACATCTCCCAGCTTATGAGGCTGGTGCTCTTCCGGTTAAGCTACCCCGCACCGACGCTCGACGGCTCACCGGTCTTCGTCGACCTCGTTGACCTCGTTCCGGTTGGCGCGGTACAGCGCGACCGCGAGCGCGATCACCACACCGAGCGCGACGCACACGACGACCTCCATCAACACCCTCCTCGTCACACGTCACCTCGCGCGAAGTCGCTCAGCAGCGTCGGCGTCGCCGCGTCGAAGCCGACGACGTCCAGCGTACCCGGGTCCGTCGGGTCCGCGATCGTGAACCCGGTGGACGTCATACCCACGACGACGAGCCGCGCCGCGATCCCGGTGCGCTCGCGGTAGCGACGCAGCGCCTCGTGAGGATGCACGTCGCCGGCCCACGTCTCGTTGTCCGTGTAGATCACGAAGCAGTCAACCTCGAGACCTCGGTCGAGGGCGTACAGCATCGGCAGCGCGCAGTCCGTCCCGCCGAACGGCAGGTTCGACGCCGCGCGCACCGCGTCGTCCAGGCGCTGCCGCGGCGAGATCGCGAGCGGCGTCAGCGCCGCGTCGCGGCGACCGCGACCACTCGTGAACCCGACGACCTGGTAGCGCGTCTCGACCGACGCGGTCACCAGCGCCAGCGCCGCGCTGGCCTCACGCGCCGTCAGCGACAAGTCACCGAGCGTCGCGTAGCCCATCGACGCGGACACGTCGAGCGCCAGCAGCAGGCGCTTCCCCGTCGGCTCAACCGCGCCGAACGCGGCGTAGAACGCGGCGTCGAGCGCGTCGACGACCGGACCCGACGGCGTCCACGTCTGGCCACTCGGGTTGCGTCCGAGCGCGTACGTGCGCAGCGCCAGCAGCACCCGCACGGGGTGCACGCGGGCGCGTCGCAGCGCGACCGCGTCGGTGAGGCGCGCGCAGACCCGCGCGGTCCACGCGCCGTTCAGCGGGTCTAGGAGGCCGAGTCGGGTCAGTCGCGGCAGCTGCCGAAGCAGCGCGCCGAGCGGTAGACCCCGCTCGAGCAGCGCCTCCCACACCCGCGGTTGGCTCAGCGCGGCGTCCGGCAGCGCTTCCCAGGGTAGACCGTGATCGTGTACCAGCTCGGCGTGTATCCGCGGGTCGGTGGTCGCCTGCGCGCGCTCGAACGCCTCGAGACGCTCCAGCTCGGGGTGCCCCGCGACCAGCGCGTAGCGGTCGTTGAAGTTGAGCGCGCGCCGGTGCACCACCCAGTCGAGCAGGCGCCGGCGCGCCGCGTCGCCGGGCGTCGCGACCGGGTGCGCGAGGCGCACCAGGTCGCGGTGCGACCACCCCTCGCGCTGCCGGTACTTAATCACGTCGTACGCGAGTTCCACGACCGGTCGGTCGAGGTACCAGGACGAGACGCCGCGACGCAGCAGCGGACCCCAGCCCCGAAACTGCTCCACGTACCCGGCGAAGATGAACAGGTGCGTCCCGGTGCGCGCGACGCTGGGTAGCAGGCTCAGCGCGTGCGCGCGACCGTCCTCGTCGGCGAGTCCGGCGGCCGCGGCGAGCGCGAACAGGCACGCGTTCTGCCGCGGGGCGCGCCCGGCGGTCGACACCTCAACCACGACGTTGACCAGGTCGATCGGCCGCTCGCGCGCCAGGCGCAGCACCACCTCGGCGTTGGCGCGCGTCAGCTCGCGCTCGGTGGCGTAGTACGTGCCGCCGTCGACGCCGAGAACGAGGAAGCGCCGCAGCCGCGCGAGGTCGTTGAGCGCGAACGCGTAGCCTCCGGCGCTGTTCGGCACCTGCCGCGGATCCGCGGGTCGCGTCTGCGGGGTGGCGCGCGTGGTGACGGCGCGCAGGGGATCGGTGTTCACGTCTTCCTCCGGATCGAGCGACGACCGACGCGGGGTCGCGAGCGTGTTTGTGACGACCGGGTGGATTCCATTTGCAAGGGGATAACCGATCGTCGTCCGGCCCGCGACCGTCCGCGTTGAGCTGGGGTGGTGAGCGTGTGACGCCGACCGGGTCTTAGGCGCTCTGACCAACCTGAGCTACCGACGAACCCTAGGCACGCCGGGCGGGATTCGAACCCGCGACCTCCTCCTCCCAAGGGATAACCGACCGAGCTCCGGCCCACCACCCACGTCGCTGTGCAGTTGTTCCTAACCTCTGGACGTAGCGTACCGGATCACGTCATCGAGGCGAGGCGCTAGGTCGCGTCCGATCCTGGGTTGGTCGCGTCGCGCAACCACGCTCGCCGGTACGCCTCACCGGTCGGGTACGGGTTCGTGAACTCAACCTCACGTGGCGGGCCGGCCGCGTCGAACAGCGCGTGCAGCGCCGTGGGTACGTGAGCGTACGCGGCACCCTGCGGTCGCAGGCCGCGCTTCCGCGCCACCCACAGCTCGGCGGCCCAGTGAACTCCCTCGGGGTCCGCGGCGCGCGCGTCGGCGAACGCGCGCTCGAGCGCGTCGACGTCCGCGCGCTCGACCTCCTCCGCGTCGGCGGTTCCCCACCAGAACAGGTCGTTGCAGTTCACCTCGAACGTCGGCGCGCCGGACTCGTCGACCCGCCACGTCACGTTCTCGGACAGGTCGTGAACGAAGAGACGCAGCAGACGCGTCACGTAGCTGCTCGTCACGAGAACGGCTCACGTGGGTTCAGTGGGTTGTGCTCGCACCTCGTCACCAGCAGCACGACGAGGCTCAGGACGAACCACACCCGCGGGTCGAACGCCACACGACGCAGCGCCCAGGTCCAGGTCAACACGCTAGTTCTCCTCGTCTCGAGACGGGCCACTCGTCCACCGATGATTAAGCTCACGTTGGACGCGACGTAGGTGCAACGCGGCGTACCACGCCTCGGTCAGCAGCTCGTGACGCTCGTGAAAGAAGCCGCGCGAGCGCAGCGTGGGTCCACCGTTGAGTCCGAGCGCCAGCAGGGCGTTGGTCCACGTCACACCGAGCGCCTGCGCGGCGACGCAGCGCGTCGACGAGTTCATGTCGAGTTCATCGAGGTCGATCCGCTCGTCCCACCCGGGTTCGAGTCGCGCGTCGAGCCACGCCAGCCCGGCCGCGACCGCGCGGTCGACGTCGAGGTCGCGGGCGCGAGCGGCGTCGCGCGTCCACCTCTCCACATTGGCGTCCCTCCACGGCCGTGTCACGGTTTACTCATCTTGCGTCGCCTCTTCCTGGTCACCACTCGCCGCGGCGTCGCCGCGTTCACTCTCGACTCGCACCACGTACGTCGCGCGGTCGAGCACGTCCACGTGCACCTCGTGTCCCAGGTGGTGCTGCGCGTGCGACCGCGCCCGGTCGCGCACCTGCCGCGCGGTCACGAACCAGTCCACCGTCAGCGTCCAGGAACACGCCTCGCACTGTGCCCGTGGCTGGTACGTCACGCGGTACCAGTCGACCCGGGGCCGCGCGTCGCGTCGGCGTCCGGTCACGGGTGCCACAGCAACCGGGCGCGGGCCCGTTCCACGGCGCGGCGACGTGCCGTAACCTCGTGGCGCCACGCGCTCGCCACGAGCGCGTGGCGCGGCCACCGACCGCCGTGAAACGCGCCGCTTGCGCGGTCGGTTAGGTGTACGACGCGCAGCGCGTTCAGCGAGTTGAACGTGCCGAACACCTGGCCGAGCACGCAGCGCGTCGTCGTGTCGAGGTTGAGCAGCTCGAGGTTGACCTCGTCCCACCACGCGCCGAGCGCGTAGGTGTCGAGCGCGCGGGCCGCCGTGGCGACCGTCTTGCGGTACAGCACGTCGATCCTCCTAGCAGGTCGGATCCTGCGCGACGATGGCGATCGCGCCGTACGCGGAATCACCCTTGAACGCCACGTACACGCGGTTGCCGTGATCGCACTTCGTGGCGAGGTTGCTGAAGCCGTCCGGCAACTCGATCACGTCGGCCGGCGCCGAGTTGGTCGCGCCGCGCTGCGCGTCGCGGAACGGCTCGTTCGTCTTGCCTACCCCACACGCACCGAGAACGCCGATCAGGACGGTGGCCACGATCACCAGCGCGAGCGGCGTCAGCGGCGCTCCGTAACCTCCGAGGTCACGTATCTTCACGTTCACGTCTCCTTCCTCGGTTCACGCACGAACCGGCGCTTACCACTCGGCAGCAGTACCAGCGTCACGTGCGGCTGCCGCGCCTGGGCGGCCGCGCGCTCGCGGTCCTTGAGCTTGCGTCGCGGGGCGACGCGTCGCTTGCCGTCGTTGTGTGAGCTGCGGTAACCACCGGTGGTCTTATCGGTGGCGTACTTCGCCTTCACCCAGGTGTGGGCCACGGTGTCTCCTCACTCGGGCCGCGCGGCGTGGCGAGATCGAGTCAACTCGATCGGCGGATCGACTGGGTCCCGTCCCTCGGCCCACCGATCGGAGCGCCACGCCGCGCGGGTCTCACTACGCCGCGAGCGCGTGCTCGCGACGCGTCGGCGCCGGCGCGAGCAGCGCGGTACGCCACTCGTCGGTCAGTCGCGTGTATAGCTCAGTGCGCATTTGACTCGTGGCAAGGCCGCCCATCGTGAGTCGGTACCGTGTGCGCCGGTCGAGCATCGTAAAGTCGACCGCGAAGCCGCACGCGCTGTCGTCGTGGCGCGCGCGAAACGAAAGCGCGGCCGGCGCGCCGTAGCTACCGAACACCTGCGCCAGCACGCACCGGTAGGGCGACTGGACGTCGAGCGCGTCGCACCGGACCCGCTCGCGCCATCCCGGCACCTCCGCGTCGAGCGCCGCCATTCCACGTGCTATCTGGTTCTCGAACATCGTTCCTCCTCAGCGTTCCCGTCAGGGGACGTCGTGGCTGCCTCCGGAGTTGAACCGGAACCTCCCGCTGCACCTGAGGCGGGTGATCTGCCGTTAACCTAGACAGCCGGTCGAGCGGTGGGTCGGTACCTCGGTCGCTCAGCCCTCGCGCGTCGATCGCGACCCGCGCAGCGCGCGTCGCCACCTGCGGTTCAGTCGCCACGCGTAGATCTGCGCGCTCCACGGACTCAACCCGGGGTGCCAGTTGAAGCCGTGCTTGGTGCCGTTGCCCCACCCCGGTCGCTCGATCGCGTCCCACGCCCACGCGAACGACCGACCGTCGGCCTGCGCCAGTGGGCACCGGTGGAGACTGCGCACGTCCAGTAGGTCGGCGTCGACGCGCTCGCGCCAACCGGTGAAGCGCTCGTCGAGCAGCTCAACGCCGCGCGCGACGCGCTGGTCGATCGTGCTCATCGGGTCACCTCCCACCGACGACGGGACCACCGGCGCCGGTCCCGTCGATGATGACGGTGCAGTTGGGGTTGGTGCGGCAGGCCTCCGCGGCGGCGAGCTGCGCCTTGACCCGCTCGAGCTCGACGTACGCGGGACTGTTGCCGACCTGCTCGAGCTGTCGGGCCACGGCCGCGCGTGACTCCGCGTCGATCAGCGCCGCCTTGGCGCGCTGCTCGGCCGCGAACACGTCGGCCCGCGCCTTGGCGATCTCGCCGTTGGCGAACCCGACGTCCGTGATCGAGATGCGCACCGGTGGGCACCGCCCGGTCCGCGTTTCGGTGCGGAACTTCGGTACGCCGTTGGCGTCGACCCCGTCGGGCGTGAACTCCTCCCACGACGCGTCTTGCCCACGTCGGTACTGCGGGCCGCAGAAGTAGTCGCCGCCGACCTTCTCGCGTAGCGCCGCGTTGAACGCGGGGCCGAGCTGCCGCTCGAGCGCCGCCCAGACGCCGTTGACGTTGGCGTCGAGGTCGTCGGCCGAGTAGCTGCGCGAGTTCTCACGGATTGCCTTCTCCTCGGCGGGCACGAGCGTGTTCAGGAGCATCTCGCGCCAGCGGTCCTCCTTGAACCCGTCCTCCCCGCCCTCGGAGATCCCGTAGCGTCGACCGGTCTGCTCCCAGAATCGCACCACGGGTGAGTCCTTGCCACCGGCGCAGTCGGTGTTCAGGTAGAAGTCCGCGGTGGCCCAGACCAGCAGCTCGGGACCGGGTTGCGACGCACCGGTGGGTCGACCGTCGGGGCCGATCGCCTGCGCGGGCTTGCTACCCGTGGTGATCGGTCGGTCGGTGTCGCCACCCTCGGGACGGATGTTCCAGGTGCGCAGCGAGATCGGCAGCTCAAAGATCTCGTCGTCCACCGGGTAGCTGCCACTCTGTCCGGGTTCGATGCACTCGGTCCACTCGCGGTTCTCACCGGCGCCGGCCTCGTAGTACAAGATCACAGACTCGGCGGGTGCGCGGGTCGAGCACGCGACCGTGACGAGCGTCACCGCCACGGCCACGACGACCGCGCCTAACCTACTCGTTCGCTTCACTTACCTCACACGCTCACTTTCCACACTTCTCGTCTCAGCTCGAAACTGTCGAATCTCCTCGCGCACCAGCGTGGCGAGCACCGAGTCGACGTCGCGCCACTGATCCGCGTGCCGCTCGATCGCGAGCAGCGCGCGACCCAGTCGCGCGGCCTCCTCCTGGGCACTCAGCAGGTCACGTCGCCGCGTTCGCGCGTGCGTCACGAACCACCACGCCACGAGTCCGATCACGACGAGCCCAACCACGACTCCTAGGACGATCAGACCTCTCACGTTCTCACCTCGTTCCTCACCTTCGCTCGTTCACGACGCGTCGTCGCCGACGCACCACTAGTCTAGTTGACCACGTCACGCGTGTCGCGTCCGATGACCAGTGACTACCTGCGTCGCGTCACGAGCCACACGATCACGAATACCACGAGCGCGGCGACCAGCGCGGTCGCCGCCGACGACGCCACCCAGGTCCACACCTCGCGCGCGGCGTCCTCGAGTCCGTCCTCGAGCCGGTCGTTGTCGTTCACGACCTAGAACCAGGTGCGGAGACGCTCGACCGCGTCCGCCCGCACCTCCTCGGTGTAGCCGTTCGCGAACCTCACGGTCACATAGTCGTGCAGCACGCCGCGGCGCGCGTCGACCACGCGTCCCTGGGTGCCACGCGGCACGGTCGAGAACAACGTGCCTCCTAGGTCGCGCGTCGCGCGCACGACCTCGTCGCGCTCGTACCTCGTCACGTCTTCACCTACCACTCGATCCGTTTCACGTCTCGCGGACGCGTCGCCACCGCCGCCGGTCGACGACCAGGTGGGATACGCCGCCGGCGGCGCGTCAACTTCCGGCTCCCACCCGTAGCCACCGTCACCCTCGGCCCGACTCGTCACTCGTGTTCCTCCCACGTCACGCCGCGCAGCAGCTGGTGCACGTCGATGTCGTCCGCGAGCGCGTGCAGCCGCGTGGTCAGCTCGGTCACGGCGTCACCCGTCGACGCTAGGCCGTCGAGCGTGATCGACTCGATCTCGGTCTCGGTCACTCGACCTCGATCGGTGACGAAACGCAGCACGACGTCGACGCGTCCCGACCGTGTGACGTGCGACGTGGCTCGCCTACTCACATGACCTTCCTAGGTAGCGCAACGGCTCTCATTCTCCCTCGTGTTACCGACGTGATCTCACATTGAGATCGCGCCTCCGTCGTAGTCGGAGCCCTCGCGCTCCACGTAGAACCGGTCGCACCCGGTCTCCGCGTTGAGCGTGGACACTAGCTCGCGCGCGGCACGCTCGCTGGACGAACTGCACAGGAACACGCGTTGACCGTCCTCCCGCGAGCGCAGGCAGATCTTCCAGTAGTCACTCATCGTCACGCATCCATCCTCATCCTCACACTCGTCCACAGTCCAACTTGTGACTCGACGTCGCGCGTCGACACTCGGGACACGAGCCAGCGCCGCCACCACGTCGCGCGAATCAGCGCAACCGTCTGCCTACCGCCTCCGCGTCCGCGCGACGGCGATCGAACCACGTTAACTCACTCACTCACTCACGATCACCGATCCCCGATCCTCATCGTCGCTCATCCGCCACACGCTCCGGTGCGCGTCAACGAGCCACGCGTTCGCGAGGTCGAGGTTGGGACGCTCCGGCAGTGGACTACTCGATGCTGGGTCGAGTAGCAGCTCGAGCTTCACTTCGAGGTAGTTCGCGACCGCGAGGGCGTCGTCCTGGCTGTGGCCTCCTACCCGCAACTCGCGCAGCCACGTTCGGTCAGGTTCAGGAAGTGGCAGCGTTAGTCGCCCGGTACGCATGAGTTCACGTCCCTGGAGACCGAGTCGGATCATGTGGTAGGCGAACTTGGTGTCGAAGCCGTAGCGCTCGACCAGCTCCGGTCGGTTCGTGAGGCCGCCGCGCTCGCCGAGCAGCTTCGCGCGCTGCGAGCGGAGGTAGCCGAGGAAGCGGTGACCGGCCTGCCGTGACAGGATCCAGGACGGGTCGAGCCGCAGGTCGACGCCGAGCGGCGCCGCGTAGACCACGTCAGTCACCGGCACGAACAGCGGCACCAGCACCGATGGGTTGCCGGCGAGCGCCAGCCGCAGCCACTTCCGCAGCCCGTAGACCGTGCGGTCGACGTCGCCGGGACCGGACCGCACCCCGGTCGGCTGGGTGCGCCACTCGTGCTGCTCGAACCGACGCAGTCCGATCACGTAGTCGGGTGGCTCGACGCAGATCCCAAGCTCGTCGCGGTCGTCCTGGTCGTCGACCGTCACGCCGTGGACCGTGGAGCCGACCCGGGTCAGGAGGACGCAGTTCTCGCGCGCCACCCGACCTGACTCGCCGACCCACTCGTCGTCGTTCACGTCGTCACCGCCGACCGCAACCCGCGTGACCGCAGCCGCCGCAGAACCCGCCCGTGGTACACTCACACGGGCACGGACCGACCCGCCTGAACCGACGCGGCCGCGTCAGCGCCGCGGTCAGGTGCGGCGCGTCGTCGGGTTCGTCTAAGATACCGAGGTTGGCGAGTTCACCCACGCTGAGTCCGGTGAGCAGTGAGATAGCGGTGATGTCGAGTCGACCAAGTGCGACTTCGACCACAGCGTCGTTCTTGTGATCATCGTTCATCACTTCTCCGTTCCGTTGATCTTACCGGTGGCTCAGGTCGACCGCTCACAGGTCACCCGCCCGGTCGAGCCGCGCGCCCTCCTGGATCAGGCGGATCGCCGCGGCGCACCGCTCGGCACTCGGCGCGTCGACGCCGCGTCCGCGCTGCGGCGCCAGGTGTAGGTAGATCCCGCGCGTCGACCACGTGTACGGCGCGGCGAGCCGGTGCTGCCCCCGCGGTACCCGCTCGAAACGCACGTCGACCGAGCCGAAGCGCGGAACGCCGAGCACGGCCTGCGTCGCGCTGACGCGCACCCGGTACGCCCAGTCCGCGTCATCCACCGGTTGGGTCCGCGGTCGACGCTCGAGCACCAGGTCGGCGGTCGCCGCGGTCGCCACCGTCGTCACCGCCGCTCCTCGGTTCGACGTCGGGCCCAGTCGAGCACGGGACCGGTGGCGTACCCGAGCAGCCAGCCGAGTAGGCCGCACGCCAGCATCGCCACGACGTACGCCAGCTCGAACGGCAGCCAGCTCGGCCGAACGTCGAGCGTCGTCGTGAACGTCCACGTACCGGCGACGAAGCCGACGATCACGACCACGGCGCACGCGACCGTCGCCACGACGACGCGCGCAGAGTACCTCACGACGCGTCCTCGTGACAGCACCCGTCGCAGGCGTGAACTCCCGGGTCGAAGCCGTAGCGGACCCGCAGGTCGTCCGGGTCGGGATGACCCAGGTTGTGCGCGCAGACCCGCTCCATGAGCTGGCGGTCCGCGCGCCAGCGCAGTGGGCGGTCGCGCAGCGGGTGCGCGCTCGGCGCGTGCACGCAGCAGCGGTACTCCTCGTCGGCGTCGAGCGCGCGGGTCGCGCGTCCCTCGCAGTCAGCGCGGTCGTGAACCTCGATGAACTGCACGCCGTCGCTCGTCACGATCAGTTCCACGTCACCTTCCACCTCGCGTCCTCGTCGTCAGGTGCCAGTAGCGGCAGCTCGGACACAGGTACGCACGCCGTGCCCGCATGTGCCTCGACCGGCGGGGGTCGCTGAGCCGGCGTCGCGCGTCGTCCTCCGTTAGGAACTTCGTCTTACTCGGGGTCAGCTCGCACCGAGGTCGCCGCCCCGCACCCGGGGGTCCATCATCGCGTCACCACCCTCCGTCGAACCACGAGGTACCACAGCGCGAACCAGGTCGCGATCGCGACCCAGCCGTACGCCGGAACGCCGGTCGCGATCGCGACGGCGGGGCCGCCGAGGAGCAGCGTCAGCGCCACGACGTGCCAGTACCACCTCACGACGTCGTCCCCGGTGGCGGCTCGGCGACGCGCGACTCGGGATCGAGGCGCGCCCAGCGCTCCAGCCGGTGGACCGCGTCGTCGCCGTCGTCGTCGAAGACCGCGGGAAGCGCGCCCTCCAGTCCGTCGCCCAGCGGCGTGGTCGGGTCAACCACCAGGTACTCGACGCGGTCCACCTCCGTGAGGTCCAGGTGGTAGCCGTTGTTCACGGCCGTCGCCAGCGCCTCGGCGGGCGACGTCGCCTCGACCCGGTCGCGCGTCGAGCGCGTCACCTCCACGTACACGTCGTAGCCCGTCACGACCCCGTTCTTACGCGTCACGGTCACTCGTCATCACTCTTCTCGTTCCTCTCACCCAGCAGCGCCCGCGCCACCGCGAGCGCGTGAACCTCACCGGAGCACAGCGTCTCGTCACCCGCGAAGACGACGTCCGGGTCGTCGCGGTACCGGTGTTCGTGCTCCTCCGCGGCGTCGGCCTGGTCGCGCAGCAGCGCCGCCAGCTCACGCGTCACCAGCCCAGAGCCGAGGACGCGCAGCAGGCGCAGGTCACGCTCAAGCAGGTCGGCCGCGCGTCGGATCGTCTCGTGAACGGACTCGGTCACGGCGCCTCCTCGTCGGCCGGGTCGCGGCGGCGGCGGCGACCCACCGTGGTGTTGGCCGCCGTGCACGGCGCGCAGCGGCAGCCGTACATGGTGTAGCCGGTCGTGGTGCCGTGCGCCGCGCGCGGCGCGTACCAGGCGCCGTCAACGAGCACGCGATCGGCCCAGCGCGCCGCGCGTCCGCGGGCACTCCGGGCGCGGTTCCAGGTGCGGCACGAGGCGCAGCCGCAGCGGCGGTCGACGTACGCGTACGCCGTACCGTGGTGCGAGCCGACCGGTAGCGCGATCGGCACCGCGGAGCGTCGACGCCGGGAACGGCGCGAGGTCGCGGTCACCACGGCGTCACCCCCGGCGGAGGTGGAGGCTCGGTCGGCGGATCGTCGCACGCGGCCCAGGCGATGCCCGTCGCCGCGAACACGGCCACGGCGAGCGCGCCGACGGCCCAGCGTCCGGCGACCGTGAGTCCTCGTCGCACCCGCGCGTGCCTACCCACGGCCTTCTCCCGCCCGAATCGTTGCCCAGAGCTCGTCGTCGTCCACGAGCGCGTCGGCGCCCTGCGCCAGCAGCTGCTCGCGCACCGTCAGGTACGCCCAGGTAAAGTGATGGTCCGCGCCGGCTAGGTGCTCGAACCGGTCCTGCAGCGCGCCGACGAGTTCCACCACCAGCTCGGGCGTCAGGTCGAGGTGGTACCAGCGACGAGCGCCGTTGTGAGTCGTCACCGCGCGTCGTCCTCCGTTTCCCGTTGGTTCCCGCTCGTTCCGTTCGCTGCCAGCATAGCCGACGACCGACGCGCCGTCGTCCGCTGGGTGCGGCTACACGACCGCCCGCGTCTCGTACGCGTCGCGCAGGTCGGGGTCGAACGCCACGGCCTGCGCCAGCGCCCGGGCCGCGGGTCGCGTCAGGAACGCGCGACCCTCGGCGGCGCGCCGCACGGTGTACGCCTCGAGTACCTCGTGCGGCGAGTACACGCGCTGGTGCCGGTGCAGGTCGACCTCGCCGGGCACGCGTGAGACCCCCGTGTGGTGCAGCACGTAGTCGTTGAGCCCGACCCGGAAGATGCGCGTCTCGAACCAGCGACACGCGCCGCAGCGACCCTCCGGTGCAACGAACCGACCCGCGTGACCGGTGTGCCGGTCGAAGCGCGTCGAGCCGACGCCGAGGAACCGCGCCCGCAGGGTCAGCGTTCCACTCGTCACGTCGGGGTCGTCGACCGTCGTGGTCGGTAGGTACCACTCGGCCTCGTGGCCGCTCTGGTCGCCACCCGGCAGCGGAGGTGGTGAGTGACTGGTCGTCATAGTTCCGGTTTCCCTCCCGTTCCCGTGGTTCCCTCGTCTTCAGCCTAGCCGGCGGAGGTGCGACGGTCGCGTCTCGTGCGCCACCAGGAGCGCAGCGTCCACGTTACCCAGCGCGTGCGCGCGAGGCACGGCCGGCGCCGCGTCACCCGGCCGGACCCGACCGGACGCGGGTGAGCGGCGCCTCCCACGCCGCGTCCACGTCGGTGAACGAGCTCCTCCGCCACACCGAGTCGATCACGCTACTCCTCGTCGTCGCTCGTCACCGGGTCGAGCGCCGGTCGTCCTACAGTTCACGCGTCCGCATCGTTCCTCCACACTCCAACTTCCGACGATTCACGTCACGTGGTTAGTCTAGCGGATCACGTCACGATCACGACGCGCGTGACCGGTGGGCCGACGCCGACGCGCGGTCACGCGGTGGGCGGCGGCTCGTCCGGGGTGACCTCCTCCAGCGGGCCGGCCACGATCTCCAACCGCTCCGCCAGGCCCGCCACGACGACGAGCTGGAGGTCACCGGTCACCGTCGGCATCCCGGTGGCGCTGGCCTCCGCGTGCACCGTCGCGGTGCCCAGCGTGCCGGTCGCGGCCGCCACGGCCGTGCCGTCGCCGTTGTCGGTCAGGTCGATCACCGTCGCGTCGTCCACGGTGTACGCGACGACCGCGCCCGCCGGCGGCTCGGTCGGGTGACCGAGCTCGTCCGTCCAGGTCACGCTCAGGGGTACCTTCTTGTCGGCCTGCAGGTCCACGACGACGTCCACCTCTCCCGGGTCGGGTTCACGGTGAGTCGCGCCGGCGGCCGAGGTGCCGGTTCGGGTGGCGGGGTCGACGTCGCGCGGCGCGCCGACGCGCCAGGTGAGCGCGAACCGCCTTCCCTTGACGAGCCACTCCTCGCGGTACACGAGGTCGCCGTAGTCGACGACCCGCCCGCGCAACCTCACCCGTCCAGCCTAGCGGGAGGCGCCGGTCACCGGCGCGGCGGACGGGTCACCCCCGGACCGACGCGTCGCGCGCCGCCGGGTCGCGCGCCGCCGGGTGGTCCAGGTACGGGCCGGCGACCGGCGGCTCGCCGGCGCCGAGGCACCACGTCCGCGGCGGCCGGCCACCGTGACCCTGGACGAGCCCGCGTCGCGTCGGCGCGACGCACCGGCCGCAGGTCGGGCAGAGGCCGCGCGGCCGGCTCGTCACGCGCGGGCCGCGCGCTCGCGACGCCGCCACCACAGCGCCATCGTGCACGACAGCACCAGGTTGCGCGCCACCGACTCCGGCTGCACGAAGCACGCGCTCTCGCGCCACCGGCGTCGGTCGCGGCGACCTCGGCCGCCATCCCAGTCCTTGTTCACCGTCATCATTGGGTCACCTCTCCTCGTCGTCGACGCGCTCGGGCCAGTGCCACGTTCCGCCCACCCGCGGGTCCGCCGAGTACGGCACCGCCCGGTTGAAGAACTGGCCGGTGGGGTTGAGCACGCACAGCCCCACGGTGGTCGGTCGGGCGTCGCCGAGGTCCACGGCGAGCGTTCCCGGCGGCGTCACCTCGGTGACGACGGCCGCGCGACACTCCGAGGCGTACTCGCCGCCGGGTGTGCCGTAGCTGACGTAGTGCACCACGCGACCCACGCTCGGCCTCACGCGTACGTTGCCAGGTCGACGCCGTCGACGAGGCGTCGCGCCGCCGCGGCGGCGTCGGCCTTCGTCGACCAGTCGCCCACGAGGCGCGCGATGTTGGTGCCGTCGACGTCTGCGGCGTCGACGTGCCACGTCGCTCCGTTTTGCACGATGAGCAACGTCTGCACCTGGTCGAGGTTGACGAGGTTACCGGCACTTGAGATGACCCACACGGTGAGTTCCTCCGTAACCTAGAAGTCGAGGATGAGGTGCGACGCGCGCCGGAGGACGACGCGCGTGGCACGCCCCGCCAGGCGATCGTAGAGCGCGTCGTCGACCCGAGTGATGTGATCCCACCCGTCGGCGGCGGGGTCGGGCACGATTGGGTGGTAGTCCGGGAAGTTCACGACGATGACGCGCGTCCCGGGACCGACGTGATCGAGCAGCGCGAGCGTCTCCGACTCGGGGACGTGCTCCACCGACTCGCAGAACACGACGGTGCGCGCGGCCGCGACCAGCTCGGGTGTCCACGCGGAGACGAGCGTCGTCCCCGCGTAGAGCTCGTGGGCGCCCACGCTCGGGTCGACCCCGACGACCTCGTAGCCGAGTCGCTCGAACTCGCGCTCGAGCTCCCCGCGGCCGGCGCCGATCGAGAGAACCGGCGCGGGCTCGCGCCACGCGTTCACCGGCACCTCGAAGCCCCAGAACGGCCAGTCGAGCGCGTAGCACAGCGCCGCGAGCTGGTCGGGACGGAGGACGCCGGCGGGTAGGAAGGTGCGGTCGCGGAGGTAGTAGTCGCGCGTGTACCCGGTCAGGTCCTGCGTCGTCACGTCGTTCCTTCGCGCCGAGTGGCCAGCGTGGGGTGCGCGGCTGGGTCACCCGCGACGTGCCGGACGACCTCCGCGACGAACGCCGCGCGGTCGAAGCTCACGGGCACCGTCCAGCCGGCGTCGCCGCGTCGCCCCGGGCCGAGGGTCGTGATCACGTCGAGCCACGCGTCGCAGTCGGGACACCGCACGCGCGTGAGCAGCTCGCCCAGCCGCGCGGTCACCGCGTCACCGACCCGAGGCCGGCGCGGACGAGGTCCGCGAGGTCGCGAACCTCGGCGGGGGTGACCGGTCGCGGCGCGGACTCCGCCGGCCGACCCGGGGCCACGTACACGACCGTGGTCGCGACCGCCGCGGGGCCCTGCACCACCAGGGTGACCGTCGGCGTCGCGCCCGTCGGGGGCCGCGCGACGTGCACCGCCGCGAGGTCGACGGCGTACCGCTCGCCCGCGCGCCGCACCCGGCGGCCGGTCGCGCGCAGCCGCACCGGGACGGACCCGGCGGCGAGCGCGCCCGCGGCCGCGTACCGGCGCCGCGCGTGCGGCGCGCCGGTCGCGGCCTCGGCGTAGCGGACGTCCAGCAGCGCGCCGAGCAGCACCGCGGACGCGAAGCGCCAGCAGTGGCCGTGCGGGTTGCCGCCGTCGCCCGGCGAACCGGCCGGCCACACGTGTAGGCGCAGGACGTGCCCCGACTCGGCGCCGAGGACGAGCTTCGCGAACCCGTTGTGGTGCCAGTACGAGCGCGCCGCCACGGCCGCCGCGTGGGCGGGGTCGGCGAGCGCGCCCAGTCGGCGCGCGAGCGCGGCGGGGTCGGCCAGCAGGTGGTCGAGGACGGCGCGGGGAGTCGCGGGCGGGGCGAGCACCGGGTGCACGCGGTCACCTCCGGTCTGGTCGGCGTCGACGCGCACGCTAGCCGGTCACGTCACGTCGCCCGCGTCCTCGGACGCGGGGTCGGGACCCGCGCGGTCAACGGTGAGGTCGAGCTCGAGCTCCCAGTCGCTCATGACGAGGATCGACTCGCCGCGCGCGTCGTCACCTCGGACCGGCGCGCCGGTGGCGTCCAGCGGCGTCAGCCACAACCCGTGACCCTCGTACCGCGTCACCCGGTCACCTCCTCGGGGGCCGGCGACGCCGGTGACGAGGCGTCCACCCGCCGCTAGATTTCGACGGGCGTCGCGCGCGCCGGCCGGGCGCCGAGGAGACGACCCGGGCCGGCGACGCGACGGGGTGCGGTCCCCCCGGACCTGGGCAGCGAGGAGGAACCAGCGTGGCCGATAGTAGCACACCCCCGGCGCCGGGTCCCAGCGCGCGAGAGCCGTCGGGTCACGAGGTTGGCCCGTACGCCCGGGGCGCGCGCGTCTACCGCGCCGGTGGCTGGTCGGGCGCGCTGCCGGCGGATCATCCCCGCGTGGGCGTGCCTCCCGAGGGCTTCACGGGTGGAAAGACGAAACCTAACTGGGGCGTCTACCCCGACGACGACCAGGTCGAGGCGTGGATCCACGAGCTAGGTCACGCGTCGCTCGGACTGCGCGTGCCCACCAACGTGCTGGTCGTCGACGTCGACGCCTACGACGGGAAGCGCGGCGCCGAGACGCTCGAGTGGTGGGTCGACCAGGTCGGTGAGCCGCTGCCGCCCACGTGGTACTCGACGTCCAGGCAGGACGGCTCCATGAAGCTGTTCTTTCGCGTGCCGGAGTACGGCGTCGACTACGCGTGGCGCGAGCCCGGCGACGGCCTCGAGCTGCTGCATCACGGCCACCGGTGGGTGCGGGTGTGGCCGTCGCGCAACCCGAAGACCGGTGGCGAGGAGCGCTGGTTCAGCCCGCTGGGACTCGAGGAGCGACCGCCTACGCCGGACGAACTTACGCCGCTGCCGGAGGCGTGGGTCCGGGCGTTCCAGTCGGGACGTCGGAGCCGCGCGCACGTCGGACGAGGACACCGCGGCGACCGGGTGATCGTCACGGACCTCGAGGGCGACCCGGTCGATCCTCGCTGGGTACTCCTCGAGGGTCCGCCGCCGGGCGAGCAGCAGAACGAGCTCTTCCGGTGGGCGTGCTCGATGCGCGAGCGCCGGTTCAGCGTGGACGAGGCGAAGGTCCTCATGATGGCGGCTCACCAGCGGCTCGAGAACTCACGCCCCAACGATCCCTGGACGGCGCGACACCTGCACGAGCTGGTCGACCGAGTCTGGGACACGTACCCACCGGGAGCGCCGCTGACGCTGCCGCCGGAGGTTCAAGAGCTGGCCGAGCGGCTGGCCGGTCAGGTGCGCGACGGCGTCGCGTCGTCGCGCGTCCGCGTCGGCGTCGGCGTCGTCGAGCCCGCGCCGCGCGAGGCACGCGCCACGGACATGGGCAACGCGCTGCGGTTCGTCGCGCTGCACCGCGACCTGGTTCGCTACGCGGCGGACCAACGCAGGTGGTACGTCTGGGACGGCCGACGGTGGGCACCGGACCAGCTGAACCGGGTCACGGAGCTGACTAAGAACGTCGTGGACGCCGTTCGCGCCGAGGCGGCGCGCGACGGCGCCGACCGGGATCGCTGGCTGGCGTGGGCGCACCAGTCGGAGTCGACCGCCCGACGTGAGGCCCTGGTCAGGGCCGCCCAGTCGGAGCCCGCGCTCGTCACCTCGTCGGACGCGTTCGACCGCGACCCGCACCTCCTGGTCGTCCGGAACGGCACGGTGAACCTCCGCACCGGCGAGCTGCGGCCCAGCCGGCCGGAGGACATGTGCACGCACCTCGCGGAGGTGGATCACCGCGCGGACGCGCCGCACGAGCGCTGGTCGGCGCAGGTCGACCTGCTCTGCGGCGGCGACCCGCGGCTCGCGGCGTACGTCCAGCGCGCCGTGGGTTACACGCTCACCGGGGACGTCGGGGAGCGGTCGTTCTTCTTCCTCGAGGGAGATGGGTCGAACGGAAAGAACGCGTTCGTCGAGCCGCTGATGACGGTCATGGGCAGCTACGCGCAGGCGGCCTCGACGGCCCTGCTCACGGGTGGGGACGAGCAGCACGCCACCATCCTCGCGGACCTCCAGGGGAGCCGCCTGGTCTTCGTCGACGAGTCACGCGTCGAGCGGCAGCTCAACGCGGAGCGCCTCAAGGCCCTGACGGGAAGCAAGCGCGTGAGGGCGAGGTTCATGCGCCGGGACTTCTTCGAGTACCACGCCCGGTTCAAGCTCTGGATCGCCGGCAACGGGCAGCCGAAGCTGAGCGACCGCTCGGATGGGATCTGGACGCGCATGCACCTGATCAAGTGCCTGGGCAAGGTCACCGAGAATCAAAAGATTAAGAACTACGGAGACCTGCTGTACGCGGAGGAGGCGAGCGGCATCCTCAACTGGGCGCTGCGGGGACTGGTCGACTGGCGCAAGCTCGGGTCCCTCGGCGCGCCGGCGAGCGTGCGTCACGACGTCGAGGCGTACCGCGAGGAGGAGGACTACGAGCGGCAGTTCGCCGAGGAGCACCTCGTGGTCACCGGGGACGAGGAGGACGCGCTCGCGAACGACTCGATCTTCCAGGTCTACGACCGCTGGGCGGAGCGGATCGGACTTAAGCGCGACGAGCGGCGCAACCGAACGCACCTCGGTCGGGCGCTGGGAAGACTCCAGGTGGGACGCCGCGACGCGGTGAAGTCGGGGGGTCGAACGGTGCGCGTCGTGCGGGGGGTGAGGTGGCTGGAGGAGGTCAACCTGGTGGGAGTCGACGACCCACTGGCGGAGCTTCGACGGCGTCGCAACCTACCGTAACCCGCGTCGCGGCTTACCGTAACCCGCTACCGTAACCCACGGATGATCACGGGGTGGGTTACGGCAACGGTTACGGTAAGTTGGGCGGTAGTGTAACCGAGATAATGACCTGTGAATAAGGCGTTGACCAGTAACTTAGGTAGTTAGTTAGCTAGTAGGTTACACTAGTTACACTAGTTACACTAACTAGCTACCGTATACCTCTCGTACAGACGCCCGCGCGCATACATCCCATCTCCGCCGCCAGCTTCATACCGGAAAGTTAGTGTTTTACCGTAACTAGTGTAACCAGAGATCGACAACTTACCCAGACGAAGATCGGTTACGGCGCCGCCGTAACCCACCGACGGGGAGCCGACGAGGGAGCGCAACGTGACGACGAGAGACCTCGACCTAGGAGCGTACGTGGGCGAGCAGGAGGAGCGGGTCGGGGCGGCCGTCGTGCACGCGCTCGTCGCTGTCGGGCAGCCGCGAGCGGCGCTCAACTTCGCGCTCGCGCTGTGGCGCGGAGACCAGAGAACGTGCGACCGAGTTCTCGAGGAACTCGACGCGACGCTCCTTCCGGATCACTACCACCGCACGAGCTAGGCTCGACGTCGTGACGCGTCTCGGTCGCTACGTCATCCAGTGCCGCGAGCCGACGGGCGTCGCGCGCTCCGGACGGCCGTGTCGCCTGCCGGCCGGCTGGCAGACGACGCACGGTGGCTACGGACCGTGCAGGGTGCACGACCGGCGGAACACGAGGGAGGCCTGGACGATGGCGCTGGAGGTGGCCCGCGAGCTGGACGTCTCGCCCTGGGAGGCGCTGGTGCTCGCGGTGCGACGCGCCGCGGGACGCGTCGCGTGGGTGGACGAGCAGCTCACGCTCGCGACCCGCGAGTGCGACGGGAATTCCCTGGCGACGCCCGTCGTGAGGTGGCTCGCGGAGTCGCGCAGGGAGCGGGCGCTGCTCGCCCGGACCGCGAAGGCCGCGGTCGACGCGGGCGTCGCGGAGCGGCTCGTGCGGCAGGTCGAGCTGGAGGGTCGGGTCGTCGCGGAGGTGCTCGGGCGCGTCCTGGACCGCCTCGAGCTGGACCCCGACCAGCGGCGACTCGCGTTCGAGGAGGCTCACACGCAGCTCCTGGTTCTCGAGTCGCCGGGCGCCGAGGAGGCGTCGTGAGGACGCGTCGCGCGGCCGTCTCGGTGGTCCTCACGCTGGCGCTCGCGGCGCCGGGCGCGTGGGGCGGCTTACCCGCTCCGACGTCGGGAAACACGTGCCCACTCGGACCGGTCGGCGCGGGCCTGCGGCTCGACTCGCCGCGCGCCACGTGGTGGGACGTCACCGGCGTATGATCGAAAACCGTGGGCGAGCTGGTGATGAAGACCGGGTGGACCGGCGAGGTCGGGGCGATCGCAGGCCCCGACCCGGAGTGGCGACCTCGGCGCCGGTCCGCTCACCACCGGCGACCGGGCGGGTCGCCGCGCGACGCGCGCGTGAGGCTTCCCACGCGCGACGCGCGACCGCCCGGCGGGGGTCGCGACGCCGTCGACCCCGCGACGAGGACCGGGCGCCCAGCCCCGCCCGACGCCCGGTCCTCCGACTCGCTAGAGACCCAGCTCGCGGTCGACGCGGCGGTCGCGCTCGACGTCGGGGTCGCCGAGCTCGTCGGCGTCGACCGGCGCAGTCAGCAGCGCCTCCGATTCATCCCCTGGACCTCCCGCGGGCTCGACGGGTAGATCGACGCTCGGGAAGTAGTAGATCTTGTCCAGACCCATCTCGTCGGTTCGCAGGGCGCGGACCAGCTCGTCGACGTCGCCCTCGGTGAAGCCCGCGTCGTCCTCGTCCCGGCCGAGCCGGCGACCCAGCTCGGTGAAGAACCACACCAGGTCGGCGTCTTCACCCACGAAGCCGAAGCACGTGCGGCCGTACATGAACCGGCCCGAGTAGTCCCAGTGGACGCGCGCTGGGTCGACGCCGACGTCCTCCAGCACCTCGAGTAGGAGTCTTCGACTGACGCTCACAGGTCTCTCACCTCTCGTCGTGATCCGCGTGATCGCGGTGTGGCTGCTCGGCCGAGCTCGCTCCTTCGGAGCCGCGGGTGCGCGACGCGCTCACGCGCGCGTCCACCCGCGCGCGGCTCCGAAGGAGCTGCGCGCGTACGCGTACGCGCGCACGCGCGCGACAGCGATCTTGAGATCCGTGGCGAGTCACGTGAAGCCCTACTTCTGCCACACGTTGTCGCGGACCCAGTTGATCACGTCGTTCGCCTCGCGCGGGAAGTACCCCATGAGCAGGAGCACCACCAGCGCGACCGCGATCACCGTGAAGATCGGGGACCACACGGGTCGCCTGGTCACGGGACGTCACTCCCGAGCGCCGCCGGGTGCGCGGCGCGGAGCTCGGCGTCGGCCTCGGCGTGGATCCGATGGAGCGCGTCGCGGTCGATCAGGCCGTCGAGGTGCAGCTCGACCGCGGTGCGCAGGCGGCCGTACGCGTACGGGTAGGACCCGACGTCGCTCGCCGGGTCGTCGGGCGTCGCGACCCGCGTGGGTGCGGCGTCGCGCACGGAGCTGAGGTCGACGGCGAGGGTCGAGCTCGGACCCCACTTCTCGACGTTCTCTCTGATGAACATCTCGGCCTGCTGGTCGTGGCTCGCTCCCACGGATGTCACGTCCTCGTCGGATGTGAAGCCGTGGAAGGTCCACAGGTCGTGCTTCCTAAGGAGCAGCGCGTACACGGTCGCTTCCTACCTCTCGGGACTCATCGGCGTGACCTCGTAGTCACGGACGCCTCGCGGCGTTTCGTCCTGCTCGTTTCACTCGACGCCGGGTGCCCGGTGCACCTGCCGAACCTCGGCGGGAACGTTGGCGCGGCTGACCGCGAGTAGGCGCTCGGCGTACCACGTCGGTAGGTACGTTCGCTCGCCGCGATCGGTGAGCACGAAGTACCTAGGCGTGTCACTCGGCGCCGCGTGCTCGCCGTCGTCGTCACGGTAGATCGTGATCACGTGAGCTCGAACGGCAATTCGATGACGTAGGTAGAGTTGGGACCGTTCTCCGTCTCAACCAAGTTGACGAACACGTCACGCTGCTGGGCGTGACTGGTTCCACTGGCTAGGACGTCACTCGTGGACGTGAACCCATCAAAGCGCCACGCGTCGTTCACACGAGCAAAGAGCGCGTACATCACAGTTTTTTCCCTCCTTCTCTCTAAGCGAGTCGTAGGTCAGCGTCGATCCCGCACTGGCCGTGCGCCACGACGTAGGTGAGGTTCCCGTCGGTCAGCTCGCGCACGAAGTGCGCGAGCGGGTCGTCGTGGGTCTCGTCCTCGTCGCACAGCTCACACGGGTCACCCTCCCGCCACGAGCCGTGATGAAAGTCGATCACGCTTACTCTCCCTTCACGCGGGGGTCGAGACCGAGAGCGCGTTCGGCGCGCCCCCGGTCTCGAGTCATCACTCGGTCGCGGCGTCCTCGGGCTCGGACTCGGACCCGGTGACCTCGGCGTCGGCCGCGTCGTTGGTCGCCGGGGTCTCACCCGCCAGCACGGCGCGCGCGGCGCCCACGCCCTCCCTGACCTGCGCGGCCGAGCGTCGCTCGACGGCCTCGTCGAGCAGCTCGAGTGCCCGCCGGATCCGCTCGTCGCGGTCGTCGGGGGTCGAGCTCCGCCCGCGGCTATTCTGCGCCGGCGCGGCCAGTTCGCCGCTCTCGATGCGGCTGAGGACCTCGGCGAGCTGCTCCACCTCGTGGCGGTGCACGCGCCCGTTCTCGATCCGCCAGAGCTGCGCGGGGGTCAGCTCGCTGACCACCTGCAGCTGGGTGCGGGACCAGCCCGCCGCCCGGGCCGCCAACACGCGCCGGGCCAGCTCCGCGGACACCTCGTCCGCGGGATACCGGTCGTCGGCCCGCGCGACGGGGGCCTGGGTCTCGGGTGTCTCGACCGTGGCCTCGGGGGCCTCGGTGGTCTCGACGCTCGTCATCGTTCTCTCCCTCTTCTCGATCGTTCCGAACTTCCTAGTTTCATTATATCACGTGTGCGCCGGCTTGTCAAGGATCCCGGCGCGCACGTGACTTCTTAGGCCGGCGCCGCGGAGGCTACCGGAGACTGGGCACGAGGATCGTGACGTCCGCGAGGTCACCCTGCGTCGTCGGAGGTCGGCGGGTCAGCCAGTTGCGGAGACCCTCGGTGGTGTGCCGGTGGTACGGCTTGTGGTACTCGTGGTCGACCGCGAAGAACTCGGTCAGCTCGTGAAGCTCGAGGTGGAGAACGCACTCGACGAGCACGTCCCAGAGGTCGAGCGGCGTCGCGCATCCGGCCACGTGCAGGTAGAACTTCTGCCGCTGAGGCAGCACCTGCGCGTACCGCGGCGCGTGCTCGACGTCGGTGTTTGGGGCGTCGAACGCGACGTTCAGCATCACGGTGTCCTGGTACGCCGGGTACGGTATGGCCACGAAGGTCCAACCGGGCTTGTAGGTCACGTGTCTGATCAGCTCACACGCGTGCTCGGGGGTCACTTGGTTTACTCCCATCTCTCGGGGCTGGCCAACGTCGGGGACTCGTCGGCGTGGGCTCCTACCCACGGACGCCGCGCGGGGCGGCGTTTCGTCCCTAGGTGGTCGTCAGCAGGGCGACCCAGGCGACGACGCCGAGCCCGGCGAGGTACGCGACCGACCACGCGGCCGTCTCGAGGGTCCACCGCAGCGGCGACTTCCTCATTGGTTCACCTCCTCGGCGTGGGTGGGCCCGGGAAGCCGGTCCGCGAGCGCGAGGTACGTGGCCGCGATAGCCGTCGCCTGGTACACCACACCCGACCGGCGGTCGACCGCGCTCTCCGCGTGTTGAAGCCACCGCTGGGCCTCGGTCAGCGCCTCCGCGCGGGTCTCGATCACCGGACGTCCTCGGGACGGAGGACGTGCACCAGCTCCTCGGGAGGGTAGAACTCACCGGCGACGTTGGACCACTCGTGGCCGTTCTCGCACTTCCACGCTGAACCGTGACCCGGCGCGGCGTAGTGCGCTCGGAACAGCAGGCGCGCGCCGCACGTTAGGCACGGCGGGGTGCGGTCGTTGACGATCTCGGCGTCGACCTCACCGCCGGGGTTTGACGTGGGCCAGTTGCCGCGCGTGAGGCCGTCGTCGAGCGCCTTGACCAGCGCGCGAGCCACGGTGTCGTTGGTCTCGCCGTGTCGGTACATGCGGTGCACCACGGTCGTGAAGGCGCGCTGCTCCACCCCGGTCGGGGCCGCGTGCATCGCGGCGGCGAGCAGCGCTCGCACCAGGTCGTTCACGTGAGGACTCCTTCTCTCTCGTCTCGGGACTCATCAGGACCGGCGTCACCGGTCGACGCCTCGCGGCGTTTCGTCCTGGCCTAGTAGGGGTCGGGCGTGCGGTCGCGCAGCTCGGTCACGTACTGGTCGCCGTCGCGCGCGTCGCGTCGGGACGCGATCAGCGCGGTGGCGAGCACGACCAGCGGGACCAGCGCGAGCGCCAGGGCGGTCACGCGCAGCGGCCGTTCGAGCGGACCAGGCGACCCAGGTCGTCGACGAACGACGCGGTCGAGCAGTCCCACGTCGCCAGGCCCGAGCCGTCGGTGCAGGTCAGGTCCTCGAAGCACTCGACGCGGTCGCGGTCGAGGTACATCGCCTGAGCGCCGGTGGCGGGCGCGACGCGCGTCGTCGACGCGTCCGCGGGGCCGCAGCCGGTCACGACCAGCCCGACCGCCAGGACGGCGGGGGCGGCCACCTTGCACACCGCGGCGACCAGCGCGAGCTTCATCATCGTTCTCTCCTAGGTTCTCGATCTTCCGAGGGACTCGTCGGGACGGCCGTCCAGCCGCCGACGCGCCGGGAGGCGCGTTTCGTCCTAGTCGGGGTAGCAGGCCAGGCAGTCGTAGTAGCCCGGGCAGAAGTGGGACGTGGGGTAGGTCACCCAGCGATCGGGCTTCGGCTCGCCGGCGGGCGCCTGGTCGAGCTGGTACGCCGTGACGCCCGCGATCCGCTGCCCGACGAGGTCGCGGGCCTCGACCAGGCGCAGGCGTCCGTCGTGGCGAGCGTGCCACTGCACGGACTCGACCCAGGTGTCGTACGCCCGCTGCTGGGGCTCGGTGAGGGGAAAGAAGACCTCGCGCGAGGCGTGGTCGAGGTAGTACGTTCGCGTCATCGTGAGTTCCTTCGTTCCGGCCGATCTAGATCAATTTTACCACAAGGTGTGACGGATGTCCAGGATCGACCTCGTGATCGGGTGACCTCAGGCGAATGGTGGTCCGTCGGGGTGTCCCGTGAGGTAGCTGGTGAAGACCTCATTCGAGCCGGTCGCGTAGCGCGCGGTGTGAGTCTGGCCACTCAGGGTCTCGATTCCGTCCAGCAGGGTCAGGTCGTCCAGCCACTCCTGGACCTCGTTCTCGGTCATCGTGCTCTCCTAGGTTCCGGGGCTCTTCAGCGCGGTCGTCAACCGCGGACGGGGCGCGTGCCCCCGTTTCGCCCTACCGCGCGTGCCGGCCGCGCGTTGGACGGCTGACGCGCGCCAGGTACGCCGCCAGCGGGGCGACGAGGGCGCTGCGCTGGCCGTCCTCCCAGAGGACGTGCCCCAGTGGTTCCGTGGTCGACACGTAGCCGGTCAGCATCACTACGCCGTACCGCTGCGACACGGGGCTCCACACCTGCTCGCCGTGCGCGAGGCCAAAGATTCGGACCTGGGTCATCGTGCTCTCCTGCGTTCTCGATGGTTCCGGGGTTCGTCAGGCCGACCACCCAGCCGGCGACGCCCGGGGCGCGAGGCCCCGGGCGTTTCGCCCTGCTACTTGCGCCGACCCTGGGCCTCGACCAGCGCCGCGACCTGCTCCTCGAGCTGCTGGATGCGAGCCTGGTAGCTGGCCAGCACGGCCTTGACGTCGACGCGCTCGGCCTGGGCCTTGGCCGGGGGCTTGACCTCGCCCGAGGCGATCTTGGCCAGGGCCACGGTCAGCACCTCGACCTCGTGCGCGTGGGCGTTGCCGTGCTCGACCCGCCACAGCTGCGCCGGCGTCAGCTTGGTCAACTCGGTCAGCGCCGGGCGGGTCCAGCCGGCGACGCGCGCGGCCTGCACCTGCTCGGCCAGGGTCTGGGCGGCGTCCTTGGGAGCGTACACGGTGGTCATCTTGATCTCCTGAGTTCTCGATCTTCCGGGTTCCTGGCCCCGCGCGGGGCGCGGGTCGCGGGTGGGGGGCTGACCCGGGGGCTTGGTCCCTTGCCCGCTACGTCTAGTCTAGCGCACAGTGAAGATCAATAGTCACGACGCGTTGCACGTGCAAACGACTCCGTTGCACGTGCAAACGTTTGCACGTGCAAATCGATCTTGAGGAAGTCGATCTTGAGGGCGGTCCGTCTCACAAGATCAAGTGTCCGGGACCGCACAACCAGTGTTTCAGATTTTTCCCTCAACTTTTCCTACTT
>WUUC01126355.1_pt1 | contig 27355 bp, 18 predicted proteins | sample 6278441 | NCBI WGS metagenome assembly WUUC01 (sample SAMN13675441, study PRJNA597444) | soil metagenome | isolation source: soil | place: USA: Washington | collected 2017-10 | reverse complement strand
GGTGGCATTTGGCTGGGCCTCGACGGGTTCACCTGATCGCATCGCGCAGTTCCGTGAGAATTTCGCTCCCGAGGCCGGAGAGTATCCAGACAGTGGTCACCTCTGACCCGAAGGTGTCGGCAGTCGCCTCTGACGGCACCCCGACCATCGCGGGAACTTGGTTCTCAACCTCGATGTTGAGCTCGAGCTCCTGACGCTCCTCGATGAGTCCATGGTGGCGAAGGTGTCCGATCGTCGATTCGAAGGCCGACAAATCCAGCCCGGCAGCATTTGCTTGCTCTCCTAACCGCCCCCGGTTGGCCAACGGGTTCGCGTTGATGAGCCACAGGACTTGGACATGAATGGGTTCGAGAGCGTCGACAGCGCGGATCCGCAGCAACGCTTGGTCGAACCGGCTGCCTCCGGTACCCCGAGCCGCGTTGGCGAGGACCTTCCCGAGATACGAGATCTTCTGCTCGTATCTCGCTCGACGGGCCACATCAGCGGTCTCCTCGAGGAGTTCTTGGAAGGAGTCACTTCCCTTAACGCGTTCCATGAACTCGTCGGCGGCGATACCGGCTTCTGCGGTTGCCTTCGCGAGCGCTTCAAGTCGGTCGCGATGTCGGTCGCCACGCCGCTTATCGAGGTATTTCGCTACTGCTCCACCACGAGACCCGAAGAAGAGTTCTAGGCTCAACTTGGTCGCCTCATGTGCTTCAGATCGGGGCGGTTCCTCGAGCATCCCCAATATTATGCGGCGTCCTGGACCGGCAATTGGCCTCAACCGGTATGGCGTCGCGAGTGAGCTGGCCGTGGGGAGCGGCACCGCGCTGTGGCCGGCCCGTTCATCGCTCGAGAGCGGAGAGAACCACCAACGTCGCCGCCGGCGCAGCCGACGCGCTCGATGACGCATCGCTTCGCGAGCTGGTCCATGCCGACCGGTTCGGCACCGAAGGGCTGGATGAGTGGACACGCGGGCGGCGAGCTGGCGATCCGCTGCCGAGCCCGACGCTTCGGAACATTGAAGAAGGTCTCTTGATCGGGCTGATCAGCGCAACGCACGAAGGAGCGTGTCCAACCGTTCCTCGGAGGTGGTGGTGGTCAGGTTCAGCATTATGACGTCGTTGGCGACGGTCCCGAAGCCGAGTTTGGCCCATGTGCGGGTCAAGGCCTCTCGGGCCAGCAGTTGCTCTCGTCGCCCGTCATCTAGGGCGAAGCCTTCAGGCCCAACCGGCACGTTGGGTAGGTCGGGGCCTTCTGGAACAGTGAAACCACGGGACGGTGAAGCCACCATTGGCTGTACGTCGTTGTGCGGCAGAGGGTCCGACTGGTCAGCTCTTTCTGCTCGATCCGAACAAGCTGACGGGTCGCCTCAGTGAGGACGATCAGCTCATCGGCATCGGTGCTGATGACGTATCCCGTGAAGTCCCTCCCGTTCCCGGCGAGGATCTGCTCGGCGGGCAACCAAGGCCTGTCGCTCAGTACCACGATTAGGGCGAGAACTGCATAGACCAGCAGGCTCCCCTGAGAGCCCAGCGGCTTCGGGATCTGATCCGGAGAAGTTTCGACCGCCGTTGACCAGGTCGCTCGACGGCACTGTTCAGGGCGTGCTCGAACTCACCTCGCTGACGTTCAACTGCCTGCTGGATGTGTTCGACGTCCTCGAGCGCCTGCTTGAGCCGGTTCTGTCGCTCCGAGACTTCCGCAGAGCTCAAGTTGTGGAGCGAGTCTTGTGCCTCTTGGCTCGTTAGCACCGCAAGGGCTTCGACCTTGCTGTCGATCCCGGCAATGGTCTGCATGAGGTCGGCATACGAGGCTTCGAGGGCGGCGTTCCGCGCAGCGCTCCGGCGGTCTTTTCGTGCCTGGCCTGACGTCCAGCCCACGAGCCGACCCGCCCCCGGACCATCAAGGATGAGCCAGGTGTTGAGGAGGATCAGTGCAGAAGTAGAGATCGGGACCAGGGCCGCAGCCAGCAGAGCCACGAGCGCTGCGGCCAAGCGGAGGGTTGGACGATCGGACTCGCGAGTGGCCTCATCATCAGCGGCGACGATCACAGCGAAGAGAACGGCAAGTACGACTGATGAAAGCGAGATTGTCAGAACCCCGAGAATCAGTGACGCAGTGTCGCTCTCCGCTGCCAAGCCCTGAGCGGTGGTCCTATCGAAATGGCCACGCTCAAGATCTTCAGCACGACGATCAGGACGCTAACCGTACCGACGGTGGAACCCAGATGCGCTTCGAAGAGGCGTCGCGCCAAGGTCGGTTCACCTAGCACCGGTTGCGGTTCGTCTTGCCCGCCATCCACACCTGCAGCGTAGGCGCACGATCGTTCGTGGTCGCAGTCTCGGTCCGAGAACGGGGTCGCTTCAGGCATCGAGTTGCCCGTTGGGCCAGGCTCGCAAGCTCGCCCCGGAAATCGTGCGGAAACCAGGAGAGGCGGCTTGCGATCGGGCCTCCTCAGGTGGCGTCGGCCCTTCACGGCGTCAAGGGGCCCCTGCGAGCCTCGGCTGCGCTCCGGTTCTCGCTCGTGCTGTTGCCCGCCCCTTGACCACACCGAGCTGTCGCCGCCCGGAAAGGGCGACGCACGAACCAAGGAGAACCGCAGATGTTCCAGATCGATTTCGTTCAAGCGAAGGGCGGGCAGGGAACGAGCGTCACCGCCTGCGCTGTGGCCCTCCACGCCGCCTGGGAGGGATGGCAGGTCCGTCTTGACGGCCACGACCGCGACACGCTGGCCGCCATCCTCGCTGCCGGGGGCGGCGGGCCGGTTACCCCCGGCCTCGTCTCGGCGCCGACAAGGGAGAGTGGCACGACCTGGTCGTGCACGACGGACCGGCCGCCGACGGCACCCGACTGCTCGTCATCCGGCCCTGATACCTGGCAGCTCGACGACATCGCCTACGGCCGCCGGCGGGTCATGGTCCGAGTCAGGGACGACCATCCCCACGGGGTCAGGGCGAGGTCGCGGGCGGAGCCAGTGGTCGATCTTTTCGAGCCCGAGGCGCTGGCGGCGGTGAGCGACTACGTCCTCCGGGAGCGGCCAACAGAGGCGACCTCGCCGTTCGTGTTCCTGGTCGGTGCACGGCCTCCGCCGCTGCCAGCCATTGACCTACCCGGCGCTGGCTCGTCTGGTCGCCCGGGCGGCGACCCGAGCTGGTATCCGGGCGCCGTGGGTCACGCCCCACGCGTTCGGCACACGCACGCCACGAGGATGTGGGAGGGCGGCATGCGTGAACTCACGCTCCAGTGCCGTCTCGGCCATGCCTCGGTGGAGTCCACGAGGGTCTGCACCAGGGTGTCGGACCACCAGGTCGTCGCCAGATCCAGTTCCTGGCGCCGCCATGTCGGCTGATCGGTCGAGGCGCTGGGTGGTGCGGGTCGGCGGTGTCTCAAGATGAGACACCAGGGTCACGGGCCGGTGGCCCACAGTTTGATGGGCGGGTACTGTTAACCCGAGGGAGGCGGAACGATGGGCAGGGACGTTCCGGCGGCTCGGCTGAGAGCAGCCCGCGAGGCATTCCTCTCCGGCGGCCCGCCCCAAGGTGTGCGGTCCGAAATCGTGGCGTCCTGGAGACGCTGTGAAGCCAGCGGCGTCGATCCGGACCGGCTCGTCGTGCCGTTCTTCCCGGAACTCGAGCCGCAGACCAACAAGCTGTTCCTCGCCGCCGAGCCGGTACTGCAGCGATTCGCCGAACGACTGGCAGACACCCACTCGAGCATCGTGTTGGCCGATCGGCAGGCCCGGGTCCTCGGGCGATGGAGCGGCGATCGGCGGCTGGATCAGAACCTGGAACGGGCATCGGTCGCCCGTGGATTCTCTGTCGCCGAGCCGGTGGCGGGCACCAACGGACTCGGCACGGCACTCGAGGAGGGCAGGCCGGCCATCGTCCACGGGAGCGAGCACTTCGTCGAGCCGCTCATGAGCTTCACCTGCATCGGGTCGCCCATCCGCCACCCCATCACCCACCACATCGAAGGCGGGATCAACATCGCCTGCCGCTACCGGGACACCAACTCGCTGGTGCTGCCCATGGTCATGGAGATGGCCTCGGCCATCGAGGAGGCGCTCTACCGCCAGGCGTCGAACCGGGAACGGGCCCTTTTCGACAGCTTCCTGCGCCACGTCCGAACGTCAGCGCTGCCGGTCGTGTCGATGAGCGAGCAGGTCATGATGGCGAACGCCGCCGCCGCCCGGCTGCTCGATGGCTCCGACCAGGTGGTCCTCTGGGAGCAGGCCTACCAGGCGATCGCCCGCCGCTCGGAACGGTCCATCACGGTCGTCCTGGCCGACGACCGGGTCGTCACCGCCCGATGCTCTCCCATCCACGTCGGCGGTCGCAACATCGGCGTCCTGATCGAATTCGACCCCGCCGCATCGCCGCCAGCTGGGGCACGAGGTCGGACCACGGCCCCCGCCGACGTGACGTCCGACCTCGTGGGCGTGAGCCGCGCCTGGCACGAACTGGTCGGGCTGGTGCGCCGGGCAGCGCCGTCGCAACTGCCGGTCCTCTTCGTCGGCGAACCGGGGGCCGGCAAAGCGTCGTTGGCCCGCCACGCCCATCAGCTCAGCACCAGCGACGGAGCCTTCCGAATCCATGATGCGGCAATGGTGAGCGTCGACGGCGCCGAGGTGTGGCTCCGCGGCCTGCGAGATCAACTGAACCAGACGGGGACCGTCTTCATCCGCCATCTGGCCATGCTGGACGCGACCGTCGCGGACGCGGTGAGCGGACTGGTCGACAGTCGTCCCGACGGGACGCCGCGGCTCATGGCAAGCGCACTGACCCACGCCGCGAAGGAGCCTCGGCTCCAACCCCTCATCGATCGCTTCGTCGTCCGGATCGCAGTGCCGCCCCTGCGGGAACGACCCGATGACGTGAAGGCCCTGGCGACCGAGTTCTCGCGACGACTCACCAAGCATCAGCCTCCGCCGCGGATCGCTCCGGAAGCGCTCCAAGCACTGTTGCGCTTGGACTGGCCAGGCAACGTGCGTCAATTGCAGAGTGTGATCGCGCGCCTCATGGCCACAGGACGGTGCGGCGACGTGCAACTCGCTGACCTTCCGGAGGACGTTCGCCGCCAGACGGCCAGGCGTCGCCTCACACGGCTCGAACAGGTCGAGCTGGAGCAGATCTTGGTGGTGCTCAGGCAAGCAAACGGCAACAAGGTTGACGCTGCGAAGGCCCTCGGCATCTCCCGAGCGACGCTCTACCGGAAGATCAAAGCATTCGGAATCGAACTCGATCGATCCATCTTCTGAGCCGCCGAGCTAACGGAACCGTCGCTTCGGCGCAGATTCGATGCCGCTACCGCTACAGAAGATCGAACGAGCATGCCACGAGCGGAAGCCGCAAAGCCCGACAGTCTCCGCGTCTCAAACTGAGACAAGTCGGTATGAATTGCTCAGCCTATCGTCCGTAGCGCAAACAGGGTGTCAACGGGACGCGCTCAAGGGGAGGGTTGCGTCCACGCGTTCAAATGAGGAGAGCTAATGCGGTTCAAACTTCATACGCTAATCGTCGCGCTACTTGCCGTATCGATGCTCGTCGTGGTTCCTGTCGGCGCGGAAGAATCAGCCAGTTCGTCGATTAAGACGACAGAAGTCAGCTTCACCGTCCAGAATGTCAACCGTTCCAAGCTGGCCTGCCCGTCTGACGGAGGGACCTACCGTGTCGTTGGAACGCTTGTCATGCCCGCCGAGGTCCCGAAGAGTGTGACCCTTTGGATCCATAACTCCATCGGGGACAGGAACACCTTCATGGTGCCGATCCGCAATTACCATTTCGCTAACGAAATGGCGAAGCTCGGGCACGCCGGCCTCTATATCGATCAGCTAGGATATGGCAAAAGCGATAAGCCGGCGAACGGCCACCTCGTCTGCCCGGGATCTGAAGCGACCGTGATGTACCAGGTGATGGAGCACCTCAGAAGTGGGGACTACGAGGGCGATGCTCACCCGGCCTTCGAGAAGGTCGCGGTGGGTGGCTTCTCCATCGGAGCTTGGCAGACCGAGCTGATCGGAGTTTCGTTCCCAAACGTAGACGGCATTATCCCTATTGGGGGGATGTCTGCTTTCGTAAGTTCGGAGGCCCCGCCTGACGTAGTCAACAGCATGTCGCGGGAGTGCTCGACGGGATCGTATTTCCATTTCGCTACCGCCGAAAAACGAAATTACTGGGCCATTCATGAGCCCAACGTTGACGAGGATGTCAAGGAGTGGTGGACGAAGAACTCTTACGGTAGCGACCCCTGCGGTATCTGGGAATGGATCATGGCATCCACAGCCACCGTTGATGCCGTGGGCCCCACTGCCAATCCCGATCTGAGAGTGCTCGTTGTGCTCGGTGATAAGGATCGGATCCTGCCGCCACCGAACGGCCACATCCAGGTCGCGCGCTTCTTCAATAGCCATGACGTCAGTCTCTTAACCATGCCTGACACCGGTCACGCCGTGATGCTCGAGCGGAACGCTCCGATGTTCCGCCAACAGCTTCACCTGTGGATGGTGCAGCGCGGCCTGTAAGAGCAACGTTATTCTTCCACGGGCAAGGGGTCCGGTGAACGTAAGTTCGCCGGACCCTCCGTGTCGGGACTACCGGACCATCCGGTGAACGCCTTAGCGGCGACTTGGGAGAGGAGGGGTTGTCGCTGTTGTCTTGACGCCGTAGAGAAGGTTTTGAACGGATCACGGCGTTGCCTCACGCCCGGTTGCCTTATGTCGGGGCGTGCCAGACAAGACGAGTCCTGCGCTCTGTTCATAGGGTCCGGGTCCGAGCGCTTGCGCCGAGTGAAGGCGAAGGCCTGCGCCGGGGTCCCCGGGCGCCGGCGTTGAGGCCGGAGCGGACACTGGCGGCCGCCTCGGTTTCGGCGAGGCCGACGTCGGCGGCGGCGCCAAGGAGCTCCTCTTCGACCAGGGCCCGTTCGACTTCCCCGCCGGCGGCGAGCATCCCGAGGCTGAAGGCGGCCCGGTTGAGCCGGTTGTTGCGGTCCCCGACCGCCGCGGCCCGCACGTCGGCCAGCTCGGCCCGCAGGGCAGCGAGGCCGTACCGAGAGCCGCCCCGCTGGCGGGCCGGCCGGGCCGGCCCGCCAGTGGGAAACACTCTGCGGGGGAGAGGGCGCAGCCAGTGGGGTGGCGCCGACAGCGGCACCGCCGGTGGCGACGCCGATGTTGGCCCACGGCCACCGTCCCCCCCACGACCGGATCCGGGCCGGGGTCGGTGGTCGCCTCCAACAGGCCGTGGCGGATCACGGGTTGCTTGGCCGGATGGGCACAGCCCACCCGCCGGCCGGAACAGCGACGGGCGAACATGGTGTGGAGCGGGAACACCGCCCAGCCCGGCCTCGCGTAGCCGAGCGCGTCCTCGCCGTTCACGTCGGTGGCCTCGGCCTGGGCACAGGCCAACAGGTAGGCCTGCATGGGGGAGCGCAGCGACTCGCCCGGGGGCAACGCCACCGTCAAGCTGACCAGCTCGGGGGAAGCCCAATCGGCGCCGAGTTCGCCGAGGTGCTCGACGGTGGCCGGCCGGCCGTGACGCATGGCGGCGCCGTCGACGACCTCGGCGAGGCGGTCGCCGCCGGGCCGGTGGCGGACCGCCGTCGCCGCCTCGCGCAGGTGGACTGAGCACACTCAGAAGTAGTCTCGCTCCGTGGTGCCCTTGTCGCCAAGCGGGTCGCCTCCCCCTCCTTGGTCGATGTCACACCTCATTGGTACGGTCCAAGCGTGCCGCCGACTCGACGCTCGCATGTCGTCCAGGACGAGTTGTTTTCCCTGCGCAATGCCGCGGCCGTGCCGAGACTCGATTTGATCGCGTGGCCGGACCCTGGGCGGTGGCCGCTCAATGTCCCAGGCCAAGTCGTCCGCGGATCCGTCTGGAACGACCTAGTGATCTCCGCGGCGCCGATGCTGGTGACGGGCTACGCCTCCGTGGCCGAGCTCGTCGCATTTGTGGCGGCGTGGAGTGGATCCGGCGGAGAGGGGCCCGTTCGCCTCTTGTTCGGGACTGAGCCGTTTGCGTCGCACCGGCGGACATTCGCCTCTCCCCGCGCCGCCTTCACGGAAGAGGCTCGGCGGTACTGGATCGAAGAGCGCGGCATTTCCCTCCGACAGTCCGCTCAATTGGTGGCGACGCTCGACGCCCTGGCCAGCGGACGCGTCGTCGCTCGGTTCGTCCATGGCGCCACCCGTCTTCACTCGAAGATCTACATAGGGGACGACGCGGCGACGATCGGCTCCAGCAATTTCACTCCTGCCGGCCTCGGCGGGCAGCTCGAATCCAACGCTCGCTTCTCGTCTACCGGTGAGCCACGTCGGTACAGGGAACTGAAGGCAATCGCGACCAACCTCTGGGACCTTGGCCAGCCGTGGGACGAGGAACTTCGCGACCTGCTCACGAGCCTGCTGAGGGTGGTCACCTGGCAGGAGGCGCTCGCTCGCGCATGCAGCGAGTTGCTCGAAGGCGAGTGGGCCGCTCGGTACCTGGATGACAGCGGCATCGACGTTGAACTGTGGCCATCTCAGCGGGCGGGTATCGCGCAGGCGCTGTGGATTGTTGGCCAAGTTGGCAGCGCACTCGTGGCCGATGCGACCGGTTCGGGTAAGACACGGATGGGGGCGCAGCTCGTCCGTGCCATTCGCGACCAGTTGTGGAGCAGCGGTCGAGCGCGGCGTGACCTGACTGTGCTCGTATGTCCGCCTGCCGTCCGCGGCGTATGGAAGCAGGAGGCTGTGCACTGTGGACTCGCACTGACGACGGTGTCGCATGGCGTGCTGTCGCAGTCGGCGTCAGAGACGGAACGACACGAGCACCGGGCCGTGCATCGAGCGGAGATCCTTGCGGTTGACGAGGCCCATAATTTTCTCAACCGAGACGCGACCCGGACGCGGCGATTGCGCCAAAGCGTTGCAGACCATGTCGTACTGTTCACGGCTACCCCGATCAGTCGTGGTGCCGCGGACCTGCTGCATCTCGTTGCGCTTTTGGGCGCCGACAACTTCGAAGACGAAACCCTCGATGTCCTCGCGCGCTTGGAACGCCGTCGCGACGACGTTCTGACTGCGGCGGAAGGCGAACGGCTTCGACACGAGATTCAACGATTCACAGTTCGCCGGACGAAGCATCAGATCAACGAGCTAGTCGATCGTGAGCCTAACGCCTATATGCACAAGCGAACTGGTCGGGTCTGCCGGTTTCCCCAGCATTCAGCCCGGATCTATCCGACGGGCGAGAGCGAGCAGGACCAGCAGGTTGCGAATCGGATCCGGGAGTTGGCGCATGGCCTCAAAGGCATCGTGCAGCTTCCGCGCCGCTTCGCGGTACCGCCTGGACAGCGCCCATTCGTTACCGACGAGCAATGGGTACGCCAGCGCGTCGGCGCGGCCCGAGGCCTTGCGGTACATCACGTGTTGACTGCGATGCGCTCATCTCGATCGGCGCTGGTGGAGCACATTTCCGGCACGATCGAGGCCTCGCGCCGGTTCAGCCTCTCGGAGGCATTCAAACAAGTTGATACAGGCGACGTCCTTGGCAGGGTCACGAGGTTGTCAGGCGTCGGACCTCCTGAACTGGAATTGGAGAGTGTGGGTCCGACGTGGTTGACGGACGTGGAGCAGTGGGCAGCCACATGTGATTCTGAGCATCGAATCTATGCGGCGATTCTGGATGCGGTCCTGCATCTCACTCCCCATCGTGAGGAGGCGAAGTGCGCTCTCTTGGCCGAACTCGCAACACGGCACGATCGTCTGCTCGCTTTCGATCGGTATCTCATCACCCTGTCCGTCCTTGCAGTCGACCTCGCTCAGCGGCTTGGGTCCTCGATCCCGGTCCTGGTCGCTACCGGGGGTGGCATGACGAGCCGGCGCCGGCTCATCCGGGATTTCGGACCGCACTCAGAGGTGCGTGGCGTCGCGTTGTGTTCGGACGCCATGAACGAGGGGCTGAATCTCCAAGGCGCGTCCGCAGTCCTGCATCTCGATCTGCCTACGACCCTGCGCGTGGCGGAGCAGCGCGTCGGTCGCGTCGACCGGATGGACACGCCTCACGAAGCCATCGAGGTGTGGTGGCCTCAGGATGGCCCAACCTTCGCCACTCGCGCTGGTGAGCGGCTGGCGGCGCGGGCGGCCGAGGCCGAGCATCTTCTCGGTTCCAACCTGCCTCTGCCGCATTTCGATGGCGTTGACGTTGACGATGACAGTGTCGTCGACGTCAAACTCCTGGTCGAGGCTGAGGCAACCGACCAGAGTTCTTGGGATGGACTTCGCGATGCGTTCGAGCCGGTTCGATCATTGGTCAGGGGAGAAGGATCGCTTGTGCCGACCGATGTCTACGCCGCCTACCGGCACATCACCGAGCGCGTCATCGCGCGCGTCGCACCGATTCGATCTCATCGACCTTGGGCATTTTTCGCCATCCGAGCCAGCGACGATGATGCGCCACGGTGGTTGCTGGTCGATGCGGAGGAGCCGCCCGCTGGTGAGCTCGATGTTGTGGCGCTCCAGTTGCGCTCCCGCCTTACGGGTGATCCGCCTTCGTGCCCTCTCGACGAAGCAGCTATGGCAAGTCTGGACGCGTTCCTCGAGGTCGCTGCACGAGCGGAGCAGGAGTTGCTGCCTCGACGGTTACGGCGTGCCCTCCACCAAATGAGGGACGTGCTGGACAGCTGGTCCTCGACCGCCAGAGCCGCCGCTAACTGGGAGACGGCCGATCGGTGGGCGGCGTTGTTGAGCATGTGTGAAAGCGAAGACGATGTCCACAGTCGACCAGACCCCCACCTCGTGGCCGAGGGCTGGTTGAAGCTGGTCACGCCCATGCTCGACGTGCATCGAGCACGTCGGAGGCGCCTACCGTATACGTTGCTCCGCGACATCACGCCGGCACTGCGACGGACGCCGATGTCCATTGACGTCGTCGAAGCCCAGTTCGCCAGTATGTCGCCCGCCGCTCCCTTTGCGGAACGGGTATCCGCGTGCATTTTAGGTGTGCCTGAGTGCAATCTGAACCAGTCCACGGCGAAGACGACGCCGTAGATCCGTATCGATTTCGGTTGACACAACCGACGTGCAACGAAGCGTCCGGGGTTGGGGGGCTTCTTCTCGACGGGGGGTCTACGAGATTGGCCTTGGGCGTGATGCTCCCCGAACCGATGCCGGATTCGAGGGCGCGCCCACCACGGGCAGCTCGTGGCTGTCCTTGGCGTCGCATCGTGGTCTCGGGCTCGGACTTCGCTGAGCTCTAACGCTGCTGGCGTACCGGCCCTAGACCTTCCGCCCGATCTCATCGGTCGATGAGCCGCACGGGCCGGCCGCGGCCAGTTTCGAGCTTGTAGGCGTAGTGGGCGGGGCATTGCCCGGCGGTCTTGGCCGGCTCGAGGCCGAGCCGTACCGTGGCGCGGGGGGATCGACGCCCCTCCGTTTTGCTCGAGGGGGTGCTTAGCCGGAGCGCCAGCGGGCCCGGTCGTCCTCCGGGGTGGTTTTGCAGACCATGTGGGTGCCGGCGCTGGTGTAGCCCTCGGCGCCTTGGGGTGAGCAGAATGCTCCGGGGTGCACGGTTCCGGTCGAGGCCGGCTTGGTCGTCGTCGTCGTGGGCTTGGCCGTGGTGGTGGTGGTCGCCCTGGCGGTCGTGGTGGTCGTCGGCCGGGCGGTGGTGGTTGTAGTGACCTTCGCGGTCGTGCTCGTCGTCGCTTTGACCGTCGTCGAGGTGGCGGGCGCGGCGGTGGTGGTTGTGGCCTTGGCCGACGTGGACGTGGCTGCCGGGACCGTGCTCGTTGTCGCCTGGCTGCCGGTGGTCGTCGTGGTGGCGATCTCGCCCGACGATTTGGCCGGGGCCGGGTCCTTTTTCTCTCCGCCGCCGCTGACCGCTCCGATCCCGATGATCCCGACGACCGCCCATGTGGCGATCTGGGCTGGCTTGGGGAAGGACCGGAAGCGGCGCCACCAGGCTTTGGGGCCGGACGGCGCGGGAGGGTGCGGCGAGGTACTCGTCATACCCGTAAGGTTCGGACGGGACGGGCTGTTACTTCAGGGGGCGAACCCACCAAGGGGTGCCAGGCTGGTCCGTGTCGATCCTGAGTGCGCAGCCGCGCTCATTCGTCAGCGGGGAGCTCCTGCAGCTGCGGCAGGGGCGGTTGGCGGACGGACGCGCTGTGGGGCCCTGTTCACCGTCGACGCGCACCGTCTGCGATGCACGGTTTGGGAGGTCGTAGTCACGGCGGATGCCAGGAGCGGTTCCCGACGATCAGACGCCGGACGTGACGCTTCGGGGCGAGGACGGTGGCGGCGCCTCGCGACGTTGTCTTTGCCGCCTTCGTCGACGAAGCGAATTTCCCTTGCTGCATCCCGGCGTGGTCGAGCATCGGGATGTGGTACCACCGACGACCGGTGGTCATGACTGCACCATGGTCTACAAGGTCGGTGCCGGCGCGTGGAACACCGGTGCCGAAGTGTCGAGTTCGTCGTCAACGAGCGGCTGGTTGATGAGGCTGGAACCGGCGATGGACGCCAGCTGGTGACGACGACGTCAAATCCGGGGAACGTGGGACGACGACTCGGGTGGTCGTGGAGATGTCCTTCTCTCGGCGGACGAACTGGCTGATCCGCCGCCAGACAATTGCGTACGGCCGAGTGGCTCTAGACACCGCCCTCGAGCGGCTGGACCAGCTCGCCACGAAGCCGCTAGGCCCGGCGTTGTCGCGCTTAGGCTGTCATCTTCCGCCGGCCGCGTCGAGGGTCATAGCGCCTGAGCACACGGCGGAACGCGAGCGCCAGCCATCGGGTCGGTATGCGCCCGAGGAGCCTCTCCACGACGCGTCAAGCTCGCGTTCGTCGGTAGTGTCATCCGCACCACGATGTACGTCTCTGGGCTCCTGCTCCCCCCAGCCGACGCCGTGGCCAAAGGGTCGGAGCGCCTGTCTCGGAGACGGACGAGCTGTGGCACGCTTTTGGCATGGTGATTACTGAGCAATGCCGGAACCAGGGCTGTGAGGGCGACGTCGTGTTCGACCTCGGGCCACACGTCGACCGGGAAGAGACGCAAGTTGTTCAGGGCACCTGCACGGCGTGCGGCGCCGCCCTCACCCTGCGAACGAACCTGAACCGGCGGATGCGCTGACGCGAAGCAGTGGCATCGTGTCCCTAGTCGTCCTTTGGGAGCGACTTCCTCCACTCCTCATACGAGGGAACCGGCATGGGCATGCCCTCCGCTTCAAGTACCTTGCGAGCCACGGCAATGAAATCATCGAGCATCTGGCTAGCGACGTTCTGACCCCAGTCGTCAGGGTTGTACTCCAATCGGCTGTAGTAGTGGATGAGGGAATAGCTGACCTTCTTGGCGGCAACGGCGACGTCCGGAGGCCCGACAAGCGTCACCTCAGCGAGTCGATGACGGAATTCCGCATTTGACGAATGCAACTCAGGCACCACGACGGGCATCGGGCCATGCATCTCGGGCTCATGGTTCGCGAAGGCGTAGAAGATGGCGCTCTCGTACTCATCGGAAGCACGGACGAAGGCCACGTAGCGAGGCATCCGCATCTGCCGAAGCCACTCACCTGTCTTGAACCTACGATCGCGCCTGTGTTGGAGGTAGGCGTTGATGACCGTCGCCACAACGGCAGCGAGTGCCGCCACGACAGCGCCGTAGTCCTTGATCCAGGTCAGGTCCACGGTCTTCTAGTAGACCACGCCAACCAATGACGGCGGCGTAATTGGGGCTTCGCCGCACCGAACGACACGTCTGTACCGCGGCCTAGTTAAGGAGCGCAGTCGACGAACGAGCCGGACGTTGACGCTGTTGCCGGGTGGTACGTCGCGAGGTAGTCGAAGTGTCATACCCCCGGCCCACAATAGGCTGGTGACCACACAAGTAGTTCTCACAGCTCTGGGCCTTGCGAGCACGCTGGTCGGCGTCGTCTTGGGGAGCAGGTTTCAGCACCGCAACAGTGTGTGAGGCGAAGCCCCGTCAGGCGGTGGTGAGCTTCATCCGGGTCGCCGGCCGGCTGCAGTTGGCCATCCTCGGCATCGCCCGAGCCGGCGGTGGGCCCGGCCATTGCGACGCCGTCGCAGCGATGGACGCCGCGCTTGTCGAGCTGAACGTGGAAGCTCAGGCGGTTGAACTGACTACGCCATGGGACCTCAGCGGAAAGTTCTGGGGCAATCTTTGGCCAGATCGAGAGGAGTCTTCGCCTCTCCGGAGCCCCGGTGGGGTCAAGGAGTGGCTTGAGCGGGATGCCGGGACTCTGGAGGGAAATTCGGAGATCTCCATTTGGCTGCAGGGTCGCATCAGGGCAGCACGCCGCCATCTCGGCTTCTCGTGGTCAGACGATTGGGGCTGGCGTCGCCGGAGATGCTTCTTGAGATTGTCACCCGCATGATTTGTGCGGCGTGGACAGCTGGCTCCTCTGCGAGGGCTCGGCTTCGTCGGTAAGCGGCAAGAGCCGCCTTGTTGACTCGCTCAAATAGTTCGTGCTCTCCCTTGTCACATTGGGATCTGCAGCTTCTCGGTTGGCCCGGCAATCCAGCGTTTGATTTCGACCACTCGACTCAAGGCGAGGGGGAGCTTCAAGCTTGAGGCGGAGCTCCTGGAGGGGTTCGCAGTGATGCAGCAACCCGCGAGCGCACATACGTGCAGGCGGCCGGAGGGTGCTGAGGAGCTTCATGCTGCTGCCGTTGGAGTCGGAGCGGATCAAGGTTCATCGGGTGGCTGTCACGGTCGGCATCCGCGGACGGCCACGGCGGCGATCATGACGTCACCAGCTGCCATGCCGGTGCGGCGTGGTGAGGACGAGGGTCTGGGCCGGCGTGGCCTTCTGGTCGCTAGTCGTGGTCGACGATCGGACCGCGATGGTCGTTCCGCCCCCCGGCTGGGCGGTGCGGACAGCGATCAGCTGGCCCGTATTGCGGTCGGTCTGGCCGACGGTGGCCGTGTCTACGCCTAACCACCGGCGACGCCGACCGCTCCGCCGCCGCAAGGGTCCGTGCGCGATTCTTGCCTCCGATAGGCCCGAGCGGCACAAGCCACGGCCTCCAGTGCCATGAGATCCGTACCTTCGCCCATGCTCTCGCTCGGCGTTGCTTATCACAGCTTTCGGATCCCTCGACTTTGGTGGGCGGCATGCGCAGAAGCGCAGGAGCAGTTGTTCCTCGAGGGCCGCATGGAGTTTGGAGATGACATATAGAGCTGGCTCAGGACTTGGTTGCTCCGCATCGTGTTGCCCGTATCCACCTTGGGCAGGGCGTGGCTGTCCTTATAAGCGAAGGCACGAGTCCTCCAAGTCGAACGAAACGTCAGACCGCCAGCTCGACTTCACTCCGTGCTGCTCGAAGCTCAATCTGGCCCCAGCTTCCTTGGAGGCGAGTTCCGACTTCGTCCCACTCGAAGGAGTCGATGTTCCCGTAGTCGACCTCACCTGTCGCGTCCGTCGCAGGAGGAGCGCCCTGGTCGACCCAGACCAGCCGTTGAACACCCGTGAAACGGATGAACCCATTTCGGTAGCAGTACTGCTCGTCTGGAAGCGGCTCGGAGTACTGCGGGTGCTCAGGAGTCAGCACGAGATCCATACTCAGAACGAGCACACCAGGATGGGCCTCAATGTCGAGTACGTAGGATTCTTCTAGGAGGAGCCCTTCAAAGCCGGGGAGTTCAGTGTAAGCCTTCATCGCAGGTCCCATTCGATCGGCGTGTGGTTACCGGGACCCCGTCGAGTAACTGGGTTGCCGTACGGGTCAACACGCTGTCCCGCTGCATCTCGGATTGCTACGTGAGGGTTCTCGCTGCCGGGAGTGCGAGGACTGCCCTTCTTCACGACCATTCGTTCAACGCCGTTGTCGTCCACATATTTGAGCGGGCCATGCTCGGTCTGCACCCGCTTCCAGCCCTGTGACTCAGCGAAGTCGACTAGGTGCGACGCCTTGGCTGAACCGCCGGAGGTTATCTGCCCCAAGGCCGAGTCGGGATCGAATCTTACAAGGCCTGAGCTTGTTTGTGAGGCCGTATCGACTGCCCGGAGGTCGGTGGTTGCTTCGATGATTCTTGGTGTTCCTCGGCGGAGGATACCGGCCGAGGTCCCAGTCTTAACGGTCCCGGCAGCTGCCTTGATGGCCCCGGCAACAGCCTTGATGGCGCCGGGGGCCGCCTTGATGGCGCTCGCGCCGCTCATGACATCGGGGGCGAGCATGGCGGCCTGGCCGCCTCGGTACCAGCCGGCCTTGGTGTTGACGCCATTGCCCTTCAGGTCGAGGGGCAGCATGGCGGTGATGGGGTTGACGGCGAGGGTTCCACCGGCGAAGTCGGCGACGCCTCGGGCGAATCCGGGGTGGCGCTCGGCGACGGTGGCGCATTGGTTGTTGCTGCCGGTGGTGTCGACGCAGAGGTTGGCGATGGCGGTGGCTGCCCGTCCACCGGTCCGGTCCCACGCCCGGCGGGCGTCTTTGCCAGCTGACGCCACGGCCTGGCTGCCCCGGTGGACGACGGCTTTCGTCTTCGCCGTCACCGTGCGCTTGACGGTGGCGGTCGCGGCTCGGAGAGTCTGGACGGTGGCCGTGGTCGTCCGGACGACCGGCTGCACGACCTTGTTGTTGACGGCGGTGACGGCTTTGCCGCCGGTGGCGTCCCAGGCGTCGCGGGCCGTGCTGGTGACCTTGTTGACGGTCTTGGTGACGACGTCCCATGGGGCGTGCCCGTCGGGGTCGAAGTACTGGAGGGGGTCGCCGTTGGCGTAGGTGTAGCGGTTGAGTGAGATCGGTGTTTTGAGCTGCCCGAAGTAGGTGTCGCGGCTGGTGAAGGTGCCGGTGTTGGGCTGGTACCAGCGGGCGCCCATCCACACGTCGCCGCTGGTGGGGTCGGTGTAGTCGCCTTGGTAGCCGACGGAGGGGTTGGTGGTGCCGGTGGCGCCGGCGGCTTGCCCGTAGGGGTCCCAGATGCGGGTGTCGGTGACCGTGCCTGCGTTGTCGAGGAGCCAGGCGACGTCGCCGTGGCGGTTTTCGCCGACGAGCCGGCTGGCGCCGTTGGCCTGGACGGCGAGGAGTTCGCCGGCGGGGGTGCGGGAGTACCGTTCGCTTCCCGCCGCGACGGGATCGATGTCGGTGCCGGCGTAGGTGAGGGCGGTGCTGTCGGCGGTGGCGATCCGGTCGAGGCTGTCGTAGCCGTAGCTGGTGGCGCCGCGGCCGGTTTGACGGCCGAGCGCATCGAACGTGACGGGGATCGGGGTGGTGCCGTCGTCGATGCTGTCGAGCGTCCCTCGGGGCGACCAGTCGTAGGTGGTGGTGGACCCGGCGGTTTCGGTGGTGAGCCGGTTGCGGGCGTCGTAGGTGTAGGTCGTGGCGCCGGCGGCGGTCCGGTTGCCGGCCTGGTCGTAGCCGTAGGCGGTGGCCGTGCTGGTCGGGTCGGTCCAGCCTTCGAGGCGTCCGGATCGGTCGTAGCTGTAGGTGTGGGTGCCGGCCGCGGCGTTGCCGGTGGCGCCGATGGTCTGGGTGGTGAGGTTGCCGTCGGGGTCGTAGACGTAGGCGGCGCTGGCGAGGGTGCTGCCGCCGGCGGCGAGGCTGTCGGTGGCGAGGCGGCCTTGCCCGTCGTAGCCGTAGGTGCGCGTCGCGGCGGGACTGGTGTTGTAGGCGACGGTGGCGACCTGGCCGGCGTCGTTCCAGTCGTAGTTGGTGGTCTTGCCGGTGAGGGGGTCGGTGGCGTGATCGAGCTCGCCCCGGCCGGTGTAGGTGAAGCTGGCCGTTCCGGCGGCGTCGACCCGGGAGGTCATACGCCCGGCGCCGTCGTAATCGAACGACGACGCCGGGGTGCCGGCGCCGGGGACGGTGGCGGACAGGAGGAGGCCCCGGTCGTCGTAGCTCAGACCGATGGCTCCGCTGGGGTGGCCGACGGAGGTGCGCCGCCCGGCGAGGTCGTAGCCGAAGGTGCGGGCGGCCGAGGTGAGGCCGCTGCCGGTTCCGGCGTCGGCGGTGAGCCGGCCGAGGGCGTCGAAGGTGCGGCTGATGGTGACGCCGGGCTGGGTTTCGGTGGTGGGCAGCCCGGCGGCGTCGTACCCGACGGCGAAGGTCCGCTCGGCGGGGTCGGTCTGGTCCGGGGTGGACGGCTCGACGGTCGACGCCTGGGTGTTCCACGGCGTGTAGGTGTAGGTGGTGGTGTTGCCTCGCCCGTCGGTGACCCGGGTGGTGTTCCCGGCGGCGTCGTACCCGTAGCTGGTCGTGATCGCAGCGGAGCTGTCGGGTTCGACGACCTGGGTGAGCTGGTTGAGGGCGTCGTAGGTGAAGCTGGTCTTGTAGGTGTTGTCGGCGGCCGATGCCGACCTTGCCGATCGAAGGGCGGTCTGGTTCCCGGCGGGGTCGAAGGTGCGGTAGACGGTGGCCAGGACGACACCGGTGCCGGGTTCCTTGGCGATGGTGGAGGTTGCGCGCCCGGCGGGATCGAAGACGTGTTCGGTCCGCCGGCCGAGCGGGTCGACTTCGGCCGTGCGCCGCCCGGCGGCGTCGTAGCTGTAGCTGCTGGTCTTGCCGAGGGCATCGGTCGCCGCGGTGAGCTGGGAGGCGGCGTCGAAAGCGCTGGTGGTGACGACCCCGGCGGGGTCCTGGCTGTAGGTCGGGTTGCCGAGGTCGTCGTAGTCGCGGGTCGACGTGTAGGACGCCGTGGGGGTTTCCTGGCGGACCACGGCGGTCTGGGTGCGGGCCCGGCCGAGGTCGTCGTAGCCGTACTTCGACACGGCCCCGGTGGGGTCGGTGATCGAGGTGCGGTGACCGGCGTCGTCGTAGGCGAGGAGCGTCGTCCCTCGGGTGGACTGGCCGGCGGTGAGCGGGTCGAGTTGGCGGACGACGCGGTTGCGGGCGTCGAAGGTGTAGTCGGTGGTGAACCCGCGGCGGTCCTGCGCCGAGGTCAGGTTCCCGACCTGGTCGTAGGCGTAGATCTCGGTCGGGTTGAGGGTCGATCCGCCCGGCGGGGTGTAGGCAGGGTGGTCGATCCGGGTCAGCCGGTTGAGGCGGTCGTAGCTGCGCCGGGTGACGTTGCCGCGCGGATCGGCGGCGGCCACCTGGTTGCCGGCGGTGTCGTAGCCAAAGCGAATCGTCGGTCGGCTGGTGGTGGCGGTGCCGCCGACGGCCTCGACCGACACGGGCGGGGCCAGTGTCTCGACGAGCTGGCCTACCGCGTCGTAGGACGAGTCGGTTCGGTGATCCGCTGCGGTGGCGCCGGCGGCGTTGCCGCGGGGGTCCACCGTCCAGACCTTGAGGCCGCGTTGGTCGTATCCGAAGGTGGTGGTCAGGTCGTCGGCGCCGTTTTCGACGGTGACGGAGTCGACCCGCCCGGCGCTGTCGTAGTGGGCGCGGGTCTCGACGGATGAGGATCCCTGTGTGACGGTCTGGCGGGTGGGGTTCCCGGCCGGGTCGTAGTCGAAGGCCCTGACCCGGTCGACAGCACCCATTTCCAGGGCGGCGTTCTGGAGGAGCCCGGCCTCGTCGAAGGTGTTCGAGGTCGACGAGAGGCCGCCGCCTTGGGCGACGGTGGTCTTGTTCCCGGCGTCGTCGTAGCTGTAGCTCTCGAGGACGACGTCGCGGGTGGCGCCGTTGCGGTCCTGGTAGGCCTCGAAGGTGACCGTGAGGATCCGGTCGGCGTTGTCGTAGGCGATGCGCCGCTTGGCCATCGCCGTGCCGTCGGGGTCGAGCTGACCCGACCGGCCCCCGGTTCCCGGCCGAGGCTGGTACACGGCCGTCGTTCGGCCGGCGGCGTCGTAGTCGGTGCGCTGCACGACGACGTCCCGTGGGGTCGATCCGACGATGGGGTCGTCCACGAACCCGAGCAGCGTCACCGCCACCGGTCGGTTGCGTTCGTCGTAGTCCGTCCGGTAGGTGCGGCCCGCGGCGTCGATGACGGTGGCCACGTTGCTGTTGGCGTCGAAGGTGCGGCTGGTCACCCCGCCCTCGGCGTCGGTCGTGCGCCACGGCCGGCCGGCGGCGTCGAACTCGGTCGTCGACACCTGATCGGGCGTCGGGCTGGCGGAGCCGCCGGCGTCATGGATCGTGGTCCGCCACAGGTTGCCGTTGTTGTCGTACTCGTTGATCGTCTGGCGCTGGTTGGTCACCGACGGGCTGACCACGGTGTTGGTCACCGCTGGCTCGGTGACGGTGAGGGGCTGGCCGAGTTGGTTCCAGGTCCGGGTCGTGACGGCGTTCTGCCCGCCGTCCCAGGTGACGGTGTCGGTCGTGACCCGGCCGAGGGCGTCCCGGTCGGAACGGTGCACCAGCCCCGACGGGTCGGTGACGGTGCGCAGGTCGCCGGCCGGGTCGTAGCCGTAGGTCGTGGTGGCGACCCCGTTGTTGAAGGTGCGCAGCAATCCGGCCGGGACGCCGGCGCCGAAGCCGTGGTCCTCACCGCCGGTGGTGTACGTCCAGGTCTGGGTGACCCCCGAGGGCTGCTCCGTGCTGGGCGGGGAGGTCTCGGTGAGCTTGTCGCCGGCCGTGTTGTAGGTGAAGACCGTCTTGTACTGGTTGTCGGAGGCGCCGGACGAGCGGCCGTCGCGGCGGGCCACCATGTTGTCGGAGGCGTCGTAGGTGAACCAGGTCGTCTCGCCCGCGCCGTTGGTCTGCGAGGCGAGGTTGCCCCGGGTGTCGTAGCCGAGCTTGACCGTGTTGCCGTTCGGGTCGCGGACTTCGGAGCGGAATCCGTTGGCGTCGTATTTGGAGCTGGTCAGCCCGCCGGCGGGGTCGATCACCAGCGTGGTCCGGAACAGCGGGTCGTGGAAGTACCAGGTGGCGTAGCCGCGGGCGTCGGTCACTTTGGCGACCCCGCCGTAGTAGTCGTAGCCGACCCGGTCGTTCACGCCGTTTTCGGTCCAGGCCACTTTTCCGTCGGTGTGGTAGCCGATCTCGAGTTTGGTGGTGCCGTCGGGTCGGCGGATCTCACTCAGTTTGTCCGAGGAGTACAGGTAGGTCGTGCACAGCCCGCCCACCGGGTTGTTGTCCCGTGGGTCACAGACCATCGACAGGAGATCGCCGGTGTAGACGTAGTTCCAGGTCAGCGGACCGCTGTAGCCCGGGCCGGACACGGTCGACGTCGACACCGACGCCACCTTGGTGCCCGAGTACGTGAAGGTGAGCGACCGGCCACTGGCGCCGTCCGTCACCGACGTCAACAGCGGCCCCGTATAGGACAGCGTCAGCGCACGGGCGTACCGGTCGGCGAGGGCGGTGAGCTTGCCGGAGGAGTCGAATGTCTCCGCGGACTGGTCTTTGTGGGCCAGCTTCCAGCCGCCGCCGGTCTGGGCGGTGAGCTTGGAGACAAACCCCAGCGGCCCGGTGAAGGAGCCGTCGGGGTTGCGGAGGTGGCGTTCCCGGCGGCCGTCGCCGTACACGACGGTCACGTCCCCGGTGGTGGCGTTGAGCTCGGCCCTGGTTTCGAAGATCGACGACCAGCCCTGACCGAAGATCCCGATCGAGGCATCAAGGCTGTTGAATGTGCGGGTGACGGCCAGGTCCGGCCCGGCGCTCTCCACGGAGACGTCGGTGGCCGTCTCGACGAGGTTGCCGGAACCGATGTGGACCTGGTTCACGAACTCGCCGTAGGGGTCGTTCCCGAAGGCCCGTGCGGGGTCGAGGGTGACGGGCCAGGAGATGATGACTTCACCGTTGCCGGCTCGTGTGCCGCTGTGGAGCCAGGCGTCAAAGGCCCGGCTGGTGTCGACCGCACCGGAACCGCCGCCGCCCCCGCCGTCGGGACCGGTCCAATAGCAGCCTCCACCTCCCGCGCCGCCGTAGTAGCCGCCGCCGCCGCCACCGGCGCCTTCGCCGCCGGTGCCGCCCAGGCCGTTGTCGGCGCCGCTGCCGCCGGGATAGTTCCCTCCTCCGCCGGTGCCGCCACCCGACAGTGTGGCCCCGGTGCCCTCGCCAGCGGCGCACCACCCGCCGGTGCCCGTGGAGTTCCCGGCGCCGCCGGCGCCGCCGGCGGGCCCACCGCCGATGCCGCCCACCCCGAGTCCCGTCGCCCCCGCGCCGGCTGCGCCGCCGCCCCCGCCCGCCGCGACAACGACACGGTCGGCCGGTCGACTGCCGGCTTGGCGGACATCGGATGCTCCTCCACCACCTTGACCGGAGCCGATGGTGGCTGCGCCACCGTTCCAACCGCCCGTGTTCGTGCCGCCTTGGCCACCGACGTTGATCTGCAACGACTGGCCCGGCGTCACCGCCAGGGAGGCTTCTGTCCGGCCACCTCGGCCTCCGGAGGTGCCGGTGCCGCCTTGGGCGCCGTGCGCATCGATGCGCACGGCATAGACCCCGGCCGGGACGGTCCACCACTGGGGTGCGCCGGTGAACGAAAAGGTTGTTGACCCCGGTGCGGGCGAAGCCGGGGCGGGCGTGACGGGCGGCCATGTGATGGTGGCCGCACCGTGGCCGAGGCGATGGCCGGTCTGGTGGGCGACGTTCACCACCGAAGCTGATGCCCAGTTCGAACCGCCACCGCCGCCGCCATCGGGGCCGGTGTGATGGCAGCCGCCGCCGCCGCCCCCGCCGTAGTAGCCGCCGCCGGCTCCGCCGGCGCCCTCACCGCCATTCCCGCCGGCACCAAAAGCCGTACCGGCCCCTCCGCCGTAATTGCCGCCACCGCCTGCCCCGCCGGCGGTGGCCGTTGCGCCCTGACCCGCGGTGGCTGAGCACAGGCCGCCCACTGTGGTCCAAGCGCCGGTGGCGCCGGCCACACCGTCCGAGCCGCCCGCGCCACCTGAGCCATAGGCCGTCGTCGCGCCAAAGGACGCCCCGCCGCCGCCGCCCGCCACCAGCACACGATCCGTTGACCGTACGCCGCCAAGGCGGACATCGGTCGCGCCTCCACCGCCCCACCCGTATGCGGTGAACCCCCCACCGCCATTGAATCCGCCGGTGGCTGCGCCCTGGCCCCCGACGTTGATCTGCAACACGTCGCCGGGAGCGACGGGGAGGGTGCCCCGAAGGCGGCCACCCTGGCCGCCGAAGTCGCCGTTGCCGCCCTGCGCGCCTTCGAGATCGACAGCGATGGCAAAGACACCGGCCGGAACGGTCCACCACTGCGCCGAACCGGTGTGCGAGAACGACACCGATCCGGGGGTCGGGGTGACCGGCGCCGGTGTGGTCGGCGGCCAGCTCAACGAGACGAGCCCGTTGCCCTGTCGCCGGCCCGTGCGGTGCGTGGCGTTCGCTGCCGAGCTGATAGCCCAGCTCGATCCGCCGCCGCCGCCGCCGTCGGGGCCCGTCCAGTAGCAAGCACCGCCGGCGCCACCGCCGTAGTAGCCGCCGCCGCCGCCACCGGCACTCTCGGTGGCGTTGCCGCCCGACCCCGCCAAGCCCCCGCCGCCGTAGTAGTTGCCCGTCCCGCCGGCACCACCCGACGAGGCCGTTCCGCCCTGGCCTTCCGTGCCCACGCACCAGCCGCCGGTGGTGGTCGACGCGCCGGTCACACCTGCGGTCCCGGCCACGCCGCCGGATCCGCCCGACCCGAGGGCACCGTTCGCCCCTCCGCTCGCCCCGCCGCCACCGCCGGCGACGATCAGACGGTCGGACAGGGTACCCACCCCACGACGGACGTCGCTCGCGCCACCCCCACCGAGGCCCCCGTAGGTGCTCGCACCACCACCGTTGAACCCACCGACGTTCGTTCCCCCTTGCCCGCCGACGTGGATGCGCAGCACCTCTCCCGGCGTGACCGAGAGATCCGCTTGCGACACCCCGCCCAGGCCGCCTCGGTCGGGACCTCCACCCTGCGCTCCCTCGACGACCGCCCGGACCGAGCTCACGCCATCCGGCACGGTCCAGGTCTGCACGCCGTTGGTGAACGAGAACGTCGCCGAGCCCGTCGGGACATCCGCTCGCGCCGGATCGGCCCATGCCGACACCAATCCGCTCCCCAGCACCGCCGCCGCGACCAGCAGCCGACCCAGCATTTGACGATTTCGCACTTCTGCCTCCGGGGCATCAAACCGCCTCCGGCCGGGCCGAAGACAAACGAGGACGACGCGTGAGGGGTCTCCTCCGCCACACATCGAGACCGCTAAGGGATCGGCAACAAACGCCGCGGACCCAATAGCCCTTCCGAGCTACTGGCCGGTCCAAGAGACCGCGAAATGCGATCTCGTATCACGACCATGGAGCGCGAACGTGCTGGTCAAGCCAGCAAGATGCCAGGCGCAGGCGGCACCGCAAAAAGCGCGCTCATCGGGGCGACCAAACGCGTCGAGCGAGCGAGAGATCGGCAGATGCCCGAGTTGTCCCACCAGAGTCTGGAAGCAGACGCAACAGCGGGAGGCACCGCCTGACCCGGCCCGCACCCCTTCGCTGAGTGTGATCATCTGATCCGGCCCCACCTCGGCCAGTAGCGCTCGAGCACAGTCGGGCCAGTCCGGATTGCCATCCCGACGAGGGGCAGAACTTTTTCTTTTCGGACATCCTTCGCGACAGTCTGGAGCGTTATGTGCGGCTTCTCCGCCGAGGATCTCAGACGCTGCACTACACGCCCCGCACACATCAACGATTGAGTCGCCGTCTCCCGGGCCCGGGTGCGTTTCCTCGCCCTTGCGCGGAACGATTCGGCCGTTCAAAGTCGAGGCATGAACCAGCCAGGACGTATAAGAGCCGTTCTCCGAGCCTGGTGCTCCGTGAGCGACACCATCGCCGCCGACCTGATCGGATCCGCCGCAGTTGTCACTGTCGTGCTCGTGGGGACTGGAGCGCTGCAGCCCCTGGCGCTCACCGGTTCGGGAGCGCTTGCCGCACTAGCCGGGCTGCTCTACCGTCGCCGTCCAATCGCCCACCTCTAGGCCTTGATCTCCTCGGCCTGGACGGGTTTACATCTCACAGCGGCCACATTGAATGTTCGTCCGGCTTACGGCGCGTTTCCGGCGGCCGGACTGGGCGAGTCAGGCTCGCGTGTTGGCCGGCAGTGGGTGCGGCTGGGTGGCGTTCTTCACTGCGATGTGATGCTGAATGGTCCAGAGGTACGCGACGATGAGCGCGGCTGCTTTGAATGTCGCCCACAGCAACGCGGTGCCCAGGCTGATGCCGGCGGCGATGAGGAGTCTGAGGGCTCGGATGTCGGTGTCGATTCCCTCGCCGGCCAGGACGACACAGGCCGTGGCGATGCCGAGGACGGCGGCGAGGATGGCGAATCCGTGGAGGATCTCGACCACGGTGTTCGGGTAGCGCTCGGGTTGCAACTGGTCCTCCTACGCGGGCAGGCAACTGAGACCAGTGAACGCCAACGGAACGATCTGGTCCTCCTCAAAAATGATGATGCGGCGTGATGTGGTGCCGGTGGTCCAGGACGTTCGAAGGTCGAGCGTCGCGAGATTCGGTCAGGGTGCGCCGCCGATTGAGGATCCTCGTCCTAGCTGGCGAGCTGGTCGGCCAGATGAGGAGCCATCTCCGGGTGGGGGGAGACTCCTCCTTTCGCCGGCCCGGCCATGCCGCAGGAGGACGACCCCTCTGAGAGGCGGTACGCCAAGCCAAGAAGCAGAGGGTCGCCGACTGGAGCCGTCGCCCCAGTTCTAGCGCGACGAAAACGGCCGACCTGCCCTCGTTGGCGATTGACCCCGGGCGGGCTCGGCGGTGCATGGCCCTCCAGCGAGGCGGAGTTCGGGCCGTCTGCCTGACCTGTGCGCCTACTCAGGGGGTGCTTGGTCGTCTGGCCGCTTTGTCGGCGTACATGGCGCTGTCGGCTCGGGCTAGGAGTTCGGTGAGATCGCAGTCGGCACCGGCGGGGGAGATGGCGATGCCGACGCTGACCGAGAGGGGATGGTCGACGGTGGCGGCAGCGGCGGTGACGTGGCGGCGGATCCGACGTTCGATGCCGTCGAGTTCGGTGGCTTCGGCGAGGAGGATGGCGAACTCGTCGCCGCTGAGGCGGGCGACGATGTCGGAGCTGCGGCACGAGGCCCGCAGCGCGTCGGCGACGAGGCGGAGGGCCTGGTCGCCGGCGGTGTGTCCGAAGGCGTCGTTGATGGCTTTGAGGTGGTCGACGTCGACGAAGACGGCGATGACCGGTCGGTTGGCGCGGAGGCTTTCTTTGGCGGCTTGGTCGGCCAGCAGGAGGAACGCCCGCCGGTTGTGCAGTCCGGTGAGGTCGTCGACGAGGGCGAGTTCCCACAGTTGCTCTTCGACCCGTCGGCGTTCGGTCACGTCGTGGAGCAGCGCGTTGAACGTGATGTCTGTTCCGGCGCCGAGCGCCCAGATGGTCAGTTCGACGGGAAATTCGGTGCCGTCCCGGCGCCGGCCTTCGAGTTCGAGGCGCTGGCCGAGCACCGTCCCCTGCCCGCTGATGAGATACCGGGCCCAGCCGTGGGTGTGCTGTTGGCGGTAGGTCGGGGGGATGACGGTGTCGACCAGGCGCTGACCGAGAATCTCGTCGCGGGTCCATCCGAAGATCGCTTCGGCCTGCTGGTTCCATTCCCGGATCCGTCCGTCGACGTCGGCGGTGATGAAGGCGTCATTGGAGGTGGCGATCAGGCGGCGCAGCACCGCCTCGCTGTGCCGCAGAGCGGCCTCGGCGGCACAGCTGTGCGGTCACGTCGCGCAGCATGGCGCACGCCCGGGCCTCACCGTGCGCGTCGGTGAAGAGGGTCCAGGTCACCTCGGCCACGAAGCTGGAGCCGTCGGCCCGCCGGAACGACAACTCCGCCTCGACGGTGCCCCGTTCGCCCCGCTCCGCCAGCGCCGCTTTCCAACGGGCCCGGTCGTGGGCGTCGCAGATTCCGTCCCGCCCGACCCGGCACAGCTCGTCTTCCCGGTAGCCCAGCAGTTCACAGGCCGCCGGGTTGGCGGCCACGATCTCGCCGGTGCCGGGATCGGTGAAGATGACGCCCTCACCGCAGCGGAAGAACAGGGCCCGGTACGCCTCGGCATCCAGTGCATCCCACCCCCCACCCACGGCCCGCGAACCTACCCGTCCGGAGACATCCGTGCCCAACCCCTGGCTCATGTCACCTTCCGAGGGCCCGGACGGTCCACGACCGCACCGACCGCCCAGGGCAAGCCGCGGGGACCCCCGGGGGCTCTCCCTTCCTCGTCGTCGCGTAGGCCAAGACGCGCTTGGCCGAGCAGTCGGAAATCTCCCGGCCTTGCATCAACTGCGGATCGGGATCAGAAACTCTGGGTGCCGAGCAGGAGCTTCACCCCGACATCCGGTGATGCTATGGCGGCCAGCGCCGCGCAGATTTCCGAGGGCTCTACCGGATCCTCCTGCGCCGGTATCCCGGCTGACGACCTTGGTTCTTGTGTCGTCAGGTTCGACCGGTCCGCTCCGCGCCGCAAGGGCCGCTGCGGGCCTCCGCTGCGCTCCGTGTCCTCGCTCGGCCTGCGGCCCGTCCCTTGCGCCGCTGCGCTATGGCCCGGTCGGTTCTGGCGCCACGAACCAGGTCCACCCCGGACCCC
>WUUC01172372.1_pt1 | contig 27446 bp, 27 predicted proteins | sample 6278441 | NCBI WGS metagenome assembly WUUC01 (sample SAMN13675441, study PRJNA597444) | soil metagenome | isolation source: soil | place: USA: Washington | collected 2017-10 | reverse complement strand
TCATCACCCGCCTTTGCCGCTGACCAACCATCGGCCCGGCACTGGAACTCACCACCGAGCGGCGATGATGTCAGCGAAGCACCCCGCCATCCAGCGATTGAGGAATAGCGCACGGTCGGAATACATGCGCTCCACCAGTAGTCAAACCGGAGTTGGGCCAAGTTAGTGCGCAGCGGGGCGGTTCAGGCGTCTTTTTGTTAGGTGCAGGTTGGTTGGTATGGCGTGTTGGGGAGGAATTTTGTCCATTCTTCGGTGGTGAGGCTGCGGTTGAGGGTGTTGCAGATGGCGGTGATGGCGGTGGTGGGGTTGGTGTTCCAGAGTTTGATGGTTTTGTCGGTGCTGGTGCTGGCGAGGGTGGTGCCGTCGGGGCTGTAGGCGATGGCGGTGACGGGTTCGGTGTGGCCGGTGAGAGTGGCCACTGGGGTGCGGGTTGTGATGTCCCAGATGGTGATGGTGCGTTCGACGCTGGCGGTGGCGAGAGTGTGGCTGTCGGGGTGGTAGGCGATGGTGTTGAGGGTTTCGTTTTGGGTGAGGGTTGTCGGGGGTGTGTGTGGGTTACGGGTGTCCCAGAGCGAGATGGTGCCGTTGACGCTGGCGGTGGCGAGAGTGTGGCCGTTGGTGCTGAACGCGAAAGCTCGAGGGATTGCGTTGTGATGGAGGGTGGTGATGTGGGTGTGGGTGTCGGCGTTCCATAACTTGGCGGTCTGCTCGTGACTGGTCGCGGCGATGGTGTGGCCGTCGGGGCTGAACGCGACGCTGTTGAGTTCGGCGTTGGCGGCGAGGGTGACCAGCCGGGTGTGGTGTTGGGTGTCCCAGAGGATGATGTTCTGATCGGTGCTGGCGCTGGCGAGGACACGGCCGTCGGGGTTGAACGCCACGGCACGGATCTGGTCGGTGTGTCCGGTCAGGTCGGTGGTTTTGGTGGGGGCCGCGGGGTATGTGACGTCCCAGAGGGTGAGGGTTTGGTCGGTGGCTGTGCGGGGTGAGCCGCCGCCGACGGCGAGGGTGCGCCCATTGGGGCTGAACGCGACTGTGCGCAGTGGCCCGGGCTGGGTGGGAATGGTGGCAAGCAAGGTGCGCCTGCGCCAGTTCCAGAGTTTGACGGTGCGGTCAGTGCTGGCGGTGGCGAGGGTGTGGTTGTCGGGGCTGAACGCGACCGCGGTGATGGTGTCGGTGTGGCCGGTGAGTGGAATACGGGTGGTGTCCCAGAGGATGACCTTGCCGTTTTCCTCGCCGGAGATCAGTAATGGCCGGTTGGGGTGGAAGGCGAGGGTGTAGATGTAGTTGGAGTGCCCGGTCAGCCGGGCGCGGATTGTGCGGTGGGCGAGGTCCCAGAGGATGACGCTGCGGTCATGGCTGGCGGAGGCAAGGTTCTGCCCGTCTGGGCTGAAGGCCACGGCTCGGGCCTTGTCGGTGTGCCCCGTCAGGGTGGCCAGCGGGTTGCGGTGGGGTATGTCCCAGAGGCGGACTGTATGGTCCTGGCTGGCGGAGGCGAGCACGGTTCCGTCGGGGTGGAACGCGACGGCGTCCACGGATTGGGTGTGGCCGACGAGTGTGGCGAGTCGGGCGTTGGTGCGGCTGTCCCATAACGCGATCGTGTGGTCGGAGCTGCCGGTCGCCAGGATGCTGCCATCGGGACTGAATGTGACGGTCTTGACCGCTTCGGTGTGGCCGGTGAGCTGGGCCCGGGGTTGGCGAGTGTGCAGGTTCCACAGGATGACCGCGCCGTCGACATGGGCTGAGGCCAGCGTGGTCTCGTCCGGGCTGAACGCGACGTCTTTGACCGGGCCGGTGTGTGCGGCGAGGGTGGCCAGTCGGGTGCCGGTGTCGGCGTTCCACAACACAAGGTGGTTGTCGTCGCCGCCTGTGGCGAGCGTGTGCCCGTCCGGGCTGAAGGCGAGTGTGCGCAGCCAGGTGTCGTGAACAGGCAGCGTGGCGCGGCGAGTGCGTCGTTGGAGGTCCCAGAGGATGATGGTGTCGTCTTTGCTGGCGCTGGCCATGGTGTGGCCGTCCGAGCTGATGGCGACCTGGGAGATGGCGTCGGTGTGCCCCTTCAACTCACCCTGGTAGGCCTGCTGAGCGGTGATGCTGAGCAGCACGCTGCGCGCCTCGGCGGTCGGGGCGAGGCGGAAGGCTTGGACGGCGAGCAGCATCGCCGTACTCGGTTGGGACTCGAGCAACTGCAGCGCTTGGGTGGCGAGTTGTCGTGAGGTCGCGGTTTGGGCGACCTGGTCGGCACGCTGCCATTGCCGCATCGCGACAATGCCGGTGGTGACGGCGGCCACGAGCAGCAGCGCCAGCGCGGCGGCCAGGACTCGCAGACGTCGGTGGTTGCGGACCCTCACGGCCCGCTCGGTGTCTTCGGCACGGATGCTGGCCTCGACGAACGCCCGCTCGGCGCCTGTGAACTCGCCATCGTCGTTGGTGAGCCAGTCCCTGGCCACTGTGAGTCGGGCGCCTCGATACAGCGCACCGGGTTCGTGTTTGAGGTCCTGCCAGGCGCGTGCGGCATCGGTGAGCTGCCGGTGGAATCGCAGGCGTTCGCGGTCCTGCTCGATCCATCCCGCGAACCGGGGCCAGGCGGTGATCAGCGCCTCGTGGGCCAGGTTGACGGTGTCGCCGTCAAGGGTGATCAGCCGCGCTCGGGTCAGGCGGTCCAGCACCAGGATGACGTCGTCGGGCGCGCCAGTGGCCAGTTCGGCACGCGCTGCGGGTCGGCGGGTGTCCGGTCCATCTTGGCCCGGTGTGACCAGGCGCAGCAGTACGCGGCGGGCAACAGCCGCCTGCGGAGAGGACAGTTGGGTGTAGACCTCTTCCGCGGTGCGCGCTAGCGCACCGCGGAGGCCACCTGCTGCTTCGTAGCCCTCCATGGTCAGTGTGCGGCCCTGGCGGCGGCGCCAGGTCTCGGCGAGCACGTGTGACAGCAATGGCAACCCACCTGGCTCGTCCACGACCTCGTCGATCAACCGCGCGGTCAACTTGCGTTCGACGATCAGGTTCTGGACCGCAGCTGGTTTGACAATGGCATCGCGAAGCTCGTCGCGGGTCATCGGGCTGACCAGCAGGTGCGCCCGCGTGACAGCCTCCGCCAGACCACGGTGCTCGGCGCAGCGGCCATAGAAATCGGCTCGGATCGCGACCACCACACGCCACTGGCTCCCCGCCCGCCGCACGGCCAGGAGCGACTCGATGAATTCCTCCCGTTCCCGCGCCTCGCGGCACAGGGTGAAGACCTCCTCGAACTGGTCCACGATCACAATCGTCTCTAGCGCGGCATCCAGTGTCGTAAACAACTCCGTACAGACAGAGGCAGGACGTGTGCCGGGAGTGAACATTCGGATGGGTTTTGATTGTGCCAACCGGGGTATCACACCGGCTCGCAGCAGCGACGATTTACCGCTGCCGGAGGGCCCTACGAGCGCGACAAAATGCTGGTCACGCACCATCCCCACGAGCTCTTCGACAAGCCGACCGCGGCCGAAAAACAGATCGTGATCCTTCGATTCGAACGCTGCCAGGCCGGGATACGGCGAAACGTCATCGTCTTGCACACTTTGTTGCTCGGCTGCTTCCTGGGCAGCTTGACGCCACCGTGCCTCCCACTCATACCGGTCACCACCACAAGCGTTGACATAGGCCAATGTCACGGCCAGCGAGGGCAATCGTTCACCTGCGGCTGCCTGCGACAATGTCGGAGCCGAATACCCCACCCGCCGTGCCATCACCCGGTAGGTGAGACCGCCGCGCTGCCGTAGTTCGCGTAACTGATGGGCAAAACGTTGGACCGGACCAGCGTCCGGATCCAGCGCCCCCTCGCGCCGCCCCATATCCCTCACACCCTCCCCAGGTGCGTCCCCATCTTCAAGCCGTCAAGTTAAACAACCCCTGGAGATCAAAACAAGAACATGTGAGCCTGCAGCTTGCCACTTCTGTCGGCGGCCACGAGAAACTGCTCGGGTGCGGCCATGTGTGCGCCCGGTGGCGGTCGGGAGAGTTGCCCGCTGGCGGTCACGAGATCTGCCCGACACGACTTGTTGTTCGTCCCGCGCCTACGTGGTGTGGGGTCCCTCCTCGGTTGTGCTGAGCGGCGCTAACCGTTGCTCAGGTCATCCCGAGGAGGGATGAGTGAAGTCTGCCGAGAAGATCATGCAGATTCTAGAAGCGTTTGACGTGACCGGCTCCTACCGCGACGCCGGGGAGTTGGCGGGCTGTTCACATCACACCGTGGCCGGCTATGTGCAGGCACGGGAGGAAGGTCGGTTGTCGCCGGGGCGTGCCGAGCGGCGGCCGATGTTGATCGATCCGTTCCTGCCCCACGGTCGTTTCAAGATCGACTTTGGCAAGGGGTAGCCGTGGTGTGATTCGTGTTGATCAAGTGTGGTGTGTCGTGGGGGTTGGCATAGCGAAGCTCCGGTAGGACGAGGGTCCTCTCACAGACTTCTCGTTACCGGAGCTTCGTTGTATCAGTCTGCCACGGCTTGTCTTGGTGGTGATTCCCGTGCCAGGTCGGCCTTGTCCTCATGTGGTATCTCCGCGCCCGCGTCGGTCATGGACCTGCTGGACCATTTCGCGAAGGTCGGTGATCCTCGTCGGGTGCGGTGGGTGGACCATCCGGTATCGGTGGTGCTGGCGTTGTGCGCGGGTGCGGTCGTGGCGGGTATGCGGTCGTTCACCGCGATCGCAGGCTGGGTCGCCGACACACCCGCCGATCTGCTGATGTCGGTCTATGCCCGCTGTGGCCGGGTCGGCGATGGTGACGTGGCGGTTCCCGCACCACCATCGAAGGCAACGATCTGGCGCGTGCTCACCGAAGTCGACGCCGCATCGGTTGACGCCGCGGTCGGCGCATGGCTGTGGGAGCGAGGCAATCGCGGGGACCATGCTGCACCATCGCAGACCACCGAACCTGTTAGCACCACCACAACCGAGTACGCCAACAACAACGATGGCGTCGGCGACGTCGGCGCTGAATCGGTCCGGCCGGTGTTGCTCGCGGTGGACGGCAAGACGGTGCGCGGTGCCATCGACGCCGAGGGCAATCAGACACATCTGCTCGCCGCGATGACCCACCAACAAGGACTGGTCATCGCCCAGACCGAGGTCGACGGGAAGACGAATGAAATCCCCATGTTGCCCACGCTGCTGGACGAACTGGACATCACCGATGCCGTCATCACCGCGGATGCGTTGCACACCCAGCGCGCCACCGCACGCTACCTGCACGACCGCGGCGCCGAGTTCGTGTTCTGTGTCAAGGAAAACCAGCCGAAACTCTTCGCCGCGCTCAACTCCTTGCCCTGGAACGACGTCCCGGTCGGCCACACCCAAACCGACCGCGGGCCACGGGCGGATCACCACACGCACCCTGCAAGTCCTGCCCGCGCCCGACGACCTGCCCTTCCCCCACGTCCACCAAGTCTTCCTGCTCGAACGCTACGTCACCGACCTTGCCGGCACGACAACCTCAGCTGTCGCCGTACTGGGAATCACCAGTCAGACCGCGACTCGAGCCAACCCACCATCCCTGGCCGACGCGGTACGCGGCCACTGGGGTATCGAGTCACTGCACTGGCTACGCGACACCCTCTACCGCGAAGACAACTCAACCGTACGCACCCGATCCGGACCCCGAGTCATGGCCGCCCTCCGCAACCTCGCCATCGGCGCACTACGCCTAACCGGACGCACCGACATCACCGAAACCACCCGATGGGCCAACCGCCGACCCAACCGACCATTCACCATCCTCGAACTCACAACATGATCTTGAAACGACCGTGGTTCCTGCCCAAGGTGGAGGAATGGGTCGATCGTTCTCGCGGCAAGATCCGCGCTGATGTGGCGCACGAGAAGCTGGTTGCGTTGGGTTACAGGGGTTCGCAGCGCACGACCCGGCGGGCGGTGGCGGAGGTGGAGGCGGCGTTTCGGGCTGGCCGGCGCCGGGTGCACCGGCCATGGTGGCGGAGCCGGGGATGTGGTTTCAGTACGACTTCGGCACGGGCCTGACGATCGCCGGCACGGTCACGGTGCTGTTGTGCGCGTGGTTGGCGTGGTGCCGGTTCCGGGTGGTGGTGCCGATTCTGGACAAGACGCTGCCCACGGTGATGGCCGCCATCGACCAGTCCTTACGGGCCTTTTGGTGGGGTGCCCACTTACGGGCTGACCGATAACGAGAAGACCGTGACGGTGGAGCATGTGGCGGGGACCGCGGTGCGCAACCCGCAGATGCTCGACTTCGCCCGCCACCACGGGCTCACGATCGCCACGTGTGTGCCGGCCGACCCGGCCAGCAAGGGCGGTAGCGAGAACGCGGTGAAGATCGCCAAGGCGGATCTGGTGCCGACGGAGGCGACTCTGCTGGCAGGGTATGCCAGTTTCGCCGAGCTCGAGCGTGCGTGTGCGGTGTTCTGCGCGCAGATCAACGCCCGGCTGCACCGGGTGACCCGCCGCGCCCCGGCGGAGATGCTGACCGAGGAACGGCCCACCTGCATCCGTTGCCCGAGCATCCCTACACGGCGGCGTTCGGGGTGACCCGCACCGTCGGGGCCACCACGCCGATGATCGCTTTCGACAGCTGCTCCTACTCCGTGCCGCACACCCTGGCCGGTCAGACAGTGTGGTGCGTGAGCACGGCGAGCAGATCGTGGTGGTGCACGCCGGCGCCGACGGGCCGGTCGAGGTCGCCCGGCACGCCCGCACCACACCGGACACCCCCCGAGTCGCCGATGCGCACTTCCCACCCCAACCCGAGGGTGCCCTGCCCCGCACCCCACGGCCGGAAACCAAGGCGGAGGCCCGGTTCCTCGCCTTGGGCGAGGGAGCTTCTCGCGGATGCGGGCCAAGATGGCCGAGGCCGTCGACCTCGCCGCACTGCACGACCCCACCGTCGTGGACCGGGCACTCGGGCAGGCGGCCACCGCCGGCTGGGGGTGAACTGACCATGGACCACCCACATCAGTCGACAATGGATACAAGTTCGTCGGCGATCGCGGCGATCATGCTGTCCGGCCACGGCGCCGATGACCCCGACCAGCTGGTGAGGGTCCCGGCCGGCGAGTTGTTCGAGTGGGCCTGGCTGGCCGCCGAGCTGGCCGACTGGCTGCACCGAGTCGCCGACACCACCCGGCCAGACTTCCACCGTCACTTCGACCGGCCGCGCAGCCCCGAGCAGACCGCGGTGTTCCTGGCCCAGGTCAGCGAGCGGATCGCCGCGCTGCTCGACGGTGATCGGGGCCAGCCATGACCGCTCCCACTCCGCCACCGCTGGACCCGGAGTGGGAGCGGCTCCTACTACGGATGCGGCTGCCCTACCCGCCGCGCCGCACCCGACGTTTGGCCACCGCCAAAGCGCACCGCTGGACTCCACCGAGGTGCTCAAGGCCCTGCCGACCGAGGAAGTCACCGGCCGCGACCGCTCCGCCCTGGCCACCCGCCGAGCCCGGGCCGCCTTTCCCCACCGGCAAGACCTTTGACGCCTGGGACCCGACCCTGTCCTCCATCCCCAACCCCCACCCAACACGCCCTCCGAACGTTGGAATGGGTACACCGCACGGAAAACCTCGTCGTCTGCGGGCCTGCCGGCACCGGCAAAACCTTCCTCCTCGAAGCACTCGGACAGCAAGCCGTCCAAGCCGGCATGAACGTCGCCTGGTTCACCCTGGAATCCCTGGGTGTCCTGGTCCGCCGGCACCGCACCGACGACACCGTCACCAAAGCCATCACCCGCATCCTGCGCGCGGACGTAGTCATGGTCGATGACATCGGGCTGCTGCCGGTCGGCCCGGACGCCGCCGAAGGCCTCTACCGCCTCGTCGACGCCGCCTACGAGAAACGCTCCGTCGCGATCAGCTCAAACCTGCATCCAGCAGGACTCGACGAACTCATGCCCAAACGCTCGCCACAGCAACGGTCGACCGGCTCCTGCACCACGCCCACCTCTGCCAAACCAACGGTGACAGCGTCCGCCTCTCCCAAACCATGACCGTCAAGGGGGTGATCGCCCTCAACCAACCCACACCGGTCCGGCGCCCACGACTGGGCAGATCTCATGGCCACCACCAGGTACTTCCCACGACCGCCACCGGGCAGTTCCCAACGACCCTTGACACACTTCCATCAGATCCCGCGACCGCAACAGGATTGATAAGTCCGTCGAACAGGGTTGCCCATCAATCACCACCCCCATTAAATCAACGCCAGCAGCCACGCCTGAAGTGGCTGCGAGCTTGATCGCTCGTGCGCCGATGGAAGCCATAAAGACACAAGGCAACCTGGGGACTGCCTCTCATCAGATCAGGAGGAACTCACGTTGAAAACAAGGTCAATTACCAACGCTGCGCGCGCAGCGACCCTGGGAGCAGCCGCTGCGATTGGGTTGGCCCTCACACCTGGGATTGCCCAGGCGGCCACTTCGAGTTGCTCCGTCAGCTACGGCAGTTCCGGATGCACCAGCGGGGTCGTCGCTGCGGACAGTGACCACTACATCTACTACTCAGTGCGAGGCGGCCTCTTCTGTGCTCAGGCCGACTTCGAAGTCATAGATGCCGGCAACGGAGCGATCGTCAAACGACGCCACGTCGGCGCTGGGGTGGCAAGCGGCTATGTTTACGGCCTCTACGGCAGATACTACCTCCGTATCTACAACAGTTGCGGAGGTGCTGCAGGGAAGATTGAAAACTGATCCCTATCCGGCAGCCAGTCCTGCCCACCACCCTCGCCATGGAAGCAGCCGCGCGATCTAACAGAGACAACATGGACTAGTGATTTTAACCGCTTGACGACAAACAAATCTCCGCTGGAGCAGCGACACCGGGACTTCTCATTCTTGCGATCGTTCGTCCACAGATAATGGTCGAGATGGCCGACGAAGCGCACCCCATTGGTGTAGAACCAGCACGTCCGTTGATACACCTCGCAGCACAAGTGCAAACCAAACGCTGAGTTGTGCCAGAGAGATTAACGGTTAGTAACGGAGTTACCGCTGCCTATGTGTGACGCCAAGCGACGACTCATCCAGTAATCACTGCAGTCACCATTTCGTGATGACAGAAGGAGATAGATAATGAAAAGATCGTGGATATATGGCTTAGTGCTGACGTTCGCGATACTAATTACTTCGACACCGGCGCTGGCGACGACTGATTCAGCGGGTGGTGCCGCACCGTACTATTCATCTGATGTTGTGGTTCAACCACTTAGTGACCGCATCTGCCCGACTGTCTCTGATTCTCTGAACAGATGCGGCGGCGTGCAGAACTTGAGTGGGACGGCGATTGTCGCCTATAAGAGCTGGTGCGACGGCGCACCCTGTTCAAGCTCGCATCAGCGAAGACTGCTGCGAGGAGCCGCCACACCGTGGTACGAGGACTGGGACGCGGTCTGGGTTCCGTGTCGCGCAGCCGGATACAAGGACATCGCCGGGCTCGGTCGCTACCCATGGGCCGGCGGAAGCGGGTACCACCGTGTACGCGATCCAGAACACCTGGTCGTGACAACCGTGTTCTGCTAAGTCTGTATCGACGGCGGCACCGCGTGCAATCGCCGGAGAACGGGCGGGCGATATCAGGGCAGGCCGGGCGCTCGCCAGGGGTGATCCGATCGGACGGATCAACCTGTCGCCGCCGACCACGGACACGGCCGGGTACTTCGAGACCCCAACGCCGGTGTTCGCCGAGTGGTTGGCGGCCGCGCTCGGTGCGTCCTGGACTCCTCGAGCGTGCCCGCCGGCCGCGCTCGAGGAGTTGGTCGCACTGGTGCGGCCGGCGGCGCCGTGGAGCCGGAACCTGCTGCTGCCCAACCGAGGGTGGACCGTGCTGCTCAACGATGGCCCGCTAGGCACCGATCCCGGTGCCTTGCTGTGGCACGCGCCCAAGGATCTCGGTTGCCGGGCGGTGAGGGCCACGGTGCTCCCAGCCCATCGGCCGTATCCCGCGACGATCCTGCAAGTGCACGACCCGAGCGCGGTGGACGATCCGTTGTTCAGCCGCCGGACGATCTCCGCGGCCAACGACGGTGGCAGGTGGGTGTTCTCGGAGACCGGCGAACAGTTCCCCTTCGAGGACCCGACGGCCTACCGGCGCCGGTTGGTCAAGGACCGGTTCACCCCCGCAGATGCTCGCCCGATACCTCGCAGAGTTGGGCGTGCCGGCCGACGAGAAGCCGGAGACGGCGTCGGCGATCCTCGTCGAGAATGGGTAGGCATCACGGCAGAGCCAGTCGGAGGCGAGGCGTAGCTGAGGATGACCCGGGTGCGGACGTCCGTGCTCGCGGCTGGGTCTGTCGCACCCGCGCAGGCCACCGCATTGGGCGGCTGCATGGAATGGCAGAGCGGCTCTCCGGTCCGGTCATTGTTCTATGTCAACGACCTCAATGTCTCCGAGCCAAGGTCACGACGGAGGACCCCAACGCCAACACGCGCGGACCTCAGGCGGCAAGCGCGAGCGTGGGGCGCCAGAGGTTCTCCGTGGTGGTGTCGCGTAGCGGCTGGCGTCAAGGGCATGGTCGGCGACCTTGACCGGGCGGTCCTCGCCCTTGGCGGTGGCCGAGTCGTCCCAGAAGTAGCCAGGGGCCTCGGTGATGAACCCGGTGCACCGGTTTGGCCACCCGCAGCCGGCGCTCGGCCAGCAGCGAGGAGACGAGCCGGATACCATAGGCGACGTCGTTGTCGGCGGCTTAGGTGGCTACGCCGTCGTTGTGGAGTTGGCACCCGAAACGACGCGGCTGACGGGTCCGCAAACGATCCACTGTGGACGTTGTCTTCGGCGATCACGGTCAGCTCGTCGATGTAGGCACCGCAACAGGTCAAGCCTCGTAGGGCTTTCTCGGCCTTGGCATCCGAGGCGCCGAGCGCGTACACCGTCCGGTCGAGAATCCGCCCGGTCGGCGCGCCGACGGTGTAGTACATGTGCTCGGCGACCGGACCGAACGGTGACGGATCGGTCAACGGCGCAACATGTTGCGCGCTACCGAATCCCGCATGCGGCCCACCCACGACGAGCTGACCGCCCCGTGGGGCGGTTACGAGGTAGATCAACCAGCGCAGCATGCTTGCGATGGTCTTGCCCGAGCGGATCGCGCCTGACCAGATCGACACGCGCGTGGAGGACTCCAGCAGCGACTCAATCTGCTTGAGCGACAGCGGAAGGTGAGGCACGAGGTACCTCCGCGTTTCGGAGCGCTCCTCGGGTTGTAGCTTCAGGAGGTGGTCGTACGCTCGTCGGCGTGCAGCAAAAAGCGAGCAGGTGATAACTTCAATCTGACGATCTACACGAAGATCGCCGAAGGCATCGGGCGCGGCAGGGCGGCTGGCTGTGGCAACGAGGAAATCGAGCAGCTGTTGGTGATCCGCAGCGGTCGGTACTTGATGCTGTCTTGCGCAACAATGCCGAGCGGCGTTTCCATCGCGACGTGTTGTCGAGGTCCACACAGAACTTGGTATTGGGGAAAGAATTGTGGCAGCGGATGAAGTATTCACCGTGCACGATATCTACGATGCCGCGCACGCCTCTGACGAGCAGTCGCGATATGGGGCGTACCTGGCGAAAATGTACGGCGGTCCTGTGATGTGGAAGACTGGCCGACCACGGTGCCGGCCGAGTTCGCGGCGGCTGCATTCGTCGTGGCGTGCCCACCGATCATGAGCCCGCCCTTTGTCGGTACGCATCCCCGGGTGGTGTTCGCTGCGCCTCGGCGGGACGAGGATCGGAAGTACGCGTTGCATGGAGTTGGTTATACCGGTGCCGAGCAGTGTCGCCGATCGGTCGCAGCGGTATGCCGTTGGTCGTCGGCGCGGCCCCAGTGACGGTCGGTTCTACGCACTGCGTAGGCCCGTGCCGCAACGACCGTCTGTTGGATGATCGTGTGCAGTCCGAGCATGTCGGGTGCGAGTGGGAGTAACGGTGTGAAGTGGCCCGGCTCGATAGACTTCGACTGTTCTTCGCTCGACCCCCTCGGCGGCGGCTTGATCAACTTGCCCTGGGCCCGTTGTCACCACGGACAGCGTGTAAGAGGAGATCGGGTCGTATTATGGGAGCGCTGTCGATAGTTGTCGGAATTCGATGGTTACTGAGCCCCACCAGGCCACCTCGGCGGCGAGGTCACTCCTAGTTCGCCCGTCATGCAAGCTCTTGTTGGTAGTTGGTGTCTGGTTGTTGCGGAGCGCGTGCAGTGCTGCGTCAATGCTAGCGGCTTCGACGGCAGCTGCGAGCCGATCACCACGTAGACCACGTCGCCGACCGGCTACGAGTGCCTGCTCCCTTATCTGCGGGGAGATGTGTTGCCTCAGCAACCTATGTGCGTCCCATATCTCGATAATCCGTCGGTAGAGCCGATAGTCCATCTCACTGATCGATAGCCGGTCTTTCCACCTGGTTTGTATCGGATCGAGAACGATGTTGGGCGCGGCAGTGCACATAGTAGCCCACAGCGGATATAGGGTGATCAGCGCTCGTCGGTGCGCGAACCAGCGGCGTAGTCGAACCAATCGGGGCCATAGTGCGGGGATGACGACGCCGGTCACTTGGAGTGTGCCGGCCAGTGGGATCAGCCAGGCGACAACGGTCGCTTCCGGCCAGGGTGGCGCGACCGCGACCAGTACTGCCAGGTTGTGCGCGGCGGAATGTATGGCTACTACACAGCCTAGTGCGGAACCGGCGGCGAACGATCCGAGCCCAACTTGGAGCGCTCCTCTCCCAGACTTCTTAGCCCATCGAATTCCCAAATGGGTTAAGGTCAGTGTGGCAAAGCACATGTAGAGCGCGAACAAAATTCTGGAGAGTTGGGCAAGCTGGTCGCCTGGTCCGCCAGCTTCGTATCGGCCGCCTGGCCCAAAGACGAAGTCAATGGCTGTCGGTCGCGCCATGAACAGTGCCAATACGCCGATACCGCAGGTTAGCACAGTAAGAAGCCGCCATCGACGTTGGCCATTGACTAGGCTTGGGTCGTTGCCGTGCACCGAGTAGAGGAAGAACATCTGGAAGAAGTACATGGCCGCCATGAGTAGTAGCGCGTTGATCGGCCATCGCACATTGAATCCGACGGCTGCGTTAACGGTCGCACCCACCTGTGGAAGCCGGGCAGCCATGGTGATGACCAAGCACGCAATCGTCAGCCACAATGACCGCCGTGCGGGGGCTTGGGTACGGGTCAGGACGCTCGTCAGCTTCGTCACCGCACCGACCAGGGATACTGCGATGGCGAGGACGACCAGGATGGTCGTCATCTCGGGAAACCGTCGGGGCCAAGTGCCTCGGCTAGGCGCCGCAGGACAAGGGTTTCGGACTCACTGGCGTGTCGGCGTGAGGAGATCACGAGAGTCCGCCCGGCGCGCTGCCAGACACGAGCCGCGAACAGCTCTGCTTCACGTTCCTGGCGGTGTGTGTAGCCCGCACGCCCTAGGGCACCGCCGACAATATCCTTGAGTCGCTCCACCGACAGTCCTGGCAGCAGCAATTGGAGCAGCGTTAGCTCATCGTCCGAGATGGTGCCGTGGGGCCGGTGGTCGAACAGCAGGTGTCCCAGTTCGTGGAGCACCGAGTTTTCCCAGTGCAGCTGCGAGGTGGAGTCGTCGTAGAACAGGAAGTCCGCTGACGGGCCGGCGATCCACAGGCCGGAGAAGGGAGCCAACCGGTCGCCCAGAATGCCGCTGGTCGGTACGAGGGCGATGCGTCGGCCGCGTTGACGTGTGATCGCCATACAGAACGTGGTGATGTCGAAAGGGTTGGGCACATCGACGCCGGCCAGCAGTCGGTCTACCTGCCTACGTATTTGCTTTCGTTCATGTCTGGTCGTGACCGTTGCGCTGCTCATTGTTGTCGCCTGCTGCCGTTTGTGGTGTGTCCCGCTGTAACCATTTCCACGATGGACCTGAATCCGACGGCGTGCACCGAGGTGACGGTCAGGTTGGCGGCGGCCACCAGTTGCGTTAGCTGATCGAGATCGCGCTCCCGGCCCCGGAAGTAGGCGAGCATCCGAAGGTCCATCGCCGTACGCAGTGCCTTGCCGCCCTGCGGCTGGGTTTGCTCAACCATGAACACCTTGCCATGCGCGCCCGCTGCCTGCGCACATCGCTGCAGGATCGCGAGCGCGTTGGTGTCATCCCAGTCGTGGACGACCGACGACAGCACGTAGCCACCGGCACCGGCAGGAAGAGGGTCAAAGAAGCTGCCGATCACAATGTCGGCTCGATCACTGAGCTGTGCGTCGGCGAGCGCTGCAGACGCTGCGGCGGCGGGGCCGGGTAGGTCGACCAATGTCCCGCGGAGGTTCGGATAGGTGTTGAGCAGGGCGATGAGCAGCGAGCCGTTACCGCCACCCACGTCGACGACATGGCTCAGCGCGCCCCAGTCGTAGGCTTGGGCGACGGCTGGGTGACCAATCTCCTGCGAGCTCATCAGCGCGTCAAACGATGCCGACAACCCGGGATCCTCGGACAACTCCTCCCAGAACGTGCGTCCGTAGCGCTTGGAGAAGGCCGGATCGCCCGTTCTCACTGTGTGCAGCAGCTCCACCATGCTCAGATCGGCATAACCGGTCGCACCGTCAAGAGTCAGCCACGCGCGCAGACGTCGGGGATCATTTCCGGAGAGTTGTTTCCCCAGGTTGGTCAATCCATAGCTGTCGGCGTCGGCATGGGTTAGCAACCCTGCGGTGACGAGATGATTCAAGAGTCGGCGAAGCGCGTCCGGATTGGACTCAGTGACGTTGGCTAGCGCCGTGGTCGTCTGCAGACCGGACATGATGTGATCGGCGATCCGCAGGGTCGCGGCTACCCGGATCGCCATCGGAGTGAGTATGTCCGCCGCCGCTCGCACCTGAGCCTCCAACTCGGGATCGCGCGCCACCCGTTGCTCCTCTCCCCCGGAGAATCGGACTGATCGTAAGATCCAGCCACCTCGGCTAGCGCCAACCCAGGCGCAACCTCGAGTCCGGTTCGAGCGGCTCATGAGCGAGGATTAGTGTCGCTACAGTCCGTGGTGCGGGACCTGATGCGATATCACGCAATTTGAACGTGAGATGCGTGGTCGAGAGTAACCGTTCACCGGGTCAGTAGTGGCGGTGCCCCGGGATTTCCCTGACGGCGAACAGGGCGCTTCGAGCGGTGACTGATGACTCCATTCTTGGGAAGGGTGGAGATGTGGGCCGGCGGATGCGGGCTGAGCGCGACCGGGACGACAAAGCCCCGAGCCAATGCCATCTCATCACGTTGAGAAATCCAGACAGCCGGCTTACGTGCCCAGGTCAGGTTGCGGGCTGAGGTCAGGGTTGTTGGGTTCGCCTCTGATAATGTGTTCGATCGCGGCGGCGAGCAGGGCTCGGCCCTCGGGTGTACGGATCTCGGTGGCGCGTGCGGCGAGGGGCAAGACGCCGGTGTCCCGCAGCATCCGGAACAGGCTCAGCTGCCCGTCGACGTCGCCTACTGCTTGTGGATCGTCGTTGTACAGGTACGCCTGGGTGAGTCCGAAGAATCGTTCGAGGTTGGCGACGAGTTGTGCCGAGGGATTGGTGCGTTGGCCGCGTCGGAGTTGTCCGATGTACATGTCGGTGACCCCGACGGCGTGGGCAACCTCCACGTTGGTGTACTCACGCGTCGACCCTGCTGGTCGAATGGTCTCGAACAGGTGGTTCAGCCGGTCGGTGAACGACCGGTGTGGGCTGTTGAGATCAGCCATGCTGCCTCCCGACTCAACAAGCCCTAGTTTAGGGCGTAACACCCGTAGGTCAAGGTCCCACCTCGCCGGATACTCGTGGCACACGCGGATTCCCACATGCCGACCAACGGTAGGATCGATCTGTAACACTGTTTCGGTCCGATCTAGGTACGTGATCAATAAACTGTAGTTTGGACGATCTCTGGACATCGCAGTGTGCGACGTGTACATCTAAGGGTGCCTCGACCAAGGGGGGTCGCGGTTACCGAGAACGTCCGATTGGTCAAGACCCCGGGGGTGTCATTAGCGATCCATCGGCGCGATCGGGGCACGTGGGTGGGCCGAGATAATGCAATTTGGTGGCACGACCCACCCCACGTCCGAACATTCGCCAGGTGACGGCGAATGGCAATGTCGCTACCTGTACGCGCCACGGAGCAGGTACGTGATCGATGGCATAGCCAGGAGGACCCTATCGTCGTATGCGCGAGCCTGGGCGGTAGTGGAGCACATCTGGATCGTGTTGGGGATGGGTGATGGACAACTTAGGGGTGCGTCGAACCGTGAACCTTGCTGTCGAGTTGAAGCGGTGGCGAAACCGGCGCGGCATGTCTTATCGCGGTTTGGCTGAGTTGGTGGGCTACGAACATAGCCAGCTGTGGAAGATCGAGCACGGCCGGGCGAACCTGACCCGTGATTTGGCGCTGGCGTGCGACGCGGCACTTCACGCTGGCGGTGCGCTGGTCCGGGCGTGGGAGAGGGCGCAGGGGTCGGTTCGGCCGGCGCAGTTGCCGATCGCGCCGTGCCTGGTGGGTCGGGACGCCGAACTGGCCGCACTGCGGGCCGGTGCCCGTGACCGGCCGGTCGGGATGCCGGCGGTGGTGGCGATTGACGGGCCGGCCGGCGTCGGGAAGACCGCGCTCGCACTGCGGTGGGCCCACCAGGTCACCGAGGACTATGTCGACGGGCAGCTGTATGCGGATCTGCGGGCCTTTGCCCCGCCGGGGCAACAGGTGAGTGTCGAGGTGGTGCTGGAGCGGTTTCTCACAGCGCTGGGCGCGACCTCCATCCCAGCCAGCACAGCAGAGCGCGCCGCACTGTATCGGTCGCTGCTGGTGGGGCGCAGGGCCTTGGTGGTGCTGGACAACGTCGCCGATGTCGGCGACATCGAGCAGTTGCTGCCGGCATCGGCCGAGTGCGCGGTCGTGGTGACCAGTCGACGGGCCCTGTCCGGCCTGGTCGCCCGGGTCGCGGCCACCCGGGTCACGCTGCGGCCCTTGGCCGAGCCGGACGCGATCGCGCTGCTGAGCCGGGTGATCGGGGACGCGCGGGCCCGCGCCGAGGCTGCGGCGGTGGCCGCGGTGGCGCGGCTGTGTGGTTGTCTGCCGCTGGCGTTGCAGATGGCCGCCGAGCTGATCGCGACCTCACCCCGGCGTCCAGTGGCTGACCTGGTCGATGGGCTGATCGAGGACGACTCTCGCTTGGGTGATCTGCGCGCGGTGTTCTCGTGGTCCTATCACGACCTGGGGCGTAAGGCGGCGCGGGTGTTCCGGTTGATGGGGCTGCATCGCGGGCCGCACCTGAGCGTGGCGGCGGTCGCGGCACTGGCCGACATCCAGCGACCGCAGGCGCGTCGGCTGCTGCACCGGTTGGCGTCGCTGCACCTGGTCGACATCGACTCCGAAGAGGTCGTGCGCATGCACGACGTGGTCCGCGTCTACGCCCGAGAACTCGCGGCCACCGAGGACGACGATGAGCACCGCGCCGCCGCGGTACGGCGACTGGTCGGCTGGTATGCCGCCACCTTGGGCGCGGCCAGCCTGCTCCTCGCGCCGCACGGCGTCACGCCAGCGCAGGCACCACTGGTGACGGCGGGCATCGACGCGGTGGTGTTCGGTGATGATGCGGAGGCCGGCGCCTGGTGCGACACCGAACAGGCCAACCTGCGACCGGTCATCACGATGGCCCGCGACTACGGATCGCCCGAGGCGGCCGAGTACCTCGCGGCCTGTCTGGAGGAGGTGGGCCTGTTCGACCCGATGGCCGACGACACCGACGGGACACTCGGCTGTCCACTCCGGACGCAGGTTCCCGTCCCACGCGCCTACGGCGGGATGCGGGGTGAGGACGACCACGATGGACCGGCGGTCAGCGTGCCGGCCGCCGCCACACCGATCACTGACCGAGCCTGCCACGGCGTCGAGCCGTCGGTGGGATCGTCGCGGCGATGAGACTCGACGCCAGTGGCGCACCGCGGAGGTGATCAACCATGGGTCGCCCGAGTGGATAGGACGACGCCACGAGATCGCACCCCAAATAGGTGAGTTATTAACTCATCGAGTTCTTCAACTATAGTGGTGGTCGTTCGGCCTCTGGTCGATCAGAAGTCGAAGAGGACACCGGGACCACAGCGTCTCGGGGCGCCACCAACGGGGGACGGTGGCGCAGGACAGAAGTGTTGGGACTGGACTATGGGGGAGTGCATGTTCATGGAGGCGGTGCGTGCGCACCGACATGCGTTGGTGCTCACGCAGGAAGAGCTGGCCGAGCGGGCCAGGTTGAGTGTGCGGTGTATCCGAAAGATCGAAACCGGGAAAGTGGTGCTGCCACGGCCAAGCACGCTGCGGCAGTTGGCGGACGCGTTCGAACTGTCCGGAGAAGAACGTCTTCGGTTCTGCCAGTTGGCGCACAGCGGCGCACTCGGCGCTGGCCACGAGAGATCACCTGCGGACCAATCGCGTTAGGTGACAGGAAGTCCGTGCGGCACTTGACGGCCACGTCGCCGATGAGGCATCGTGGCAGTGCGGTTGGTTGGTAGACCAACAACCGCAGCGAGTCGGTTGGGGGCCGGCTTGCCGGGGGACGTGGGGGAAGACGAGGGCTGTCAACACCGTCGGTGGGCACGAGCCACCACAGGTGACGCCGCGCGATCCCCTGAACGACGTTGACGATCGCTGATCATCAACTGCCTCGGTGTGACCGCTCCGCCGAGACGCACGCATGGCATGGGGACAACAGAATCGACGCGGCCGACCAGCGCCGCCACGGCACGACCGGCGCGGTGATGTTGTGGCGTCAGGCAATCTGCTCTGTCTGCTGTAGACGACGCTGAGCCGGCGCCACACCCGCGAGCTGCCGGGACGGCCGCATCCATTTCTCCAATCCCTCCATGCATGGGTGCGGTCGGCCTCGATGATCGAATCGGCGACCCCGGGTCGCCGCGAGGAATCGCATCACGAAGTGGGGGATGAGTGATGATGTCGGTGCTCTGTGCCGTGCTCTCGTTGATCTTGGCCGCGCTCGAGTGGCTGGGATCGCCCACCGCGGGCACACCACCCAGCAGCGATGGGGCACAGCAGTCCCAGCGCAGCGACACCAGCACGCCGGACACCAACCCGATCCCGATCGCGGCCGGCAGCGAGCACGCCGCTTCGGTGTTCGCGTTGCTGCGGGCGATCGACCCGTGCGGCCAGCACGACGTTGCCGCCGCCGCGCGGGTCACCGGCGACCGGGCCGAGGCGATCCTGCCCGGCGCGTCCCTGGCCGCATGCCAGCTGCGGATGCGCGGCCAGCCCCACCAACCCACCTGGACCTTCACCACCACCGTCGGGATCGCCTACTCCGCGGCGGATCGCCTAGCCGCCACCCCGGAGGAGATCGACGGCCGCACCTTCTCCCGCACGGAGATCACCAGCCCCCGGCGGTCCTGTGAGTACACCCGGCCCATGGGCGGCGAGTTCGGTCTCAGCCTGACAGTGCACGCCCCGCTCGGCGAACCGACCGCACAACCGTGCCCGATAGCCAAGGCCTATCTGATGGCCGCCCAGCCGCTGACCCGGCTGGTGCTGCGCGCCCAGAAACGCACCGCACCACGCTTGCCGCTGGGCAGCATCGACCCGTGCCGGGCGAGCACCGAGGTGCTGAACCGCCTCGGCGTGGCCGGCACGGCGGAACCCACCACCCCGTACGAATGCCGCATCCATCCCGACGGCCGGAGCGCCACCGGCGACACCGGAGCGGCGGTGACCATCCAGTACGGCTTCACCACCGATCCCGGCGCGCTGGCCACCGCCGGCGGCCGGCACCAACCGGTCACCGTGGCCGGCCGCACCGGGGTGGCCACCAGCAGCGACGACGGGAGATGCCGGCTCGTCATCCCCTACGACACCGGTGTCGCCGTGCAGATCGATCAAACCCGGTGGCTGCAGACCATCGCGATCGAGACCAACTCCTGCGACCGGGCACACATCATCGCCGACCCGGTCATGACCACGATCCTGCGCAGCTGAGCCGAAACCAGGCCACCACAAACGCCATCGACGACAGGGGGATTCGCATCATGAAGCGCTGGACACACAGACCGATCTGGCTGGCGCTGCTGGGTCTCGGCGCCGTGGCGGCGGTGCTGGCCACCGGCGTGCTCGACGACTCCGGCACGCCGGACAGCGGACCGGTCGGCTCCGGGGTGAGCGGGGTGCTCGACCCGCCCGGCCGAGACCCCGCCGACGGCCCGACCCGCTCCACCGGTCGGACCGTGATCACCCTCGGCGCGCTCGACCCGCCACCGGCCGCGGGCGGTGGCGCACCCTTCGACCCGTGCACCGTGGTCGGGTGGGCTGACCTGCCGGCCTCGGTGCGACCGGCCGGGGACAGCAGGCCGAGTCCCGCCCGGCCGGAGGACGGCGGCGACGTCGTCCTCGGCTGCCGTTTCGACAACAGCGGCCACACCGTGGTGTTCGCCGTGACGGTCACTTGGGGCACCCCCCCCGCCCGGCTCGCTCACCCCGTCGAGCGACCCCGGCGCCACCGCCACCCTCTTCGGTGGCCGGGCCGGGGTTCAGCGACCCAGCACCGACCCACAGGGCAACCGGATGTGCACCGGCCTGATGCCGGTCGCCGGCGGAGCCGCCGGCGCCACCGTGACCAACTCCCGGTTCCCGCAGACCGACCCGTGCGCCGTCGTCGCCGCCGCACTCGACGCGATCGCCACGAAAGTCCCCTAAACCGCGCCCCGCAACCGGAAGGACCGGCCGATGTTTCATCCGCGACTCGGCGAAGATCCGCAGTGGGCGCTGTACCGAGCCCGGGAGAACCTCGAGCTCACCGACCCACCCACCCAGACCACACCACGGCCGCGGTCACGCGCTGCGCGGCGCGGTGTCGCGGCAGTGGCCGTCGCGCTCGCCGTCGCCGCGACGGTGCGGGCCGACACCGAGCCCACCGTGCCGCCACCGGACCGAAACGCTACCGGCCCAGCAGGTGCGGCTGGCCAGAGCGGCCTCGCGGTCATTCCCGCCGCACCACACCGGCGTCACCGCGCGGGCATCCCAACCCACCACAGCGAGCCATCTCACACAGCGCCGGCCATCCGGTCGGTCGCGGCACACCACAGGGGAGGACAGAAAGATGACATACGGACAGGACAGCGAACACCCGCAGCACTTTCCACCCGCAGGCCAGCAACCACCCGGCGGACCCGGATGGGGCCCACCGCCGCCGTTTGGTCCACAGTGGACGGGACCACCGCTGCCGCCACCGCAGGGCCCACATCGCAGGCGCCCGTCCCGGCTGCTGATCGTGACTCTCGTTGCCGCCCTGGTGCTCGGCGGAGTGATCGCGGTCATCCTGCTCACCGCGGGGGGGTGAGTCCCGCTTAACGCCGGCCTCCTCGCCCGTCTCGATACCCTCGGCGCTGACCGGGGAGCCCACCGCGGGGTCCACCACGAAGGGGTCTGGAGGTGGCCCACAAGGGGGCAGTTCGCGGCCGCTGCCACCGGCGATGCCGACCGGCAAATCCTATGACGCCGAGCCCGCGGTGGGTGACTGTATAGACATCGCACGCGGAACCAACGGAACCGTGCTCTACCAAGCCGACTGCGCAGATCCAGCCGCCAGCCTGATCCTCGACAATACACAACCCCAAGGCCAGAAATGCGAGGACAAAGGATATTGGGGACTGCGGGGATTCTCCGGTCAGATCCTGTGTTTCACCTACAACGTCGCTCAAGGTGATTGCGTCGATCTCGATATTCCGCGGCGCGCGCCGTGCACCCCGACCCCGGCGAACGGACCGAAAGGAAAGATCACCATTACCGAGATCCATCCCGGCGAGCAGGACGGGACAACATGCGCCAGCCCCACCCAGTTCCTGCGGGTCGGCAAGGGCGCCGAGCGCGGCATCGCCTGCTACACCCCCGCCACCACCTCCGGGGGAGGCGGGGGGAGCACACCACCCATCCCATCGCGCTGAACCCAGCACCGGCCAGATCTTCGGGGCGCCCCGAAGAATCATCGTGTCGCCGAGCAACCGTCCATACAGGAGGGAGAGGGAATCCAGCATCCCGTCGGCCGGCCCGACCGGGACAGGAGGACCGATCCGCTGAACACCAGCGGGGGCGAGGGCGTGGACACCGCACCCAGCGCCGGTTAGGTCGTGCTGTGCCGCCGCCGGCACCGACCCACGCACCCACATCAGCGGTGTCCTGCGCGCGGGTCAGATCGCGGCGAAGACGACGGGTGGTCGCTGGCTGCGTCGGGTGAGCTGAGGAGCATGCGGGTGGCGCGATGGGTTCGTCACCACCATCGGCCTTTTGTCTTGTCGTTCGTTCTCGCGCCCTCAGTTTGCGTGCGTTCGTCGTGCTCGGCGCCGGTGAGGTCGGTGCCGTCGAGGAAGGTGTCGCGGAGGTTAGCGCCGTCAAGGAAAGCATTGCTGAGGACAGCGAAGTTTAGGTCGGCGTTGACAAGTGCTGCGCGAGTGATCGCGCATCTCGTGCTGGCGTCGTAGCTGTTCGATCCCTCCTCGCGACCATCCCGGCCTAGATAGAAAGGCTCTTTAGTCATCACCGATAGCCTGCTCGAGCGTGGGCCGGACGTCTGCAGGAGCATGTTCGCCCATTGCTTTGTCATACCGCTCGAACTCATACCTGCGGGACTGCCGTGGTGGGTGATGAGCGTGCTGTGCCCGAGGCGGGTGGCATCCCGCAGGTCCCGGTCGCGGCAGCCGCAGAGGAACTGCGCCAGGTGTAAGCACGTCCTGGCGTCAATTGGCGCCAAGCGCGGCGCTGCATCAACGAGTCCCGCCAGAACACCTGGGTCCCCGAGTGAGCAGACGCGCCTGGGTTTCTGTTTGTGTCCGCATTGCCCGCGGGCCATGTGCGCGCACAGACAGTTCGGTGGGAAGGCTCCGTATTGTGAGAGTCGACGCCGCACCGGGTCCGATGCGCCGTGCGCGGCCACGGACATCGACTACTAACCTTGCCCGGACGCGGCGAGTAGGACGATGATCACGACGGCGACAATGGCGGCGGCCACCGCGAGTTTGTATGCCAACGAGTGCACTGGCCGCCTGAACACTGCGTCGAGGTCTGAATTGTCGAGCAGTTCTTCTCGCCGAATCCTTTCTAGCTGTTTCATGTGCTCCAAGCGGTCGTCCTCGCTGGGGGTGAATACCGACTGCCAGGCGGATCGCATGGCGTAGATGTCCGGGAAACGTTGGGTCGCGTCTTGGCGGAGTGCGCGCCGGAAGAAGTCGGCCAGCCGGTCGGCGATCATGCTGTCCCCGGTCGCGTTGAGGAACGTGTCCGGGTCGACTGTGGCCTCGACCTTCAGGTACTTGGGGTGGGCCTTGCCGTCGCCGAAGATCGGAGTTGAGACGGTGGCCATCTCGAAAAGGGTCACCGCGATGGCGTAGTTCTCCGCTGCGGAATCCCAGTGTGGGCGCTGCGGGGGCAGAGGAAGGGGTCGAGGTATGCGGAGGTGCCGGCACTGATGGCGTTGGGCGGAACGTCGCTGTGCGAGAAGTCGAACAGGACGAGATGGTGCCCGTCCCAGGCGGGATCCCGCACCGAGATGTTGGCCGGCTTGATGTCTCGGTGGGCGACGCCCTTGTCGTTCAGGTATGCCGCGGCGGCGAGAAGTTCCGCGCCCCAGGTCCGCAGGGTGTTGCCGGAGAGCGGACCGGACCGGCGTAGGTAGGCGTCGAGGGTCTCCTCGCCGGTGAATTCCGTTACCGCCGCCTTGAGGTCGCCGTGGGGCGAGACCGGTCCGAGAATCAGCTTCGTGATGCCCGGATGATCCAGGGCGGATAGGGTCGCTGTTTCGCGGGTGATCCAATCGTTGTGATCCACGGTGCGTGCGATTTTCATGACGCGACGGGCACCTCCGGCGGTCAGGTCCTCGACGAGCAGGGCGTAGGAGCAACTGCCGGAACCGAGCCGGCGCGCGATTCGCCAGCGGTTCTTCAGGACGGTGCCTGGTGTGGCGTCGGCCGGGTGCGCCCAGGAGTCGTTGGTGAGGAAAGCCTCGACGTTGTCCAGGCGCTTGTTCACGTCCGCCTGGGTGGCTTTGAAGATCACGTCGGTGAGGTCGCTGGGCACATCGGGGCGGTCGAGGCGGAGTCCGCCGTCAACCGACAGCTGTTCGCCCAGTTGCTCGGCAGTGCCTGGGAGTCGTCCGCCGAGGAGCCGGTAGGCGATGACACCCAGGCTGAACACGTCAGCGCGGACGCGGTCGTGCGGACCGTCGCGGAAGAGTTCCGGAGCGCAGTACAGCCGCGCCTCCTCCGCCAGCAGGTCGGGTATGTGACTTGTGCCGCCCAGGACCGAGGTGGCCGATTCGATCGACGCTGTCTGCCAGTCGGTGACCTGGACCGTCGGGTCCTCGTCACCGAGCACGAAAACGGATCGCGGCGACAGGCCGGCATGCGTGGTTCGGCATCCGTGTGTGTGGCTGATGACCTCGGCGATCCGCCGCAGGATCAGGGTGGCCTGCTCGGTGGACAGTTGGGCATGAGCGGTATCGCGGGCGTCCAGGATGGTGTCCAGCCGGCGTGCGCCACGATCGAACGGATAGACCAGCGCCGGCCCGAAGTCGGTTGTCACGCAATCCATCGCGGTGACCGCACCCGGGTGCGTCAGCTCGAGACGCAGCTGGAACTCGCGATCGGCGGCGTCGTCAAGCCTGGCCCGCTCCTTCGGCGCGGCGGTATGCGCGGTGTAGTACAGCTTGATCCGCCTAGTCTCTTGCGGGTACCGCTCGTGGTGGGCGAGATGCTCCTGCCACCCCGGGCCACGGTTGACCATGTCGCCAAGCTCATAGGTGTTGCCGATCATGCGGCGTCGCTCGGTGATTCCGACGTGCTCAAGCAGCTCGGTTATTCTCTGCGCCTGTCGTGGGGTTACCTCCCGGTGGGTGTCGCTGGTCAGCGTGGACATGATTCCCGGCAATCCGGCGCCCGGCACGTCGTCCCGGCTGAACAGGATGGCCCGGTCTACTTTCGGTAGGTGGCAGCGGAGTATCTGGTTGTGCAGGAACACCGCCGGGATGATCCACGGGATCTTGACCCGCCGCTTGCTGTTGGCCCGCTCCAGCCTGCCCCGGAGAACCTGCGCCTTTCGCTGGACCTCTCCAATCGGGTTGGGCTTGCGCCGGTACCTGTCGATCCACCATTCCGTCGGGCCGGCGGGGCGGATGGGCCCTGTCCAGGCCTTGAGTTCAACGAGATAGAGACCGCTCGGCGCGAGCACGAGAAGGTCCACCTCGTAGCACGGAACCTGACGCCTACCGGTCACGAGCGTGAAGTTGCTCCAAGCCCAATAAGACTTCTCCGGAAGGCGCTCGCGAACGTACTTCAGGCCCTCATGCTCATGGGGAAACAACGACGGCGAGACCTCGATCCACACGGCGCAGCGCCCCTTCCGGTCATCCTGACCAGGCCCTGTCAGGTAGACGCTGTCAGTATCCCACCGGACACGCAGCGTCGGCTCCGGGAAAACCCTGAGAACCTGGACACGCATGACTGTCACCGGTCTGCGGTGATCCACTGGTGACGGTGTTCTGGGCAGCCGGTCGCCGACGTAGCGCAGGTCGGGTGCGGGTGTCGATGGGTGGGGGGATGGCGGTCAGGGCGGTTGGCGAGGGTGACCAGTTCGGCCAGGTGTGTTGGTCGGGGGCGGGGTTGCGTTGGTGGCGCAGCCAGTCCGTGCCGGCCCAGGCGAGGTCAGGCCAGTTGACGATGGCTTGGGTGGCCGTGTCGGGGTCGGCGAGGAAGTGGCGGATTAGGTTGGTGCCGATCAGGCCGGTGCCGTACTGCCGGGCCCACGAGTGCACCGGATTCGACCGGCCCTGACACCGAACGACATCCCAGGGCCATCCTTGCCGTGATCACCAGGTCATGCTTGACCTCGATGCGCGGCCCTCGAAGGACTCCCCCGACCCCTCATGATCATCTCGGTCGTACGGAAAAGATGGCAACTGGTGGAGGGGCGCTATTCTTAGTACGACAACGACAGGTTGTGATTCGCTTTTCTCACGTGATGACTGACTCGAGCGCGTTCCTGGCTACGCCGTCGCCATATCGACCAGTGAAGAACGTGCGCCACCGCGTGCCGGATCGGTGTCGTCACCCGGTTGAACAAGCGGCGTACCTCGTTCATCGTCAACGGGATCAGCGGAAGGTCATCGTGCCGGGTGCCCCCTTTTTCGCGACCGTTCGCAACGCTACAAGGAACGCCGCGGCGGCCATCGACAGTGTGATGTGTCGATACCACGCCGGATAGCCGCGGACCTGATAGTGATCCAACCCGGTCTCGTTCTTGGTAGTTTGGAAGCATTCCTCGATCGCCCACCGTGCGCCGGCCACCCGCGCCAACTCGTTCGTAGGCGTATCGGCCGGGCCAAAACACACGTAGTAAGCAATATCAGTGGGATCGGTGATACTGCGGCGAGCCAACAGCCAATGCCCATATCGGGGATCGCGCAATGGTCGAATATCAACCACAGCCCAGCCTGAGACCCGCGGCCCACGGGTGCCGTCGCCGCAGCTCAGCCGCTGCCATCCGGTCTCATCGAGGTCGGCGATCACCCGGTCCACCCGAACCTTGGCCAACTCCATCGACACCACCATCGCGTTCCTGGGCACCGCGACGACATGCGCTACACCCCGGCCTTCCAGCCATAACCGGAACTTGGTGTCCTGACCATACAATTCGTCAGCGGTGACCCAGGCAAATGGCATACCAGCAGCCACCGCACGTTCGATCATCCGCTGCGCCAACACCTGTTTCGTCGCGAACCCCACATCATCCTCGATACCCGCGTCGCGGCAGCGCGCCCGGTCATCGGTCCACTCCTTCGGCAGATACAATTCCCGGTCAATCAGCGCCCGCCCGTGATCGGACGCATACGCCAGGAACACGCCAATCTGAGAGTTCTCGATCCGACCCGCTGTGCCAGAATACTGACGAGCCACACCGGCCGACTTGGTGCCTTTCTTCAGAAACCCCGTCTCATCCACAACCAACACGCCACGTTGAGCGTCACCCAGACACTCCACCACCACGTCCCGGACATCATCGCGCAGCCCATCGGTGTCCCAGGCGTAGAAGTTCAGCAACCGCTGCATCCGCTCCGGACCAGCGTCCCCAGCGGTCTCCGCGAGAGTCCAACCATTCTTACGCTCCGACTCGCTCAGCAGTCCGCGCACGTAGGAGCACATCTGCCGGCGGGACTCGACCCGAGGAAACCGCGCGGCGAACCGACCCACGAACGCTTCGAAGCTCGCGGACCACTCGACCACCATCTCAGCCAACACCAAGATCATCTATCATGATCGACAACCAGGTCACAACCTGTCGCTGTCGTATTAGAGCTTGTCTCACGTGGTTGATATTGCGAGTTTCTTGAAGCAGGTCAAGGTGGCCCCGAGGGTGAGGAAGGCGCAGAAGTGATTGGCGTTGCGCTCGTAGCGCAGTGTCAATCGTCGGTATCCGGTCAGCCAGGCCATCGTGCGCTCGATGACCC
>WUUC01223545.1_pt1 | contig 27472 bp, 25 predicted proteins | sample 6278441 | NCBI WGS metagenome assembly WUUC01 (sample SAMN13675441, study PRJNA597444) | soil metagenome | isolation source: soil | place: USA: Washington | collected 2017-10 | reverse complement strand
GGTGCGGCGGATATCCATCCGAATCGAGGCGTAGAATTTCAAAGCTTTACCACCTGTTGTCGTCTCAGGATTTCCAAACATCACACCGATTTTCTCACGGAGCTGATTGATGAAAATAGCACACGTATTGCTTTTGGAAAGCGTCGATGTCAGTTTACGGAGAGCTTGGGACATCATGCGCGCTTGAAGGCCCATGAATTGATCGCCGATTTCACCTTCGAGCTCATTTTTTGGAACAAGGGCTGCAACAGAGTCGATGACAATGACATCGACAGCATTTGAGCGGGCTAGCATCTCTGCGATATTAAGAGCTTCTTCACCAGAACTTGGCTGAGAAATCATCAGTTCATCAATATTAACGCCGATTTTAGCGGCATAGCCTGGATCCAGCGCATGTTCAGCATCAATATAAGCCGCAAGACCTCCTGCTTTTTGAGCGTTGGCAACAATATGTGTGGCTAATGTTGATTTACCTGAAGACTCAGGTCCGTAAATTTCGATGATTCTTCCACGGGGAACGCCACCGATTCCTAAAGCGATGTCAAGAGCAATAGCTCCAGTTGGAATGACGCTGAATTCACGAGTCAAGGAATGTTGACCTAGAGTCATGACGGATCCTTCGCCAAACTGTTTTTCGATCAGATCGATCGCAGCTTCTAATGCTTTCTTTTTACCAATATCATGTTGTGCCATATAGAGGACTCCTTTTACATTTAGATTGACGGGGAAATAGCTTATCGTCAAGAACTAAAATATATGTATTTAATTGGAGATATTGGAGGTACTAAGGTCCATCTGGCTTACTTTGACCAGGACCATCTGATCAAAGAAGAGAAATTTCCAAGCCGACACTACCATAGTTTAAACGAGATCTTGAAAAAATTTGTCGATCGACCGGCAGATAAAAGCTACTTAGCTCTGGCAGGACCTATCCAGAATAGAAAATGCCAGATGACCAATCTCAATTGGAATATTGACGCTGATCAAATAGAAAAAGAGTATCGGATTTCCAAAGTCCATCTCATTAATGATCTGGTTGCTGCCGGATGGGGTCTAAAGCGTTTAAAAACCGAAGATCTTTTCACACTTAATCCAGGAGTCAAAGAGCCTGGTAATCAAGCCATCATCTCAGCGGGCACAGGGCTGGGAATTGGAGGGCTTTGCTGGGATGGGAAAAGCCATATCCCCTTAGCTTCCGAAGGGGGACACGTCGATTTTGCTCCGCGGAATATGATTGAGCGGCAATTGTGGGATTATCTTCACAAAAAATATGGGCATGTTTCTTTAGAACGCATAATTTCTGGTCCTGGACTCGAGCATCTTTATTGGTTCTTAGTGGAAAAAGGAAAATATAAAAAAATATTAGTTGGAGAAGAAATCCCCAGACAGATCATTGAACAGGGACTAGCGGGAAAATCGGTTGCATGCCAAGAAGCCCTACGGTGGTTTGCTTCTCTTTATGGAGCAGCAGCCGGCAATATTGCTCTTCAGTTTTTATCACGAGGTGGTCTTTATCTTGCCGGAGGAATGACTCCTAGAATTTTGATGATTTTAAAGCAGGGCGAGTTTTTGAAAGCGTTTACCGATAAAGGACGGTTTCAAGAACTTCTACAAAAAATTCCTGTATATGTCGTTCTTAATGAAACCCTCCCCTTGCTGGGTGCTTTAGAACTTTGTTTAAGATAAATCTTTTTCGAAGTGTTGATAGTCTTGCCGGTCTGGCCACGAGCCGCCCCATGTCCAACCTCGTTTGCAAAAAGATGTATGGCAAGGATCTCCTGGTAAAATCATCCCTTTTGCATAAACCGAACGGTCTGCAAAACGTGCGCCGCTTTTAGGCAGGATGAGATCTTTTTTGACGTAAGGATTGTAAAGCGGATTGACATCAATCGCCAGTCCAAAGCTGTGCTTTGAAAGGATGTTGGGTTTAGCGACAGCAAAGCGATAACAAAAAGCTGAAGAGTTATTATCCTCCATAGAAGCATAATCATCAGCTCCGTAATTTTCAATCAGACGCATCTTTTCGATGGGAAATTGTGCCTGAAAAATTTCGATAAAAATCTCTTCGACTTCTTGAGCAATCATCTGATGAACAATCAATTCCCCGGCATGTTTTTGGCCGTCAAATCCAAAGAGTGGAACTTGCACATATCTTAAATCTGCAGCAGTGATTTTTGGCGCGGGATCAGCCAGCTCAACAAAATGAAAAACACGCTGGTTTAATTCGGGTGTAAGCTGTCGGGGTGCCATCGTCGGATATAAAGTTTTTTATTTTGAATCTTTAATAGATCTAACACTTCTAAGTAACGCTGTTCGAAGGGAGAGACTACAACACCGCGACCAATGCGGCTCTCAATCAGAGTGGTGGGAAATTGGACTATCATCACATGTCCCTTCCAAACAAGAAGATCCAAAGGTTTAATTTGTTCAAGAGAAACCTCCTTTCCAAAATGAATAAGATCGGAAGTATTGCGTGGGGTATAGCCGTTGGTAGCTTGGTATAAGATGCCGGAGCAGTCAAGACCTCGGCAGATGATATCATCGCTATCTTCGGAAGAGGGATTTTTAAGAAAAGGGTAAAATTCGAGAATTTCCGGAATGCCGCTTGCCCAGTTCCCTCCCCAAAAATAACGGAGCCCGATGCGAGATTCAATCCAATTCAGAATGTCATCCACAGAAGGAAGGATTTTCTCCCTCTCAGGCGTTTCGCAAGAGGCGGCTTGTAAAAATCGACTGTCAACATAGAGGGAAGCTGAAGAGGGATATTCTGCTGTTTCAACTTGAAAGATGTTCTCTGAGATTTTACTCAGGCATGTAAATTTTGTCCCCGGAAAAGCGATGGTTTCTATTTCCATCAAGCGGCCTTGATCATCTTTTTTCAAAGGAAGATAGTTAAAAGGAATATCCGGCGTATTGAAAATGGGGGTAGGAATCTTAGCAATAAGGAACATAATCGGGATTATATGGAAGAAAAGGATAAAGCGGTAGCCTCCTAAAGGAGACTACCGAAGTAACAGTTAGACTTTCATAGGAGGATTTTCATACGAATAACTATAAATACCCCGTACTTGGCCCCATTTATTTGGATTTTCATCTACTTTTGCCATCCCTGCTTTTTCCATGACACGGATCGAGGCGAGATTGTCCAATCGAGCAGTGGCTACTACTTCATTGACTGGAGCACCTTCGGACATTAAAGGTTTATTAAAGAGTTTATAGTGGGTTGCAATTAAGGCAGGTAAATATTGTTGAACGATCGCCTGAACGGCTTGTGTTCCAAATCCTTGATGCTGCTCTTTTTCTGTAATAACAAAAGCTGCTTCCAATTGGCCTGGCTTGTCTCCAAATCCGGGGACAATAAAACCAATAGGCTGCTGGGTATCCTTTTTGCAGATCAAAAAGCCACTGAAAGGGATTTTTTCAACAGTCCAACGTTTAACAAAAGTTGCAACTCTTCCCGCAGCAGCTTTCATTTGTTCGTCTTTCCATGTATCCGGTGAATTCTCCAATCGTTTTTCGTTGTCGGTGTATAATCTCATGGTTACAGGATCTGTATACAAATTCTGAAAGAAATCTAAATCTTTCTCTTGTACAGAACGGAGAAGAAGATCCTTTGTTTCAATCATTATAGGGCAGCCTGTTTGATAGAAATCGAAAATAGAGGTGTCAATATTTGTAGAAGCAATTGTTGACATAGTGAGTCCTCCGGTTGGAATTTAAGAAAAAACAGCAAAAGCTTAATCAAAAGATTTTGTAAGATCAATTAAAAAATTTGAATCGATTTTTTAATGCAGATTGACATTTACATCCTGTTCTTCTTAAAGTTTCAGGCAAAAGAGGTTGCTCCATGATGAAAATGATGAATAAATTTTTCCAAGTATTTCTGCTTCTGGTTTTATTAGCCGGATGTACTCCCAAACAAGAGAATGTTGTGAGAATTAATCTTGGGGCTGAGCCGACAACGCTTGATCCTCGAAAAGCGCGGGATTTGCAATCAATGACCTTAGCTCGAATGTTTTTTGAAGGGCTTACACGCATTAATCAAGAAGACAAACCAGAACTAGCGTTAGCAGAAAAATATGATGTTTCAGCCAATGGGAAAATTTATACATTTACTCTCCGCTCTGCGAATTGGACCAATGGCGATCGTGTGACAGCGCAAGATTTTGTGTACGCATGGACGAAAAGTTTGGATCCTCATTTTCCTGCTGATCAGGCATTTCAGCTCTACGCGATCAAAAATGCCAAGGCCGCTAAGGAAGGAAAGGTCTCTCTTGATCAAATCGGTGTTAAAGCGCTCGATGAAAAAACACTCCAAGTCGAGTTGCAAAATCCTGTTTTTTATTTCTTGGAATTAACAGCGCTTCCGATCTACTTTCCTTTCTCGTCAAAAGCTGAGCAAAATGCCGATATTAAAAAGATCGTAGGCAATGGCCCCTTTGTTCTGAAAGACTGGAGGCACAACGATCTCTTACGCGTTGTTAAAAATACAGGCTATTGGGATGCATCTAAAGTGAAAATAAAAGAAATTAACTTGATGATGCTTCCAGAAGATACAGAATTAAAAATGTTTGAAAAAGGTGAATTGGACTGGGCAGGATCTCCTCTTTCCACACTGCCGGTAGGTTCTTTGGCTGAGCTAAAGAAAACTGGCAATCTCCACGTAAAGCCGTTTCTAGCGACCTATTTTTTCAGGATAAATGTGGAGTCAGAGCTATTTGAACATCCTTTGGTGCGAAAAGCTTTTGCCGAAGCGATCAAAAGATCGGAGATTGTGGAGCATGTAACCCAAGGGGGACAGCTTCCTGCGACAGGTCTTCTTCCTCCCTCTCTAAAAGGTCAGGAAAATGAATATTTAGCTGATGGGAATGTGGAACAAGCTAGGCAAGATTTTGATCAGGCGTTGCAAATTTTGGGATTGACAAGACAAGAGCTGCCTCCGATTTCTCTTATGTATGTAACAGGAGAGAGAAACCATTTAATTGCGCAGGCTGTGCAAGAGCAATGGCGCAATGCCCTTAATGTCAATGTCGAGCTTCAAGCCGTTGAAAGGAAAGTTTTCTTCGATCGTCTTTCTAAGAAAAATTATCAGCTTGCCTCAGGAAATTGGACGGCTGATTACAATGATGGAATGAATTTTCTAGAGATCTTCAAGTTTAAGGCTAGTGGATCCAATAATACCGCTTGGGAGAATCTCCATTACCGGGAATTGTTGGACCGTGCATCAGAGGCAAGCGAAGCTGACCAGAGGAAGCAGCTTTTTCATGAATGTGAGACTATTTTGATGAAAGAAATGCCCATCATCCCGCTTTTTCATTACACGATGCTGTATGTTTCAAATGAAAAAATCAAAGAAGTGGTCCTTTCGAATTTGGGAAGTATTGACTTCAAATGGGCATATGTAGATCAATAAAGGTATGAAAATATTTGTAAGGCTTGGGATTCTTTTACTATTTTGCTCAGCGGCATTTGCCGGAGTAACTCTCGTTAATGATAGTACATATAAATTAACAGTCCATATCCGGGCATCGGATGGAACTGATCTGGGCGCGCTTGAAATTAATCCTCAGCAAACGATGGCCTGGAGCAATTACATGGGTGGTACTGGAAGCATTCAATATTATGATGGCTCACAAACACCTTATACAGTCATCTGGTTTTGCAATAATGGAAGTACTGACTCTCCTTACTCTATATGGACCGGAGTTTCTTCAGGATCTGTTGTGACAGCTAACGGGGGCGATGGACTCCGTTCCTGCCAAGCTCCAAAAAAGAAATCTCAGCAGCAACAAGAATTCCCACCTCAAGGCTACCCATCAGCAGAGCAAAATAATCAGAAGCAGACAGAGAGAGAAGCTGGTCCTCCAGAAGGAATGCTACAGTGATTCTTTTTGGGGAACGCCTTTTTCATAAGTAATCTTTTTAATCAATCTTCCGTCTTTATCAAAAATAGTAGCAAGCCCTTTGCCATTTTCTATTTTTGAGACCGGGCTTTTTCCCTCTTTTTTGAAGTAAGATCCTTTAACAAGCTGATCATTTTCATACTCTTCCATGAGCATCAGCTCGCCATCTTTGAACCAGGCATAAGAAAGGCCATGCTTTTTATTGTCATGCATTTCGCGCTGACTTTCTAGGACACCATTTTCATACCAGGTTTTAACAGGACCTTGAAGAGTATCTTCTTTCCATTGGAGGCAAAGCTTTGAGGATGGTTTCTCATCATTAGAGGGATAGTACTCCCATTCTTCGCCATCTTTCATGCCGTCTTTAATATGATAGAGGGAAACGAGCTGTCCCTTTGAATTGAAATTCTTGACTTTACCTTCAATGATTCCTTTTTGGTATTCAATCAAAGAGACAAGAGAGTTTTTTTCAAAAACAGCTTGGAATCCTGAGCCATTTTCTATGCAGGATATTTCTTTTCCACTCGGGCTGTAATATTTTGCGTTTAACAGAGAGCCTTTTTGCCATTCTTCCGTGTATTTAAGTTGGGTTAGCGTCCAATGAGCGATAGCAGGGCCGTCTCTTTCTCCATTGGTGTACTTGACTTTTTCGATGCAGTTTTCTTGCTGATCAAAAATTTGAACGAGTCCATGGATTCCGTCTTTATGATAAGGGATCTCTTTCTCTAAGGCTCCATTAGGGTAGTAGTAAAGAGAGGTTCCTTCCAGCAGCCCTTTATCGTAAAAGATTTTGGCAGTCAGTTGTGCCTGCTCATCGTAAACCAAACAGAGCCCTTCAAAAAACCATGTCAGCTGGGCCATTTCACTTAAGTCAGGAGTTCCTTCAATGACAAAAGCTTCCACTTTTACTTGTCCATTAGGATGCCATTCCATGAATTTTCCATGGGCCCTTCCATTTTCCACTTCAAGGTACTGCCATGGCTGTCCATTGGTATGATAGGTAGTAAGTTTTGAACTGGTTTTACCTTGGCTGGACTTTCCATAGACCCGGATCACTTTTTGGTAGGGCTGAGGAGTTAAAAAATTGATTTTTTCGTATTTTCCCAGTCTCTCTTTGGCGCTGATGGTTTCTGAAAAACCATTTCTATCTAAAGTCTGAATAGTGGTTAAATCATCAGAGTTTTGTGCTGCTTTTGAGGCGCATCCGGTTATCATTAAAATGAGAAGGAAGGTGACAATTTTTTTCATGGTGATCGTTTAATCAACTCTAATTGTATGTTATAAACAATTTCATCTGCTTTTTCTTTGACTTTCCTCAGATCGAACTCTTTTATGATTAGAAGAGGACGGTCTTTAGATTGATCGTCTTCAATCAAAAAAAGTAATTTTTTCAAGTCCTCCTCATTCATTTGCACATTGTTTTGCATTTTATGCTCTGTCTCTTGAAAGAAAGGTCCTGCACGCTGCTCTTGTTGAATAAAGCGGATGCGATTTCTATCCCCTTGCAGAAATGAAAGTCTTTCTTGTAGAGCTGTGTTGCTAGGATATTGCCTAGCAAGGGCTTGCACACGATTGAGTTCAGGGGTTAGAAGTGGAAGAGTTTCGATGACTTGGGACAAATAATGAGAGTTGCTTTGTTGAGCCCTCGCCCATAATTGATTTCGAGTGTTTTTTGATTTTTCTGCAGAAAGAGCTCTTTCTTCTAAAAATTCTATTTTTTTTGTCCAGACCTGCAGCTCCCTGTTTTTTTCTTCTAGGCGCCAAATCACCAGGCAAAGCGGAACTAGTCCCAAGACAAGTAAAAAAAAAGGATTAATCTTCTTCAGATCTTGCGTAAGACGAAGGAGAGTTTGTAAGAGTTTTGTTGTGCGGTCCATGTAACCTTTTGTTTTTTATCGACCAGAGTCGGAGCTTTTTCGAGGGCTTCTTGGAAACGGTGGGCAACGGCTGGAGTAGGTGCGGTAAATTCTAAATCGATTTTTACTTGATAAGGCTGCACTTTATCAGCTGGCCTGTCTCCGGCTCTAGGGTATTGTATCAAGCCATAGTGGAAATGAACAACCTCAATAGGTTCTTGAAGAGTTCCAAGCCAGGCTAGCACATCTCTGACAGAAGGAGCATCAGGGATTAATGGAAGCTCTTGCCCTTCCTGAGAGAGTTTTTTTTGCCACGCAAAGAGTTGGTCTTCTAAAGAACCTGATGAAGAAAAATGAACTGCAATTTTGTCTTTCAAAGCTCTTTCTTTTTGATAAAGCATCCATTTCCCGATAGAACTCACAAGTATAGTTAAACTCAAACAAGCAGCCCAAGTTCCTAACTTCAACAACCGATTTTTCTTCATGTTTTTAGAAGAAGTAAAATCATTTTGCCGGAACTGACACGGTGTATCATGGAGTCCATCTAAAGCAAGGCCAATAGGAATAGTGAAAGCTAGAAGCTGCTCGGAAGAACATTCCTGGAATGATGGCATCTCTTCCGGAATTTGGAAATGGTGCCCATATTTATTTTTAAGATATGTTTCTAATCTACTTGCATCTTCCAGCGATTGAGAAAAAACAATTTTCTCTCCTTCCATGGCTAGAGCAATATTCTTATGGACCCACCTAAGGGATTGTTCAGGAAAAAGGAATCTGGCTAAACGAGCTAAAGAAATAGGAATGCAAGAAACTTGATCAGGGTCAATTTTCTTTTCGTGCAAAGTTTTAAGGTGTTTTTTTAAGGCAAGGCGGGTTGTGGCAAAAACGACAACATCGGTTTTATCCGGCTGTGGATAGAAAAAAGGGTGAACAACAGTCTCTTCTAAAGAGAAGGGAAGCAGGCTCTCCAATTGGAATGGAAGGGCCTTCAGGACCGCAGCATGGCGAGTAAGCTTAAGCGTAACCTCACGTCTTACAACATCTTCTGCAGCAAGACCTGTAATAATTTTTAAATTTTTTTCTTGAAGAAGTTTATACGGAACTTCATCAAATTTTTCTATCCGTTCTAACGTCAATTGATTTTTGACTTTAGAGATGATAGCAATTTTTACAGTTTTTCCTTCTATTGATAGCCCAAGACAGCGCATAGATTGAAATTTTATCCCAAATTGCGTTATAATTTCTATATGCTTCAATTAATCCATTATGTTTTTTTCGGTTATACTATCATGCTCGCGGTGAGGCTTATCGCCTCATGGTTCCCTGCTTTTCAAGGACAATCTTGGCTTCAATGGATGGCAATGTGTACCGATCCTTTTCTCAATTTATTCCGGCGAATCATTCCTCCTGTTGGAGGGAGACTGGACCTTAGCCCAATGCTGGCTTTTCTTACACTTAAAATGCTGGAAAGCTGTGTCCTAATGCTAGGAAACTTTTTTAGACATTTATTTCAATAATGTTAAAACAACCATTCCAGTTAGGTTCGCTTCAACTTCCTTCGAATATTTTCTGTGCGCCTCTGGCAGGCTGTTCAGATCTTCCTTTCAGACGTATGACAACAAAATTTCGGCCAGGGCTTGTCTACTGTGAAATGGTCAAGATGGACGCTTTAGTGCGTCACGATTCACATACTTACAGGTTATTGGATTACGAAACATCGATGCACCCGATCGGAGCTCAGCTTTGCGGCAGCAAGCCACGTTTGGCTGGAAAATCTGCTAAAATTTTGGAAGATCTAGGGTTTGATGTGATCGACCTTAATTGTGGATGCCCTGTTGATAAAGTCACAAAAGACGGTAGCGGCTCCGGCATGCTGAAAAATCTGAATCTAATCGGGGAAGTCCTTTCCAATATCATTGCTGCTGTGAAAATTCCTGTGACAATCAAGATCAGAGCCGGGTGGGATGAACAATCTCTCGTAGGCCCAGAGATTGTCAAAATTGCTGAAAAGGCTGGTGCTAAAGCGATCTGTATTCATGGAAGAACACGGGAGCAAGGATACAAAGGCCGAGCTAACTGGGAATGGATCCGCGAGTGTAAACAAGCAGCAAAAAACATTTTAGTTATTGGAAATGGAGACCTTTTTGATGCCCCAAGCGTAGAAAAAATGTTCTTGCAAACGGGCTGCGATGCCGTTCTCTTATCTCGAGGAACTTTTGGCACGCCTTGGATCATTGAAGATGTTTATAACCATCTTTTTGGAGTACCTTTAATCCATCGATCTGCTTTCGATTACCGAGATGCTCTTTTACAACATCTTGAATTTGTCAGTCTTTATCATGCGCCTCGCAAAGCAGCGATGGATTTGAGAAGGATAGGATGCTGGTATCTAAAGAAAGGTCAAGGGACCCGTCGTCTCCGAGAATCTCTGAATAAGTCTAGAACCTTAGATGAAATCCGAGATCTTATTTTAAACTACCCTTGGCATGAAACGGATTTTTCTGCACCTGAGCCCATGACAGAGGAAGCTGAGTGTTAGAACTTCATTTGATTTTTCGAGGAAATGTACAAGGTGTAGGATTTCGCGCAACTGCTAAACAGAAGGCCGATAAATTGCATCTAACTGGATACGTTAAAAATCTTTCCGATAAGTCTGTAGAAATGATTCTCCAGGGGAAAGAAGAAAATCTTCAAGTCTTTCTGCTCTATTTAAAGTCTCAATTTCATATTGAGGAAATTTTGGAAGAACGAAAAAAATTCTCCCATATCCGCACACAATTTAACATTCTTTAAATCAATCCGACATTCTAGGATTTTTTCATGGACTCATTTGCATCGCTCAAATTCTACTTCTGTTAGCGCCTCCTCGGGTGGATTACTGGCTCCCCTTTGATGGTTGTTTCTCCATCAGGAGGCACAGCGAACAATGCTAGCAGTCATAACAAATTAGAATACGATACGGTAGATCTGCAACTTAACCGCAGCTATTTTGTCAGTAAAAAACTTGCTCTGACGCCGAGTTTAGGTACACGAGGAGCTTTTATTGAAAAAAAATTCCATAATGTCTATTCAGGACAAGCGTTTATAGCTCCTCTGGGAAAATTGACCCAAAATGAATTCAGTTATCAATGGGCTATTGGGCCGTGTGCTGGATTGAATGCTAGTTTCTGTTTTGACAGCAGCTGAAGCTTATTTGGCTCAGCTCATGGAATGCTGGCTTTTGGCTGCTATCTATTACGTGTCAATGGGAATTATGCTGGGGTCAATCCAGAGGGCGCATCCCACATTCAACGTAACTGATAGAATTTATCGACTTAAGACTAATATTGATATAGCGCTCGGTCTTCAGTGGGGAATGTTCTTCAATTGCCATAAAGGCCGTGTTGATTTAGCAGTGGCGTATGAGTTCGTCGATTGGATTCATCAGAACCAGTTCCGTAATTTTCCTGATGCTGGATTGGCGGAATGCTCCAACATTCTAGCGATTTGACATTTCAAGGTCTGACTATCAGTGCACGTTGACTTCTAAAATTAAATAAGAAAACCCAAGGTGGTCTGCTTCTGGTTTTTTATTTTTAAGATTTTAATAGACCTTATAGTTATCGATGAATTTTTTCATCATCTCTAAAGCGCTTATTAGATCAGCAGGGTTGGCCCGATTGAGATAAGGTTCTAGATCTGCAATATAACGGTTAAATTCAGTATAGATCTTATCTGCAAGTTTCTTTCCTTCATCTTTGTGATAGACCCCAGTGTTTTTGACCTGCCAGTTCATCTGTCTGCTCTCTCCGATGAATTTTTCCATCTCTTGCTTGAGCTCATTAATATCTTTGGAAGATTTGATCAGCTTTATGAATTCGATGCAGGTATTGCGAAAGATCCGATGAGGTTCTTTTCCTGGTGGGCTTTCAAAATTGGTTGGTAATTCCATCATTCCTCCCTCTTAATTCTAGATTAGAATTCATCTATCAAAAAAACAAGGCTATTCTTGATTGAGTCGGTCTTCGAAAATTTTAAGCAGCCGTTTGAGTTCTGTGCTGGTTTCTTGGAAGACTTTTTCAGTAGCAACTTTCTTTTTTTGTTTTTTTCGGACGAGCTTAGCGAGAAACTCTTCAATGGTTTGCACTTTAGCTCCTCTTTGCTTGGCTTTGCGCAGGAGTTCATAGTCGGAGGAAACAACGACTTCTTTGGCTGGGTCTGCAGAATCAGCAAGGGCTGCTAGGATATAATCGTCGGCTGTTTGATTGTGAGGCGTATAGATCAGAGCCAGGGCATCAAAATTGCGTCTAAGGGCTTCTGGAGGATCCTTTTCACGCCCATCAAAGACAACGGTGGCATGGTACTTTAAGAGGATGATCGATTGATTAAGAGCGGCTAAAAGCTTTCTTTCATTCTGCTTCATTTCCCGATAATTTTTCGTGATCCGAAAAAGGAGATTATATCCATCGATCCAATAATGCATTTATAGGCTTTCAGAGAGAGATTCTAAAAGCAGATGGAGCTTATCAAGAGCTTTTCGACGGTGAGAGATGCGGTTTTTTACACTTTCTTCGAGTTCGGAGAACGTTTTACCATATTCATATTTGACAAAGAGGCTGTCGTATCCAAAACCTTTTCCGCCTTTTTCTTCGGTGAGGATCGTGCCTTCGCAAACACCGCGGACGCATTTTTTGAGTCCTTGAGGCGCAGCGATTGCAATCCAACATTCAAAGTACCCTTGTCGGTGAGGCTCCAAGATGTCTTTCATCTCAAATAGAAGTTTTTTTCGATTCTTTGAATCTGTTGCGTGCTCTCCAGCATAGCGGGCAGAAAATACACCAGGAGCTCCTTGCAGCGCAGGCACGACAAGACCTGTATCATCGGCAAGTGTCCAGCGGTTGAGAGTTTTCGCGGCATGAAGAGCTTTCAGGGTAGCATTTTCTTCGAATGTTTTGCCAGTCTCAGGAAGAGGAGCGTATTGAGGAAAATCTAAAAGAGAGAGAATGTCGAGAAACTTATAAGCCTTAAGCATAGCTCGCAGTTCGCGAATTTTATGAACATTGCGACTGGCGATGACTAACTGCACAGAAATTCTCCCTTTTACTTATCAAGATAGCTGCGAATGGTGGTAATTGTAAACTCTTCTCCTTGAAATTGAAACTTATCTCCGACAGAGAGGCCTTTCATCTCTTGGGCAAGCTTCGACTGGAAGGATAAAATCCCGATATCGGTATCAGCATCCCAAGGGCCTAACAGGGTATAAATAAGGGTTTTACCATCTTGATTTTTAAATTCGACAATACAGCCTACGCTAACTTCATCAGTAGTAATATCGGCCTTAGTAAGGACACGAGCTCGGTTGACTTGATCGGAGAGTCCTTTCAGTTCTGATTGAAGACGGTCTCTTTTTTCAAGAGCTGATTTAAATTCAGCATTTTCTCGGAGATCACCATGAGAACGGGCTGTTTCAATCTCTTTGGCATTTTGCACTGTTTCGACAGTTGCAATTTGCTGAATGCGGTCTTTGACTTTTTTGAACCCCGCCTCTGTTGTCCAAATCACATTGTTATCAGAAACATTATCCTGCTTTTTACGGGTCTGGGCCATCGAAGGCTGAACAACTTCAGCTAAAGAATGGAGAATTTTTTGATCGTGGTCAGAAAGGGAGTGGCACTTAGAAGCCAAGAGTAAAAACTCTTGGAGAGTTTCGATGTTGGCGCCTTGCATAATTTCTCTGACAATAGCAAAGCGACCTTGAGTCAAAATATTATTGATCTTTTTGACAAGCTCGCGATATTCGGTCGATTGCTCGACAAAGTTAAGCAAGACAAATAACGCTTCAAAGAATCGGTTTTTCCCTTCCTTATCAGAATAAGGAAGTCCAGTTTGCGTCATAATTTTTTGGAAATACCAAATGAAAACTTCTGGATAACGAGAAGGATGAACCCAGAGGTCTTCGAGCTTTCGCTTCAAATCTTTTTCTGTCTCAGGCTGGGAAAGTTCTCCAAAGATATAATCCCGTAAAGGGTTTTGATCGATATTCAAAAGAAGGTTCAAAAAAAGTTCTTTCCAATCGGAGCGGACTTTACGAGCGACAATCAAGGCTCTCTTTTTATACGCCAGGACTTCGATCGATTGAATTAATGTTTCAATTGCTTTGGAGTTTTTTACGATCTCTTGAGCTTGGGGATATTTTTTCTCATCGGATAAATCTTCTAAGAAGAAATGGAGCTGTAGCAATTGGCCATCAGTGAGATCAGGGTAGTTCAATGTTTCTTGGAGTTTAGCTTGTAAGAATACTTTGAAATCAGGATTTTTTAAAGTTTCTGAGAAGTCCCGCATGAAGGAATAAATGAGTTGAATCAGATGACTAATCTCAGGTTTTCCTTCGAGTAATTTGCGAAGCCGCTCTTCGTGTGAAACTTCAGAAAGGCGGAGCACAAATGGTTGACGGAGATCTTCAGGGGCTTCGATCATCGTATCTTTTTTGATCTTAATCCGAGTATTTTGCCACCATTTTGCCCAATCTTCTTCAGGGATCACAAGTTCACAGAGCTCATCTTTAATTTCTGCCGCTGTCTTGGGGCCTAAATCACGGAGGAGCGCACGGATTACTTCAACAGAATTTTCTTTGGCTTTTTTTTCGAGGAGATCGGCATTGCCAAAACGCAATGCAAGGAAATGGTCGTCAGGAATTGGGATCAAAGTATTAAAAGCATTGGCAAAAGAAATATCTTTTTTCCCAGGAACATATTCAAATTCGATACTCAACTGTTCTCGGATCATGGAAACATCCATGATTTCTCCAACACCCCAGCCGCCGGTATGGAAAACAAACTTTCCTTTCATCATGTGATTGAGAAGCTCAAAATTGCTGACAGCACCTTGAAAGTTTTCTTTTCCACGGAGGCCGATGAGACGAATTTTTTCTCCAAATCCTTTGTCGCTTCCATATCTATTTTGGAGGTAGTCCATGACCATTTGACGGAGCTGTTCGTGATTGGTCGTTTCAATATCGATAATTATTTTAAAGATTTCATGTTTTTGAGGGCTCTCAGGAAGGATGTCCCATAAAGGAAGGATTTTTTCTACGTATTTGCCGAAGGGTTCTTTAAATTCACAGGCCTTAACATTGACAAGGATTGTTTTTAATTCAAGAGGGTCCACTTCGTCGCTAACACAGTATTCCTCCCATAAACGCATATAAGCTGGATAGTTGTGATTGGAAATTTGCGTCTGAAAATCCTTTAAATAGCTCATCTGAAGTCCTTCTATAGGCATAATCTAACCTAGTTAAATACCGGGAGTATAGGGTTCTTTATATTTCTCTTCAATAGAACTACTCAGGAATATTGAAATAAATGTTAAGAGAGCCCTACTCTCTAGGGCTACTATGTTCTTATTGTTGGTTTTCCTCACGATATCAGCCTATTTGAGCGCCGAGCAAGATAGCTCCTCACTGTTTCATGATCTTGCTTTGGTAGAAGAAATCGATAAAAGAATCGAAGATGAGCTGCCCTTTTTCTATAATTCTTCGATGATGGGAGGATATTTTAATATGCCGTCTGGAAGGATGCCTCACGAGAGCGTTCTCGGACTTGGAGCTGCCCGTGTCCATCCCTATAACATCTATGGTCTGAACTTCCAATATTTCGATCGGATCGAATTGGCGCTCAATTACCGCGTTTTTACAGGAATGCCAGATCCAAATTTTGGGCACCTGGGGTTCGGGGATGAGGCTGAGCGGATTTGCAATGCCAAGTTTGTTTTTAATCTTCCAGGCGATGGCCTTCATGGTTTCCCGATCTTTGCAATTGGTGTTGAGGATTTTATCGGAACCCAGCGGTTCAATTCTGAATATATTCTCATGACTAAGAACTGGATCGATTACAATATCGAAACGACATTGGGTTGGGGAAGAAAAAGGATTAAGGGATTTTTTGGAGGAGTTGCTTGGACGCCCTGGCGCAAGACCTCGTTTCCTGTCTTAAAAAATCTTTCTTTTTTGGCTGAATATGATGCAACTGATTACGAAAATCATCTTCATGAGCACCCCAAAGGCCGCAAAGTCAGGAGCCATATTAATGCAGGTGTCAACTATATCCTAGCAGATACTCTGCAATTGAGTATGAGCTCGCTCAGAGGACGAGAATTTTCTGCGATGGGATCTATTCGATATCCCCTTGGATCCAGCAAAGGGTTTATTCCTAAAGCACGCGAGCCGTTTCTCTATCGCTCTCCAGTTGATACCGAACCTTTGGGAGTTGTCAGGCCCGACCGAGATTTTATCAATGAACTAGGCTTTACCTTAGGACAGCAAGGCCTCGATCTTTACCGAGTTTATCTTTCTCCAGAAGGTGAGCTTTGGCTAAAAATTGTCAACAATATGTACAGAGAAGAACATATTGTGCGAGAGCGTCTGCAGAGGGTTTTAGCTGCGATCATTCCGTCCAATATCAAAAAAGTGATTGTTGTTCTTGAAGCCGATGGGGTGCTCAGCCAAGGATATACCTTCAGAACCGAAGACCTGTATCGTTACCGGCAAAACCAGGTGACAGCTTACGAATTGGAGACCCTTTCTCCAATGACTAATTCTCTTCCTCGTCCCGAAGATAGTACAAGGCTTTTCCGTCGGAAAAAAGAAGTTTGGCTTTTTACTCTTTGGCCCCGGCTTCAGACTTTTTTTGGTAGCTCCACAGGAAAATTTAAATACAATTTAAGCTTGATTGCAACACCCGAAGGTTATCTTTTCGATGATATCTATTACGAGACGCAGATCAGTTATGCTATTTCATCGAGCTTCCAAAAGTTAAACGCACAGGATCGGCTCAATCCATCTCAACTCCCCAATGTTCGCACTGATATGATTAAATATTACCAGACTAACACGGTCTCTTTTGAAATGGCCTACTTGCAAAAAAGCTGGAATATCAACAATACCGGTTGTTTTTTTCGATTAGCGGGAGGATATTTTGAGCCCGCTTATGGTGGAGGAGCTACCGAGCTTCTTTATTTTCCTGCAGGATCGAATTGGGCTATCGGCGCTGAAGAGGCCACTGTTTGGAAACGGCGATATCATGGAATGAATTTTACCCGTAAAATCCGCCGTTTGCAGGGACATCATCCGACCTACGAACCTTTCCTCGGCGTTCAATACTTCGTCGACTTATATTATACACTGAAGCCTTGGAATATTGATTTTAAGGTAAAGTTTGGCCAGTTTTTAGCCAAAGACGTCGGTGTTCGTTTTGAAATGAGCCGCTGGTTTTCTAGCGGACTCAAAGTCTCATTATGGTACACCATTACTAATGGACATGATCATATCAATCATCAAACTTATTTTGATAAAGGGTTTGCTTTTTCCCTCCCGCTCGACTTTTTCCTTCGTCAAAGCAGCCGCACTTACATTGGCTATGCCATGTCGGCATGGCTTCGCGATGTGGGTGCCTCTGCTGAAAGCGGAAAAGGTCTATATCAGACAATTCGGCTAGAACGGCTTCAACTCGAGAAACGGTAATATTTTTGGTACCGCATAAGAGAAAATAAAATCTGCGCCTGCCCGTTTGATACTCAAAAGCGCTTCATGCAAAACTTCTGGGCCATCGAGCCATCCATTGGCATGGGCTGCCATGACCATGGCATATTCTCCACTAACATGATAAGCGCATAGAGGAAGATGAACTTTTTCTTTGATCTTAGCAATGATGTCTAAATAATAAAGCGCTGGCTTGACCATGAGGATATCGGCCCCTTGCTCGGCGTCGAGTACCGCTTGACGGATAGCTTCCCGGGTATTAGCGGGGTTCATCTGATAGGTTTTTTTGTCTCCGAATTTTAAGGTCGATCCGACAGCTTCCCGGAATGGACTGTACAAGGTAGACGCATACTTAGCAGTATAAGAAAGGATCCCCACTTCTTGCTGTCCCTCAATATCCAATTGCCTTCGAATGGCTCCAATTCTTCCATCCATCATATCGCTCGGTGCAACGATATCTGCTCCTGCTGTTCCAAAAAGACAGGCCATCTGGCACAAAATCTCAACTGTCGCATCATTCATTACATATCCCCGCTGATCGATCACTCCGTCATAACCGTGTGAAGTGAAGGGATCTAATGCAATGTCAGTGATCAAACAAAGAGACGGGATCTCTTGTTTAAGAGTCTGCAAAACTCTGACAATTAGACCATCTTCATGTAAAGCGGCTGTACCTTGCTCATCTTTATATTTAGAATCGATCACAGGAAAAAGTGCAATCGAGGGGATCCCCTGACGATGCAGTTTTTCGGCCTCTTTTAAAATTAGATCTAGCGACAATCGAAAAACTCCGGGAAGACTTTTAATTTCTTCTTGCTTGTTTTCTCCTTCTATTACAAAAAACGGCATCACTAAATCTGCTGCCCTTAGCACATTTTCTTCGACCAGATGGCGGATGGCGGAAGATTTTCTGTTTCTCCGAGGTCTTGCGAGCAGCATAGAAACTCCTTTCGTAAGCTTGAAAGGAAATCATATTCTGTTTTTTGAGAATTGATCACAAGTCCGCTCAAAAGGCGAACTTGTGTTTGGAAGACTTATTCACATATGCCAGCGGGTACGACCGTAACACCAGATTCAGGAGTAAAAATAGGAATGTTTCCAGTCGGCTGCTCTAAATTAAGAATGCATCCTATACTCTCGATGCTGACAGGAAGATCGAGTATATTGTTATTAACTTGAAGGCACCTGCTAGAAGAAGGAGTTGCATCAGTCAAAACTCCTAAAGAATTATTACCGTATTTCCTGAGAAAAATTGCTCTTAATTTGTGCTTTAAGAGAAGCATCAATAAAAGATTCACAAGCAAGAGCACCAAGTGCGCCAAGCGCGGTATTATCATAAGGCTATTTGATTGTCTTCAGCTGTTAATAATGTCTGCATTAAACATTCACAAACAAGCGAAGAAAGTAAAATGCGCAAGGTTTTATTCATATAAATGCTTTATTTTTAATCTTTTTTAACTCATATATTTTTTTGCTAAGAGTATTAATTAGAAAATCTTTTTGCTTGAATGGCCGAGGGGGATTATGACACTCTATTAAATAGAGTTTTTCTAATTCCAAAGGAAACCCATGATTGAAAATTACGAAGAATTTACGGAAAGTCAACTTAAAATCTTAAATCGCTATGTAACGCACACGACAAGCAATATCTTTGCACTCCGTAATCTGCCTGAGGTCATCAAAGGCGCTTTGTTTTCGAGATATTCCCGATCTATTTTAGGACTCCGTACTCTGCTTCTTAAAGAATTTATTCTCAATGAGGAGACAGCCTTTGCCAATATTGCGGGGCATTCCACAGACGAAGCGGAAGAGTCCCATGATATTGAAAATCAAATTGTAGCGATCCGGAAAGCTCAAAATTTCTATGACAGGATTTTAGATGGATACGGAGATGATTCCATCGGCGAGCTTGGTGGCGCCCATCTTGCGCTTGAGAATATCTCCATGTTGGCAGCTAAGACGATCGAAGACTGCCGCATTGGCGGGTCTCCTCTAGAAAAATCGACAAGATATATTTATTTTGATCAAAAATTCCAAGATGAATATCTCTTTTATCGCGAACCAGTTCTCATGACATCTGCCTATCGAGACCTGTATGTTTCTACTTGCAACTCTCTTTTTGATACGTACTCCCGTTTGATCCCCGGGGTGACTGAGATCATCGAAAAAAAATTCCCACGGGATCCTGTCATTTCGAATGTGGCATATACGGCAGCTCTGCGGGCTAAAGTACTCGATTGTTTGAGAGGTCTTTTACCTGCAAGTGCTTTGACGAATATGGGTGTTTATGGAAATGGACGGTTTTTTGAAGCCATGATCCAAAAACTTAACTGCAGCAATACTGCTGAACATCAGGACATTGGTAAAAAAGCTTATCAAGAGCTCAATAAAGTTATTCCGTCTTTCATCCGCCGTGCCGAAGCGTCTCACAAACATCAAAAGACATTTTCCTATTTTACAGAACAGCTAGAATCTGAACTCAAAACCATGTCTCATCAGCATGATCCTTTCTTAGATAAAATGGATATTCCTGGCGTCAAGCTGATTTGCTACGACCCTGACAGCCCCTACCGTGTCGCAGCGGCTTTGCTCTTCCACCACACTGATGTCGGACTTTTAGAATTACAAGAGTACTGCAGAAAACTTCCCGATGAAGAATTAGGAAGAATTCTTGATGCTGCTTCCCAATGCCGTGAAAACAGACGCCATAAATCCCCCCGCGCCTTAGAACACGCGACCTTTACTTTTGAAATGCTAGCTGATTTTGGCATCTACCGTGACCTGCAGCGGCATCGCATGCTCACACAAGAGCGGCAGCTTCTCACTTGCAACTTTGGATATTATACTCCCGAAGAAATCCAAAACACACCGATGGAAGCAGAATATATTGCCGCTATGGATCAAGCTAGAAAAGCCTATGATATCATCGCCAAAGAACTCCCCGAAGAAGCGCAGTATATTGTTCCTATGGCTTACAATATTCATTGGTATTTCCATGTCAATCTACGTTCGCTTCAGTGGCTTTGCGAGCTCCGCTCATCCCCGGCTGGCCATCCTGGATATCGGCATGTGGCCCAAGAAATGGCCAAACAAGTCTCGGTCGTGATGCCTCAGTTTGAGAGGTTTTTTAAATTTGTCGACTATGAAGGATATTTACTCGGAAGACTCAGCCAAGAAATCCGGTCTGATCAGAAAAAAATGCAATTAAACCTAGAAGATAAATGAAATCAACAGGCACTTTCATCGGAGGCGTTTTGCTCATTGCTGGCAGCTGCATCGGCGCAGGCATGCTAGCGCTTCCCATCATGACAGGACTTTCTGGATTTTTTCCTTCTCTTGTCATGTTTTTAATTGCCTGGGGATTTATGACAATCACTGGTCTGCTCATGGTTGAAGTCAATAGCTCTTTTGCTGAAAGGGTTAATATTGTTTCTATGGTGGAAAGAGCCTTTGGAAAAACCGGCCGCATTGTGAGCTGGGTGCTTTATCTTTTTTTATTTTACTCTCTGCTTGTCGCTTATATTTCCGGCAGTGGATCGCTGAGTTCTACTTATTTTCAAACTGTTTTCTCTTGGCATCTGCCTAAATGGGCTGGAGCTTTATTTTTCACCGCTATTTTTGGCGTCTTAGCCTATCAAGGAACACGAACCGTGGATCATTGGAACCGTTTCTTCATGTTCGGAAAAATCTTTACCTATCTCGGCATGATCATACTGGGCATGCAATATATCAATCCCCATCTTCTTCTCCGATCAGAACCCTCCCTTGCCTTTTTCTCTTTTCCTGTTCTCGTGATTGCGTTTGGATACCATAACATGATTCCCACTCTCATGAACTATATGAATAATGATGCTAAAAGAGTACGACAGACCATCTTAGGCGGCAGTATTTTTGCACTCATTGTCTATCTAATTTGGGAAATTGTTGTTCTGGGAATTGTTCCTGCAGACGGTAATTGGGGTATTATTAATAGTATGAAACAAGGAAGACAGGCCTCCGATGCTGTGGCTGGAATCCTAGGAATTTCCTGGGTCAGTAATTTTGCTGAAGCCCTCGCGTTTTTTGCTCTACTCAGCTCGTTTTTAGCTCAAACGCTTGCACTCACCCACTTTCTTGCCGATGCCCTCAAAGTCAAAGGTGAGAAACATGAAAGTGTTCCCCTCTGTTTGCTCGCACTTTTGCCTCCCCTTATTTTTTCTTTTATCTATCCTAATCTCTTTCTCAACGCTTTGAACTTCGCTGGAGGTATTTGTGCCGTTATTCTTTTTGGTGTCCTTCCTGCTTCTATGGCCTGGAAAAGCCGTTACGTCCAAAATCATCCACCTTCCTATCAAGTATTCGGCGGAAAAAGACTTTTAATTGCCATCATTACACTCGCACTTTGTATCGTTTTCTTCCAAGCTGCCAGTATGATGCATTTGATCCCTCATGTTTAAACTTGATACGACCTTTACACCTAAAGGCGATCAGCCTATTGCAATCCAAAAACTTGTCGAGGGCCTTAACATGCCCCGCAAGTCGCAGGTCCTCCTGGGCATCACAGGCTCTGGAAAAACTTTTACAATGGCCAATGTCATTGCCCAGGTGCAACGTCCGACGCTGGTTCTGGCTCACAACAAAACCCTCGCTGCTCAGCTTTACCAAGAATTCAAAGCATTTTTTCCTGAAAATGCCGTCGAATATTTTGTCTCGTACTACGACTATTACCAGCCTGAGGCCTATATAGCCCGGACGGATACCTATATTGAAAAAGATATGGCTATCAACGACCAGATCGATCGGATGCGCCTTTCTGCCACGCGTTCTCTAATCGAGCGTCGCGATGTGATCATCGTCTCTTCTGTCTCTTGCATCTACGGTCTAGGCACTCCGGAATTTTACAGCCAGATGCAATTGATTTTAAATACCGGAGAGACCCGCCGGCGCGATGAAGTGCTGCTTCATCTTGTGCAAATGCACTATACCCGCAGCGATTATGAGCTTATGCGTAAAACTTTCCGGGTTCGCGGTGATGTTTTAGAAATCATGCCAGCTTACGAAGAAGATCTTGCTTATCGTGTCGAATTCTTCGGGGATGAGATTGAACGTATCAGCGCGATCGATCCCCTAACAGGTAGAGTCAAAGATAGAAAAGAAAAAATTTCGATCTTTCCTGGATCTCACCACGTCACACCCGCAGATGTCCGTTGGAAAGCCATCGGCACTATCAAAGAAGAGCTGACAAAAAGAACTGAATATTTTGATAAAGAAAAAAAGTATATTGAGCATCAACGAATCAATGAACGAACAAAACAAGATTTAGAAATGCTCCGAGAAATGGGAAGCTGCAAAGGCATCGAAAACTATTCGCGCCATTTTTCCGGACGCACTCCCGGAGATCCTCCTCCTTGCCTTCTCGATTATTTTCCTCCTGATTACCTTCTCTTTGTTGATGAGTCCCATCAAACGCTTCCTCAAATCCATGCCATGTACAACGGCGATAGGTCCCGCAAAAATGCCCTCGTTGAGTTTGGATTTCGGCTTCCATCCGCCTATGACAACCGTCCTCTCAAGTTTGAGGAGTTCTACCAGCGCATGCATCAAGTCATTTATGTTTCTGCAACACCCAGTCCTTGGGAAGTGCAAGAGGCTGGTGGTGAAATTGTACAACAGATCATCCGACCTACCGGATTGCTCGATCCTCAAATTGAAGTCAGGCCCGCCACTCACCAAGTTGATAATGTCCTCGAAGAAATTCGCAAGGCCACCGAAAAAGGAGGCCGCGTCCTTGTCACCACCCTCACCAAAAAACTTTCTGAGGACCTCACCAAATATCTTACCGACATCGGCATCAAAGCCCGGTATCTCCATTCAGATATCGACACACTTGAGCGCGTTCAAATCATCAATGAGCTCCGGCGTGGAACTGTGGATGTCCTCGTTGGCATCAACCTACTCCGGGAAGGACTTGACATCCCAGAAGTTTCCCTCGTCACTATCCTCGATGCTGATAAAGAAGGATTCCTCCGCAGTGAGACTGCTTTAATCCAGACCTGCGGCCGCGCTGCCCGGAATGTCGAAGGTCGCGTCGTCATGTATGCTGATAAGATCACAAAATCGATCGAAAAAACTCTCCTTATCACCCGCGAGCGTCGCGCTGTCCAAGAAGCCTACAACACAAAGCATGGCATCATCCCTTGTACGGTCAAGCGTCAAGTGATTGAAGATCTTGCTCAAACATTTGGCGAAGTCATCCAAACGCTCAAAGAAGAAGGAGACAATGTTCCTTCTCATCTGACCCGTGAAGAGATCACTGCCAAAATCGAAGAGTACGAAGCTGAAATGAAGCTCGCTGCTAAAGAGCTCCGTTTCGAAGATGCCACACATTTCCGCGACCTCCTTCGCCATTATCAAGAATTACTTCTCATTGACTAAAGTCGCTTGACACCCATGAATAACTACGTTAATTTAAAAATTTACTAAAGTTTATTCATGAAAATAAAAACTCTTTTTTCGGCTGCTATTCTCCACACGGCTTTTCTATTTCCAGCGACACACACTTGGAATGTGAATGGAAGCGGCAACTGGTCGACTCCAAGCACCAATTGGACTCCTGCCGGTCCTCCTGCTTTAGCAGGAGACCAAGCAACCTTCGGCCCACAACTTGCAGCCCCGACTGTTACTGTAGATATTGCTACTATAGTAGTTGGGACGCTTTCATTTACTAATACAGCACCTGCCTACACGATTGCAGCTGCATCTACAAATACTCTTGCCTTACAAGGAAGCGCAGGAACAGCTGCAATTACAAACGCCGCTGGAGTGACTAGCAATAATATTATTTCTACACCTTTGGTTCTCATGAACCCTCTGACGATTACTCAAAGCTCGGGAACCAATCCTTTAACCATATCAGGAGCTATGAGTGGATCTACTTCTGTTACAAACGCAGGTTCAGGAATTATCGTATTTTCGGGTGCTAACATTTACACTGGCGGAACAACAGTAACAACAGGCGAATTAGATTTAAATGCGACGGGCACTCTTCCTGCAGCAGGCGCTTTAACCATCAGCGGTGGAATTGTAAAATGTAACGCAGTTAATGCTCTACCTTCTACAGGGACTATCACACTCAGCGGCGGCACACTAAATCTCAATAACCTGAATCAAACAGCAGGTCCAATTACCGGCACTTCTAATATTACATTAGGATCAGCAAGCCTGACATCTACCACCACTACTACGACATCTTATAGTGGAGTCATCGGCGGGACAGGAGGATTTACTCTAGCAGGATCGGGAGGAATGCTCACTTTCGCAACGAATCAAACTTATAGCGGTGGAACAACTGTTAGTGGAAGTACACTGGTATTAAACCCCGGTATAACTCTATTTTCTGGCGGAAGTCTAACTGTCCATGCACCTGGAATGTTTCATCTAAATAACAATACTCAAACCGTTGGACTCATCGCTGGAACTGGAAGTATCGTTTTAGGGTCTGGCGCCTTGACGACAAATGCTGCGGCACCCTCCACTTTTGCAGGAGTCATCAGTGGAACAGGAACATTCACCCAAGCTGGAACCTCTACTTTGACATTCACAGGAATGAATACCTATACCGGAGGGACCACTATCAGCGGGGGTGCGCTTGGGACATTGCAGCTCGGAGTCAACAATGCTCTTGCACCCACAGCTCCTGTTACCATTGGCGCAAATAATACACTCGATATGACTCCTGCAGCCTCAACTGTGCAAGCTATCGGACCTCTCACATCAGCTTTATCTAATACAAGTTTAGTTAATCTGGGGGCTACCCAGCTAACGATCAATTCGACAGCAAGTTCAAGTTTTGGCGGAATCATCAGCGGTTCAGGCTCGCTCATTGCAGCGGGACCGCAGACTCTGACTCTAACTAATAGTAATACCTATACCGGAGGAACAACAGTTAATGGAGGAATCCTTCAATTAAGTCCTGCTGGTTTAAGTAACGCTCTTGCTCCCACAGGCAGTCTGACAATAAATTCTCTCGGCACTGTCATACTGAATAATAATACTGGCCAAACCATTACAAATCTAAACGGCAATGGATCTCTTCAATTAGGATCCCTTGGATTTCTCACAGTCAATCCGACATCAACATCACTTTTTTCAGGGCCAATCACAGGCTTAGGAGGGGTGATTGTTGGAGGGTCTACTCCACTGATTTTGACTGGAACAAATAGTTATGCTGGCGGAACGGCTGTCAATGGAGGCGCTGCCCTTCAAGGAACCACAACCTCGCTTCAAGGTTCTATTACCAATAATGGCGATGTCATTTTTGACCAGACATTTTCTGGAGCCTTTTCTGGTAACCTTACTGGAGGAGGCTCTCTTCTGATCAATGGCGGAGGAAGTGTTATTTTTAACACTTCACAAATGGCCATCTCAACTGATGTGACAGCGGGAGAGCTCATTATTTTAAATCCTGCAACCTTAACATCGAATGTTACCATCGAGTCTGGTGGAGCGCTCAGCGGAAATGGAATAGTGAGCGGTGTAGTCAATAACAATGGCATGCTGTTACTGGATTTAAATACCTTTACTATCGAATTTGATTATAATCAGAACGTGGGCTCATTTTTTAATGTGGATGTCACACCCTCTTCCAGCGGTCTGCTAAACGTGACTATGGGAGCTGTAGCGATCACATCCCCGGCTACAATGGAGATTAATGTTAGCCCTGGAATATATGCTGCAAATACTCTTTATACTCTGATCACATCCGGGGTAGCTCCGGTCGCTGGAACTTTTTCTCCTCCTGTTTTTAACAATCCTTTTTTCCAAGGCACCCTTATTTATAATCAAGGAATTCTTCCAGGTACAGTTCAGCTTCTTCTTGGAATAGTTCCTTTTTCTAACGTCATCAAAGGTGGAAATGCTGGTGCAATCGCCAAGTGTATTAACCCTCAGGCATTTCCAAGCGAGAGTGAGCTACTTCCTCTCATCAATAACCTAATCTTTTTACCTATTGAAGAAGTTAGAAGTGCTCTTAATGAAATACAGCCTTCTCAATTAAAAGCCCTAGGCCTAACTGAAGAAAATAATCTCGTTGTTATCCGCTCTTCGCTTTCTCAGCATATGAATGATTTCTACAAGACAGAGTGCAGCCAAGCCGTGTCAGAGTTGTACAAATGGAATGTCTGGGGCAACTTCAGTGGCGACTTTTTACGACAAGAAGGACAAAGAGAAAATGTTGGATATTCAGCCGATACAGCTGCAGCGACTGTTGGTATCGATGCCGCCGTTGCTAAAGATCTGTTCTTAGGTATTGCTGGTGCTTACGACTATACCTGGTTAGACTGGAGCAGCTCTAGAGGGCATGCCACAATCAGCAGTTATTATGTTGGTCCTTATTTTAGCTGGTTCAACCGCCGTGTTTTCACCAATTTATCTCTCTTAGCTACTTGGAATCGGTACAACGCCTCCAGACATATTTTCTTTCCAAACATCGATGTCCATGCGAAAAGCAACCATAACGGCCATGGCCTCATTGGACACTTTGATCTAGGCGTGATCTTATATCCCACAGCGGGAATGACATTTAACCCTATTGCAGGTGTAGACTATATCCATCTTCGGGAACAAGGATATACAGAGCAAGGTGCCAATGGTCTGAACATGAAGATCCTGCCGACGCATGCTTCGCTTTTCCGCACCGAATTAGGTCTTGAGATTGCTAAATGCGCGATCTTAGCCCACAATAAATGGACACACGATCTAAAGCTCTCTTGGATTCATCAGTTTCCTCTCAAAGGTAAGCACTTTCATGCCCAGTTTGCAGAGGTTGATTGCACCTATACTGTCCAAGGCCTCCAGCCTAATCAAGACTATTTAGATATCGCCACAGGCCTGACAGGGCTCTTCATGAAAAATAAGCTCTCTGCAGCTTTAAGGTATGAGGGTAAGTTCGGAGACGGCATCCGCGACAATACGGGTTATGTTCAATTGACCTATCGGTTCTAATCGAGAATAGATGATAGCAGTATGAAAAAGGAAATTTACCTGTTTTTTTAAAGTCTGATTATTAGATTTCTGTAGCAGTTCATTTTTAATCACTAAAGCAAAAGTTTTCAGATATTAGACTTCTTTCGAAACTCGCTTTGCATGGAAAAATCTAAAATTTTTTTGAAATTTTGGAGCCGGCTGACGAGACATACACGAAGTGTGTAGGCGAGGAAGTT
>WUUC01070111.1_pt1 | contig 27473 bp, 21 predicted proteins | sample 6278441 | NCBI WGS metagenome assembly WUUC01 (sample SAMN13675441, study PRJNA597444) | soil metagenome | isolation source: soil | place: USA: Washington | collected 2017-10 | reverse complement strand
GATCGGCCGCCTGCTGCAGGTTGCGGTCCCGATCGCCGAGGTTGCTCCCCAGCGCGATCGCCACCGGCGTGGTGAGAGGGGGTCGGGACTCATTGCCAGACCCCGAACCCATTTCCTATTCGACCCAGCGTGTTGAGAGAACACCGCCGACCCGATCAACGCCGGCCGTGCGCCGGCCCAGCAGGTCTTCGAACCCGGCCGCCGCCTGCTCGAAGAGGCGCTGGTGCTCCACGGTCTCGCCAAGGATGACATTGAGCATCGTGCGATGCCGCGCGTGCGTCAAGTCGCCCACGCGGGAACGCCACTTGTCTACGAACGCGCCCAGGTGCCGGACGTCATTGTCGAGGATTTCGCGGAACGCCGAAGCATCGCTCTTCTTTGAAGACTTTGGCGCAGCAGGTATATCCAGTGCCGTGGCGGCGGCTGGCAGTGCAACATTCAGCTCGGCCAGCGCGTTCTGCAACCAGGTCAGGTGTGTTTCCTCGCGCCCGATCACGTACTGGTAGGTGTTGTTGAAGTCGTAATGACTCACCGCGCGGGCGCCCGCCTCGTGGCGCTGTAACAGTGCCAGCCGATCGGCGGCGAAGGCGGTGAAAAATGCACTGAGCTCTTCGTGCTTCACGCTTTCTGCTTCACGCTTTCTGCTTTTCCTTGCAGCTGATACACACGCGCGTCCATGGGATCGCGTTCAATCGCGCTGAAGCAATCGGCTCGCCGCAATCGCGGCAAATGCCGTAAGTGCCCTGGTCGATGCGCCGGAGGGCCTCGTCAATCGCCTGGAGGATCTTCGCGTCGGTCTGTTTCAGCTTCAGCTGAATGTGAACTTCGTTGTTGCCCGCCGCCTGGTCCGCCATGTCCCCCTGCCGCCCGGAGTTGTTCTCCATCGTCCACTGGAGCGGCTTGGAGCTGGTGTCCATCAACTCTCCGCGTTTGCGCAGCAAGGCGTCCTTGAAGACCGTGACTTCCATATGGGCTCCCCCTGGGCTGCTCGGCAAAGGCTGATTTTAACATGAGGCAGAGCTACTCAGCCGGCAGCTACCCTACTCGGCCCGCAGCGTCGCGAGGGGTTTATGGCGTAGCACATCCAGGCTCGCCACTACACCAATCGTCGCAACGAACACCGTCGTCGCAACGATGCCAACGATGGTGAGGATCGGCGTTGGCGACCAGGGCAACTCGAGGGCGTAAGTGGCCACTGCCCAGCTCAAGGCATTGCCGCCGACCGAGCCGACGGTCCCCGCAATGGCGCCGAGCACGCCGTACTCCAGCAGGAGCATGGCACCCACGAGACGGCTGCTCGCCCCGAGCGTCTTCAGGATCGCGGCTTCGTACACGCGGCGGAACTTGGTCATCGAAACCGCGCCGATCAGGATCAACGCACCGCTGAGGAGCACCAGCGCCCCGACGACCGTTACGCCGATCGTGACGTTGTTGATGACGCCGCGCACGGTGTCGAGCACTTCACGCAGATCGATCACGGAGACATTCGGGAACGACGCGACGAGCGCCGCCTGCAGACCGCCCCGCGCATCGGCATCCCGCGGGCCCTGCAGCGCCGAGATGTACGTATGCGGCGCTCCGTCGAAAGTGCCGGGGCTGAACACGAGCATGAATCCGCCGGCGCGGAAGTCTCGCCAGTCTACGCGCCGCACGCTCGCGACCCGTGCGGTGATGATGCGGCCCATCACGTCGAACCGCATTTGATCGCCAATCTGGATGCGAAAGCGGTCTCGTAGTCGTTCTTCGATCGAAACCAACGGCTCGGCGGCAGCGCCGTCGCCCCACCACTGACCGGCAATCACCGTCTCGTTGGCTTCGAGCGCCGGCCGATACGTCACTGTGTACTCACGCGACAGCGATCCACGGCCGCGCACTTCCTCGTAACTCTCAAGGTTCACCTCCCGCCCCTGCACACCGACGACGCGGGCTCTCAGCACGGGAATGAGCCTGGCGGGCGCCCGGCCCGTGTTGCGTCCGTTGATGAAACCTGCGAGAGCGTCACGCTGATCGGGCTGAACGTCGATCAGGAACATGTCGGGGGCGTCCTCACCCACCTGCACCGCAAAGTCCCGCAGCAGGTTCTCCTGGAGACCGCGCACGCCGAGGATGAAAAATGTACCAAGGCCAACCGCCAGCAGGATCACGCGCGTCTGGTTGCCCGGCCTGGCGACATGCAGCACAGCGTGTCGTAACGCAAAGGACCTCGAGTAGCGGAGCGGCTGCACCGCGCGAACAAGCAGGGCGCCGGCGAGCTGAAGCACGAACGCCGTAACCACGAAGCCGCCGCACAGCACGAGTCCGACGCGCAGCGACCCGGCCTGCCACGCCGCAACAGCCACGAGCGCCGCGGCTACGGCGGCGACAGTCGTCCACTTCACCCAATCGAACTGCTGCGGCGGCGGGACGTCCTGCCGCAGGAGCAACGACGGTTTCACGAGGCGCACCTCGAGGAGGGGTACGAGCGAGAACAACAGTGAGACCAGCAATCCGACCGACACACCCTGCGCAATAGCTGATGGCGTGAGCCCGTAACTGACCTGGAGCATCTCGATGGCGCTGCCCACGAACATCGGGACCGCTGCGACGGCGCCGGCGGCCAACGCCACGCCCAGTACGCTGCCGGCGAGCCCGAGCAGGATCACCTGCGCCATGTAGACCGACAGCACCTGGCGCGATGTGCTGCCGAGGCATTTCAGGATGGCGATGCTGCGAATCTTCTGCTGCACGAACACGCGCGTGACACTGGACACGCCGATGCCGCCGAGGATCAGGACGACCAGCCCGACGAGGCTCAAGTAGTTCTCGGCGCGGACGAGGTCCTCACCCATCTGGTCTTCGGTGCGCCGGTACGAACGAACGCCAACGAATTCATTGGCGAACGCCGCGCGCAAATCGGCATTGAGCGGCTCGAGCGCGGCCGCCGGCACGCGCAGCAGCATCTGGTAATTGGCGCGGCTGCCGAACGCGAGCAAGCCCGTCGCCGGTAGATCCCCGTGGTCGATCAGCACGCGCGGCCCGAGGCTGAATGCGCCGATCCGCCGCCCCGGTTCGGAGGCAATCACACCTCGCACCTGAAACGTGGTGTTCCCGATCAGAATCTCGTCCCCGACACGCGATCCGAATTGCGCCAGCAGCTCCGGACGCACGAGCGCGCCACGGCCGCGCAGCAGATCGTGCGAATACGTGGCCCCGCCCTGCAGGCGCAACGTCCCGTACATCGGGAACTCCGGCTGTACGGCGCGCAGTTCGACCATCCGCGTGCCCTCACCGGCCGCAGGACGAACCATCGTCGAGAGCTCTACCGAGTCGCTCCGCTCGATGACACGTCCCTCGCGCTGTTCTCTCGCAATCGTGTCGCGGACGACGGTGCCGAATGGATTGTTGCTGGTGATGAGGAGGTCCGCCGACAGCAGGGCACGGGCTTCACCTGCCAGTGCCGTGCGCACGCTCTGGATCACCGAACGCAGGGCGACGATAGAGCCCACGCCGATCGCAATGCAGATGAAAAAGAACAGCAGCCGCCGCCAGGACGAGCGAATTTCGCGGAGCGCCATGCGAACGACGAAGGTCATCGTTCGATTCCGCTCGAGACAGGCCTCTCGACGGGCCGCGGGCCCTGCACCGGACGTCCATCCCGCAGTGTCAATCGCGTGTCCGCTAACGCGGCCAGCTCGGCATCGTGCGTGACCAGGATGAGCGTGGCACGCCGGGCGCGATGGATGTTGAGCAGCATGTCCATGATGTGCCGGCCTGTGCTCGAGTCGAGATTTCCCGTCGGCTCGTCGGCCAGCACGATCGGCGGATCGTTGGCGAGCGCGCGAGCCAGCGCGACGCGCTGCTGCTCGCCGCCGGATAATTGCGACGGGTAATGGTGTCCGCGGTCTTCGAGCCCGACTTCCGCGAGCAGCTGTTGCGCACGCGGTGCCGCATCGCGCCGGGCGGCAATCTCCATCGGAACGGCGATGTTCTCGAACGCGGTGAGCGACGGCACCAGATGGAAGAACTGAAACACGAACCCGATCTTCTCGCCGCGCAACTTCGCGAGGGCGTCTTCGCCGAGCCTGGTGATGTCGGTGCCGTCCACGAGGATTTCTCCCGTCGTGGGAGCATCGAGCCCGGCGAGCAACCCGAGCAGGGTGGACTTGCCGCTGCCCGATGGTCCAACGATGGCCAGGAATTGACCCGACGGCACGTAGAGGTCGAGCGGATGAAGGATGGTGAGCGGGTGCCCTCCGCTCGTGACGGTCTTGGAGACGCCGCGCAGCTCGATCATCGGTCGGCCGGCGCCTCGAGGACAGGTTCGAGCGCACGCCACACAGTGTTCTCGACGAGTCGGGCACCCTCCCGGTTCGGGTGGATGCCGTCGCCCTGGTTCATCCCGCGCAGGCCCGCGACGCCCTCGAGCAGAAACGGGATGAGCGGCACGTCGTGTGTTGCCGCCAGCTCGCGGAACGCACGCCGGAACTCGTCCGTGTACTGCGGCCCGTAGTTGGGCGGCGCCTCCATGCCCGCGAGGATCACGGTGATACCCCGCGCCTGCGCGCGCGTGATGATCTCGCGAAGGTTCTTCTTCATCTCGGCTACGGGCAACCCGCGCAGCCCGTCATTTGCGCCGAGCTCCACGACGAGCACGCGTACGTTGCCCTCCAGTGCCCAGTCGAGCCGTCGAAGGCCTCCGGCGGAGGTGTCGCCGGACACGCCGGCATTCACGACGCGGTATTCGTATCCTTCGCGATCCAGATGTGCCTGCAGCAGCGACGGAAACGACTGCGTCCGCTCGAGGCCGAGGCCGGCTGTGAGGCTGTCGCCCAGGATCACGATCTTCGGTACATCGCTCGGCGTGTTCGGAGCGGCGCGCGTCGTAGCGGCCGGCGACGAATCTGGCTCGCGCTTCTCCGCCGAGGTGGGCGGATCGGCAGGTGAGCACGCCACCAACGCCGTGAGGACAACAACGATCAGGGTTCGTTGCAGGGCTTTCATCGCGTCAACTGCGTGGATTCATTATAGTGTTCCACCCATGCGCCACCTCATCGCCGCCGCTGTGCTCATCTCGGCCATCGCGACGCCTGTAAGTCAGACGTTGCCGGCGGGAGAGCGGGTCCTGACGCACAGGGAGCAGGCGACGCTCATCAAGAACTGGATTACGCGACGCTTCGACACAGTGCTCCCCGCTCTGATGCAGCGCGAGGGCATCGACCTGTGGGTAATCGTGTCGCGTGAGTACAACGACGATCCAGTCTTCCGTTCGATGGCTCCGCTCACGACCTATTCGTCGCGACGGCGCACGATCCTGGCGTTTTACCGCGCGCCGGCCGGCACGGTCGAACGCGTGTCCATCGGTCGTTTTGACTACGACGGCCTGTTCACGGTCGTGAAGACGCACAACGACGCGCAATACGAGGGACTGCGCAAGTTTGTCGAGGACCGCGACCCCAAGGTAATCGGTATCAACACATCCGAAGCGTGGAATCACGCCGACGGCCTCACCGCGAACGAGCGCGACAACCTGCACAAGGCTCTCGGACCCAAATACACCTCACGCATCAAGTCGGCCGAGATGCTCGCTGTCGGCTGGCTCGAAGTAAAGCTGCCCGAGGAAACCGAGGCCTTCCGTCACGTGATGCGCGTCGCCCACCAAGTCATCCGCGAAGCGTTCTCGAACCAGGTGATCGTGCCGGGCGTTACCACGACGGAGGACGTCGTCTGGTGGATGCGTCAGCGCGTCGCGGAACTTGGCCTCGGCGGATGGTTCCACCCATCAGTGACGATCTGGCGCCGGGGCGGAGTTCCCTCCGATGTGCCCGCCGAGCGTCGCGTCATCCAGCGCGGGGACATGCTCCACACGGATTTCGGCATCGTCTACCTCGGCTTCTCGACCGACACGCAGCACAACGCTTACGTCCTGCGCGCGGGTGAGACCGATGCGCCGTCCGGGTTGAAGGACGGCCTGAAAGCCGCCAACCGGCTGCAGGAGCTAACGATGCAGTACGCCACGGTGGGGGCGACCGGCAACCAGGCGCTTGCGCAGGCCCTGGCGCACGCAAAGCAAGAGGGTCTGACCCCATCCATCTACTGCCATCCCGTCGGATATCACGGGCATGCCGCCGGCCCACCGATCGGCATGACCGATTACCAGGAGGGCGTCCCGGTCCGGGGCGACTACGTATTCCGGACCAACACCTGGCATTCGATCGAGCTGAACGTCACCCACAACGTCAAGGAATGGGACAACCAGCCGGTGCGCTTCGCGCTGGAAGAGGACGCGGCGATCATGGAGACGGGCTGGAACTGGATCGACGGCCGTCAAACGCAGTTCTACCTCATTAGATGACGCACTCTCTCGAGCCGGGGGCTGTCGCGCCCTACATCGACGCTGCACTCTCACGCCTCGCGCAGTTCCGGTTCGCAGAGGCACTCTGGACCCGCACGCTCGACATCTGGTCGACCGATTCCTCGGTCCAGCAGAAGATCGGCGACCGTCTCGGATGGCTCCAGGCGGCGGAGTTCGTGAGCCCCGGCCTTGAGCGAGTACAGGGTTTTGCTGAGGGCGTGCGCGCCGGCGGCTTTACCGACGTCGTGCTGCTCGGGATGGGTGGCTCCAGTCTCGCGCCGGAGGTGATGCGGCAGGTGCTCGGCCCATTGCCGGGGTACCCGCGCTTCCGCATGCTCGACTCGGTGGATCCCGCGGCCGTGCGCGACGCCATGACACATGCCGACACATCGCTTTTCGTGTTCGCGAGTAAGTCGGGCGGGACCATCGAACCGAACGTGATGGCAGCGGAAGCGCGACGCCGCGTCGAGGCGGCCGGCCATCGACCGTGGGGCTCGCGCTTCGTGGCCATCACCGACGAGAACACCGCGCTCCATCAACGTGCCCGTGCGGAGCAGTTCCGCGACATCTTCGTTAATCCTGCCGACATCGGCGGACGATATTCGGCGCTCTCATACTTCGGCGTCGTCCCGGCGGCGCTGATGGGCGTCGATCTCGAGCGACTCATGTCCGGCGCCCGCGCCATGGCGGATGCGTGCCGCGCTGCCGATCCGCGCACGAACCCGGGAGTGGCGCTGGGCGCCTTCATGGCGGGTGCTACCGAAGCAGGGCGCAACAAGTTGACGCTCATCGTATCGCCGCGCCTGGCCTCCTTCGGCCTGTGGGTCGAGCAACTCATTGCGGAGAGTACCGGAAAGCAGGGGAAGGGTGTCGTGCCAATCACGGGCGAGCCGCCGGGCACACGGGTTGGAAGCGATCGTGGGGCGGTCGTCGTGCAACTCGAAGCCGAACCGCCGGATGCCGCGGCAATCGAGCGGCTTCGTGCGTCAGGCGCGCCGATCTTCAGCATTCACATGGACGATGCCGCGGCCCTCGGCGCGGAATTCTTCCGCTGGGAAGTGGCCACGGCAACCTGCGGCTGGCTGATGCGCATCAATCCCTTCGATGAGCCAAACGTTCAACAGGCAAAAGACGCGACGCGCGCGCTTCTCAACACCTACATCACCACGCGGCACCTCCCCGCGCCGGAGCCGCACGCGTCGAGCGACGGGGTTCGACTCACGCTCACCACTGCCGCGGAATCACGACTCGGCAGTGCCGCCCCCTATGAGTTCCTGAAGTCGCTCCGCGCCGGAGATTACCTGGGCCTGCTGGCGTACGTGTCGCCGAACGCCACAGGTCTCGCCGCGGCGTTCGGCGCCTTTCGCGCAAGTGTTGGAGCGCGGATCGAGACGGCCACGATGTTCGGCTACGGCCCGCGATACCTCCACTCCACGGGGCAACTGCACAAGGGTGGACCGAACACCGGCGTGTTCATCGTGGTCGTCGCGACGCCGGAGCAGGACATGGAGATCCCCGGAGAGCCGTACTCATTTGGTGTGCTTGAAGCCGCGCAGGGCATCGGCGATTTTCAATCGCTCGAGAGGACTGGACGACGAGCGCTGCTGGTGCAACTACCGAAGCCGGACGCGACGATGTTCCAGAACGTCGCCCAGGAACTGTTATCGCAGATCTAGGCGTCGCGTCGAATGACGACGGCCGTGACGTTGTCGCTGGCCCCGCGCGTCAGCGCGGTATCGACGAGCACTTGCGGGATTTCAGTCACCGCACGTCCCGAGCCCAACACCGATGCGATTTCGTCGGACCCAAGCACGCCATGCAGCCCGTCGCTGCAGAGCAGCACTACGTCACCGTTCACAAAGGGCCGCTCGGCGACGTGCGGCTCCGTGTCGGCCCGTGCGCCCACGACACTCGTCAGCACGTGGCGCATTGGATGCTGCGCGAGGGCGCTTTCGGTCATCCCGGGCTCCCGCGCGAGCACCGTCGCCACCCACGAGTCGTCCTCGGTCAGTTGCTGCACGTTCCCGTGTGTCCACAGGTACACGCGACTGTCCCCGACGCCGACAAATACGAGCCTCTCGGGAGTGGCGAGCACAGCGACGACCGTCGTGCCCATGCCCGTGTAGTCCGATCGCTGCTCGGATGCTTCGAGGACCCGCTCGTTCGCCACGCGGACGGCGGTACGCAGGCGGTTGGCATCGATCGAGAGTTCGGGGTCCAGGCCGAAAGGCCAGGTGAGGTCCGATGAGGCGCGGCTTTCGTTGATGAAGTCGCGTATGGCGTCCACGGCAATCCGCGACGCGACCTCGCCGGCCTTGTGACCACCCATGCCGTCGGCCACGACGAAGAGGCCAAGCGCCGGTTCGACCAGGAGCGCGTCCTCGTTGGACGCTCGGCGGCCCGGGTGGGTCGCGCCATACGCGGAAAGCTGCATGGGCAGCGGGATTATAACGAAACTCCCAACTCCCAAATCCCAAACCCGAAATCAGGAATCTCAAATCAGAAATACCCAAAGCCCAAATCCCAACCCGGCGGGGAGTTGGGATTTGGAATTTGGGACGTTGGAACTTGAAATTTCGCTTTAGCGAGGCCGATTCTGCAATGCCTGGAGTTGGGTCTTCAGCTCTTCCAGCTTTGCGCGATCGACGCACACGGTACCAGTCGCCGACGACGTGCCGGACGTGCCCACGGTGCCGCTGGTCGTGCTGCCGGTCGCGCTCGTCGTGCCGGCGGTGGTGCTCGACGTGGCGCTGCCGCGGAGCATTTCATCAATCGAAGCGGTCAACCGCGCGATCGCCGCGCTGTCAACGCTCGCCGACGCCGTTGTCTGTTGCGTCGTCTGCGCGCCCGTGGTGGGCTGCGTCGTCTGTGGATTCTGGGCGCTCGCGCTGCCCGTCGAACCGCTCGTGCCGGTCGAACCGGTCATCGTGCCGGAAGTGCCCGTCGTACCGGACGTGGCTGTGGTGCCGGACGTACCCGCAGTGCCCGTCATCGTGCCGGTCGAACCCGTGGTCGCAGTCGCTTCGGGAGTCTCGTGGCTCGTCGTTGCCGGCGAAGTGATCGAGCGTGACGCGGCTGCCGCATCTTCCCCTCCCGGTGCGCTCTGCGCCATTGCCGCCGCATGGAATTGATCGAGGTGACGCTTGAATTCGGTGAGCCTCGTGCGGACGTTCGCATCGAGCTGGACGCTCGCGGAGGCGCTTGCACCCGTGCTCGTACCGGACGCGCCCGTACGCTCGCTGGTCGAACCCGTCGTGCCCGCGGTCGAGCCGGAGCCGGAACCGGTAGTGGAACCGGATCCCGTCGTGGTGCCCGACGCCGTGCCGGACGTGGAGCCTGCGGTCGTCCCCGCGCTGCCTGACATGCTCGCGTCGGCGCTCGAGCCTGATCCGATCATCTGCTCGAGCAGCGTGTTGACTGCCGAGTAGTGGGTCATCCAGTCGGCCCTGGAATTCTCACCGCGCCCGTAGCGCCCCTGCGACCCGCTCGTGCCCGTCTGCTCGGGTGTCGTCCCGGTGGCTGATCCTGAAGTCGTCCCGGTGGCTGACCCTGAACCCGTGCCCGTACCGGACGTACCCGTGCCGCTGGTCGATCCGGCCATGGTTCCTGAGCTGCCGGAACCGGTCGAGCGTGACGCGCCCGTCCGTGCGGAAGCGGCGCTGCTCGCGCGCCATGCTGCGTCGAGCTGCATGAAGTGGCGCTTGAGCTCGTTCACTTTCGATCGCGCTTGCCCTTGTACGTTGTTCGCGTTGACGCTCGTCAGTACGCGTTTCGCTTCATCGAGATGATGCTGCGGCGAGTTCTGATCGCCTGCTCGACCCGTACGGCTCTGCTGCGATGTGGTCGTCGGCTGCTGCGGTCGTGTCTGCGGTGTAGACGTTCCCTGCGCATCGACGAAGACCGGCAGGCTCGCAACGGCGAGGCCGGCCAGCGCGATCGTCAGCTTGCTGGTGATATCAGGCATTTCCTCATGTCCTCCGTTTTTATGTGATCCAGAATTCCTAACAAATCAGCAAGGTCGGTGCCGTGCCTGTATACTCGCCGTCGTGGTCACGGCGACCATTCACTCGACGTTAGCCCGTGCGAATGCGGCGCTCGAACGCGGTCGGGGCGGCGAAGCGGCTCAGCTCCTGACGCAGGCCGTCAAGTCCGGGTCTTCAAATCGCCAGGACGAGCTCGCCATCCGCTCGAGCCTTGCAGAGGCGTGGCTGCTTCAGGACGAGCTCGCACAGGCTGCTGCTGCCCTTGGCCGCCCGCCTGATGCGCTGCGGGAGCAGATCCCGCCCGCGCGGTTGTCCACGTTGTGGCGGCTGCACGGACGGATTGCCATGGCGCGCGGCGAGCAGTCACGCGCGATCGCGCTCCACAGCCGCGCGCTCAAACAAGCGGAGATCGCGCACGACTCGCGTGCGATCGGCCTCGCGCATCTCGAACTGGGCCTCTGCTATCGCCAGGTCGGCGACATGGGCATCGTTCGCGAGCACCTCACGGAGGCGGCGTCGGCCCTGCACGCAGCCGGCGATCGCCGTCACGTGGCGCTGGTGCATTCGCTCTCCGCCATCCTGCTGGCGCAGTCCGGCCGTTACGATGAAGCGACGAGCGGCTTGCGGCAAGCCGAGCGCCTCGCCGTCGCCATACAGGCCGACGATGTGCTCGCCGGGGTGGTGCACAACCAGGCGAACGTCGCGCTGATGCGGCACCGGCACGAGGAAGCACTGGCGCTGGCCGAGCGCAGCCTCGCGCTGCACCAGAACATCGGCTCGCGTCATGGCCTCGCCGTCGCGCTCGCGACGCTGGGACAAATTCTCGTGCTGCTCGGGGATCTCGAACGGGCGGAGCAGGTGCTCAATCGCGCGCTGGAAGTCCGAAGTCCGGTGCAGTTCCACGAAACCACCGGAGCGGTGTTCGACACGCTTGCGCAGATCCACTTGATGCGCGGCTCATACGAACGCGCGGGCGAGTACCTGCGCCACGCGAGCGAAGCCTACGGCGGGCAGACGAGCGGCTGGTACGAGTGGTCCCTCAAGGTGCTCGGCGCCAAGCTCGCCGTTCGTCGCGGCGCGTACGCGGAGGCGCTGCAAACGGCCGACGAGATCGCCCGTTCAGCGAGCATCCCGCCCGCCGAAGCGTTGCAGGCAGATCTCACGGCGTGCGAAGCGCTGGTCTTCTCCGGGCGCCTCGAAGAAGCCGAGCAGCGCCTCGCCAGTTGCGAAGGCCGACTCGATCCCCGCACCACACCAGGAAACTGGGGCGAGTACCTCCGCCTGCGCGGCGCCATGCACGATCGCGCCGGACGCCCGACGGAGGCGTACCACGACTTCGCCCAGAGCGCCAACGTATTCGACCTGCTCGGTGAGCGTTACCAGGCTGCGCTCAGTCATCTCGCGTTGGGACGGCTGGCCGCGCGCGCCGGCGCACGTTCGACGGCGGAGCGGTATCTCAACCAGGCCGCGAGCGTGTTTCGAGCCCTTGGCGCCCAGCGGGACCTGCACGAGGCGGAAACCGCATCGGGCCTGCTCGACATCCCAGGCACCGGCGAATACGTCGGCTCCCCTGCTGATGCCGACGACGCACTGGTGCGGCGGCTCGTTGATGCGGCAATCCTGCCCGAACTGCTGGCTCGCGAGACGGCCGCGGCGCTGCTCGAGGGCACGCTCGCGGATGCGTCGGTCGTGTTCGTCGCCGGGCCGGGCGGGGACGTTCGCGTCGTCGCTGCTGCTGGATGCGACCCCGAAGTGGCGCGTGCGCTCGCCCGTGCCGCGTCGTTTGGCAACCGGCAATATGCCGAAGGACTTCTGACCACCGATCCGCTCGGACGCGACTACGACGGCGTGCGCTACTGCACCGTGGCAAGTCCGCACGCGCTCGGGATGCCGGCCATGCGCCGCTTCCGCATGATCACCGCGGTGGCGCGCCAGGGGTTCGAATTGTGCGGCGCGCGCGAGCGGCCGCCACAACCGGTCGAGGCAGTCGTGGAACGCCCGATCGAACCGCTGCTACCCGGGTTCGTCTGCGCCAGCGCCGCCATGCACCGCGTTGTCGAACAGATCCAGCGGCTGCAGGGGCATGACCTGACGGTGTTGATCACCGGTGAAAGCGGCACCGGCAAGGACCTCGTCGCGCGCGCGATTCACGCCGGCTCGCCGCGAAGCGCCGCGATGTACCTGCCGTACAACTGCACAACGACAACGCGCGAGCTGGCGGACAGCCAGCTGTTCGGCCATCGACGCGGCAGCTTCACGGGCGCGGTGACGGACCAGCAGGGACTCATCCGGTCGGCGGCGGGCGGTACGCTGTTCCTCGATGAAATCGGCGACCTGCCGCTCGACATCCAGCCGAAGCTGCTGCGATTCCTCGAGCAGAGCGAGATCATGCCGGTCGGCGAGACGCGGCCGCAGCGCGTGGATGTCCGCGTGCTGGCGGCCACCAACGCCGATCTCGAGCAGCGCGTCGCCGAAGGCAAGTTCCGCGAGGACTTGTATTACCGCCTCGCGGTGATTCGGATTGAGATCCCACCGTTGCGCGATCGCCGTGAGGAGATCCCGCACCTGAGTACGCTTTTCCTGCGGGAAGCATCCGAGCGTCTCGGCAAACCGGAAGTGCAGCTTGGATCAGCAACGCTGGATCTGTTCGCCACGTACTGGTGGCCGGGCAACGTACGCCAGTTGCGGAACGAAGTACAGCGGGCAGTGGCGATGAGCCGGCCCGGCGGAACGATCGAGCCGGAACATCTGTCGGCGGACCTGACTGCGCCGGCTGCGTCAGGGAGTGCAAGTGCCGCCTCGTCTGTAGCGTTGCCAGTGGGCAATCTTGCTGCGGCCGTCGAGCAAATCGAGCGCGACATGATCCGCGCGACGCTCGGACGCACCGCCGGAAATATTTCGGAAACTGCTCGTGTACTTGGACTTACTCGGCGCGGCCTATACCTGAAGATGCGTCGGCTGGGCCTTGAAGGCTCTACTGCGGATACGTAGTAACCAGGTATACAGGACTGTGAATACGCAGTATCCACGTCGGGAAGCTCATCGGTCGATCGGCCAATAAGTTTAGCCCCTTCAGAATCAACAGGTTACAGGCAAGCGTGTGCATCGAGGTGACTCGAACGACAGCGGCCTGCACATTGATACTGTGTGTGGCATCCAGCTTCTCCTATAGGGGGCAACCGTGATCCAGACTGTCGCCACGCCCGAGACGGACGCCGCATACACGCAAAATCGCATCGGCCAGCGCCGCCAGATCCGGGTTCCGGGCCGGCTGACATGGCGTGATGCGTCGGGCACGCTGCGGTTTGCCTCGGTGGTCACGCGCGACGTGAGCGACGTCGACGCGTTTGTCGAGTGCCAGGTGCCCGCCTCGATTCCTCTTTACCGGCTGGTTCATTTCCAGATCGAGGGTGCCGCGCGCGATTGCGGTGACCTGCCGCCCGCGTTGCAGCAAGGCAAGGTGCTGTCCGCCGTGTACCGCGTCGGCCCGTACAAGTCCGCCACCGGCACGCCCCAGGGTTATGCGCTGCGGCTGCTCGTCGATCCGCGCCAGGCCCGTGGCCGCGCGGAGCTGGCGGTCGCCAACTAGCTCGAGATTGCTCCTTCGCTTTAGGCGCGGCGTGCGTCGCACACGCCGCGCCCTTTTTTTGTACGAGCCATCAGGCCGCCTTTTTCTGCCAGTAGCGCGCCAGCCCGGGGAAGAGCATCTCGAACGGCGCGGCGACCCCATACGCCGACAACTGCGCGTCGGTCATGTGCGCGCGCATCTCGTGCCGGATGTCATCAGCAAACCGTAATGCTCGCTCCTGGTCGGTGCCGCCGTTCGCGAGGATTCGCCGCGCGATCCTGCTCGTGGCGTGCAGGTGATCGAGTAGGGTCTGCAGGTGCGCCGCGGGCGGAAACGGACTCGGACCGAAATGCGTCAGGAACAGCGTCCGCGGCTGCCACTGCTCGATGACGCGCGCGCTCTGCTCCCACGCCTCGATATCGATATCGGGCGGCGGCGTCGGCGGCAAAATGTAGCCGCCGTCGATGCAAACGCCGCCGGTGTCGCCCACGAACGCGACGCCGCTCGACGCATCGAAGTAGCTGACGTGATGCGACGCGTGCCCCGGCGTGTACGCCACATCGAAAGTGCGCCCTGCGACATCGAGCCGCTCCCCACCCGTTAATACGCGCACGTTGGCCGGCGGGACGGCCAGGAACTCGCCCCACAATCGATCCATGTCTTTCCCGTACAGTCGCGTCGCGCTGTCGAGGAGCTTGCCCGGGTCGATCATGTGCCGGGCACCGCGCTCGTGGACCAGGACCTGGACGTGCGGGCACCGCTTCACGATCGTGCCGGTCGCGCCGGCGTGATCGAGGTGGATGTGCGTCAGCAGCAGGTGCGTGATCTCGTCCAGCCGCAGGCCCTGGGCGTGCAGACCCTCCTCCAGCCGCTCCAGGCATGAGGTCGGGCCCGGATCCACGAGCGCGTGCTCTCCCGCCCCAGTGATCACCCCCGTTGCAATCGCATGAGGACGCCCGAGAAAGTGCAAGTCAACGTAGTGCAGGCCTGTGGCGAGAATCATGGAATAAGAGGCTCTAACACCTCGATGGCGCGCGCGCGTGTGATGACCCAGCGTCCGTCCAGCGTGTTCATCGTGATTATCACCTCTCGCGCGTCCACCGATTCCTGACCTGCCCGATCCTGCAAGGTCGCCATCGCCGTGCAGTCAACTTCGGCCGACTGGTTGTCCGCTCCGACGTTAATCTGCACATCCACGAATTCGATGCGCATTGACGGCGTGCTCGATCGCAGGCGTGCGGCGGTCGCAAGCACCGCGTCGCGACCTGTGACGACTCCCAGCGGCCTGCCTGGTTCGACGGTCACCTCAGGAGCCAGGTACGGCTGCAGGGCCGCGACGGCGGCCACGGCTCCCAGGGCCGTTGCCGGCGCATCGTGGCTGAATCCTTCAGCAACGCCGTCGAGCACGCGGCGGATCCGCCGTTCGGGGCTTGTCCACCAACGATAGCCCGCAATCGACGCGCCGATGACCAGCACAATCACGCCGACACGGGCGAAGCGCGTTACCAACGAACGACCTGGCCGACGATCCGCTGCCGTCGTGCCTTGCCGAAGTCGTGTTGCCACATCGGCATGCCGCGGTTGTCCCCAATCAACAGGTACTCGTCGTCGGCGAGCGCCGCTTCGGCCACGTCCCAGCTACGGCGCTGCTGCACGTACGGTTCTGCGAGCGCGGCACCGTTCACGTACACGGTTCCCGCGGCAATGCGCACGCGGTCGCCAGGCAGGCCGACGATCCGCTTGATGTACAAGACGCGCCTGCCGGCGAGGCTGATCGCGACAATGTCTCCGCGCGCCGGGTTCGATCGCCAGTATGCGAGACGGTTCACGAGTACGAGCTGGCCGTCGCGCAACGTCGGCTGCATGCTCGGCCCTTCCCCGCGCACGGGAATAAACGTGTGGCCGAACAGGACGTACGCGGTCACGACCAGCGCCGCGGCACGCAGCATCGTGCGGCGTGGATGCGCGCCTATCAACGCGATTCGGAAAGATCTGGATTCGCGACGCGAAACATCCGGTCCACGCGGCGAATTATTCGTGATAGCTGAGGGTGCGGTCCTGACGTTCGTATCGGCCATCGGCGCGGGGGACGAAGACGTGACACGACGTCAGGTCGCCGCCATATACATGAAGGGTGACGGACGGTCGATCGGGCAGCGCGTTCCCAAGGACGTGGTAGTCCCACGGCGGAATGAGTGCACCGGCCGTGCCGACACCCGCCCGGACCTTACCTCGTTCGACGAACGCGAACGCACCGTTGGACTGATCGCTCAGGTCGAACTGCGTCACCTGCATCACGCCGTCGACGACACCTTCGACGCACCAGAGCCCGCCGTGGTCGTGGAGGGGCGTGCATTGCCCGGGTGCCCACGTCATGACCACCGCACTGTACCCAAGCGAGTCGTTGTGGTGCAGCAACCGCCGCGCATAGCCGTCCGCCCGCGTTTGCCAGTAATGGGCCGGCAGCTCCAGCGTCGAGCGCGACAGCAGCTCGCAGAGATCCCCTTTGACTTTATCGGTGATCGCTGCGGGATCGCCAAGCGCGACGGCGGCATCCAAACGAATAACCAGCTCGGAAAGACCAGGAAACATGGGGTTTGACCCGAGCATTATACTGATGGATCTGGTTTTCATGGCTCAGGTTGACGACTCCCGACCGACGGCCGTTGGTGTCGGCCGTCCGCTCGCGCTCGAGGCCGGCCCAATTCTGACCGTCGTTGCACGTGTTGTCGCAGACGCGCTGTCGCTGCAGGACGTCGTCTCGCGACTGGTGGAAGTCCTTCACCCCGTGATCCCCTTCGAGCGCCTGCATCTCCTCCGCCTCGACCGTGCCGACTCGGTGGTTCTGTATTCGGCGCTTGCCACGGGCGAACTGGAGATCATCGGCCATCGCATCGGCGATCCGCGCGCCGGCGCGGCGAACCCGGCGCTCGATGCCGCTTCCAAAGCCGTGTTGATTTGCCCGATGCGCCAGGGAACACGCGTACCCGGAGCGCTCTGGCTCACGTCCAGCGTTCCCGACGCGTTCACCGAATCGCACCACGCCATCGTCGAGTCCGTGGCGGATCTCATGGCGCTCGCGGTTCATCACGAGGCGCTTCGAAGCACCGAAACCGTCCGGCGCGAACGGATCGAAAGCCTCGATCGCCTGCTGCAGACGATGGCCGAGGCGCTGGATATCCGGATGGTGTTCAGCGAGGTGTTCGAGGTGGTGCGGGGCGGATTGCCACACGACGTCCTCGCCCTGACGTCGTGGGCGGACGACGGCCGGAGCTTTCGCGTGTATGCCATGGCGGGGGCGGTCATCAACGACAAGGATTTCTGGGCGCCCGTGGCGCTGACCGAACCGGAGCAGGCGCTGCTCAATCGTGATTCCTACATCATTCGAGACGCATCCGCCGAGCTGCCGCCCACCTCAGTACACGTCCGGATGTTCGAGCCACTTGGCGTCAAGTCGGCGTTGCGAGTGCCATTGCCGCTCGGCACCGACGTGTTCGGCTCGTTGTTCTTCCTGTCGCGCGAGCCAAATCGGTTCGACGAGGAGGATGTGGACTACGCGCGTCGCGTGGCCGATCACCTGGCGTTGGCGCTGTCGCTCCAGCGACTTGCGGTTGTCGCCCGGCGCGACGCCGAGGCGCGCGCGACGGCCGCACGGCTCGAGGCGCAGGTGGCGACGCTCACGCGCGAGCTCGAGGCGCGGACGGGCCAGAGCCGCGTGATCGGATCGACGCGCCGGTGGAAGGACGTGCTCGCGCAGGCTGCGCGCGTCGCGCAAACGGAAACAACCGTGCTCCTCACCGGTGAGTCGGGCACCGGCAAGGAAGTCATCGCGCGTTTCATCCATCACGGGTCGAAGCGCGGCAACGGCCCGTTCATCGCCATCAACTGCGCCGCCCTGCCCGACCAGCTCCTCGAGTCGGAGCTGTTCGGACATGAGCGCGGCGCATTCACCGGCGCTGTCGCCGCCAAGCCGGGACGCATCGAGCAGGCAAACGGGGGCGTCCTCTTCCTTGACGAAGTCGGCGAGATGTCACCGGCCGTGCAGGCCAAGGTGTTGCGGGTGCTCGAACAGCGCGAGTTCCTTCGTCTGGGAGGGACCAGGCTGCAGCGCGCCGATATCCGCGTCATCGCCGCCACGAACCGCGATCTGATGGCGGCTATCCGCCGCGGCGAGTTCCGTGAAGACCTGTATTACCGGCTCGGCGTCTTCGAGATTACGCTGCCCCCGCTGCGCGAACGGCCCGAGGACATCATCGAGCTCGCCGACAGTTTCCTCGACGAGATCGGCCAGACCGTCGGCCGGCCCGCCGCCGGCATCGCGCGCGCGGCCCGCGAGCAGCTCACGGCTTATCACTGGCCCGGCAACGTGCGCGAACTGCGGAACGCGATCGAGCGGGCGGTGATTCTTGCCGACGGCGGTTACATCCGGCCCGAGCACTTGCCCGTGACCGCTCCGCGTCCGGTTGGTCTCACTGGCGGCGAGTTGAACGGGACGGCCGCGCTGCCCGCCGGCGGCGTCAATCTCGAGGCGATCGAACGGTCGCTGGTGGTAAAGGCGCTGGCACAGGCCCGCCACAACAAGACACGCGCCGCGAAGCTCCTCGGGCTCACGCGCGCGCAGCTCTACACGCGGATCGAGAAATACGGCCTTGCCGAGCCCGAATCGTGATGAGCGCGCGCGTCCAGCAGATCCTCAAAACGACAGCCGTCATCACGATCGTCATCCTGCTCGCCGGCGCCACGTATCAAGGGGTGGCGACCGCGGTGGAGCGCCGGAAGTACCCACATCCAGGCAGCCTCGTCGATGTTGGCGGGCATCAGCTTCATATCTATTGCACGGGCGAACACAGCCGGTCCGTGCCGACCGTGATTCTCGAGGCGCCTGAAGGCGGGATGTCTGCCGAATGGGCATGGGTACAGTCTGCCGTGTCGGCGACCCGACGCGTGTGCAGCTACGATCGCGGCGGGCTCGGATGGAGTGAGGCGGGCGACCTTCCGTACGATCCCGGGCGCGTTCCGGAAGAACTGCATCAGCTGTTGCGGAATGCGGACATCACCGGTCGCTACGTGCTGGTCGGCCAGTCGCTCGGAGCCGCGTTCGCGCGCTTGTTTGCCGCGCGCTATCCCGAGGAAGTGGTCGGGTTGATCCTGATTGATTTTCCAAGCGCCGATGCGCCAAGTGAAACACGCATGGCCGCGGCATCGCCCTGGCTGGCGCGCGCCGGGCTCCTCAGGGCATCCGGGATGTGGGCGGACAGGGCCGAAGGACTGCCGGAACAGGACGCGGGCGTGCTGCGGTCGTTCCTGAACCGCCCGGATCACCTGACGCGAGCATCACGCGAGTTCGCCAGGTGGACGCAAGCCGTGACGCTCTCAACAGACGCCATCCTTCGACCCGGATTGCCAGTGCGCGAGCTGACGCTCCGTCCGGGCGGCCTCAACAATCCACTGCACGCAAAGGTGGTGGCGGCGGCGCTGCCGCCGGCGGTGACGCTGGAGCTCACCCACGGCGCGCGCGGCGGGCGGCGATCACGGCGATGACTGAAGTCATCGGTCTACAGCAACGGTGAACGGCGGCGAAGCACGACCTATGTATCGCGAGCCTGAAGTCATCGCTTTACAGCAACGGCGAGGGGCGGCGAAGCAGGACCTATGTATCGCGAGCCTGAAGCATGGCTCTACAGCAACGGCAGGGGCGACGAAAGCAGACCTGCGTATCGCGATGACTGAAGTCATCGCTCTACGGGACGGGACAACGGAGCAGACCGCGATGACTGAAGTCATCGCTCTACGGAGCCCCGCTGCCGAACTTACGAACCTAACAAGACACGCACCTGTTGTTGTGCTTGAGTCCGAGCTTCTCTAGCAGCGCCAGCGTCTCCGGGTACGGCTGCGTGCGCTGCACCGGACCGTTCGCCATGTCGGCGACGTTCTGCCCTTCGCGGTTGATCGCCTTCAAGTCGGCGCCCTTCGACAACAGGTACTGAATCATCTCGTTGTCGCCTCGCGACGCGGCGTGGTGCAGCGCGGTGTTCCCGTCGTGATCGCGCGTGTTCACGTCGAGGCCGACCTCTTCGACGAGATACCTGATTGCCGGCATCCACCCGGCCGGGTGAATGCGGTGCGAGTTTGCCGCGAAGCCCTCGGCATAGCCGACCCCCGACGCGGCCATGAGCGGCGTCACCGAGGGGCCGCCAACCGGGATTGGCGGCAGTCCTGACACATCCTTCGCCGCCTCCCGCGCGCCTTCCGCAAACTGCCGCCCGGCAGGCTTCATCGTCGGGATCGTCGGATCGGCCGCGCGCGAGATGAGCAGCCTCATCGCCGGCACATCGCTCGCATAGGCGGCGCGCCAGAATGGCGTGGCGCCGCTTTCGTCGATGCCGGAGAGGTCGGAGTTGTAACCGGCGTACCACACCTTTTTCTTCAAACGAACGTTCGGATCAGCTCCCTTGTCGAGCAACGCCGTCATGAGATCGAGGTATGTGAGCTTCTGCTGCAGGTAGGCGCGCGGCTGCGGATAGTTCGCCTTCTGCGCCCATTCGCAGTTGAGCACCGCGTACAGCGGCGTTACGCCGTTCTCGGAAGGGATCCGCGGGTCGGCGCCGCGGTCGAGCAGGAGCTTCGCAAGATCGTAATGGCCGTTGATCGTGGCGATGAGCACCGGGCTTGTCTTATCTCCAGCGCTCAACTGGTTCACGTCTGCGCCGGCGTCGAGAAGAGCCATGACCGTGTCTGCATGTCCTTCGCGAGCAGCAAGAAGCAGCGGCGTCAGCCCGCCCATGTATGCGACGAGTTCCGTGTACACCCACCCGCGATCGACTCCGGGTACCTGCGGACGCTTCGGCGGCGGGGCCGGTCGCGTCGGCTGCACGGGCCGCGGTTCCTGCTGTGCCGCGGCGGCGCTGGCGGAGCCCTGCGACGGCCGCCCTTCAGAGTCCTCCGCCGTGAACTCGTACAGGTCCTGCACCGTGGACGCGATTGCGACGTCGGCGCCGCGCGACGTGAGGAGCTTGACGGCCGCGACACGGTTGTAACCCGCCGCATACATCAGCGCCGTCTGCCCTTTTGCCGCGTCGCGCGCATTGATGTCTACACCGGCATCGAGCAGCAGCGAAACGGCTCGGACGTTCCCGGACGCAGCGGCCAGCATCAGCGGCTGGGAGCCGGTTGACGAGGTGGCTTTCGGATCGGCGTTGGCCCTCAGCAACACCTCGAGCACATCGGCGTAGCCATGTTGTGCTGCGAGAAACAGCGGCGTGTAGCCGTTGATGCGGGTTGTGGCGCGCACGTTCGCCCCCGCGTACAGCAACACCTGCGCGAGCGCCGCGTCGTTGTTCATCGCGGCCCAGTGCAACGCCGTCATGCCATCACCCTGCGCCGCATTGACGTCGCTGCCCTGCTTCAGCAGCGCGCGGACCGCCGCGACATCGTTTTGCATGGCCGCGTCCGCGACGGGCGAACTGCCTGCCGCGAGCGACGTCGAGGTTGCCGCACCGGCAAGCCCAATCGCCAGGATCAACGCGGCAATCGTGCTCACGCGCGCTCCGTCGTGTCCGGCGCCCCTGTCAGGTCGAACGTATTGGTGGAATCGCCGAACTGCTGGATGTCGTCCAGGCCGAGGTTGTGCATCAACGTGAGCATCACGTTCGCCATCGGCGTCCCGTCGGCCGCCTTCAGGTGCAGGTTGCCCTTGAGCGTGCCGCCTGCGTGGCCGGCGAGGAACAGTGGGCAGCGCTTGTGATTGTGCACGTTCGAATTGCCCATGGGCGACCCGTACAGCACCATCGTGTTCTCGAGCAGGTTCTTGTCGCCGTCGGGCGTGTTCTTCAGCTTCTCCAGGAAATACGGCATCAGGCTGACGTGGTACGTGTTGATCTTCGCGAAGTCGGCGATGCGATCTTCCCGTTCCTGGTGGTGCGAGGCCGGGTGGAAGCCGGTCTTGACGCCACTTTCCGGATACGCCCGGCTCGACGCGTCGCGTCCGAGCTTGAAGGAAAAGACGCGCGTAATGTCCGAGGCGAACGCCACCGCCTGCAGATCGAACATCAGCTTCACGTGCTCGGCGAACGAATCCGGAACGCCCGCCGGCGCGCCCGGCAGTTCGCGCGGTTCACCGCTCGTGTTCTGCGCTTCGACTTTCTGAATGCGGCGCTCGATCTCCCGGACATCATCGAGGTAATCGGTGAGGCGCGCCCGATCGCCGGCTCCGAGGTCCCGCTTCAGTCGCGCGACGGATGCCGTGATCGTGTCGAGAATGCTCCGGTCCTCCACCCGGCGTCGTGCCCGCTCTTCGGGAGTGGCACCGATGCCGAACAACTGATCGAACACCACGCGCGGATCGCGAATCATCGGCAATGGATCACCGGCGCCGGCCCAGCTGATCGTGTCGGTGTACACGCACGAGTAGCCGTACGAGCACCCGCCGGCCTGGTCTACGGTTTCGATACACAGTTGCATCGAGGGGATCGGCGTGTCCTGCCCGAAGCGCTGCGCGTAGTACTGGTCCATCGACGTGCCGGCGCGCACGTTGGAACCCTTCGTCTGCAGCGGGTGGGCCTGCGTGAGGAACACTGCGCTCGAGCGAAAATGATCGCCGCCGATCTCCGGCGCCTCGAAGGCCTCGGCATTCTTCACGTCGGTGTTGCTCACGACGGTGAGGTATTCGCGGTACGCTTCGAGGGAAACGAGGCTCGTGGGCGTCAGATCGAAGTCCCGCCCGACAGCCGCCGGCGACCACATGTTCTTCGTCGCGCCAAAAGTCGTGGCACCCGCCGAGCCGTGAACCATCTCGATGCAGGCCAGCCGCACCTTGCCCGCAGCGGTCCTCGCCCATGCCGTGCCTGCAGGCACCATCGCGTCGAGTAACGGCAACGCGACCGTCACCCCGATGCCCTTCAGGACCGTGCGGCGAGAGATATGCCTTTTGTCGATGAACACCGCCACTACCTCCTCGATGCCTTCGCGGCCGCAGGCGTCGCATGCGCCGCCTGCCCTGGTTCCGTCCTCTCGGTGACCTCTGCCCTGCTCATCTGGAACGCCGCGCTGTTGACGACGCCGGTGATGAACGAGGACATTTTGTTGTTGGCCCGCGCAGCATCGCGAACGATGTTGCGTACCGTCGGCATGTCTACCGCTTCGACCTGGCGGCCGAGCGCGTAGGTCAGCAGGCTTTCCGTGAAACTCAAAAGAATGGCGTCCGAGTGTTTCAGCAGCGCCATGCGTAAATCCGCCGGGCCGGCCATCTTCGTGCCGTCATACAGCTCGCCGCGCGGATCGACGACGACGCCGTTGTCCTTGATGCGCCACGCGCCGGTCGCGTCGTAATTTTCGAGCGCCAGACCGAGCGGGTCGATGACCTTGTGACAGGAGTTACAGGCCGGGTTCGCGCGATGCTCCTCCATCCGTTCGCGGACGGACAACACTTTGGCGCCGGCGGTCGCCTTGGTTTCTTCGAGCGCCGGCACGTTCGGCGGCGGCGGGGGAGGAGGCGTCCCGAGCAGCACTTCCATCACCCACTTTCCGCGCAGAACCGGAGATGTCCGATCCGCCACCGAGGTGAGGAGCAGCACGCTTCCCTGTCCGAGGATGCCGCGGCGATGCTCGTCGGGGATCTGCACGCGCCGGAAGTGGTTCCCCACGACGTTCTCGATGCCGTAATGTTTCGCGAGCCGCTCGTTGACGAACGTGTAGTCGGCCGTGAGCAGGTCGAGCACGCTGCGGTCGTCGCCTACGAGGCTGTTGAAGAACAGCTCCGTTTCGCGAATCAGCGAGGTGGTGAGCGTGTGATCCCAATGCGGGAAGAGCAGCGGGTCGGGCCGGACCTTGTCGACGTCCTGAAGCCGCAGCCACTGCGACGCAAATCGCGTGGCCAGTGCTTCCGACCGCCGGTCGGCCAGCATGCGGCGCACCTGCGCATCGAGAACGGCCGGCTGCTTCAGCGTGCCCCGCATGGCAACGTTCACGAGTTCCTGGTCGGGCACGGTGCCCCACAGGAAAAAGGACAGCCGTGAGGCGAGATCGATGTCGCTGATGCGATACGTCTGACCGGCGCGCAAGGTCGCCGGAGCCTGCTCAAGGCGGAAGAGAAACCGCGGATTGGCAAGAATGCCCTGGAGCGCGAGGCGAATCCCCGATTCGAAATCACCGCCCTTGCGACCCTGTTCGTAAAGACGCATGAGGTCGTTGAGATCTTCGGCAGGGACGCTGCCGCGATATGCCGGTTTCGCGAGGCCGTTGATGATCGTCTTCGCGCACCCGGCTTCTTCGCCGGCGGCTGTGGGGCGGCAGGTGAAGATCCGTCGGCGGCTTGGCGTTTCCGACACGCCGGTGACGGTGTGAGGCCCGGTCACGGCGAACTCGCGAAGGTGCGGCAAACCTGTGATGCCGTAGGTCTCCCCGATGTTGGTATCGGCGAGCGTGTGCTCGATCGGCTTGATCAGGTCGTCCACCGGGCCATCGGCCATCTGGATGAAGGCCGCCGAGACACGCTGCGGCCCCGCCTGCACGTGAATCGGCGCGGTCTGCATCATGAGGCCGCCTGGGTCCGACTCGCGCATAAGGTGATTGATCGGCAGGAGCGCCACCCGGGTGCCATTGATCGACACTTCGATCTGCTCACCGCGCGTGGCGCCGCCGAAGATGTCGCCGGTCGGCCCGCTGTGCAGCAACATCTTGAAGACGTACTCGCCGTCGGCGGGAAAGATGTGGACCACGGAGGTGCCACCGCGGGTCCCGATCGGTGCGCCTTCAACTCGCCGCATCTGCGACGCGGTGCGCGGGATGTGGTAGATGGTGGAACCGGCCGTGGCATTTCGATTCCCTACGGCAAGGCGGCTGATCTGGCTGGCTGCTCGGAGATAGCCCTCCATCAACGCCGGGGAGAACGACTGCTCGTCGGAGATATTGTCGAAGCTGTGGGCGATGGTATCGGGCGGCAGGAACGCGGTGACGTCAACCCTGATCCCGAGCAGGTCGTGAACGGCACGGGCGTACTCGGCGCGATTCAGGCGTTGAAACGGGCGATGACCCGGGTCGGGATGTGCCGCCGCGGCGCGGTCGATCCGCGTTTCGAGCGCCACGGCCAGTGACTTCAGCGCGGCCTCCTCCGGCCGCTTGACGCCCGCCGGCGGCATCATTCCCGCGCGCAGTTTGCGAATGACTTTTTCGGACACACCAGGCGCTTGTTCGGGATGCGCCGCGTCGTAATTCGCAAGCGTCAGCCCACCGGTCTTCATGCGATCGCTGTGACACGTGGTGCAGTACTGGCGGATGAGCGCGTTCTCTGCGTCCGCGCCAGATGGCGCATGCGCCGCGACCGGTGCGCTTGAAGGCGGTGTCGCCGGGGATTGGGCGAGCAATCCCGAGATTGCGACAACCACGCCGCCAAGGGTTAGGACTCCATGGGTTCGCCACCTGGACATCGACGTACAGACTCCTCCCTTGTTGGGTGCCGCGCGTACTCGTTCCGACGAGTATAGGACCTCAGCCGGCCCGCCCCGATGTCATTTTTTGTCGCGGGAAATGCCTGTAAACGCTTCCGCCTAAAGGCAGAAGCGGGAAGACCGTCAGTTCAATTGGTGCTGCTCCTGCCATTCCCCGGCATCACGCCGCGCAGATGCAGATCGAACAGCTTCAGGATGCGTTTGTACTCGTCGGCCCAGCTGGTTTCCTTGACGAATGCGTGGTCCTCAACCGGGTACGCAGCCAGCTCCCAGTTTTCCTTCCGCAATTCAATCAGGCGCTGCGCGAGGCGGACGGAGTCCTGGAAGTGGACATTCACGTCAACCATCCCGTGCAGGATCAGCAACGCGCCCTCGAGCTTGTCCGCGAAATAGATTGGCGAGCTCTTGCGGTAGGCCTCCGGGTCGGTCTGCGGTTCGTTCAGGATGTTCGACGTGTACGGATGGTTGTAGTGCGCCCAGTCTGTGACCGGCCGCAATGCCGCACCGGCGGCAAACGTCTTCGGCGACGTGAACATCGCCATCAACGTGATGAAGCCGCCGTAGCTCCCGCCGTACACGCCGAGCCGTCGCGGGTTCACACGCTGTTTGTCGGCCAGGTACTTCGCGCCGTCAACGATGTCGTCGAGATCCTTACCGCCCATGTGCCGGTAGATCGCCGTGCGCCAGTCGCGTCCGTACCCGGCACTGCCCCGGTAGTCGACGTCGAGCACGACGTAGCCGCGCGACACAAGCACGTGATGGAACATGTATTCACGGAAGTAGGTGGACCAGTAGCGATGCGCGTTCTGGAGGTAACCGGCCCCGTGCACGAAGATCACACCAGGCGCGTTTCGATCTCGCCTGGCCCCAAGCATCTCGGGCGTAAAGAGCCGCGCCGGCACATCGACCCCATCGCGCGCCTTGAACGTAACCAACTCGGGATCCAGCCACCGCCTCGCCCGCCAGTCCGCCGACGTGCTCGTCGTCACCTGCTTCAGTTGGGCACCGGGCTCGTTCGCGACGAGATACACCTCCGGTGGCAGGTTGGCCGCTGAGTAGATGACGGCGAACGTGCTGTTATCGGGCGCCGCGACGCCACTTGTTGCGCCTGTTTTCGTGGACAGCTTCGCACGCGTGCCGCCATCCACAGACACGGCGTAGAGATGCCGCTCTCCCGGGTGCACCTCCGTGCTGCTGATGTAAAACTTCGTACGGTCGGGTGACAGTTCCGCATCACTGATCTCCCACCTGCCCCGCGTCACAGCTTTGGCCTCCGGCTTCTCCGCTGCGACGTCAACCGTGTAAAGGTGCGCCCAGCCGTCCTTTTCGGCACCGAACCAGAAGCGCCGATTGTCTGGCAACCAGCCCATGAAACCAGGATCGCGCACCCACGCATCGTCGTGCGTGTGATCGACGACTTTGCCCGTACCATCCGAGCCGACGAGCACGAACCACCGGTCTTCGTTGTTGGCCGACCGCGCCGCCGCAACCGCGTGCTTCCCGTCATCGGATAGCACCGCCATCGACCAGCGAAGCTCGCGCTTCTCGTCTACCCCTTGTACGGTCGCCCAGGCGGTTTTTGCGCCCTTGAGATCGAACACGGCAAGCTTCGGCTTGTTCTGCGCATCGCCTACTTTCGTCCGCGCGTTGATGTCCTCCGTGTACGCCGATTCAGTGACGTAATTCGGCACGATTGCGGTCTTCGCGTTCTGCGGCCGCTCGGACACGAGGAGGTACAGCAGGTCGTCACCCGCGAGCGCTGCATCCGTTACCGTCTGGCGTTCCTGCAGTTCGAACTTGGGCAGCGCGTGCTGCTTCTCCTTTTCTTCCTCACGCTTCCGTTTTTCCGCGGCTTCTTTCACGGCGTCGAGCAGCTTCAGTTCTTCTTCCTTGATGAACTTCTGGCTGTCGGTTGTCGCCGGGTCGGTCTTTTTGGGGCTGATGTCCGTGAGCTGCACGAACAAGCCGCCGTTCGTCGCATCGAGAGGGACGATAAAGACGTTGTTGTCGCGGACGAACGTGACATGGGTTTCAGTGCGCGCCCAGCGCGGACTCGTCTCGCGCGCCGTGGTACGCGTGAGCGGACGTCGGGTACGCGCGACCGTGTCGATGAGCACGATGTCCCCGTCCTGCACGGCCAGCACGCG
>WUUC01213299.1_pt1 | contig 27516 bp, 14 predicted proteins | sample 6278441 | NCBI WGS metagenome assembly WUUC01 (sample SAMN13675441, study PRJNA597444) | soil metagenome | isolation source: soil | place: USA: Washington | collected 2017-10 | reverse complement strand
CTACCGCAGCCGCTCCACCGCCGCCTTCGACCCCCGCCAGTTCCAGTTCGGCCTCAAGCTGAACTTCTAAGGGCTCAACTGACACAAGAGAAAGGCCGCATGGTTTGATAACTGGGACTTAGCGCAATAAGTTGCCGTTTCGGCAACTTATTGCGCTAACCTCTCATAAATTCAATCCAGGAACGGGCGGGTGCTGTTCACCTGAGCAGCACCCGCCCGTTCCTTTCTTATGCGTAGTAATAGTCTTCTTTTATTGATTCATTCTTGGCGTGAGAATTCTTCTCTAGCTAATAGAATTGTAGCCCACACTTCCGGGAACTTCAGACGAGTGTTAGGGAGTAATTCCAAGACTAAATCCATAGAAGGAAAGATTTCACTCTTGATTAAATCTGAGACAACTTCTCTAATCTTCTTTTTTTCACTTTCCTTCTTCTTCATAGATTGCTGATTACGGAATTCAAGATAGTGCGCCACGATAGCTCGGCGCTCTGTAGGAAAATATTTTCTTAGTAACCCCTCCGTTACGCCAATTCGTCGCAGTGAAGCATTGAGGGGCGGTGGTGGTATTTCAATAAGGATAGACTGTAGTGCAAGCGCTATTTTTGATAGAAACAGATTCTTAGTGTGTTCTTCATACCGGTGGCGTATTTCGAGGCACTCGTTAGGATATTTCGCCCTTAACATAGATGTGGTCTTATAATTCAATTTCTTACTGATGTCGTTCAGAGATATTGGAGGATTGCACTCAAGTGCTTGCCTCAATTCACCTTCAATCATATCCCATCTGTCATACATTATTTTCCGCCGCTTTTCTGCCAAAGCTTTACATAGCTCTGGAAATTTTGGCCTCAGAGCTTGAGCTGATACGTAACCTAATGATCTAGCAACTTGCACTACTGATGGCGGCTCCTCCTCCTTCAAAGCAGATTCAAGTGCCGCTAGTATTACCTCATTACTTTGCAGACGAGTTATAGTCCCGCCCCCTCTCCTTTGTGAGTAGGTAAGATAGTTTGCTGTAATCTGAGCACATACTTGGGGAAAGTAATGACGAAGTGTAAGAGCTTGGCGATACCCTAATCGTTCAGCTATTTCATTGAGCGAGGGCGCAGGCTTTTCATCAATAGCCTCAAGAAGTATTTTGAGAACGTTCTCTTTCTTGAGGCGTGGCGATAGGCGCTTGCTAGCTATGATTGATGAAGTTAGAGGATTAAAATCAGTTAGGGCGTTTTCATCAGTCAGTAAATTTAGAAGGGTAGTGCCAGCTCGAAACGCGATCCTAGACAATAAATCCAAGTCAATAAATCGGGCCCTTTTCACGGCCAAACAATTAGTGACACTCTTCTTCATGCCAAAGTACCTAGCGAAAGCACAGAAGTTCCCATCAAAAAATAGGTCAACACATTTTGTTATTGATATCCTGGGAACCTCTCGCCTAGGGAAGCAAGCTAAATTGGGAGCAACAGCGATAAGCTCCCCAATCTGTTCTGCAACAAATATCTCAAAAGTCGCATTGGCAGGGCCATGTTTTACCAAAGATGGGCTTGAAGTATTAGGATAATAGCCCAACCAGCCTTTGCATCGTGAGCACAAACCGGGTTGAGATTTTCCGCAAAGCACCCTAGAACTACTCTCACAATTACGACACTCCGTTTCGAGCCGGACCTTATGGTCAGGACACATAAGGACAAGCTTGTTTGACCAGCGCAACTGTTCGTGAATTGGTTTTCCTGCTACACGTTGGTCTTCAAGGCAGAGAGGACACCAGGCACGGTTCCGCCGATGCATGGTTCGGTTAGAAAGTATGTCCTCCCACGGATGGAAGGTTAGGAAACGCAAATTGTTTTGTCGCGTTAGTTCCTCAACGCTGTGTACCCATTTCTCCGCCGCCATGCCGCTTCCATTAATCTGGTGAGTAGCCTTTGTAGCTACTGGACTGAGTAAACCATTCGCATAGCTGTTTACCGCTTGGCCTGCAACGCCCTTGAACTTGGATAGACTATTTATAAAGAATGTTCTGGGCGTAACAAGATGGCTTTCCGCAAGTCGAATATAATAGCTGGTTAAGCTTTCGGTGCTGGGCGTTCCTATCCCTATTGGCGGAAGATGATAAGCCCAACTGCGGGGAGGTACATCCGGGACTTCGATATCTGCCATCTCACAGATAAGTGTGCCGCTATTAAGCCTAGTCTTTAGCATAGCCACGTTTCTTGTTACGGAATATTGCTTCCTTTAGGAAGGATGTAGGAACACTTTTATCTCTTTTTCATCCGCCCATCTCCGACTTTATCGCGCTTAGGTATTCGCTTCGAAAATTTGCCCTTAGACTTTTGCGTCATTGCCTTCTTTGTGCTTTTCAGTTCATTCTCAGTCACTGCCTTACGCTGAACAATTCCTATTCCGAGACGCTTTCTAATCAAGCTGAAAGCTGATTCATCTTCCGAGAGCAACGCCTCTCCTTTAAGAAATTCGGCCGAGATTGTTAAGAGAACACTGGCGGGGTATTCATGCTTTCGCAGGTGTCGATATGTTAAAGTTGTGGCATTGTTTTCCAGTGCATCAGCCAATGCTCGGCAGAACCAATCCTTAAGAAGCCCTATACAACCAAGGCTGCGCTCAAAACAATATTCAAGTTGCGGCAATAAGTTCGGAGTTTTCGCGAGCGGCATATGGGCTTGAAAACTGCTAACGACCTGTGTAAAGGCGTTTACATCACCATCTGAGGTTGCTTTATAGCGATCAAAATGCACTGTGATGGCGCGCCGACCGAGTTGTCCACTTGCATTGCGAAGTAGAAGCAGTTCATAGGTACCAAATAAGGCATGTACAGCCTCGCTTTCCTCGGCTGCCGATTTAATAGCTTCAAGTTGGGAACGCAACATCTTGGCAGATACGTATGTCAAGTGATGCGCTTCGTCAATGAGGAGGATACGGAGCCGCCGCATCTTGGCGGCTATTTCAAATGAGTGCCGGAGTGCTGCCAGCCGTTCCCGCGCACGTGTACTGGTAGGAGTTTGTGCGGCAGGTGAGACATTGGGAAGTCTCTTGTGATTTATGAGAGGTTCATTTAAAGCCTCTAAGCTTCTAACCCAATGATCTGTCCAGTTATAGCTATTACTGCCGAGAGTTGTAGCCGCAAAACTTGCAATAGGCAGGTATCCAGGATCAGCTAACATCTCATCTCGCGCTTGATTAATAATCCTTCTGTAAATCACTTTTCGCACAGTCGTCTTCCCGATTCCTGTAGGGCCAATAATAAACATGAAGCCAGCACCGGCTGGCTCATTCAGCACTGACACAATCTCCTTATCCACTTCTTGCAATCTCTTGTGCTTGGCCGTGTAGGCGTTGAAGAATTGCATACGCTCTTTCCAAGGTTGGTTAAGCAGTTCAGGCTCGAAATGGGACTGGTCAGACATCAGACATAATCCTCCAAAATCTGGATTTCATCTTCCGTAATTGAGGAAAAGGATGTTGAGCAGTTTATAGAGGAACTTTGTTGAAGTGATGCTTCGGTGTTTAGTGTCGATAGTTGCCTATCGATATGCTCGGCGGACGTTTGGTCAATAATATTCCTTATCCTGGCATCCTCCTGTTGCTTCCCATAAAGGGTGGGTGATTTATTTGAAAGCTCAACCTCATACTTCTGATCTTCAATGATTCCTTCTGCCAGTTGTTCCGCTCTTTCCCCAGCTCTACGAGAAAACATTAAATTCCGCCTGCTCTTTTCCGCACTGCGAATTCGCATCTCAGCTTCAGTCAATTGCCTGACTTGGTAGTGGTCCTGCGAAAAGCATTTCACCCAATTGTCACGCCCATAGACCCAAGCGACTGTATGATCGTATGGGTCATATCTAACGTGTAGCTGTTTCTCTAGAAATTCTGGTTCATCAAGAATAGCGGCCCAGTAATAGTCGTTATGTATTTTCACACCTTTGTTTTTAATATTTTTCGCCGTCCCCTTTTTCGTGGTTGGCAGGGTTAAGACTTTGAAGTCCTCGTTATAAGTAATCATGCGATGCTTTCGCTCCCCGGTAAGACGGATCGAGTTAACGTACAATGAGCGCGGACTTTGCTTAAGAGTAGAGTGTTCCATCATGTCATACCTGTTATAAGCCCAATCACATAACCGCTCGTAGAGTGGCCCTAATGACCATTCCGCCAGATTTCGAGGATTGTGAGATGGAGTCGTTAGGCGTGCGTTTTTTCGCGTTAGTTGTGTGTTGCCTGTAAGGTTATAAATAAACTGCTCTTGAGCAACATCAAATAAGTTCTCTATAACTGAGCCGAACCGTGGCTTAGCCTTGGGCCTCCATTTGATGGTGATCTCAAAAGCTGCTGCCAAACATTGAAAGTAAGTACTGGTAAAATCTGGCCCTCTGTCAACAACCAGTATTTGCGGTAATCGACCAAAGCGCCGTACACAATCACGCAATACCATCATGCTGGTGCGATAGCTCGGCGGTTCAAAAGCGAGATACGCCACCAGAATCCGCCGCGTGAAAGCGTCAACTAAAAATGATGCCCACGGGCGACCAAAGTTCTGCCCAGTTATTGGGTCAATAAGTTCTATACCCAATAGTGTGTGATCTATGTGGCAGATTTCGAACGGGCGATCACCATGACGCGGAGTATCTTTTTTGAGGTAATAATAAAACGGCTCGCTGTTATACGCCGCCCTACTCCCCATGCGCTTCGACTCTTGCTCATGTATAGGGCGCTTTCCTATATAACGAACGAATGTCGTATAAGCTGGAGGGTTCTCATCTATTGCTTTACAGGCAAGCCGGAATTTTCCATAGACAGAGAACATTGAACTCTGGACGTTCCGTTCATAGTCATTCTCTATGAAATCTGTCATGAGTTCTAAAATATGAGGTTGAATTCGCTGGGTGGTTCTGTCTCCCCGTAATGCCCAATCTGGTAGAAGCCCTAACAGACCGTTACCGTAGAAAGTTTCTGCTCTTCTATAATTAGCAGTCCAAAGTCGTAGAGTTCTTAAAGGAATAGTGTCCTTACCTAGAGGCTCTTTCCGGCGATACCTCATGATGAGGTCATAACGCCTTTGTGCCTCTTTCTGGGCATTTAGCTTTGCAGCGTTCCACAGTTTCACCCACTGCGAGTCACTTGAAGGTGCTTCTTCCGTATATGCACACCCGATTTCACCTCTCCGGATCAAGTCTTCAAAATGTTCCCTCGGGACAGTGGGATGATGATTTGCTTCACCGACGAGCCACACACTGTTCTGATCCAGGTTAGCTATTTCGAATATCTTCTCTCCCCACTGAATTAACGCACCTGACGTAAGCTCAACGAATTTGCCTTTAGGGAAAGAGATACAATCGCTCTTGGCTATAGCTGCTGGTTTACTAGAGTAAACATGGACACGGGTATAATTTATTAGCGCCTCACGTCTAAGATCTACATATAGCGTTCCATTCGCTATAAGCTGATATACCGTGTCCACGGCAACTTCCGCCCCTTCTGCTACAGCAAGTAAAGTAAATAGACTTATCCCCTCGTTGCCTAAAACAGACTCAATGATTGGAGATGTGACTTTGCTTGATAACTCTGGAACGTCGCCGCGAAGATAATCTTCTAGGAATACCGTATTTCTAATGAGCGTGGGATTAATATCCCTAGTCGAAACAACTCTGAACTTTATTCCAAACTTAGCAGCTGCTTCTTCCCCTGGAGGGCAGCGCCAATTGCCGTCAGCGTCTAGGCGATACTTATTCGGTTGCTCCTTTGCTAAGCGGACGAGCTGTTCCTCGGTCTTACATTCAACAAATTCGGCGGCTTCCTTACGTAGCAAGAAGAAGTCAGGAACAAGATGAGTTCTTACCGTCCGGCCCTTTTTATTCTTATATGTGACTGGAAGCTTGTATGGCTGGTCCCAGTATTCAATTACGTCATCCATCTCAGGGAATTCGCATAGTAAGATGAACGAAAGCTCACAGGTATGACTTTCAAATTGGATGGTGCGCCCCATCTTCTGACTCGGATAACGGCCTGTAACATTGCCTCCATTACCTCCTACGGAACGAACGGGTTCCGAAGTACGAATTTGGTTAACTACAGCTACCGCCTCGGCCGTCAGACCAACTTGCGCACACCACAACTCAAACTCTGTCCCATTTAGCATGGCTCTATCACCTATCTCTCGGTTTGGTGACCATTTTGGGGTTGTTGTTTACATGTGGGATTGAGTTGTCTTCCCGATACTGTGGAAATAAAGCACTTGACAAGGCGGGAAATAGTAATAGAATGCGGATAGGCATTCGGATACACGAAAGCCGCCTCGCCAAGCAGCGAGTTCAAGAATCGACCTGGAGCGAACGGGCCACCAACCTATTAACGCTTCAGGTCTATTTCTTTGTAGGCTACCATTATCTTGAGGTAGCCTGAACCTGCCTTATACAGTATATCTAGCCATCTTGTAAAGAGGGAAAATCCCACCTAAGTTATTGATTTATAAGCGTTTAATTAAACGCTATCGTTTAATAAGAGTGTTTTTGGTTCAGATATCACTTGGCTACTGAACTAACCCGCCTTTGACACATAGCTTGTGATACTTGGTATCTATAACCTTCTTGATTACCAGAACTCGTTCCTTTGATTAGTCGTCTAATGATTTTCATTTCTGCTAATCGTCTTAAGCATATCTGTACTTGTCGGCGGCTGATTTCGCATGTGGCCACTAACTCCCGCGTACGCACTGGTGTAGTCGCACGCTTGCCGCTTGGTATATAGGCGCAGAGGGCATTGAGCACAACACGGTCAGAAGGTAATAGTCTCTTACCAGAACGGACTGCGCCTTTATTATGAGAATCACTTTTCTTATCAGTATATCGTGCAACTTTTTTGACTCGCTGACATAGTGAAGATTCTTTAAATCGCAAGTTGATAGAATCACCATTGGCCAGCTCTGCATCCTCCTCGCGCCACTGAATAATGACGGAGATGGTGTGTATCTTACCTTTACTAGCTCTAACCATATAGGCTTATAGTGCGACCAAGGTGCATTATCTTATAGTCGAAGAAATTGAAGGCTCACTTTCATGCTCTATTCATTAACGGCGAATCAATAAGAGTAACAGCAGGGTCACTACAATCGATGAAACTACAATTAAGATGGCGGTTAGTGTGCTGATCCGCCAGGTAGTATTCTCCAGCGTATCTCCAGTTTCTTCGATATAGCCCTGCGATGTGATGCGCAGGCAGACTACCCTGTCCCGCCGGTTGCGGCTAACAACTGAGTAGATGATCGCGGCAGGCCAGAATACAATTAACAGAATAATGAGCGCAGCGATGCTAAAGCGTCGTCGTGGACGCATGAGCGTCAGCGATGAATCAGTCTGACTAAAGATTTGATAGCCAGCGCTGATGTAAGGTTCGGCGGCATGCTCTAGCGCGACGAGTTGGTCTGACGGCATAATTACTCCTTAGATAATGCATAGGACTCCGCGGCAACACTGACCATGCGAGCCGCGTGGGGGACGCTAAGCTTTAACCTCCCGGCGCAAGTTAAGTTTTGCATCGCGGGGTGGGAATATTCCCACCCCCCAGCTAACAAAATACGCAGATTTGGGTGTCTTGGCAAATCTGCTCCTTTTCCTATCAGGAGGAATTCCTGATGGGACGAAAGGAGCGGAAAAAACCAAAACGTCTAGCTGAAAAGCTAAAGTTAATAAGAGTTGGGCTAGAACTGTCGCAAACTGCGCTGGTTAAAAGGCTGGGATTTGAAAATGAGCTAACAAAGTCGGAGATTTCTGATTTCGAGCACGGAAAGTATGAGCCCAATCTGTTAGTCCTTCTAGCTTATAGTGAGGTGGCCAATGTATTTTTAGAAGTGCTAGTCAGAGATAATTTAGATCTGCCTCCTCGGGTCCCTAGCAAGAACAAGCACGTTGGAATCGAGAGGAAAATACTCTGACTTCGATGCCTGATCTCTCCTTAGCGTAATTTAAACTTAATGATTTGATAGTCCTTCTCCATAGGACAAGGGCAGATGAGAGACACAGCCATACGAATCATTAATCCACAGTTCTTTCAGCTATGCTTAGATACCTGATCGGGGACTGGGCTAAAATATTTCAAATGTAGGTTCGCACAAATGGCAGCCAAAGTATTTAAAATAAGTAGGCAGAGCTGACCTCAGCTATCGGGGGTATTTAATGAAGCCAACTGGAGAAAATAGGCACGGCGGCACGAGCTGCGCCTACCAAACTTTCGAGGATGATTTGCTGCCGCTCTTGGATGAACTCAATGAGGTGTTGGCGGCATGAGCGATCAAGATAAGCTTCCTTTTTTGCCTCTAGGGTGGACATGGGTAACGTTTGAAGAGTCTGTTGAATCTGTATCGGACGAAGGTAGGCGTGTAGAAGCTTCAAAATACCAAACAATAGGCAAGCTGCCAGTAATCGATCAAGGCGAAGCATTCATTGGGGGGTATACCGACGACTTAAGCAAGGCTTACGAAGGTGATCTGCCTGTTATTGTGTTTGGTGACCACACCAGAAGAGTTAAATATGTGAATTTTGTATTTGCAGTTGGCGCACAAGGAGTCAAACTTCTCAAGCCGCTTCAATGTTGGAATTCAAAGTTATTCTTCTATTTGCTTTCGACCGCAGAGATCCCAAGTCGGGGCTATAGTCGGCATTTCCAGTTCTTGCGAAATTTAAAGTTCCCTCTTCCACCGCTCACTGAACAACAGCGCATTGTAGATGAAATCGAAAAGCAGTTCTCGCGACTGGATGCGGCGGTTAAGATGTTGCAGCGCGTGAAGCGAAGCCTCGAACGTCTGCGCACGGCGACTCTCAAAGCGGCTGTCGAAGGACGGCTAGTGCCCACCGAAGCTGAGTTAGCCCGGTCAGAAGGACGAGACTACGAACCGGCTGACGTGTTGCTCCAAAGAATCTTACGCGAGCGCCGCGCTAAGTGGGAAGCAGAACAAGTTGCCAAGATGAATGAGCAAGGCAAGACGCCGAAAGATGATAAATGGAAAGATAAATATCCTAAGCCAGCTACGCCGGATGTTGATAGCTTGAACGAAACACCTGAGGGCTGGGGGATCGCAAATCTCGAACAGATCACCAGTTCTGTTCGTGTGATTCGCTATGGCATTCTTATGCCAAAAGAAAATGTCACTGATGGCGTTTTATACGTCAAAGTCAAAGACATGAAAGGGGATAAGATAGACCTTACCTCTCTTCATCGGACAACTCCTGAAATTGCGGCTGCATATAGCGGGGCATCCCTAAAAGCGGGGGACATCCTTTTAGCCATTCGTGGAACCTACGGGAGAGTTGCTGAAGTACCGCCTGAATTAGAAGGCGGCAACATTACTCAAGATACTGCGCGATTAGCAGTTAGCGAGCTAATAAACAGCCGGTATATTGCATTTTTCCTTCGCAGTATTAGTTCACAAAACTACTTTAAGCGAGTCGCTCGTGGTGTAGCAGTCAAAGGCGTAAATATCGCCGATGTTAGATTAACCCCCATCTTTATTCCCCCTTTTGCTGAACAAAACCGCATCGTCGATGAGATCGAACGTCGCATATCACTTCTCGAAGAACTCAAAACACTAGTCACAAAGGCTCTGCGACGCGCCTCCATCCTACGCCAAAAAATTCTTCGCGATGCGTTCACCGGAAAGCTGATATCCCAAGGTCCCATAGTTGAATCTGCTGATGAGCTTCTGGAGAGGATCAAAGCAGAGCGCATTCAACGTGAAGCGGAGCGCCAGTCCGCACGCAAAGGAGCTAAGACTAGTATGAGACGTAAAGGCAAGCTACCAGCTGGCAAGCGGCGCGATATTGTTGATGTCTTAAAAGAAGCTAATCGCTGGGTGAAACCAGAAGAGGTATTCAGCGAGGCAGGCTATAAGCCAGAGGATATAGAAGAGTTTTATGCTGACCTTAAGTTGGCAGATATGGCAGACGCATTCGACGAAAAGAAACAACGTAACGGTAATGTCTTGCTTAAGGCGCGATCATGAAACTAGATAAACTGTGGATCAAGGATTTTAAAAACCTCAAAGACTTCTCGGTCGATTTTGATGAGAATAGTTCTGTGACGGTCATCGTCGGTTGGAACGGGACGGGCAAATCTAATCTCTTCGAGGCACTGGTAATTATTTTCCGCGATCTTGATCTGGGTGAAACAACCAAATTCGCTTATCGATTGGAGTATATCTGTCATGGCAACCGTATCAAGATTGATAGCGACCCTGACAGACAACCGCGAGATCGAGTTCGCCGCGAAATAACACCTTTAACCGCAGCCTCAGAAGCAAACGGTGCCGGCAGTAAATTACAGTACCTTCCTGCTTACGTTTTTGGCTACTACTCTGGGCCAAGCAACAGGCTAAAGGAATACTTCGCCGAACATCAGCGCCGCTACTATGATGCTGTCATAAATGTTAAGGACACTGATGCGGCTGCCCTAAGAGAGTTGAAGTCCTTACGTCGGTTATTTTTCGCAGAAAACCACCATAGCAAGTATGTCCTACTCGCTTTCTTTATTAAGAAGGACGAAAAGATCATTGCTTTTCTGCGAGATTACCTTCGCATTGTTGGTCTGGAGTCTGTTCTTTTTGTAATGAAGAAGCCGGATTGGGGGAACAATCAGCATCTATGGGGTGCCCGTGGACTCGTCAGAAAGTTTTTAGAGAAACTGTATGATATTTCTCTCGCTCCGATGCAATTGAAGCAGCGCGTGGCGACTGGAATAAAAAAATCAAGACAGCAGGAGTTCTATTATCTATATGTGAAGGATGTTGAATCACTAGCCACCCTAGCCAGTGACTACGAATCGCCGAGCGACTTCTTTGCTAGCCTCGAAAGCACTGACCTCTCCGAAGTCATCCATGATGTGTACGTCAAAGTAAAGATTCGTAATCATGATGGAACGCTAACATTTAGAGAATTAAGCGAAGGTGAACAACAACTCCTCATGGTACTTGGGTTGCTTCGCTTCACAAAGGAGAAGGAATCTTTAATCCTCTTGGACGAACCGGACACGCACCTAAACCCGCATTGGAGCATTGAGTATTTAACGATTCTAAAGAAAATTGTGGACGACGAAGATTCTGACTCCGCTGCACCTGAACAAGAGACAAGACACATTATTATGTCCTCACACGACCCGCTGGTCCTCGCCACCTTAGAGCGACAGCAGGTACAAATACTCAAGCGGGATGAAGGGGACCGCTGCTTTGCGGTCAAGCCTGAAATGCACCCAAGAGGTTTGGGATTCACGGGCATTTTAACGAGTGATATGTTTGGTTTTCGCTCCGACTTAGATCCGATTACTCTCGGGACGCTTGATAAGAAGGTCGAGCTCTCAGCTAAAGAGGGCGCACTAACCGAGGAGGAAAAGAAAGAACTCAGAAAGATTGATGATGAGCTTGAACGGGTTGGATTTCTTGCCGCGTTCTCCGACCCTTACTACAGTGCCTTTGTGAAAGCATGGGCAAGACGCAAAGAATTCGAGCATTTCAAGAAACCCTTCCTCAGTAAAAAAGAAGGGGAGGATCATGCCGCCATTACAGACGAAATATTGAGAGAATTGGCTGAGGAAGAATAGTAATCATGCGGTATATAGATAAGGATGAAGTGGAGGAGCTCCTTCCGGCAGATTGGGAAGAAAAAGCTCGGCAGGCTTTAGAATACGTCGAGCGCAAAATGGACGAGGCGCGCCAGAATGCAATAACCGCAGGGAAGAAACCTAATGAGATAGAACAGCTTGTTAAAGCCGCGAGAACCGCGGCAATTAACAACAAGTCAGACTTATGGTCTCACGCGGGCCGGCATATCAAAACGGTAATGCATGATAAATGTTGGTACTGTGAAACGAGTGAAGTCCGTTCCGACATGCCTGTTGATCACTTCAGGCCTAAAGGTTCTGTAGCTGAGTGTCTTAACCATCCAGGTTATTGGTGGTTAGCCTTTGATTGGGAAAACTATCGTTATTCTTGCACCTTCTGTAATAGCCGAAGGGTTGACGTAGAGAATAAGACAGAGGGCGGGAAACAAGATCACTTTCCCATAATACAGCCTCCCGCATGGGCAAATAGCCAGGCAGATGATTGGCGGTTAGAACGTCCTGTCTTGCTCGACCCAACTAATCTTGATGACATTGAACTTTTGACCTACCACGAGACTGGTTATCCAAGAGAGGCATGTCAAGATAAGCATGCGGAGGCATATCTTAGAGCTAAGCAGTCTATTTACTTTTACCATCTCGACCATATAAAAGCAGTTAGAGCCAGAAAAAGAATAGCCATTAAGATAAAAGGCCATGTGGAGCAGATAGATAGGTTAGAGGCTCTGCAAGGTGCAGGACAGAACAGCCGAGACGACATTAAGTTCCATAAGAAAGAGATTATTAAGCTGGTTCGTGAGAAGGCTCCGTTTTGCACTGCCGCGAGGATTTATCTACAAGGTTACCGCGATAGGGAGTGGGTTGAAGAAATATTGAATAGGAATATTTAATTATGTCAAAAGAAGCGGCCACAGTTATTAAGCGTCTATGGAGCTACTGTAACCTTCTCCGAGATGATGGTCTCTCCTACGGAGATTATGTTGAGCAATTAACCTATCTGCTCTTTCTTAAAATGTCATACGAGCAGACCGAGCCGCCGCTGAGTCGCCCATCGCATATTCCTGCCAAATACAATTGGAAAAGCCTGCTCTCGAAGGAGGGCGAGCAATTGGAGCAGCATTACAGTGAGATACTTTCTGCTCTTGGCCAAAAAGGTGGAATGCTCGGCCTCATCTTCGGCAAAGCGCAGAATAAGATTCATGACCCAGCCAAACTGCGCCGCCTGATCGTGGAGTTAATCAACCGTGAGCAATGGACTGGCCTTTCCGAAGACGTTAAAGGCGATGCCTACGAGGGATTGCTTGAAAAGAACGCTCAAGACACTAAGAGTGGGGCTGGTCAGTATTTCACGCCGCGTGCTCTGATTGAAGCCATAGTAGACGTAATTAGGCCGCAGCCTAGGGAGGTTATCTGTGACCCTGCCTGCGGTACAGGGGGCTTTCTTCTCGCAGCACACAAATACATTCAAGACAACACTCCTAATCTCGACCGGGCGCAGAAAAAACATCTTCGTTACAAAGCTCTGCGTGGTTATGAGCTGGTGGCAGCAGTGACTCGCCTATGCGCCATGAATCTGCTACTACACGGCATCGGTCCAACAAACGGTGAAGGCGAAGAGTTGCCCATCAAAACCACGGACAGTTTAGAGACGCTGAAAGATGTTGCTTTCGATACTGTACTGACCAATCCACCCTTCGGCAAGAAGTCGAGCGTCACAATCGTTGCTGAAGATGGAGATGAGGATGAAGAGGAAAACAGTAACGGTACTGGTAAGAGGAAGGGAAAGAATGGCAAGCAGGCGTTAACACTTGTGCGCGAAAATTTCTGGGCTACGACCAGTAACAAACAACTCAACTTCATTCAATTAGTTAAAAACATTCTGAAAATTAACGGGCGCGCTGCTGTGATCGTGCCCGACAATGTGCTCTTTGAGGGTGGCGCGGGCGAAACAATACGCCGCAAGCTACTTGAAGAATGCGATGTTCATACATTGCTGCGCCTACCTACAGGGCTCTTCTATGCGCAAGGTGTCAAGGCAAACGTCCTCTTCTTCGACCGCAAGCCACCCGTAGACCAGCCTTGTACGAAAGAACTTTGGATTTATGATTTTCGCACTAATGTCCGCTATACGCTCAAGACCAAGCAACTCAAACGTGCTGATATCGATGAGTTCGTCGCGTATTACAAGCCAGAAAATCGTCACCGCAGAAAGCCCACATGGTCTGAAGACAACCCGCAAGGGCGCTGGCGGGCCTACAGTTATGAAGAGCTAATGCAGCGCGATAAAGTTAGCTTGGATATCTTCTGGCTCAAGGACGAAAACCTAGAAGGCGAGAGCGACGCCGCTGACCTCTCTGACATTATGAATGAAATAGTTGATGACCTCCGTGCAGCCTTAGCACAATTTGAGGAGATTCAAAGTGATCTGCCTGCATGATGAGCTTTGAGACACTCTAATAACATAGAAGCAAGCCCAGCATTTACTTAAGGCTGTTTCCCAAGGTCCTGTCTATCGACAGCGGCGAATATCCTCATTAGCATATATGCCGGTTCATACAGCCAACCATATTACCTTACCCGTGAGGCGACATATGCTCCTCAAGGGAAATTCAAGTTGGCAAAAGAACAATGATTTATGAGTTGTATCACTGAGGCTAGAACTTATGGGCTCAGAATCGTTACATGACAAAAAATATATTAGCGGCTTATATGGAGCAAGAGGGTATGAGTTTGAGATAACTTACATCCTCACTCAATTACCTAATTGGCTCACATCGGACGAGTTAGATTACCTTCAACAAGAGTTGTGGTCTGATCTTGAATTATTCTTCAAATCTGGCGGGCGTCAGTTAATACAAATCAAAAATCATCAGTTAGAGCTTACTGAGTTTAGAGAAGTAATAAGAGAGTTTCAGAATCGTCAAAAAGACCGTCCAGAGCGGTATGAACGATTCATAATCATTAGTACGGGAGAGAGTAGCTCAGTTAAGGAGATAGTTAATTTCATAAAAAGGTGGAAGGATGTCAGCCATTTAGGTGAGGCAGAGCTAGCTACAACGAGAAATAAGTTTAGAGACAAGCTTCAAGAATATAATTTTGAAGAATTCCAAGACTTCCTAATTGATAATGCCGAAAAGATTCAGATAGAAAGTGAATACGGATGGGTTAATGATGAAAATCTTGTTCGGAATATAGTTGTCAGTAGCTTAACTGTAGAACACAAGATTAGCCATAAAGATGCAGAGAACACATTCTTTCGTATAGCTAGGTTGCTTACCTCAGCGCGAGGAAAGCGCTTAGATTTTTCTATTTTACGTAACGAACTCACCCGTACCAATGAACTTAGTGAACCTACCTCTGACGCCAATAATTACAACATAATAAGCACTATCAATTTTCAACCCCCCACCCCGCAATTCTTCTTTGGTCGGGAAGAAGAAATCGCCAAACTAACTAATGCAATTCAGCATTTTAACATTCTAATAGTGGGCGGCATCTCAGGTATTGGGAAAACCTACTTGGTAGCTGAATGTGTGCAGAGACAGGTCGGCAAGTTCCCAGTATTTTGGTTGGACTGTGAGCGGTTTACTAACCTAGAACAATTTCTCGCGCAACTGGCATCAGTATTTTCTACGCGGTTCAATAATTCAGAGCTATCTAATCTGTTACGCGAGCCAAATGTAACTGAGGCACAACGTATCAGTGCAGCAATATCGATATTAGATGAGAAATCATGCATATTGGTGTGGGATGGATTCAGTCAATTTATCAATAAAACATTCCTGCCTTTCATAGAGATATGCAGTCGTGACCTAAAGCAAGGGCGACTGTTCATTACTACTCGCGAGTGGAGTGATCCGAATAATCTATTCAATCCTACATATTGCCTCCCTCCGCTCTCTCGGCTAGATAAAGACGCCGGTTTGAGATTAATGCAAGAGCTGTGTCCTAGAAGCCAAAATCAGGAAATTCTAGCGCAAGCTTACGAGCGGGTTGCCGGGCATCCTAAATTCCTTACGCTGTTAGCCGGCTTATCTAAGTCATTTCCATTGTCTGATCTTCTTAATGAGTTACCATTTGTAACAGAACAAGTTCACTCATATATCCAAGCCAAAATCTTCAATACTTTAGAGCCAGCCTCTAAATCACTACTTAAGAAGCTGTCGGCCCTAACAGCACCCTTTCGGATTTCAGTTGTTAAATACTTAATGACAGTTCCAAGGGGATATGAAGTCTTCAGCGCGTTAACAAATCGATTTTTAATTACTTTGCAAAGTCAGGAGCACCCTTTTTATGAGATTCATGATTTGGTGCGTGAATTTTCGCGCTCACAAATTACCGAAGAAGAGTTCCCAGTACTCCACACACAGCTATACGAATATTTCAAAGACCTCCCCCAGCGAACATTCCTTGATCAACAAGCAGCTATTTACCATGCTCTCAACGCAGGAAGGCTTGATGAGGCAAAGGCCGAGACTCAGTTACTACTATATAGTGCATTATTCAAGGGCTACTATAATCTGACCCAGTATTATATATATTGGATATTGTCTCATGAGCAGGCTCAAAAGTGGGGATTTGTTTACCAAATTCTAGGGCGAATATTACGGGTAAAGGAGAATTTTACAGAAGCTATCGCTGCTTATGAAGCAGCTTTAAAATTCGCCCTTACCGAGGAGGATGCAGAGGCAGCAAAGTTTGAAATCGCTAGTACGTTGATGTTTCTCAAATTCGAAAACGATGCTGTTAACGCAGATCTTGCAAAGCAGTATTTTGGTGAGCTATCGGAAAGCTCAGATCTTAATATTAAAGTCCAAGCCCTAAATTCTTTATGTCTTCTTAAGTTAAGAGATGGAGATGAGCAATGCGTAACTGAAATGGACGCATTGCTCGCATTAGCAGAAAAGTCGGGATCGAAAATTAATGATCACCAAGTATGTTATGGTTTAGGTCAAGCCTACATATCCTTACGTAGAGACTACAAACGTGCTATTCAATACTTTGAGCGAAGCCGTGCAATCCAACTGGAAATTCGAGGGGAAGGAGGGTTCCTAGCTTTACCTTGGTATTTTACTAACTATGCATTAGCGCAGGCTTATGGAAATGATAGGAGAATTGCCGAAGCGGTTAGAACCTGGAGGTTGTGCGTTGATATTGATCGTAAGCTCAAGCTTGAAAAACGATTAGCAAAGTCATTACACATGTTAGGTCGTGAACTTTGTAAACAAGGAAATTATTCAGAAGCCAGAGAAGTACTTTCAGAGAGCTTTACACTGATAGAAAAATACAAGCTACAGCAGGGTGAAAGAAGATCCCACTTTGAGTGGATGACTGCTGCCTTATGGAATTTAGGCGAATATGAAAAGGCTGTTGAGTGCAATATGGATTATGTTCTTCAGACCGATCTCGACGGCGTAAAACATAATTTCCTCCCAGTTGTTACAGCTTCAGATTTGACGCCAGGAACTGACTTAGTTGAAGCTAGAGAGGAGGGAGCAATCTTACTTGTTATACCTCCGCCTTATGGTTTGAAGGATTACTCCAACTGGGTAAAAAATACTATACGAAGGCGTCCTGAACTAGCATATTTAGATATTGGAGATCCGCGTGAACATATAACTCACAGCCCATCTAAAGTTGACGCCCCTAAAATGGGCCGTAACGAACAATGTCCTTGTGGAAGCGGTAAGAAGTATAAGAAGTGTTGTATGAAACGCTGATCATTCCGATTAGATTCCAGAACCCAGTTGAGAGATCAAGCTTTGTATTAGTCCTCATGGAGAGCTATCAATGTTTATCTCAAGCTTTCAACTCAACAATTATAAGAGCTACTATCAGTCCAAGCCTTTAGTCCTTTCACCCGGCATCAATTTAGTTGTTGGGCCTAATCACGCTGGGAAGACAGCACTTCTTGAGGGACTCCGCTTAGACTTTCTATTTAACCCTTACCGCAGTTCAAGACTTCACCGAAGAATAGAGTCGAAAGAGAAACTAGAATCCTCAGCCGCAGTTTCATTCACATTAAATCATGATGAATTGCGGGATATACTCCGTAATGTGCGCGATCACTTCGGAGTACCTCTACCAGACGGGCTGTTGCCCAAAATTCATTTCGAGGGTAATGAGAAACATACACGGGTGCAGCGATTTGTAGATGGAGTGTTCAATAAAAAACTCTATACGCTAGATGCGCTCTACGCCATATCTAAAGAGCACAGCCCGGGGCGTTTGACCCCAGCTAAGTTCCCATCTTTTGGCGATTACAAGGTAGGTGGTACAAGCCAGAAGCATCCATTCGCGTGGTGTCGAATCAGCGATGAAGGCCGATTCATGGTTGTTGGCACGCAGGTTAATGGAGATGAGCGGTTTGATTTAGGCGTAAAAATATTAGATGTATTAAAAGAGCGTCTATATAACTTTAAGGCGGAACGTTTCAATGTTGGCAAATATGTTGCGGGGCTTGGTCGCAAACTCGAATCGGACGCAAGTAATCTACCCGAAGTATTAGGCAATCTCCTTGGTGAAACTCCGGCTAAATTTCGCCTCTTGAACCGGCATTTTCAAACAATATTTCCCCAGATATATGAGGTGTCAGCCCGGAACGTGGCAGGCGATTCTCAGACTTTTGGGCCAAGCCGGGAGGTAATCATTTATGAGATTGAGTCTACAGACCCAGAAGACGCAATACCGCTCAACCATAGCGGGACTGGGCTAGGCCAGGTGCTAGCCATGCTCTACGTGCTCGTCGAATCCAAGCAGCCACAAGTGATCATTATTGATGAGCCACAAAGCTTCCTTCACCCTGGCGCAATACGAAAGCTATTTGAAATATTTAATCTCTACCCACAGCATCAATACATTATATCTACACATTTGCCGTACATCATTCATGCGGCCAAACCTACAACCATTACCTTAGTCACTAAGGAGCGTGGGCACGAGAGTCAACTCCAGTCTATCGGTGTGAACGAGACACAGGAGTTGAGCATCTGCTTTGACCAAGTGGGTGCTCGCCTGAGCGATGCATACGGTGCCGATAATATACTCTGGGTCGAAGGCCCTACCGAGCGAGACTGCTTCCCGCTAATCTTAGAGAAATACTCCCAGCAAAGACTAATGGGTACAGAGGTCGTTCCGGTGATCAGCGTGGATGAGATACTCGGTAAAGGAGCTGATCGGGTGGTGGGAATATATAAACAGCTTAGTCAGGGGAAAGGGTTACGTCCACCAGCTGTGGGATTCATCTTCGATAGAGAGTGCCGTAATAAAGATAAGCGAGCTGACCTTGAACGGCAGTTAGGTAGAAGTGTTAGATTTATCAACCGTAGGATGTACGAAAACTACTTACTAGAACCAAAGGCCATTGCCGCAGTCTTGAAAGAACAATCAGGTATCAATAAAAGGTCGGTCACAGCTGTGAAAATTAAAAATTGGCTGGAGAAAGAAGTTAAAAAGCCTGGCTATCTTTGTCATGTACCTGATGAGCCTTGGATCAATATCATTGATGGGGCCAAAGTTCTAGGAAATTTGTTTAGCCACTTTTCCCATAAGACAGTTTCTTATAAGAAAGTAGAGCATGGTGTGATATTGACAAAGTGGCTCCTAGATAGTGATGTCGGTGAGCTGAAAGAGGTGGCAATACTGATTGAAGACTTATTAAACAAGGATTCAAATAGTTATAATCAGATGACTATTTAGAATACTACAATGAGTCCATCAAGCTACAACTGGAAAAGATTTTGGTCGTTGCGTGATGGGGGCTTTTACGTTGATGGAAATGGTTTTCTGCTTCGCTCTGAATACTTCAAAAAAGATACCGTCGAGTTTCAATCAATTAGCGAAATCCCATGTTTAATTTTGCTGGGGGAACCAGGCATTGGTAAAAGCTATGCCTTGAGAGACGCTATACAGTCTGTTTCAGAGTCTTTTCATAGTGACAAATGTTTCCCCTTAGATTTGCGCTCTTTCGGCACTGAGACAAGGTTGTATGATGCGCTCTTCAAAAGTAGTGAAATCAATGAATGGGTAAATGGAACTTATCGCTTACATCTTTTCCTTGATAGCTTCGATGAATGCCTGCTGCGCGTTGATACGGTGGCAGCATTGCTCGCTGACGAACTCAAGACAGGTAAGTACCCAATCAGTAGACTATTATTCAGAATTGCCAGCAGGACAGCTGAATTTCCGAAAAGCTTAGAAAACAATCTACGCGAAATTTGGAGCGCTGAGGAAAAAGTTAAAGTTTACGAATTATGCCCATTGCAAGCTTCTGACGTTTGGGAAACTGCTACGTCTAATGAAATAAATCCCGAAGATTTCTTCAGAGAGATAGCGGCAAAAAGTGCTGGGACCCTTGCCGCCAGACCAATAACCTTACGTTTCCTGCTGAATCTTTACCGCAAAAATAGTCGCTTCCCAGACAAACTCACGGATTTATACGAACAAGGCTGCCGGGTTTTATGCGACGAGCAGAATGATGAACGCCGAGCATCAGTAATTTTGAGAGGCACACTCACTGCCGACCAAAGACTGGTGATCGCTGCTCGCATCGCTGCCCTCATGGTGTTCTGCAATAAAATCGCCGTCTGGAAGGACGCCGAAACCGGTGAGAACGATGAAACAGATATTCTCCTGAGAGAATTATCTGGTTATTCAGAAGAGTCAAGCAACATCAGTTTCACTGTGACGGAAGAAGCCCTCCGGGAGACCTTAGCTCAAACAGGGCTCTTCACCGCCCGTGGTGCGAGTCGTCTAGGCTGGGCACATCAAACGTTCGCTGAATTTTTAGCAGCTTGGTATGTGGCGAGGCATAATCTCGGAACAGAACAGGTACTTTCGCTCATCACTCATCCGACGGATGCTCAAAAGCAGGTCACGCCGCAACTACAAGAAACAGCAGCTTGGTTTGCGAGTCTACGTGCCGATGTTTTCGATGAGCTATTGAAAACCAATCCAGTTTTGCTATTGCGCAGTGATGTAGCTTCATTTTCTGTTGATATAAGAGCGAAGCTTGTTGACGAATTGCTGAAAATGTTCGGCGAGGAAAAGGCATCGGATTGGGGAATAAAATCTAATTATCAACGCCTCAAACATCCCAACTTGGCTGCGCAGCTTTCACCCGTAATTAAAGATAAAGATGCACATTATTTGGCTCGGCGGTTTGCAATTGACGTCGCCGAAGCATGTGAATTACGAGAACTGCAAAATGATTTGGGTGATGTGATTATGGACGAGGATGAGCCTGATTATGTCCGAGATAACGCAGGTTATGCCCTCTTGCGCGTCGGCGACGCTGAAACGAGAAAAAGAATAAAACATTTCGCGCTGAAAGGAAGCCGGAACGACAAAGACGAACGAGTCCGGGGAATCGCTCTGCTATGCAACTGGAACGAAAACATGAGTGCGGAGGAAGCTTTCACTTCACTCGTTCATTCGCCCCATTTGCTTGGTCCCTATAGCCATTTTCTTGGTGGTTTTACTGAGAAACTTCGAGTTGAAGATTTGCCGGTTGCTCTGCGCTGGGTAAAAGAAAATGCCCCGCAGTTTGAAGGCGATTATGCTGTTGAGCGTGTTATTAACGAAATTATGCTTCTGGGGTGGCAACATCTCAATGCGCTAGGGGTATTACCTATCTTCGCCGAAGCTTCATTAACCCGCCTGCGCACTCTTCAGCATGATGTCATTGATCTTTCGAATATTGAGCAAAGCGAAAGAATTACTGAACTCCTCGATGACGCCGAAAGAAGGAGGACAGTATTAAAAGCGATTCCGCCTTTGCTTGACGAAGAAAAGCATGATTCTTTTCAACTCTCTCAATCTCGAATATTAAGACCAAGGAACGAAGATTTAATTTGGCTGTTCGAGCAGTTGAATGAAGCAGTAACCGAAGAAGAACAAAGGCCTTGGTTGCAATTCCTCGGAACCTTCTATTCCATTTGGGAAATTGAGCCGGAGGCTTTCAGCATTCTATACGAAGCCTATCAACATAATGCTGCGGTCAAGAAGTATTATTCCGCAGCTTTCACGCCCGTCGAATTAAACTCTCCAGAGGCTAAAGCGCAAAAAGAGTGGTATGAAAATCTAATAGCGCCGCGAAAGAAAATGGATGCGGAGTTAAAGAAAAATGCGCTTGAACCGCCGCCAAAAGAAAGAGTTCTAAGATGCCTTGTTAAATTTGAGGAGGGCGAAGTTGATTCTTGGTGGCAACTTAACATGGAGTTGACTCTAAAGCCGTACATGAAAGTATACGGCGATGAGCTGCAATTTGATTTAAGAAAGCTTCCGGGTTGGGAAGAGGCAGATGCAGAAACACGGAAGCGTATCGTAGAAGCGGCTAAGCAATACCTCAAAGTCGGAGAGCCTCAAAACGACGTGTGGGTCGGCAAAAATACATTGTTCCGCCCAGCTTTTTCTGGCTATCGCGCTTTATACCTGCTGCTGGCCGAGGCTCCCGAATTTATCGAGCAACTTTCCAGCGACATTTGGCGAAAGTGGGCGGCTATTATTGTTTCGTACCCAATGAACTCTCGCAGCGGTGATGAAATGATCCCGCATCAGATTTTAGTTGCACAGGCTTACAAGCATGCCCCGGATGAAGTCACTCAAACAACCCTGAGACAAATTGACGCAGACAACGAGAAGGGCCGTATTATTTTTTTCCCGCAGAGGTTGGATATTTGTTGGGATGACAAGTTCAAGAGCGCGCTCCGCAACAAGCTAGTTGACGATACCCTCAAGACGGATTCTTGGGGAAGAATTCTGGAAGAATTGCTGGAACATGGAGATGCATTATCGCAGGAAACTGCCAAAAGAGTTTTGACTTCGTTCGCTGAGGGTGAGGCCGAAAAAGAGCGCGCTTTGCTCGCTGCCGCAAGTTTGATGCGGACTAGTGAAGACGGTAGTTGGTGGTCTTTCGTGTGGAAAGCCATAGAAAAGGATGCAGATTTCGGTCTAACCCTGATTGAGTCTGTTTGCTCCCAAACCAGCCCTGCGAGCAAATTAAATGAAAGCGAAGCCGCAGAATTTTATCTTTGGTTAGTGAAAACATTTCCGCCGAGTGAAGACCCAGAACTTCCAATGGGAGTAGCTTTCCATGTGACCACACGCATGGAAATAACGAAGTGGCGCAATTCTTTCCTGGAGGATCTGAAGCAGCGCGGAACGCCGGAATCACTCATCGCGCTTGAAAAAATCGCTGCCGCTTCTCACGAGCTCGAACAACGACTGCATTGGATTTTGATTGAGGCGGGAGAAAACGTCCGGCGTCATACTTGGCAGCCCCCAACCCCAAGTACATTACTTAATTTGCTCAAACAAAATATTCTAGGAACGAAATTAGCTGTTACAACCTTTGGTGAGGGAGTATTTAGGAGGGAGCAAGAAATACCTGTGACACTGACAGTTGATCTTAATAGACGATTTCTTGTAGCGCTATCCTTCCCTGGCGAGTACCGGAGGGTTGTAGAGAAAGTGGCGCACTTGCTTGCTCAAGAGTTGGGCAAGCAACGTGTGTTATACGACAGGTTCCACGAAGCTGAATTTGCACGTCCGAACTTAGATACTCATTTGCAGGCTCTTTATCACAATGAATCCGAGCTTCTGGTTGTATTCTTATGTGCTGAATACGAACGTAAGGAATGGACTGGTCTTGAATGGCGTGCTATCCGGGATCTGATTAAGAAGAAGCAAGATGCCTCGATCATGTTCATCCGGCTTGATGATGCTGATATTTCGGGGCTCTTTTCTATTGATGGCTATATAAGTGCTCAGGGGCGCGAACCTGCGGAAATCGCTACCCTCATTTTGAGCCGTCTTCAAAGCCTCCTGAGAGAACGTCGATTTGAGGCAATGCCAGTAGGTAATCTGCCGTCCAGCGAGACGGCCCCTGCCTCAAATCCTACCAGCTCACCTGAAGCACCGCGGGTGGATCAACCTCCTCATAGTGAACTTGATAGGGTCGCGCTCCAAAAATCCTTAACTATGGCTCGTCGCGCTTTGAGTATCCTGGAGGAGCAGGCTGCTGGCTTCGGTAAACTTCATACTCCCGTGCATCTACAGATTGAGCTGGAAGAAAAGCGCCGCGAAGTAGCTGCGTTAGAGGCACGTCTAAGAAGTTAACAAGAGTAAATGGGAGACAGAGAGATTCGAGAACGCGCGCTGGAGAGAGCCCGCCTTGTCCTAGCAAGTCTTGAGGAACAAGCAGCGGGCTACACCGCTTTATCTGTCCCCGTTAATCTGGTTATTGAACTGAATGAGAAGCGCGAAGAGGTTAAACGTCTGGAGGCACTCCTGTCAGGAAGAGATACGGAGGCATTCCCTAATACTCTCCCACGTCGAGACGCTTTCTTTGGACGGGAGAAGGAAATTGCCAGTGCTCTTGATGCGCTAAGTCCGCAGGATCGAGGTTGGGGAGTAGTAGTTGATGGTATAGGTGGGATTGGTAAAACAGCACTCGCAATCGAAGTCGCATACATATGTTCCGAGCGTAATCTGTTCGACGTATTTCTCTTCACCACGGCAAAGCAGAGACAATTGGAAACGAGCGGTGAGCAGGCTGTTCTAGGCGCAACCCTAACTTTGGAGGGGATGGTAAGCAAGCTTTCTTCTATGTTGGGGCAGCCAACGGTTACACAGCTTACTGGCGCTGAACAATCGACCAATCTGCTCAATGTTCTCCAAAATTTTAGCGGGCCAGGGCGTCGTGTGCTGCTAATACTGGATAACCTGGAAACATTTACATCTAATGAGCAAGCTCTAGTTGCAACCTTTCTTCGCTATCTCCCTCAGTATTGCAAAGCAGTTGTCACTAGCCGTAGACGTGTCGGTGATGGTGCGGTCTGGTTACGATTAGAAAAGCTGGAGTGGGAAGCTGCACGGCAACTCATTGAAGAAGAAATGAGGCGAGCACCTAACCTTAATGTAGCTTTAACTCAAGCTGATGTACAACAATGGAAGGAGCTATATAATGAGACTGGCGGTTCGCCTCTAGCATTGCAGTGGATGCTGGGGCTAATGCGAATGAGAAATCTTTCCCTAAAACGCGCGGTAGAAGTTTTGCGTTCTAAGGATGCTGCTGATTCTCCATTGCATCAATTCATTTATCGCGAAGCGCGGCAAGCAATGAGTGCAGATGATTGGTGGGTGTTAGGTGCTCTTTCCCTATTTGATAAGCCGGCTGCATTCGAGCCTTTAATCCGCACCACAAATTATACTCGTTTAGCATTGGAATCAATTCTTGAGCGGTTACACGCCTTTTCGCTGGTGAACGTACTTGGTCCCGGAGGTCCTTATTCTCTTCACCCCTTAACTCGCAGCTTGGCCAGAGACGAGATGCATGGGCAGCTTGAAATGGCGCAGACTCTCCAAGCACGCTTTACTCATGCATTTGGACTGAGGCCACCTGCACCCACCATATCCTTGTTTGGCCGTTCGCCCGACTTAGTTAATATCAAAAGCCTACTCTGTACTTCTGGAGAGAGCTCTACAAAAGAACAAGCAATTATTATACGAGGCTGGCCTGGAGTCGGTAAGACTAGTTTGGTCAGCGCGCTTGCTCATGACCCCGATATCGCTGAAAACTTTCCTGACGGTGTGTTGTGGACTTCTCTTGGCCGACAACCAGAACTTCTACAGACAATTGAGCAATGGGGAAGAGTACTAGGTTTAGATGATTTATTGCCAGTACAAGACTTAGAAGAGGCGGTTCAACAGCTTGGAGCCTCGTTACGCGATAGTCGTATGCTGCTAATAGTGGACGACGTATGGAGTGGGGTGCATGGACTCCCTTTCCTCAAAGTTTGTGGACCTAATAGCAAAGTACTTATGACAACCCGGCTGCTGATAGTTGCTGAGGAACTAGTATTTTCGGAAAGAGCGATATATAACTTGCCTCCCTTGAATGAGGAAGCCGCGCTTCTTCTATTAAATCAATTAGCACCATCAGTTGTGAATGAGTATCCAACTGAATGCCTTCAGTTGGTACGCGAACTTGGGTCTTTACCACTTGCGCTGCAAATCGCCGGGCGAATGCTTAGAGCAGAGGCGAAAATGGGCTTAAGCGTCATTAATTTATTAGAGAATTTACGAAAGGATTCTGCCTTGTTCAGTGAGTCAGCACCGATTGATCGGGCCGAAGGAACAATCTTGCCAACCGTTACAGCCCTTCTTCGCAGCAGTACGGATATGCTCGATGAAGAAACGCGAAAACGATTCGCTTACTTGGGGGCTTTTGCCCCAGCACCCGCCACCTACGGTTTAGATGCTCTAAGAGCTATATGGCAAGATGAGAATCCACTAGGCACTGTGCGTAAACTTGTTGGCTATGGTCTGCTAGAGCCTCTTGGGAATGGGCGCTTTCAGATGAACGCACTATTAGTTAGACACGCCCGCTCATTACTTACATAAAGTTATTATAATCTAGGCGTGATTTGAGGCTGCTTTATCGGAACAACTTAGCTTAGACTAATAACCTATTAATTGCTTTAAATTTGTACTAAGTGCCACTTATTGCGTTAAATTCCCTACAGGAAATACTATTTTACGCCTATTTTGAGAAGTTGGCCTTCTTGAAAGTGTGCCAATTATCGTGTGAAGTCCCAATAACCATGCGGCCTTTCTCTTTGGAGCCCCAGGCGGACGCCTCGCGCGCGGTGTGGGGTTAGAACTTCGAGCGTTGGTTGTAGCCCTGCTGGTGGCTGCGGCCGGAGGTCTTTGGGCGGGTGGGGACTTCGATGATCTTCTTGCGCGCGTCGAGGGTGTAGTGGAAGACGTCGAAGCCGACCAGCCCCTCGATGAAGAAGTCGCCATTGAACTCGTCGTTCTCCTCGTTGAACACCGGCACGAGCTTGAACTTGTCCACCGTCGAGGCGTCCTTCACGAAGAGCGCGCATCTGCTGTCGGGCTCGCTTTCGAGCGTCACGTCGTAGTAGCCGCCGCTGCCGTCCATGTACCGCTTGGCGAACGCGAGCAGCGTCTTCCTGTTCACGGTCGGCGTGCGGATCGGCGTCATCTCGTCTTCGAGGTAGTAGGTGGCGACCTGCGCCGCCATGAAGGTGGGCATCAGTTGTTGGATGTTCGAGAGGACGACGACGGTGAACCGCTCGGCCTGGAAGCGCATGATCATCGTCTTGTAGCCGCCCCACGACCCGCTATGCCAGATGCCGTCGAGCCCCCTGGCCTGGCCGTGGAACCACCCGAACGCATAGTTGACGTTGGGCCTGTCGGTATCCTGCTCCATCGCCAGCGCCTCCCTGAACGTCTCGCGCCTGACCGGACGGCCGCCGCCCGCGCCCGCGTCCTGCGCCGTGGCCGTGAGGTCATCGAGCGCCTGAATCCACTTGCGCATGTCCCGCAGGTTCGACTGGACGCTGCCGTCGCCGTAGATGAGGTCGAGCGGGGTGTAGTCGATCTCGTTGAAGCTGCTCCAGCCGCGGTCGTGTCCCTGCGCCACGTCTCCGGGGGGCCGTCCGGTCTTCTGGTAGATGGAAGTGCTCGTCATCCCGAGCGGCTCGAAGATGCGCTCGCGCATGAAGGTCGGGTAGCTCTGTTTGCTGACCTGCTCGATGATCTTCGCCAGGAGGACGTAGCCGGAGTTGCTGTAGGTGTAGCGCAGGCCGGGCGTGAAGGTGAACTCGTACTGCTCGGTCAGTGTCTTCAACACGTCGTCAACCGTCGGCTCGAACCGGCCGGGGTCGGACTTCGACGAGCGCGGGTAGTGCTGGTCTATCAGGTTGGCCGCCTTGAAGATCTCCTCGTAGTCGGGGACGCCCGACCTGTGGTTGAGCAGGTCGCGGATGGTCACCTCGTCCGCCTCGGGCGCGCGGAACGTGAAGTACTTGGTGAGGGGGTCGTCGTAAGTGAGCAGCCCCTCCTGCTTGAGCAGCATGACGGCCATCGCGGTGAACTGCTTCGAGA
>WUUC01122472.1_pt1 | contig 27569 bp, 24 predicted proteins | sample 6278441 | NCBI WGS metagenome assembly WUUC01 (sample SAMN13675441, study PRJNA597444) | soil metagenome | isolation source: soil | place: USA: Washington | collected 2017-10 | reverse complement strand
TGCGGTGCCTCAGCCATCCGAAGGGGCGGATCATCAACCACCGGCCCGAGAACGCGCTCGACCTCGAGCGGGTGTTCGAGGTGGCGCTGGAGACGGGCGTCGCGGTGGAGATCAACGGGCTGCCCGACCGGCTCGACCTGCGCGACGTCCACGTGCGAGCGGCAATCGAGGCCGGCGTCCCGATCGTCTGCTCGACGGATGCCCACTCTGTGCGCGGGCTCGGGAACATGCCGCTGTCGGTGGCGACCGCCCGTCGAGGCTGTGCCTCGGCGGCGAACATCCTCAACACGCGCCCGCTCGCCGAGATCGTTCGGCGCTAGCGCGGGTCCGTTCCCCAGTCGAGCTCGTATACAGCGATGTACGGTGACCCGCTCACCCTCTGAGCTCGGCCCGATCCGTCCGCCGCCATGACATAGATGACCGGATCCTCGCCGCCGCTGAGGAAGGCAATCAGCTTTCCGTCGGGCGACCAAGCCGGGCCTCCGTCATTGTCCGGCCGGCGAGAGAGGTTCCGCTGCCCGCTTCCGTCCGCGTTCATCACGAACACCTCGTCCCCTTCGAACATGATGTCCTGTTTCTGGTACACGATCCGGCGCCCGTCCGGCGACCACTGGGGCTGCGATTCATCGGCTTTGGTCCTGGTCAGTCGACGAAGCTTTCCGCTCTTGAGGGTCAGGACGTAGATCTCGCGGTTAGCTCCCTTCTCCGGGCGGTGGGTGAATGCGATCGCGGCCCCGTTCGGCGACCAGGCCGGGCTTCGCGCGTTCCGCAGTCTCGTGAGGCGCCGACGGCCCGTGCCATCGGCGTTCATCACGTAGAGGTTGCTTCTCTGGCTCTCCCAGATCGACTGCTCGTAGGCGATCCGGCGCCCGTCGGGCGACCAAGTGGGCGCCTGGAAGCTGACTGCCCGGTTTGCGAGCAGGCCGGGCATCCGCAGCGGAATGAGACGCCGCGCGTCGCTCCCGTCCGCGTCGACGACCCAGATTCGATTGCAGTGGTTACCCGGCTCGGTATGGCACTTGTCGCTACGGCTGTAGGCAATCTTCGTCCCGTCGGGCGCCCACTCCGGCTCGACCTCCTCCACGGATTGAGTGCGTGTGACCCGGCGCGCACCGGTTCCGTCCGCCCGCATCGTCCAGAGAACGAATTCCTCGCCGACGAAGACGAACTTGCCGGTGGGTCGCTCCGCTTCGGGCCCGGAGGAGAAGCCCAGAGCTGCGACCCCGAAAGCCAACGCCAGGAGTGATCTACGCATTCGTGCCGGGACCGGTGGTCGCCCACTCGCGCACTTCGTACCAGTGCGTGTCTCGCAGCGCCTCGGCGACCTGCGGGTCCGTGTGCTTCGCGTAGAAGACGTTCTTGTCCAGGTCGGCGCAAAGGGCGACGGCGCCAAGCGGGAAGTCGCCGAGCTGGACGAGCGCTTCCGCCGGCAGTCGCGCCTCGGAGACCGTGTAGTGCTTGAACTGCAAATCGGGCGCGAGCTCCGTCAGCTCGGGCCAGTCGGGGCAGGTTCGGGAGCTCATCCAGCCTCTACCTTTCGCTCCGCGTCGGCCAGCGCCCACTCCCCTTCGAGCCGGACGGCGCCTCTCGCATCGTCGGAAGCCTCCACCTCGAACCGCACCGCCCCATCCACGCGGTGGTAGCGGCGCGTCCCAGGAGCATCCGTGAGCGCGACGCTGAGCTGGAACTCTCCTTGGCCAAGCGGGAGTCGCTCGAGCGAGTATCGGAGCTCGCGAGTGCCCGGAGTGCCGTCCCAGCCAAGCTCGCCGAGGTCGCGCTGGTTGGCCCCGAGCAGCGAGCCACTGGAGTCGCGGATCTCGATCGAGAGCATCGGCGGCGGCACATCGCGCTCTCCGACGAGCCTCAGCCGGATCACGACTGGCTCGCCGGAAACGAAGCGGGCGCGCGGTTGTCCCTCGGCACCGACGAGCTCGATGCCCTCGACCCGCACCTCGCCGCTCCCCCACTCGCGCAGGCCGACCCCGACCTCCTCCGGACGCTCCTCGAGCGCGAGCTGCTTGTGGTAAAGCCTGATCGCCTCGGATGCCGAGCCGTCGAACTCGACCTCACCGTGGCTCAGCAGCAGTGCTCGCTCACACAGGTGCTCGACAGCCTGCGCGGAGTGCGACACGAAGCACACCGTCCCGCCACGCTCCTTGAAGTCGAGGATCTTGCCGATGCACTTGCGCTGAAAGGCCTCGTCCCCGACCGCGAACACCTCGTCGAGCAGCAGGATGTCCGCATCGACATGGACGGCAATCGCGAAGCCGAGCCTCATGTGCATTCCTGAGGAGTAGGTCCGCACGGGTAAATCGATGAAGCGCTCGAGCTCGGCGAAGGAGACGATCTCGTCGAGTCGGTCGCGGACGTAGCTTCGCTTGAGCCCGTAGATCGAGCCACTCAGGAAGATGTTCTCGCGACCTGTGAAGTCGGGGTGGAAGCCGGCTCCGAGCTCGAGGAGAGATCCGACCGAGCCACCGACGTCCAGTCGGCCCTCCGTCGGCGAGAAGATGCCTGCGATCAGCCGCAGAAGCGTCGTTTTGCCGGAGCCGTTGCGCCCAATGAACCCGATCGACGCCCCGGGCTCAACGTCAAAGGACACGTTCCTCAACGCCCAGATCTCCTCCGTGCGCCGCGTCTCGGGACGCAGGATCGCCTCCTTCAGGGTGAGGTTCCTGTGCGGGTTGACCTTGAAGCGTCGAGCGACCCCTTCGGCGACGATTTGACCGGGTTCCATCAGGCCAACGGTACTGAAACGGTCTCCCGGACCAGCTCTGCCAAGCCGCGCACAAAGGCGGGGTAGTCGTTCAGCGACGGGATGCGGTCGAACTCGAGCCCGAGCTCGGCCGCGCGCTCGCGAGCCTCGACGTCCAGATCCCACAGGATCTCGAGATGGTCGGAGACGAAGCCGATCGGGCAGGCGAGCACGCGCTCGACGCCCCGCGCCTTCAGGTTGTCGAGCTCGTCGAGGATGTCGGGGCCGAGCCACGGCTCTCCGGTGGGGCTCTCGCTCTGGAAGGCGAACGACCAGCTGTCCAGACCGGCCCGCTCCGCGATCAGCTGGGACGTCTCGAGGAGCTGGTCCCGGTAGGGGTCGCCCTCGTCGAGGATCCGCGCCGGGAGGCTGTGGGCGGTGAAGACGACGTGGGCGTCGGTCCCGCGGACACGGTCTGCGAGCACCGCGATGTAGGGCTCGTGCGTGTGCCAGCTCTCGACGAAGCGCAGCTCGGCGCGGCCGGCGAGCCCTTCCTCGAGCCGCTCGCGATAGCCCTCGACCGAGAGCTTCGAGTAGTGAGGTGCGAGCACGATCCCGACGACGGTGTCGGCCCCACCGCTCACCGCGCGGTCGGCCGCCTCCGCGATTCGCGGGTGCCAGTGCTTCATGCCGACGAACACGGGCAGCTCGAGCTCTTGCTCGAGCGCGGCGCGCTGAGCCTCGGTCACGTCGTCGAGCGGAGAGCGTCCCCCGATCCGGCGGTAGCGCTCAGTCAGCTCGTCGACCGCCTCGTCGGACACGGGCCGCCCGCCGCGGATGTCCTCGAGATACGGCTTGATGTCCGAGAGCTCGGTCGGGCTCCCGTACGCCATCAGGACGACGGCCGGCTTCATGCCGCGACCTTCGCCGTCCGCTCGTGCACGAGCTCGACGAGGCGCCGAAGGTCAACGGGATCGGTGTCGGGCAGAACCCCGTGCCCGAGGTTGAAGATGTGACCGGGCCGCCCGCCGGCAAGGGTCAGGATCTCCACGGTCTTCTCCTCGACCCGGCTGAACGGCCCCAGGAGCAGCGTCGGATCGAGATTGCCCTGCACGCCGCGGCCTGTTTCGAGGACGTCGTCGACTCTGCTTCGCCAGTCGATGCCGATTACGTCGCCGGTCATCGTCGCAAGCAGGTGCTGCGTTCCTGTGCCGAAGTGGATCGTCGGCGCCGAGATCCCGCTCAGGATCCGCTGCGAGTAGGGCGAGACGAACTCGACGTAGTCCGCGAGCGAGAGCGCGCCGATCCAGGAGTCGAAGAGCTGCACGACGTCGGCGCCGGCGTCGACCTTCGCGCGCAGGTAGCGGATCGACATCTCGGTCAGCTTCTCCATCAGCGCATGCCAGACCTCGGGCGAGCCGTACATGAGGCGCTTCGTCTGCACGAAGTCACGCGTCGGCTTCCCTTCCACGAGGTAGCCCGCAACCGTGAACGGCCCGCCGCAGAAGCCGACAAGCGCCTTCTCAGGCTCGAGTTCGGCCCGCACCAGCTTCACGGCCTCGAGGATGAAGGGCACGGCCTCCTCGGGATCGGGCACGCGAAGGGCCTCGACGTCCGCCGCGGTCCGGATCGGGTGCTCGATCACCGGCCCCACGTTCTCGACGAGCTCGACGTCGACGCCCATGCCGAGCACCGGCAGCATGATGTCCGCGAACATCACTGCCGCGTCGACGCCGTGGACGCGCACGGGCTCCAATGTCACCTCGGCGCACAGCTCAGGCTGCCGGCAGACCTCGAACAGGCTGTGCTGCTTGCGGATCTCTCGATAGCCCGGAAGCGAGCGTCCCGCCTGCCGCATGAACCAGACCGGCGTCCGCTCGACCGGCTCCAGGCGAGCCGCCCTGACCAGGAGTGGCTCCACTAGAGCTGCGCGGCGAGCTGGTCGTCGATGCGGCGGAAGACGAACGCGGCGACTACGAGCGCGCCGATCGCGACGCCGAACACGTAGACGACGTCACTCAGGTGGGGAAGCTGCCCGAAGAACAGCGGGTCGCGGATCGCCTCGACGAACGGCGCGACCACGTTCCCGTAGTAGAGGACGTTGGCGAGCGCCGGATGCTCGTTGATCCCTGGCATCTGGTCCCACGGAAAGAAGATCGGCGTCAAGATGAACCAGGGCAGCAGCAGCGTCCCGAGCAGGTGCTCGACGTCGCGGAACATGACCGTCGCCGCCGCGAGCACAATCGCGAACCCGGTCACGAGTGCGGCAAGCGGGACCAGGAGCGGAAGCGCAGCCCAGAACGTCGAGCGCGTCTCAGGGATGATCAGCAGGTTGAGCGGCAGGATTACGGCAAGCATCACGAGCAGCGTCACGAGGTTCGTCGCCACGACGGACACGGGAAGCAGCTGACGCGGCAGACGGACCTGCTTCACGAGGCTCGCATGGCCGAGCAGGCTCGTGCATGACATCTGCGCGGCCGACTGGAAGAAGATCCAGACGAGCAGTCCGCTGAGGAGGAACAGCGGATAGTGGTCCACCGACACCGCGCGGATGATCACCGAGAAGACGAGCCAGTAGGCGAGCATGAGCATGATCGGGTTGATCAGCGTCCAGGCCAGGCCGAGCACGGAGCCCCTGTACTTGACGCGCAGCTCGCGCCGGAAGAGGTTCAGGAAGAGATCGCGGTAGCGGAAGAGATCGACGTAGACGCGCACGGGCTGCCAGTCTAGAGCCGTGCGCATCGTGATCGACGCGACGCCGCTCTCCCACCCGAGAACAGGTGTCGGCAACTACCTCCGCGGTACCCTCCGCGGGCTCGCCGAGGCCGCGGGCGCCGAGAACGAGGTGGTTGCGTTCGCTCCCGTCAGCGTTCGCTCTCGGGGTCGGCTGGAGGATGCCCTGGACGGCATTGCGGTGGAGCGCCGGCTCGTGACGCTGCCCCCGTCGGCGCATCTCTGGCGGACGCTCTGGAGCCGGCTCGGCGCTCCCGCCGTCGAGAGGCTCGCGGGGTCACTCGACGTCTTCCACTTCTCCGACTGGATGTATCCGCGGCAGCGGGGTGGCCTTCGCTCGACGATCGTCCACGACCTCGTCCCGCTGCACTTCCCCGAGTGGGCGCACCCGCGGACGCGGCGGATGAACCTTGCAAAGTACCGCCATGCCGCCGAGACGTGCGACCTGATCGTGACCATCTCGGAGTTCACGGCGGACGACATATCCGAGCGGTTGGGCTTCCCACGCGAGCGGATCGTCGTCGCCTACCCAGGGATCGACGAACGTTTCACAAATGTTCCAAGTAACAATTTGTTACAAGGTTCGGAGGGGTACGTGCTGATGCTGGCGCCGCGGGATCCGCGCAAGAACTACGCGAACCTGGCCGCGGCACTCGAGCTCCTCCCCGACCTGAGTCTGGTGGCGCCGGACGAGGTTTCCGACGACGAGCTGCCCGCGCTCTATCGCGGAGCCGCCGTCCTCGCGTACCCGAGCTTCTTCGAGGGCTTCGGGATGCCGATCCTCGAGGCGATGGCTTCGGGGACTCCCGTGGTCGCGTCGTCCCATCCGTCACTCGACGAAGCGGCCGGACACGCGGCGGTTCGCGTCGACCCGAAGAGCCCGGAGTCGATCGCGGCGGGCATCGAGCGGGCGCTGCGGGAGCGTGAGGCCCTCATTGCGAAAGGGCTCGAGCACGCCAGGCGCTTCACGTGGCGTGCCTGCGGCGAAGCACATTTGCACGGCTGGTCGAGCCGCACCTGAGACACTTTCCGGCGCATGATTCGCGTGGGTCTCGACACCTCTCCGCTCGCTCTCTCCAAGGCCGGGACGGCCCGGTACCTGACGCAGCTCCTCGAGGGTCTCGAGCAGGAGCCGGAGATCGAAGTGAGCCGGCTCTCCTGGGACGCTGATGGACGGGCCGCCAAGGTCGCCCGGGACATGTTCTGGTATCCGATCCGGCTGCCCCGCGCGGCGCAGAAGGCGGCCGTCGACGTCCTCCACTGCCCGACGATGCGCGCTCCCTTGCGCTCGAAGCTCCCGCTCGTCGTGACGATCCACGACGTGGCCGTGCTCCGTCACCCCGAGGCGTTCAACGGCTGGACGCGACGGTACAGCGCCCGGACCCTGCCGCGCGTCGCCCGGACAGCCAGCGCGATCGTCGTCGGATCCGCGTTCTCGCGCGACGAGGTCGTCGAGCTGCTCCAGGTGCCCGAGGAGAAGGTCCGGGTGATCCCGTACGGCGTCGGTCCGCCCTTCACGGCTGAAGGCCCCAAGGCGGACGGCGACTACGTGCTCGCCGTCTCCACGCTCGAGCCCCGGAAGAACGTCGAGCGCATGGTCGAAGGCTTCCTGCGCTCGGGGCTCGACGCGCTCGAGTTGCGCGTCGTTGGCGGCGAAGGCTGGGGCGGCGTCCAGGTCGAGGGCGACCGGGTGGTCCGGCTCGAAGGCGTGGACGACGAGGAGCTTGCGCGGCTCTACCGCGGGGCCGTGGCCGTCATGTACGTGTCGCTCTACGAGGGCTTCGGGCTGCCGGTGCTCGAGGCGATGGCCTCGGGAACCCCAGTCGTCGCGCCGGCCGGTCCGCCGTACGACGAGTACGCCCAGGGAATCGCATTCGAGGTCGACCCTCGCGACGTCGACTCGATCGCGCACGGCCTCCAGCGCGCCGTCGACTCCGGCTCGCAGCCCGTCGGCGTGCGCAAGGCAGCCGACTTCACGTGGGAGCGGGCCGTGCAGTCGCACGTCGAGCTCTACAAGGAGCTCGCTGAATGAAGCCGCTCGTCGCCGTCGACGCAGACGTTCTCGGCCGCCGCCGCACCGGAGACGAGACGTACGCGGCGGCGCTCCTCCGCGAGCTGGCCGCGATCGCGGACGAGGAGCGCATCGTCGCGATCACGCGGCGGCCGGAGCTCGTCCCGGACGGGATCGAGGCCTTCGAGCTTCCCGCGAGAAGCCAGGTCGCCCGCATGGTGTTCGGTCTCCCTCGCGCGCTGCGCCGGCTGCGCCCCTCGCTCGGTCACTTCATCTACGTCGTGCCTCCGGCCTACCGCGGGCCGGCCATCGTCAACGTCCACGACCTCTCGTTCGAGTGGGACCCCGGCCTGATGGGCCCCCGCGACCGGTTCATGTTCCGAACGTTCGTCCCGCGATCGGCAAGGAGAGCGGACCGCGTGGTCGCCATCTCCGAGCGCACCAAACGAGACCTCGTCGAGCGCTACGGGATCCCCGAGCGGAAGATCGTCGTCACCCCACTCGGCGTCGACCCGATCTTCCGGCCGAACGGGATGACTCCGGACGTGCCGCCGTACGCCCTCTTCGTCGGCGGGATCCAGCCTCGCAAGGACCCGTTGACCGCGATCGAGGCGCTCGCGCTCGCCGACGGCGACCTCAGGCTCGTGGTCGTCGGCGACGAGAAGCGCGGCGGTGACGAGGTCAGGGGCGCCGTCAGCCGGCTCGGCCTCGAGCGCCGCGTCGAGCTCGCCGGCTATGTGGAGCACGAGGGGCTTGCGTCCCTCTATCGTGGCGCCGCCTGCCTCGTCTTTCCGTCCCGCTACGAGGGCTTCGGCCTCCCCGTGCTCGAGGCGATGGCGTCCGGGACTCCGGTCGTAGCCACGACCGCGGGCGCCGTCCCCGAGGTGGCAGGCGAGGCGGCTGTCCTCGTCGAGCCCGGCGACCCGGCGGCGCTCGCCGAGGGCATCCGGCAGGCACTTGCGAACCGGGAGCGGTTCGTCGCGGCTGGGCTCGAGCGCGCACAGCAGTTCAGCTGGGCCGAGACGGCGCGGCGGACCCTCGCCGTCTATCGGGAACTGCTGTGAGCGCCGGCGTCGACGGCGTCGTCGTCACGCACGGGCCCGACCCGAAGCTCGACCGCTGTCTCAAGGCGCTCAGGCCTCAGGTGGACGAGCTCGTCGTCGTCGCGAACCCGCCCGCGCCGGCCGTCGACGCGACGCTGATCGTCAACGACAGGGCCCTCGGCTTCGCCGCCAACGCGAACAAGGGAATCGCCGCCACGAGCACCCCGTACGTCGTGCTGGCCAACCCGGACACCGAAGCGCGGGAGGACGCCGTGGAGCTCTTGCTCGAGTTCGCGGAGAGCCACCCACGCGCGGGCGTGATCGGCCCCCAGGTGCAGTTCCCCGACGGGCGCTGGCAGCCCTCGCGCCGGCGCTTCCCCACGGTCCGCGGGACGATCGTCCGCAGAACGCCTTTGCGCAGGATCCTGCGCCCGGAGACGCGACAGCTCGATCACTACCTGCTGCAAGACCGTCCGGCAGAACCGGTCCAGGCCGACTGGATGCTCGGGGCCTTCCTCCTACTGCGTCGCGAGATGCTCGACGAGCTGGGCGGGTTCGACGAGGGCTTTCGCCTCTACGGCGAGGACATCGACCTCTGCTACCGCGCCGCGAAAGCAGGGTGGGAGCGCTGGTACGTGCCGCAGGCGGTCGTCAGCCACGTGCATGGGGCCGTCACCGACCATCGGTTCCTCACGAAACGGACGCTCTGGCACTGGCGGGGGATCCTGCGCTTCGTGCGCAAGCACCCCGAGCGCTTGAAGGCTCTGTAACCTCGGCGCGCGTGAGCGATCGTCAGATCATCGACGTCGAGCGCCTCGTCGAGGAGCTGAAGCAGCGCGTGGCCCGCGAGCAGGAGGCCGGCGCCTACACGGACGATCTCTCCGGCATCGAGCTCGAGGTACTGCCGCCCCCGGGCGACGGCCTCATCGAGGGCTTCGACCTCCAGCCGGGGCGGCCACGCGTGCGTTTCCGGCCGGAGCTCGGCTTCTCGTCGAAGCCGGTGATCGGGCCGGTGATCACAGGGATCAAGAAGGTGATCTTGCGCCTGATCTTCTTCGTCATGGACGATCTCGCCCGGCAGACCGACACAGCGGTCAGGCGCCTCGAAGCGGCGGTCGCAGCCGAAGCCACCGCCCTCAAGGCCGAGATCGCGGCACGAGAGGGCGCCCAGGCAGACATCCTGTCCCTCGCGCGCAACCTCGAGGGCGTCGCCGGCAGGGCGGAGCAACTCGAGAAGCTCGAGCTCGCCGCGCGGCTTGCGAGGCTCGAGCGCGGCCGGAGAGCTGCCCCAGCGCCGGCCGCTCCGGCTGCCGAGCCCAGCGGAACGCAACAGCCCGCCGCCGAGGTTCCGGCATTCGACTACGAAGTCTTCGAGGCGCGCTTCCGGCCAGAGGCATCTGTCCGTGAGCGCCAGCAGGAATACGTCGAGCTCTTTCGGAACCGCAAGCGAGTCGTCGACCTCGGCTGCGGCCGAGGCGAGCTCGTCGAGATGCTGGTTGCGGAAGGCGTCTCGGCCTACGGCGTCGAGATCGACCCCGACTTCATCGCGCTCCTCGAGGAGAAGGGCGTGGAGGTCGTCGCGCAGGATGCGGTCGCCCATCTCGCCGAGTTGGAGCCCGGAGCCGTCGACGGCATCGTCGGCTCGCACATCGTCGAGCACCTGCCCCCCGCCGCGCTCGTGTCACTCGTCTCGCTCGCGGCCGAGAAGCTCGCCCCGGGCGGGATCCTGGCCCTCGAGACGCCGAACCCCGAGTCGCTGGTCGCCGGCTCGATCAACTTCCACCGCGACCTGACGCATGTTCGCCCGATCCACCCGGACACGCTGGCGTTCCTCTGCGAGAGCTCGGGTTTCACGAAGGTCGAGATCCGCAGGCTGTCCGCGGTGCCGGACGCCGAGCGTCTCCCAAAGACAGGTGACGAGAAGATCGACGAGGTGATCGGGCAGCTGAACGACCTCGTTTACGGCTATCAGGACTACGCGGTCGTCGCGCGCATGCCGCTCAGCGAGACGGACGACGCTCCAGCCGCTCGCAGTTGATCGAGATGCGATCCCGCCGATCGGCGAGAACGCGGTCGGAGCCCGGGCCGCAGTCGACGACATCACGATTGCCGTCCAAGACGACGACGTAGTCGTCCTCGCCCCCGCCCCAGACCTTGTCCCGACCGGCCCCTGGGTTCAGGATGTCCTTGCCACGCTGGCCATTGACCGCGTCGCGGCCCCGCCCGGCGGACACTCGGTCGTCACCGAAGCCGGCCGTGATCGAGTCTGGGCCTCGGCCCGCGCGGACCGAGTCGTTGCCTCCGAGCGAGCAGATCACGTCGCGCCCACGGGTTCCCCTCAGCGGCTCCGAAGCGTCGCTGCCGAGAATCGAGCAGCGGTATGCCCGAGCGCCGAGCACCATCCGGTTGTCGGATAGGTTCGGATCGACTTCGCGCGCGGTCACTTGGATGTCAGCTCGCAGGGCCTGCTTTCGAAGAGGCGTGAGCACGACCTCGATCCGCGCCGTATCGCGCACGCCGAGCCGCGTGATGTCGCACGCGAAGGCGGCCTGAGAGATGTGGCAGGAGCCGGAGCCGGCGCGGAGCGTGATCGATTGCGGCGCCGCAACACCGGTGAGCCGGGCGGTAACACGGAGACTCGTTGCCGTCATGTCACCCCGGTTCGAGACGCCGATCCGATAGGTCAGCCGGCGACCAACCCGTACCGCGCCCGGCGAGCTCTCGCCGCTGAGCGCAAGGTTCGCGCAGGCGGTAGACGTGCCACCCGAGCCGGGTCGGAAACCACCGGACCGGCCGGCGTCGAGGTGCAGCTCGCACGTTCCGTCCGCATTGACGACCCCGAACGTCCATCCGTTCGAGAACAGGCTCGAGAAGCCGACCTTGAGACCGTCCGGCGACCACGAGACGTCCCCGTAGCGTGGCGCAAGCTGGCGCGTCAGGCGCCGTTCACCCGGTCTGTCGACTTCGACCGCGTAGAGATCGGTTGACTGTGTCCGGTCGTGGGTGACGTACGGAAACGCGATCTCCCTTCCGTCCGGCGACCAGCTCGCCATGGCCCATGACACCAGCGGCGCGTGGCGCCACGAGACCTCCCTCCTGCCGGAGCCATCTCTGTTCGCGACATGAGGCGTCGCCCCGCCGAACATGAAGTCTCCCCGCACGAGGAACGCGATGCGCGAGCCGTCCGGCGACCACGCCGGCCCCCAACCGTCACCGAGGCTGGTATTCCCACTGCCGTCGGGCCTCACGACGCGAACCTCGTGGTTGTAACTCCCGCCGACTGCATAGGCGATCTCGTCGTTAACGGACCAGTCGAGCCCGAGGTCCGGTCCGGCATCGTGAGCGATCGCGCGTTGGTCGCTGCCGTCAGCGTTCATGACGTAGACCGAAGTACCGGCGAAGAAGGCGATTCGGCGGCCGTCGGGCGACCAGGTCGGAACGTCGTCCCGGAGCGGAGAGCTAGTCATTTGCCGGCGGCTGTTTCCATTCGCGAGATCGAGCAGGTAGATGTCCGCGTTGCCGTTCTGCTCGTACTGGGCGTACGCGATCTTCGAACCGTCGGGCGACCAGGCGAGTGGGCCGAGATCCCAGGCGGCGGGATACGCGGACGTCAGGTTCGTCTTCCCTGTGCCGTCCGCCTCGACGCTGAACACGTGCTTCTGACCCTGTGCACCGCCGCTGAATACGAGTGTGCCGGCTGCGCCAGGCGCGGAAGCGCTCGAGGCCGGGATCGCGAGCGCGAGAGCTGCGAGCAACAGGCTGCGTCGCACGACCTTGGACGATACGACTCGGTTGTAAGCGTTCTGCTAGCGGTTTGAAAAGCTTTACGCGGTCGCGACCGCGTAGTTGTACGAGACCAGCCTCGAGGCGAGCGGCACTCGCTCCCACGCCTCTTCGAACGCGTTCTGGACGCCCAGCAGCTTCTCGGCCTGCGGTACGTAATGGGCGTCGAACCTCCCGAACGCGGCGGACGGAAACGCGGAGCGGACGAGCTCGTGGAAACGACGCCGCGGGAAGTGCTCGTGTCCGAGCATCTTCGTCATGTGCACCCAGAAGATCGGGTTGTATCGGTTCGCCTCGACGATCAAGACCGTGCCGCCGGGCTTGAGCACGCGGCGGTACTCCTGAACCGCCTTGTCCGGATCGTCCATGTGGTGCAGCGAGTCCTTCGAGTGGATGAGATCGAACTCCCCATCCGCGAACGGGAGCTCCTCCGCGTTCGCTACCGAGAACGAGAGCCCGTCCTCGTTCTCCCAGAGCTCCGAGGGCTCGACGTCGATCGCCACGACCTCTCCGACGCGCTCGCGCAGAAGCCTCGCCACGCCGCCGTTTCCACAGCCGACATCGAGCAGGCGCTCGTCGCCGCGGAAGGCGTAGCCGAGCTTGTCGATGCAGCGAAGACGGTAGCGGAGCTCGCCCGGCGTCTTCGTCGCTTTCGGAAGCATCAGGTGCGCGATGTTAGCCTGACTCGCCGTGGCTGAATCCGCGTTGACGCCCGACCTCGCCGGGGAGCCGCGCAGCGAATCGACGCGACCGCTTCTCAGCGTCATCGTCCCTGTCTACAACCAGCCGCAGATCGGTGAGAACGCGCGCGTCATTCGCGAGCGGGTGGAGGAGGGGCTCGGCGAGACGGTCGAGCTGATCGTCGTCTCGGACGGGTCAGAGGGTGACGAGAGCACGCTCGCCGAGGACGTCGCACAGGTCATCCACTACGACCGCAACCTCGGCAAGGGCTACGCCATCAAAGCCGGTGCCCTCGCGGCAAGGGGCAAGTACATCTCGTACGTCGACGCGGATCTCGACCTCGATCCGTCCGCGATCCCGGACTTCCTGCGCCTGGCCGAGCGCGAGTCGCTCGACTTCGTGATCGGCTCGAAGAGGCACGCGGACTCACATGTCCACTACCCGCGCTCCCGCAGGGTCGGGAGTTGGCTCTACCAGCAGCTCGTGCGGCTCCTGTTCCGGCTCGACGTCCGCGACACGCAGGTGGGGCTCAAGCTCTTCCGCCGCGAGGTCGCCGAGGAGGTCCTGCCGCTGCTCCTCGTCAAGCAGTTCGCGTTCGACCTCGAGTTCCTGGCCGTGGCCCGCTCCCTGGGGTTCGACCGGATTCGAGAGCGGCCGGTGCGACTCGAGTATCGCTTCACCGGGTCGGGCGTGCGCTCGGGCGCCGTGCTGCTCGCGCTCGTCGACACGATGGCGATCTTCTACCGGCTCCGCATCCTCCGCTACTACCGCCGGAAGCGTGAGCTCCTGCCGGCCTACGCGCGGATGCTCGACTTCCGGCCGAGTGTCAGCGTCGTCGCGCCGACCAAGCCGCGGCTCGAATATCCCGACGTGGTCTTGATCGCGCAGGATGCGGACACGCCGGAGCGTCGCGCAGAAGCCCTCGAGCAAGCGGACGGGGAGGTGATCGCCTTCCTGGAGCGCGAAGCCGCACCGGCCGCGAACTGGCTGACGGCGTCGATCCCCTTCCTCGCCGATCCCCACATCGCGGCGGTCGTCAGCCCCAGGATCGCTCCCGCGCAGGGCCCCCTCCGTGAGCGCGCAGGTGCAGCGCTGCAAGAGACGTTTCTCGGCGGCGGCGCGCACTACTTCCGGTTCACGCCTGGCAACCTGCGGTTCGTCGAGCTGTTCCCCGGTGGGAACATCATCGCCCGGCGGTCCTACCTCCAGGAGCTGAGGGAGCGCGAACTGCACCCGCATCTCGTCTGCGCCGCACTCGCGAGCCGCGGCCGCTTCGTCCTCTACACACCGGAGACCGTCGTCGTCGCCCCGACACCGCCGCTTTTCCGTCCCTACCTGCGGCAGATCGCGACACTCGGACGCTCACGCGGCAATTCGATTCGAGAGCGCGGACTCCACGGCGTGAGTGGAGGCGCGCTGCCGCCCCTCGCGCTGTTGGCATTTCTCCTCGGCGGCTGGGTGCTCGTCTGGCTCGGCGGCGGCTGGGTAATCGTCTGGGCGCTCGCCTGGGCCGCGTACTTCGCCCTCGTGGTCGTCAACGCCCTCCTGGCGGGCTTGCGCTTCCGCTCGCTGCGGATCGCGGGGCTGACCGCGGTCGGATCGATCGCCGCCCACCTGACCTATGCGGCCGGATTGGTCGTCGGGGTCGTGAGGCGGAGTTGAAGATCAGCGTCGTCATCCCGCTCTACAACGAGCGGGAGAACATCAGCCGGACGATCGGCGCGCTCGACACGGCGCTCCGCGAGGCGCAACTCGACGCCGAGATCGTCGTCGTCGACGACGGCTCGACGGACGGCAGCGGTGACGCTGCCCGAGGCGCCGATCGCGAGCTGCCTCTCCGGGTTCTCGAGCAGCCGAACAGCGGCCGGTACGCGGCGCGCAAGACGGGGCTCGAAGCGGCAGAGGGCGACTACGTCCTGTTCCTCGACAGTCGTGTCCAGCTCCAGCCAGGCGCGCTTGCCTTCCTGGCGGAGCGGCTCGGCGAGGGAGAGGACATCTGGAACGCGCACGTCGTCATCGAGGCCGACGGCAACCCCTACGGCCGCTTCTGGAACGTGCTGACGGAGCTTGCCTTCGCCGACTACTTCGCGAATCCGCGCACCACGAGCTTCGACGCCGAGAACTTCGAGCGGTTCCCCAAGGGGACGACCTGCTTCCTCGCGCCCCGCGAGGCGCTCCTCGACGCATTCGGCGCCTTCTCGACCCGCTACAGCGACCTGCGCAACGCCAACGACGACACGCCGATCATCCGCCGACTCGCCGAGCAGCAGCCGATCAACATCTCGCCGCGCTTCAGCTGCCTCTACCGCCCCCGCGACTCGCTCCGCGGCTTTCTCAGGCACGCCTACCACCGCGGCATCGTCTTCCTCGACGGCCACGGTCGCCGCGAGTCGGGCTTCTTCCCGCTCGTCGTCGCGTTCTATCCGCTGAGCCTGGGCGCGGCCGTGCTCGCCGTGCGCCGTCCTGTCGCCGTCCCGATCCTCGCCGGCGCTTCGGTGCTCGCCGCCGGCGCGGTCGCGTCGGTCAAGGGGCGGGGCCGCGACGAGACCATCGCCTTTGCCGGCCTCGCCCCCGTCTACGCCCTGGCCCACGGCGCGGGCATGTGGAAAGGGCTCGCCCTCATGGTGGGAAACCGCCTGCGCAAGTGATCCTCGTCGTCTACGGAACGACGGGGGAGCTGATCAAGCTCGCCCCGGTACTGACGAGGCTGCGCGAGCGCGGCCACGACTACCTGAGCGCGACGACGGCACAGCAGGTGGAGCAGATCCCGCCCCTGCTCGAGCAGCTCGGCCTGCCGGAGCCCGACGTCTGGCTCGGCCGCGGAGCGAGAGGAAGAGACCTCAGAACGAACTCGGACGTCCCCGGCTGGCTGGCCACCGTCCTCACGCGATTCGCCCGCAACGGCAGGCGGCTGACCCGCTCCCTGCGAACGGGGCGTGGCAAGCCCCTCGTGCTCGTCCACGGAGACACGATGACGACGGTCCTCGGCGCAACGATGGGCCGGATGCTCCGCACCGGCGTCGCCCACATCGAGGGCGGGCTTCGCAGTTACGACTGGCGAAACCCCTTCCCGGAAGAGCTGAACCGGCGAGCAGCCTCCAGGCTCGCCCGGATCCATTACGCCCCAGGGCCGTGGGCCGCGTCCAACCTGCGGCACGGCACGATCGTCGACACCGGCTCGAACACGATCCGCGACAGCCTCGCGCTCGTCCCCAGCGGCTTCGAGCCGCCGGTCGAGATCCCGGACGAGCCCTACGGAGTCGTGAGCATTCACCGTTACGAGCTCCTCGACGACGCAAAGCTCCTCGGGCGGACGCTCGACGCGCTCGCCGAGCATGCGAGCAAGATGCCGCTCCTGTTCGTCGACCACCCCGTGACCGAGGCGGCGATCCGCAAGCACGGGCTCGAGCCGCGCGCGGTCGGCCTCCGGCGCATCCCGCGCCTCACCTTTTTTCCGTTCATCGCGCTTCTGCGGCGGAGCCGCTTCCTCTTCACCGACTCAGGCGGCAGCCAGGAGGAGTGCTTCTACCTCGACCACCCGTGCCTCGTGCACCGGATGAAGACAGAGCGGCAGGAGGGGCTCGGCGAGAACGTCGTCCTCTCGAGATTCGACTTCGACGTCGTCCGAGAGTTTCTCGATGATCCGACGCGGTATCGGAGGGGCGCCGAGCTTCCATCCGAGTCGCCGTCCGAGATCATCGTCGACGACCTGGCGGAGAGGGGGTTCGCGGCGTGAGCCGGCCGATCGAGAGCTCGCGGTTCGCGATCGTGGGAAATGGGTTCGCCGAGGGGCCGGCGCAGGCGCTGCGCGAGTTCCTGCTCGAACGCGGAGCGCAGCACGTGACGACCGTGCTCCATCCGCTTGTCCGGGAAGGCGACACGCGGCACGTGATCACCGAGGAGGAGCCTGGAGCGCCGCCAAAGGTTCGCCGAATCACGCTTCCCACGCGCCCCCCGCTGACCTATCCCCTCGACCTCCTCGTTCCCCTGCGCGCTCCGCGTGCGGACGCCTGGTTCGGCTTCAACTCCCTCGCCTGTGCTCGCGGCCTCTGGGCGCGCAAGCGCGGGCACGTCGAGAAGGCCGTCTATTGGTGTGTCGACTTCGTTCCGGATCGCTTCGGCTCGGGCCCGCTCACCGCCGCCTACGACCGGCTCGACAGGCTCTGCTGCCGCCGGGCAAACGCGCGCTTCGAGCTCTCGCGAGCCGCGCTGGAGGGGCGCGATGCTCGCCACCGGATTCCCCCGGCCGAGCTCGCCCCGGCCCGAGTCGTGCCGATGGGCGCCTGGCTCGACCGCGTTCCGACCGCGCCCGAGTCGGGGCACGCGGCACGGACAGCGGTCTTCCTCGGCCATCTCGTCGAGCGGCAGGGCGTCCGGCTCCTCAGCGATGCGCTCGGCCTGCTGAGCGACGTCAGGCTCGAGGTGATCGGGCGCGGCCCTCTCGAACAGGAGCTCCGCAGCCGGGCCGGCGAGCGCATCCACTTCCACGGCTTCGTCGAGGATCACCGGGACGTGGAACGGATCCTGGCCGGCGCCTCGGTCGCGCTTGCTCCGTACGAGCCCGACCCGCAATCGTTCTCGCGTTTCGCCGACCCCGGCAAGCTGAAGGCGTACCTCGCGGCCGGGCTTCCGATCGTGATGACCGACGTCCCGCCGAACGCATCGCAGCTGGCCGAGCACGGAGGAGCTGAGCTGATCCCCTACTCGGCGGAGGCTCTGGCGGGCGCCGTCAAGCGCCTGCTCGATTCGCCCGCCGACTGGCGGCGCCGGCGCGAAGCGGCTCTGGCCATGGCGCGGGACTTCGACTGGCCGGTCATCCTCGGCCCGGCCCTGGAGTCGATCGGCTTCGCTAGCCGCTAGGGGCGCTCGTAGGTCGAAAGCGCGCGTTCTGCACCCAGATGCTGACGCTTCGCGGATCATCGGCTCCGGTCACGGCCCGGATCGAATCCGGCCCCGGGTCGGTCTCCAGATCGACGAGCAGCCGCCGAGAGAAGCGGACGGGCACCGAGATCTTCGTCGGCCCCCTGACGACCTTGATCCCCAGATGCTTCCCGTTTTGGACTCTCATCCTCAGAACCCGCGGGCGAGAGAAGCTGGCGGCGGTGAAGCTCAGCGTCCCGGCACAGCGGGTGCAGCGGGCGATCACCTCGAGCTGCGCCGGCGAGGTCCCCATCCACTGGGTCTGCTCTCCCAACTCGCCCTCATAAGGGCCGAACCCCGAAGATCCGTACACGAGGGGGACGGGTGCCGCCGTCACCCGGAAGAGGCTGCCGTAGCCGTCGTGCGCAATCGGTCGAAAGCCCCGGCCAGGCTTGCCGGGTGACGGCACTCCGGGGACGAGACGCTCCGGAGTGAGCAGCACGTACCGGACGCCGAGCGTCGCCAGCCAGCCGGCGGTCGGCGCATGGTCGAGACGTGCGAGACGAAGGGCCCGCTCCTCGTCAGGTCCTTTGTAGTAGCCGTTCAGGATCGGCTTGCCGTGGCTTTCTTGGTAGAGGAGGTCCCGGTAGTGACCGACGAAGAAGATCGAGCGCAGCGGATACTCGGCGACGATGCCCGCCGGCTGCTCCCGGAGCGTGTCGTAGATGCCCGGAGCCTTGATGCGGAAGGTGCGGTCGGGCGGCCGGTTCCAGAGATCGAGCGGCACGATCACCGTTGCGAGCGCCAGGATCGCCGCCTGCACGCGGGCGGACCTTCCCTGCACGATGGCGCGAAGCCCAAATGCCGCCAACACGCAGAGGCCGAGCATGACGACCATCACGAACCTCGTGTAGAGCCGCCAGCTCGAGCTTGCGTGGAACATGAGCCATGACGGCGTGCGAACCGTCCAACCGTCGGCCTGCAGCTCGGGTGGCAGCGAGAAGACGAACGCGACCACGATGAGCGCCGCAGCAGCGACCGCGGGGGCCAGAAGGTTCTGTGGAAGGCGCCGGGCTCCCGCCGCGACCAGTCCGATGATGGCGAGCACGAGGATCGAAAGACCCACGTAGAGCGTCCACTCCACGGCGTTCCAGTTGTGCTCGTTGAGATACGAGACCGTAAGGCCCCCGAACGGGTGGTGGGCGGGAGGAACGAGATACATCGGCCAATGAGCCGCCGTGGAGACGACGTCCAAGAGCGTGTTCGATGTCAGCGTTTCGTCTTCGCTCGCTCTCAGGAGCAGAGCCCGCATGAGGAGAACGAAGCCGACGGCGAGCACGATCGCCGGAATGAGGGCGACAGCGTGGCTGCCAAGCCGCCGCCGCGCTGCTCCAACAGCGAGGGTCACGAACACGAGCGTCCAGAACGCGACCCCTCCAAGAAGGAAGAAGTACTGCGTCCAGGCAAAGCAGAGGATCGAGGCAAGGCCCGCCCAGACACCGTTTCGCAGGGTCGGCCGCTCGATGAGCTCTAGGAAGCGCCAGAGCATCACCACGAACACCCAGCCGTGGATGAAATTGGGGTGCTCTCCCTTGACCACCGCGAACGGATAGAAGGCGAACGCCCAGCCGACGATGAAAGCGATCCAGGCGCTACCCGTCAGCCGGCGGGCCAGCAGGAACATCGCGATGCCCGAGGCGACGTAGCCGAGCATGACGAAAAGACCGTGGGCGGCAGTCGCGCCGAACACGGCCGCGAGCGCGTAGAGGAGGAGGACGCTCGGAAAGCTCGCGACGTTCAGAGCCCAGCGGACCGGTAGCCCGTCGGGGGCGTTGAACTGTTCCTCCCGTCCTGAGAGGAACGGATTGTGGTGCCCTTCGACGAGCTCGCGGAGGTGCGCGATGCTGCCGCCGAGGTCGCCCGGCCCCGGGGGATTCGGAGGCACGAGATAGACCGTCGAGCCGAGGTGCGCAGTAAGCGGCCAGGTGAGCACGACCGTAAACGCGGCGTAGGCGAGGAGCGCGAGCGTGGTCTGGACTCCACGCCCGGCAAGCGCCGGTGGAAGCCTCACGCGGAGCTCGACTCCGGCCTGTCGAGCCTCAGGCCACGGGCGCGGCGCAAGGCGTGCGGGAAGAAGAGCTCATGAACGACGAGAATCGTCGTCGCGCAGGCCAGTGTGACGAGCACGATCGAGCGGGGATCTGGATGCCAGAGCGAGACGACGACCACTTGCGCGATCGCCGCTGCCAGGACGAGCAGCGGAAACCTGGCGTCACGCTCGGCGAAGTACACGGAGAGGTAGACGTTGACGAGCGCGGCAGCGCTCATCGCGAGCCCGAACCAGCCGAGCAGCGCGGTCGATTCGCGGAAGTCCCCGCCGAAAGCCCAGACGAGCAGGCTCTCCGGGACCAGCGCAAGGACTACGGTCGCCGCGAGCGTGAGGACGGCGGTTACGCCCGCGCTCGCGAGCAGGATCTTCTGTGACGTCAGCCCGGCCGCCGCCCGCTCGGCCGCCTTCGGCAGGAGGACGGTCACGACCGCCGAGGGCAGGAAGAGCACGGCTTTGCCGACGAGAGCCGCCGCCGCATAGACCCCGACGAGATCGCTGGGTAAGAAGTAGGCAGCGAGCAGAATGTCGACGTTCGTCAGCGAGGCGAATGCGAGCGAACCGACGAGCATGACCGCCATCTGCCGGCGATCGAGGCGGGGCGCCGCCTCGCGGAGCTTCGGCTGCCAGAGGTCTCGCAGGACGACCACGGCGATCAGCACCGCGAGGGCGCCGGCCACGGTGTTCACAGCAAGCGCGCCCGTGGCGCCAAGGCCGAGCAGCAGGGCGGGAACGACGAGAACCGGCTTCGCGAGCCCGGACAGGCTGTAGGCCGCCCCGAGAGCGCCGAAGCGCAATGCTCCCTGCAAGAACCCGTAGAGCACCGCGGCCACGACCGCGAAGAAGATGCCGCTGATCCCGGCGATCACGATTCCTCGCGAGCTGATGTTCAGCAGATCCTGGATCTGATCGATCAGCGCGAAGCCGACGAGCACGAGACCCGATCCGACGGCGACCGAGATCCAGGTCGAGCGCTTGAGCAGAGCGCTGACACCCGGCGCGGGCAGTTGCGCGACCTCGCGCGCGAGCAGGCTCTGGATGCTCCCGAGCGGAAGCGACACGAGTGCGAACAGTGCGAGCATCGCGGCCATGTCTCCATACACGCTCGACCCGAGGTACCGGATGCAAGCGATGTTGTAGAGGTAGCCGGACCCGTTCAGAACCAGCGTCGCGAGCGCGAGGATGGCGCCGGCCCGGGCTCCTTGCGAGCGGCGGACGCGGGCGATGATTGCTCTGATGCCGGCCGGCTGGGCGACAGGCTGGATGTCGGGAGCCTGCACTCGACGCCACGATATCCCTACGCGCGCCGGAACACTCCGTTCAGGTGCAATGCCCACCAGCGCCGGCCGTCGGCTCGCCTGTCGAGCCGCTCGAGGCGCCACCACGCCCTCGAGCCAGGTTTCCTCATCCGGGGAACGACCTTCGTCAGAGCTGCCTGCAGGAGCTTCACGGGATGCGCGCCGTACTGGGTCGCGACGTGCTCGAGACCTGCGGACTCGCAGAGCTCCACGAGCCGGCGCTCGTCGTAATGGCGCTTGTGCCCCAGGCGCCGGTCGTGCCACCAGTAGACCGGCCAGACGGGTGGCGGCATGTAGCGGAACGCGTGCGGCACCATTAGCCAAACGCTCGCCCCGGGCCTGAGGACTCGCGCCAGCTCGGCCACTGCGGGTCGATCGTCGTCCAAGTGCTCGAGCACGGCGACCGCACTCGCCGATCCGACTGACGCGTCTGGGAAGGGCAGGGCCTCCGCCGCCGAGACGACGAGCTCGATCCGGTCCCCGACGCCTTCGTCATGCGCGAAGCGCCTGGCCGCGAGCACGCCCTCGGCCGAGAGGTCGCAACCCACGGCCTCGACACCGCGGCGTGCCGCCTCGATGACGGTGGCGCCGGAGCCGCCCACGCCGACGTCGAGGTACGGCCCGTTCCCGTCGAGGACGCCGACCCCCGCGAAGATGCGCTCGATGTAGCTCTGCCTCCAGTTCTCGACCGTGTACTCGCCGTAGCCCGAGAACTCCGCGTCGAAGTACGCGAGCTGGTGGAGGTGCTGCTCGGAGAGCGACTCGGGAACGAGCAGCGGCACACCGTCGATGCGCTCGTACTCGGCCCCGCATTGGGCGCAGACGAGCTGGTCCGCCGTCTCGGACAGGGGGCCCTTGCAGCGAGGACAGACGAGCGTCATTCCGGAATCGCTCTCAGCACTTCGCCTGTGGTCCCTTCCGCCTGCGTGAACCGCCAGTTCGAGATGTACACCGTCACGAGTCGGCCGTCCGGGGCCACCTGCGGGCCAGGGTTCGCCGTGACGTCGATCCTCGAATGCCCGCTCGGCAGGCTCACGGGAAGAGTCACAGCTCGCGTCGCCGAGACGCCGACGGCCCGGGTCTGCCCCTCGCCGGAAAAGCGGACGACACGAGGCACGCCGTAGGAGCCGATCAGGAAGGTTGCGCGGTACGTCCCCGCGCGCCAGGCGTAGAGATCGATCGACGCTTCCGACGAGATCATCCACCGCGACGTCGGCTGTCCCGCCAGCGTCTCAGCGTGCGAGAACCCGTCCGTGAACGTGGAGATGGCCGGGGCAGGGCGGGCGACGACCTGCCAGACGCTCGTCCCCCCCGGGTATCGGCCGAGCAGGCGATACCCCCGTCTGAGGCGCGCTGGACCCGGCCTTCCGCTGGAGAAGGAGTACGTCGTCGGCCGGACGACGACCGACGTGACCCCCATTGCGGCCAACTCGGACGGCGTCTCCGGGGAGTTCGGGTCGATCAAGGATTGCCCCGCAGCCTCAGCGAACGAGTCAGCTGCTGCACCGTTCACAAGCGGCCGGCGGTGCTTCCGCTGCCAGAACAGATAGCCGGAGGTCGGGGCCTGCTCGGCCTTGGTCAACGGGTACTCGGCGAGGTTGCCGTCTGGAGAAGACTCGACGGCCCTGTAGTACGCCGGCATCGCGCCGAGCTCCGTCGTCGTCCGCTCGACCCAGAACTCGATCGTCGTGCCAACTGCGGCAGCGCCCACGAGCGCGACCCCGGCGATGGTCCCCCAGCGGGGCCTTGCCGCGATCCTCCGCCTCAGGGCCTCGAGCCCGAGTGCCGCGAGTGGCAGCAGCGCGGTCATGACCAGGACGACGAAGCGAGCCGGGACCCGGAACTGAGGCGCGATCTCCCAGAGAATGCGCGAGGGCCCCGGGATGCTCGTCTGGGAGATCGGGCTCGGCAGCGAGAAGATGGCCGCGACCACGACGACCACCGGCAGCACAGCCGCGAGGAACCGGTGCAGGCTCGAGAGCTCGCTCCAGCGGAACACCGCGAAGACGAGGAAGCCGGCGGCCAGCACGAGCGTCACCCAGCCGACGTAAAGCGACGTCTCGGAGAAGTTGCTGCCGTGGAGATGGCTCACCAGATACGGCCCGACGTCGTCACCGAACCACGGGTTGCGGTACGACGGCAGGAAGTACTCCCACGATCGCGCGCCGTACGTCTGGAGCGAGCCGACGTCGCGCGCTCCGGGAACGGCCTCGACCCCCTTTCCGCCGAGAACCGCCGACGCGAGGATCAGAACCGGGACGGCCAGCGAGAGGCCCCCCGCGACGAGGAGCCGCCGCGTCGCGACAAGCCAGCCGACGGTCCGTTGCTGGACGAGAGCGGATGCCCCGAGCAGAACGGCGACGGCAACGAGCCCGATCAGCCCGAAGTAGCCCGCGGTCGTCCAGAGCACCAGCATGGCCGCCGCGACGAGGAGCGCCCGTTTCCAGTCCGGGCGCCGGTGCCACGCGAGCACCGCTAGCACGAGGAGTGGGAATCCCTCGAGATGAACGAACGTCACGTGTCCCTGAGCCTTCTCCATGTGCCACGGGAAGATCGTGTACGCGAGCCCGGCCCAGGCCGCGACGAGTGGCGAGCCACCGATTCGCCGCACGAGCAGGTACATGGCCGCGGCGGAGAGGACGAGCCCGCTCAGGACGATCACGTTGTAGGCGGCGACCTCCCCGATTACCTTGCTCAGGAGGACCGCAGGGCCGAACACGAGACCCCACTGGATGTTGAGCGCGTTCGAGAAGTCCCAGCCGAACGGCGCCCCTGTCGAGCTGATGTGTGTCGTCCCGAGCAGGTCGAATCCGTTCACGTGCGCCGACGACCAGATGAAGGCGATCGACCCGGTCGAGTCGCCCGGAAAGCCGTAGATCCGGTCGCCGGGATCGGCCGGCATCGCCCACGTGACGACGATCGCCAGGACGGTGAAGCCGCCGAGCACAGCCACCGCCTCGGCCAGGACCCGCCTGGTCACCAATGGGCGCCCGGTTGAAGCGCGAACAGGTTGAAGAAGACCTTGGCCTCCGCTCGGTACCTGCGGAACCAGCCGACGAGCCCGGGTGTCGGTAGCGGCTGGCTCGGGGCCTCGGCCGCCGAGAGGTCGTCGTCTACCTCGCGCAGCTTTCCGAACGGAGTGGGCCGATACAGGCCGTAGCCGGCTCCGACGAGCGCGTCGACGATCTGCTCCACGCGGAATCCGTGTCGGTCGAGGAGCTCGATGTTGACCTCGAGCATGACCCCGTCGGGAGGCGCGCTCGCGAGTCGCCCGGTGAAGCCCTCGAGCACCGCCGGCTCGAAGCCTTCCACGTCCATCTTCAGAAGGCGGATCGGCCGGTCGCGGACATGCTTCTCAGCGTAGGAGTCGAGCGTGATCACCGGCGCGCTCACTCGCTGCTCGCCTCCGCCGACCGTGTACATCGCGCTCGTGCGACCGGAGTCGGGAACGACCTCGGGAAGGCCGAGCTCGAGCTCGCCCTCTTCCGCTCCGGTCGCTGCCCGGTTCAGTCTCACGTTCCGGAATCCGTTCAGCCGCACGTTCTCCTCCAGCGACTCGTAGTTGCTCGGCACGGGCTCGAACGCGTGGACTTGGCCCTTCTCGCCCACGATCGAGGCGGCGAGGAGCGTGAAGATCCCGACGTGCGCTCCGGCGTCGAGCACGACGTCGTCCGGCCGCACGAAGCGCTCGAGGAACGAGAGCTGGGCCGGCTCGTGGCTCTCGTAAAAGATTCTCTGCTGGATGTAATCATTGAGGTCGAGCCGGATCCGTACGCCGTGTGTCGTCACCTCGACCACCTCGAGATCTCCGGCCACCCGAGGATGGAGCCGCTGGACGACCACCGGGAACCAGCCCGGTATTGGAAAGATTCTGGGTGGCGCCCGCAAGATCGCGGTCGCCACACGTGAGGAGACTGATTGCGTTTTCACCATGGGTAGAGCCGCGTGAACATAGCGGGACGGATCTAGACCGCGATGCGGCTGCTGTGGGTCGTGCCTCGGTTCGGCAATACGACGGTCGGCGGCGCCGAGCGCCTCGTCGGCGAGCTCGCCACGCGCGCGACGCCCAAGGGGTGGAGCTCCGAGGTCGCAACGACGTGCGCCGTGAGCCACTACACATGGGCGAACGAGCTCGAGCCCGGCACCCGGAAGGAGGACGGAGTCACCGTCCGCCGCTTCGAGGTCGGCCCGCGCGACGGCCGGCGGTACGACCAGCTGCACCGAGCGATCCTGTCCGGGGAGGCCGGTTACGACGAGGAGCTCGTCTGGCTCGCGAACAGCGTGTGGGCGCCCGGCCTGCAGGACTTCCTCGAGAATGAGATCGCCGAGTACGACCTCGCGCTCTTTGCGCCGTACTTCTTCGGAACGACTGTCTGGGGAGCCCAGGTGGCACCCGAGCGGAGCGCCCTCGTCCCCTGCCTGCACGACGAGCCCTACGCACGGCTCGCGACGATCAGGCGGCTGCTCGAATCGGTCCGCGGCTGCGTCTTCAACTCCGAGGCGGAAGGGCGGCTCGCGCGAAGCATCTCGCCGGTCCGCGAGGCAGGAGTCGTCGGAATGGGCTTCGACCCGCCCGGCGGTCCCCCGGCTGCGTCGTTCGCGGAACCGCGAGGTCTCGGCTCCTACCTCATCTATGCGGGCCGCATCGAAGAGGGCAAGCGCGTGGACGTCGCCGTCGAGTATGCGCTCGAGCACGCCCGAGAGCGACCGGACGCGCCCCGGCTCGTCCTCATCGGCAGCGGCACGTACAAGCCGCCGAAGGAAGCCAAAGGCGTCGTTCTCAACGCAGGGTTCCTCGGCGACGAGGAGCGCCGCGCCGCCTACGCGGAGGCGCTCGCGCTCGTGAATCCCTCGCATATGGAGAGCTTCTCGATCGTCCTCATGGAGGCGTGGCTCGAGGGCACCCCCGGTCTCGTCGCCGAGGGATCGGATGTATTGCGTGAGCATGCGGAGAATTCCGGAGGTGCGCTCGTCTTCGACTCCTACGAGAGCTACCGGGATGCCGTCAACGAGCTACTGGACGACCCCGGCCGGCAGCGCGAACTCGGCGAGAAGGGCCGCGACTACGTCCACGAGTCGTACGGCTGGCCGAGCGTCCGGCACCGGCTCGAGGAAACACTCGAAAGGCTCGCCCCGTGATCGCGGTCAACCAGGTGATCGCCGCCGCGACGCCGGGTGACGCGGTCACGAACCAGGCTCTCGCCTGGCAGGAGCTGCTCGCGGGCTGGGGCCATCCGGGCGAGGTCGTGGCCGAGCATGTCCATCCGGACCTCTCCGACCGCGTGCACCGTTTCGACCGGGCCGGCAAGCGCCTGCTCGACGACGGCTCGGTCATCCTTCGCTACGCGATCTGGAGCAAGACAGCGGGGCCGGCGCTGCGCAAACCCGAGAAGGCGGCTCTCTGCTACCACAACATCACGCCGGGGAAGCTCCTCCGCGACTTCAACCCCGTCGTCGCCGACCTCTGCGACCAGGGCCGCAAGGCGCTCTCCGACCTCCCCAGGCCAGCGGCGCTGATCGCCGACTCGTCCTTCAACGCCGAGGACCTGCGCGCGGCAGGCCTGGGCGAGGCCGAGGTCGTGCCGCTCCTGCTCGACGTGCCCGACGACGGAGCGGTCCGGGCTCCGTCGACCGAGCCGACGGTCCTCAGCGTGGGCCGAATCGTCCCCAACAAGCGGCTGGAGGACGTGATCAAGGCGTTTGCGCTCTACCAGAGGCACCGCGTGCCCGAGGCCCGGCTCGTGTTCGTCGGCTCAGCCACTGGCTTCGAGAACTACCGGCTGGCCCTGGAGCGGCTGGTCGAGAAGGTCGGTGCGAGGCGGGTGTTCTTCACCGGGCCGATCTCGAGCAGGGCCCGCGACTCCTGGTACGAGCGCGCCGATGCCTACCTGTCGATGTCCGTCCACGAGGGCTTCTGCGCGCCACTCGTGGAGGCAATGGCGCATGGCGTGCCCGTGGTCGCACGTGGCGCGGGCGCCGTCCCCGAGACGCTGGGCGGCGCCGGCCTCGTCATCGACGGCCTGGAGCTTCCTCTCGTCGCCGAGGCGCTGCACGAGGTCATCTCCTCCCGCGAGACCCGGGCTGGGCTCGCCGAGGCCGCTCGGCGTCGCCTGGCCCAGCTGAGGCCGGACGTGCTCGCGCCCCGGATCAAGTCCGCTCTTGCGCCGATCCTGGACGGAGCCTGAGTGCGCGTCGCGCTCGTCGTTCAGCGCTACGGAAACGAGGTGCTCGGCGGAGCCGAGTCGCTCGCTCGCCGTGTCGCCGAGCTCCTGAATCCGCACGTCGAATTGACCGTGCTTACGACCTGTGCGCTCGACTACCTCTCCTGGGCCGACCACTACCCACCCGGCGAGCAGGA
>WUUC01207624.1_pt1 | contig 27589 bp, 5 predicted proteins | sample 6278441 | NCBI WGS metagenome assembly WUUC01 (sample SAMN13675441, study PRJNA597444) | soil metagenome | isolation source: soil | place: USA: Washington | collected 2017-10 | reverse complement strand
GGGCGCCGCGCTGGTGGGCATAGACTCGTATAACATCGACGACACCGCCGACGGGCGCAGGCCCGCCCACGGCATTTTACTCGGCGCGGACATCCCCGTCGTCGAGCACATGTGCGGCCTCGGGCGTTTGCCCCGGGACGGCTTTAAGTTCTTCGCCGTGCCCGTGAAAGTTAAGGGCTTCGGCACGTTCCCGGTGCGCGCGTTCGCCGTCATCGAGCCGTAATAGCCGTCGCCACCCCGCCCCTCCGCTAATATCCCTTCCCGCGCTCTACCCATCCTCGCGGTCAGAAGCATTCGGAAGAGTGCGGCCGCTAAACATTTTTGCCATATAACCGACGGCCGCGGTGTCTTACCATTTAGAAGTCGTCGCCAGACCACATGACGCCCGTGAAGCCGGGGCCGCGCGGGCAGTTCGGAAAGCCTTACGGTAGCGGCGCGCCCGGGTGGCGCCGGACTCGACCCGGTGTGGGAGGCACCACCGGCAATCGCATGAGTCGTATTAAAGCATTCGCCCTTCTTACCGTCGCCGCGCTCTTACTGTCACGGCCGTGCGTCGCCACGGCCACATGGTCGATCACCGCCGTCGACCCTCAGACCAAACAGGTCGGCATCGCCGGCGCCTCCTGCACCGACTTCGTCTACGGGATCGCGGGCGTCGCCCCCGGCAGGGGGGTCATAGTCGCGCAGGCAATGAGCAACATGGAGGCGAAGAGCCTGGGCATGAAGATGCTGTCGGAAGGCGCGAGCCCGCAGGCGGTGCTGGCCGCCATCACCGACCCGGCCTTCGACTCCGACTTCTCCGAGCAGCAGTACGGCATCGTCGCGCTCGGCTTCGAGGGGCGGCCGGCCACCTACACCGGCGCGGACACTCCGGGCTGGAAGGGGGACTTGCGCGGGTACGGGGTGTCCGTGCAGGGGAACATTCTCACCGACGAGAATGTGGTGCGTAACGCGCTGGCGGCATTCCTGAAGGCGGCGAAGGGCGAGGGCGAAATTTTAGTGTTGTTGAGTCTTCAATGAGGGAGCGCCACACGTGGGTCTCAAGTTGACTCACGCCGGCGGCGCGATTTCGGCGAGGCCGTCTGAGCCCAATGTTTCGGCGTCAGGGCATAATTACTTCGCACGGCACTCTGGCAACGTCGAGGGTGGTTCGCACTGGCCGGCTTCTTCGATTCTGCGGGTCGGGGTGCAGGGTCAGCGTCCATCTCCCGCTCGTCAGGGCAAGATTGATGGAAGAAAACGTCTGGTCGAAAGCGTACTCCGGTAGGCGTCCGTTGTAGACGACCGTTCCCCGTTCGTCCGTCAGGGTGAGGCTCAGTAGGCTCGGCGCCTCCCTGTCGGGCTGATATTGCCCCCTGAGGACTTTCGTTAATTCAACGGTGACTTCGCTGTACCTGATCTCCACGGGCACGTCCCCTAAATCCAACTGTCTGCTTCCCCGGCGGAGGGTGATGGGAGTCCCCTGGAACTCGCGGAGATGCGAGAGCGTCCTGAATGGTGGGTCTAACAGCGGTGACCAGAATCCTTTCTTAATAGGTCCTTCCAGGAACAGTGTCAGACCATTCAGGCCGAGGCCCCCGGCGTCTATAAAGAACATCCCGTCGTTAAGCGAGAGGCCAGTCGGAAGGATGTTGTCAATGCAGCTACGACAGGGTGGGGCGTAGAGGGTGGCTATCACGCCCGGCACCGGCAAGCCGCATTCGTCAACCGCCCGCCCCGTCACGAGCACTGTCATCTGCCGGGCGGAAACTCGCGCGTCGCCGGCCAGCACGAGGAAGACCAGCAGCAGTATCGACGGAAGTTTAAAGACGCTCATAGCTTTCACCGTTATGTCCGCATCAACAAGTCGTTACCTCAGCGCATCTATCTGACCGCGACACGCCCCCATCACCCTGTCCGTGTTGCGCTCACTCAGAGCGGCGTTTCCCCCGTCAACGGGCAAGAGAAGAGTTAACGTGCTCATCCTGTAGATGCTGGTTTGATTGTTGCCCCGATTGACCGCTATGGCCGTACCCGTGGCGTTGGTGACTGTCAGATGACCTATTTCGTGAAGCAGTTGCGTAACCCGCGACTCTAGAGAGCCCGGCCTATAGCCGCCAATCCTCGGCAGCCCGTTCCCCCCTGTCGGCCACGCGCGAACGAAAGGCCCGTTGGTGTTTATTCTGACAGACACCGGGGCCTGGGACGTGAACGAGCCGGGGCCGGTGACCGGGGCTTCGCTCTGCGGGACTGTGAGGGGCGGCACCCTCATCGATATGCCGGTGCTCGTGTCGTTGTCGGGGAATGGTTGGAACGCGCTGTCCCCCGCTCTGTTGACGGAGTCGTCGATGGCGTTGAGGGCGTCCAGCCCCGCCCCGCCGTAGGAGCGGCTACAGGTGTTATCGTCCTGCAATATTCCTCTCACGGCGGCGACCGCCTCTTGGAAGTCTCTCAGGTTTTCAGAGACCCTCTGTGACACGAAGGTGCGAATTGAGATGCCGGTCGGCACGTTTATCATGTAGCTGACGATGCGCGACGTGATGGTGACGTGCGCGCCCGACAGGCGGGGCATGCCCTGCCCGTCGAGTTGCGCCGAGCCGCCGTTGTCTATGGTTTCAACGCCTTCGGTGGAGGTATGATCCTCGGTCGCGCTCACCATCATAAACGTCCCGCCGACGCCCCCGCCGTCGGAGCTACTGACGCCGCCGCCTGAGCCGAAATTCGTGAGGATCGACAGCAAAATGTCCGGCAGGAATGCGCCATCTATCATGACCGCATTCGACGAGGCGGACGGGTGGTCGAAGGGCGGGAAGATTGGTCCCATCTCGGCACCGCCCTCGCTCTCCGGGGGCTCCGTGCCGACGTCGGCGTTCAACGGGTCGAGTTCCGTCCTGTCGAGCACCTCGCCGTTGGACGCGGTGTCCCACTCGCTCGTGCCGAACGGCGTGCGGTGCTGCCACACCACCTTGTTATTCTCCTGACGCGCCAACAACTCGCCGCCCGCGTACACGTTCGTCTTCAGCTTCTGCCCGGACGAGTCCAGCTCGGTGAGCACCGCGCCCCGGAGCGCCGTCGAACGGACGTGGTATGTGCCGACATTATTCTTTAGCTCCTTGATCCAGCGGCCGTCGCCGTCGTAGGAGCGCCTCTGCGTCCGCGCCGCCGTCGAGTTGTTCGGGCGGCTGACCGTATCGGTCATCTCCACCATCCGCCCCGCGGCGTCATACTTGAACCGCCGGTTATTCTCATCGACCCGCAGGACGTTCCCGCCGGCGTCGTAGTCCCAGGCGGAGTTGCGTTCGCCCGACTCGGTTACTTGCGGCGTAGCGCCGGTGACGTCGCTGTTCCAGTTAAGGGTGGTGCGTCCGGTCACGTTGTCCCAGGCGTCGTAGGTGTAGGTCTCGCGGTACGGGCCGTCGGCCAGGGTGCCGCCTCTCGCCTCCGTTCCGCTGAGCGCCTGGGTCAGCCGCCCTACCAAATCATACCTGAAGCCGCGGTCGAAAGGACTGTTGACCTGCGTCAGGTCTCGGATGTACTTCACGAGCCCGTCGTCGTCGTTGCCCCCCGGCGCGGTCGTGTACCTGTAGTCCATGCTGACGAGGCCGCCGATTTCAAAGTGCGAGACCTTTAGCCGCGGGGTGTAGAGCTGCGACAAGACGCGACCGTTGCCGTAAGTCAACGACTGTACCGCCCCCCACGCCCGGTACTTGATGCCCGTGGCGTATTGCGTCACCCCGCCGTACGGCGTGTTCGTATCGTCCTTGACGTCGGTGAGGTGTCCCACGCCGTCGTAGATGTAGGCGATCCTGCTGCCGGCCGGGTCCGTCACGGACTTCAGCGCGCCGCTCTGGGTGTAGTCGTAGTTTATCTCCTTAACCACTCCGGAAATATTAAGGTTGGCAGGGTCCTGGAAGGTCCGCCTCTCCTTCTTGAGTCGGTCCAGACCGTCGTACGTGTAATCGACTGCGCCCATGCCGTCCGTCATCCTGCTGCGCTTGCCGTTTTCGTCGTAACTCATCTCGACGGGGGACGTCGCCGGCACATGGTTGGCGGCGGTAGGGTCTGACAGTGCGGCGGGCACCGCGTATTCGACGCGCGTGATGAGGTGGCGGCTGTTGTGGGTTAAGGTGGCCGTCACCTCCTGCGCCGGGTCGCCGAGCCGTTCGCGCGGCATTAACACTTTTAGCACAGTGTCGTCGGCGTTGTATACGTATGTGACGGCGCGGGCCGCGGCGGGGTTCTTCCTCGATTTGAGCCGGGCGTGGCCGTCATAGGTCAGTGTCGTCTTCTGCACCTTCTCCGGGTCGGGCTCGTCCGCGTTAGCATGTGAGGTAATCTCGGCGACCTGGTTGAGGGCGTTATAAGTGTGGACGGCGGTCGAGTAAACGGTCTCGTTGGGGCCGGCGGTGAAGGCCGCGCTCTTATCCTGAGGGAGGAGCATCTGCGTCTTCCAGACCCGCCCCAGGGCATCGTAAGTGATGCGCTGCCTGCGTCCCGCCTCGTCTCGTGTGGCTACGACCTGGCCGCCCGCACACCCGCACCCTCCGTAGATAAATTCCTTGTCCCTCGCCGAGGCCGGGCTGCCCGGGTTGGTGACGGCGAGTGGCCTGCCCTTCCAGTCGTATGTTTGTTTGGTCCAGTACCAGCCCGCGTCCGTCCCGACCGGGTTCCACAGACCGTTGACCTCGGTCTGGTTAGACTGTGCCGCCACACGGCCCGCGACATCGTAGGTGGTGTATCGCGCGCGATACCCTCCGACGCTGTTGGGGAAGTCCGAGGCGGCGGCGCGAACTCTGCCCGCGCCGTCGAGGACAGAGATCGAGCACGACTCGGGCTTGCCCGCGTCAACCTGCGTCCACGACTGTACGGCGTCCATCGCGTCGCTATAGACCCAACGGACGTAGCCGCCGCTGGTGGCCTGATTGGAGGCCGGGTCCCACCCTTTAACGTCGGCGCGCAGGGTTCGTCCCGCCGCGTCGTAGGTGAAGGTCTGCTGCGCCCCCTTCGGGTCCTCGGCCCTCGAAACGAGGCCGGTGTCGAAGCGGTACTCGACCTTCGAGGAGAAGCCGGCCGGGTCGGTCACGGTTGTCGGGTATGCGAGCGTGTTCGTCCCCGCCCGGTCGGTGAATCTGTCGGCGTAGCTCGTCCTCGTCTGGTGGCCTGACGGGTCGCGGCTAAAAATCGGCGAGCCCGTCGTGTTGTAACCTACTCGGGACTCGACGGACTTTGCGGCGTCGTGCAGCGCCGTCACGTCCCAACGTCTGGTGCTCGTTAACAGTCCGCGTCCCGCGACAAAGGCGGGGCCGTAGGCGGCGGCGTCGTGCTGCGCCGGCGTTCCCTGGTGTTGCAGGAACTCGCCGCCCTGATCGTAAGTGTAATCGACCTTCGCGGCGACGAATCCGCCCTTGTCGTAGACGCTCGTCGAGCTGACGAGCCCGATCACCCTGCGGCTCACGTAGGCCGGGTCGAGGTTGTACTCCGTGTGCGTCCTGCGCAGCACGTTCGACTCCGTCCCGGACCATTCCTTCGCCTCCACGGCCAGCCCGTAGGAAGTGTACTCGTGGCTCGTGCCCGTGCGATTGCCCTGCGGGTCGGAGACCTCAGACCTCTTCACGCGCGGGTTGAGCCTGTAAGCCAGACTCTCGTCGTCCTGCGTCCACGCCGTCAGCACGGTCTTCCTTAAATCGTAGACGTTCGCGTCGGTGTTCTGGCCGTCCCTCAGCGTCGAGAACGTCTCGACCTTGCCGACCAGCCCGTGACGCCACGTCCCCGCCGGCTCGTAGTAGACCTTCTGCTTGACGTAGTCCGGGGCCACGTCGTTCGGCAGCGCGCCGTTCCGGGTGACGATGACCTGCGCCCCGCCCTCGACGCCGTAAGTGGTTACGGCCGGGGCGTCGTTATTCCAGTCCCTGACGAAGTCCTTCCGCTGCGTGAAGCGCGGGCAGTCAGTCCAGTTGCCGGTCTGCGCGGCCGTCGGGGTTTGCAGGTCGTACTCGACGTAGGAGAGCAGCCGCCCCGCGGCGGTCCCGTCGGCCGCCCTGCGCTCCACCCTGTAAATCTGCCCCCAGGCGTTGTAAAGGAACGCGTATAAAGAGCCGTCCTGGAGACTCACGCGGTTCAGCACCGAGAGCGCCGTGCCGTTGGCGGGTCCCGTGACCTTCGACGGGTCGGCGAACTGCGCCCCCATCGTCACGCTCGCGTAGCCGAACGTCGCCCAACGGTGGGTCTGCCCGTTCCGGCTCTGCTCTATCGCGGCGGGGCGGCCGTTCGCGTCGTAGGCGAACGCGACGACCCTCCCCAGCGTGTCCGTGATGGAGGAGACGTTGCCCGCCGCGTCGTAGGTCAGCGAGATGAAGTTGCCGTTCCGGTCCTTCGACTGCGTCAGCTTGTACTCGTAGCCCTTCAGCGCGAAGGAGAGTTGCGACCCGTCGGTCGGCCGCAGCGTCAGCCCCGCGCCCTCGGTCAACTGTGTGTAGGAAGAGTCCGTCGCCTCGTACGTGTTCGACGCCCCGGCCTGGCGCAACTCTACCCGCGCGCCCGAGGGCGTGACCAGCATGTAGGCGTTCTCGCCCCGCGCGTTCCTGTGCTTGCGGTGGATGACCGGCAGGCCGAGTCGGAAGCCCGGGCTCGGGTCGCCGTAGTCGGCGTCGAACTTCAACGCCCCGGTCGCCGCGTCCCTCGTCCACACCAATGAGTTGTAGGTGAGCGAGAGCCCGAGGTCGAGCCCCGCGCGCCCCTCCAGCCCGACGAGCGGGATCGAGAAGTTGAAGTTGCGAGCGAGCGGGGCGTCGCCGCCCGCGCCGGTTTCGTTCGCCGGGTCTTTCTTCGCCTCCGAGAAGTCATTCCCCGTCGGGTCGGCCGGGGCCGATGCCACGAGCGACTCGACCTCCGCGGCCGATAGGGCGCGGTTGTAGACGCGCACGTCGTCGAGCCGCCCCTGAAAATGCTGCGACATGAGCTGGCGCCCGCCGACGCGGAAATCGTTCTGAGCCGGCAAGGCATCGCCGATGCCGCCCGAACCCGCGTAGGTGTGGACGAGCCGCCCGTCGGCGTAGGTCTTCACCGCCCCGCCTTCGTAGGTGACGGCGACGTGAGTCCACCGATTCGGGGGCGCGACGTGGCCGGTGTTGACCCAGTTCCAGCCGGGGCTCTGGTTGGCGAAGGCCCACTGGATGGTGCCGTCCGGGAAGCGCGCTATCTCGTACTCGCCCTCCTTGTTGACGACGATGCCGCCTAAAGCGCCGCCCGAGCCCGCGCCCGTCGGGTAGAGCCACGCGCCGAAGGTCGCGGCCGTCGTCAACGCGAGGCCGGGGCGCGCGCCCACCTGCACGTAGTCGTCCGCGCCGTCGAAGCTCACGGACGCCGTCCCCACCCTCGCCACGCCCCACGCCGCCCCGCCCTGGAGCGTGCCGCCGCCCCCGCCGCCCGAAGAGTCGGCAGCCGAGAGGCCCGCCCCCTCGTCGAACTTCCAGTGGCCGACCAGCCCGGCGTCGGCGTCGGCCGCCAGCAGCAGGTAGTCGACCTCGCCCAGGGATTGACCGTCCGACCCGTTCGAGTCGCAGACCAGCCGCAGCACGTGGCGGCCGGCGTTGAGTTGGACGCCCGCCTTCGACACCGTCACCCACGCGGAGCCGCCGGGCGGTTGCAGCGGCCCCGTCACGTCGGCCCCGTCGGCCTCGACGTGGAACGTGCCGCCCGTCGCGCCCCAGTAGTAAGTGCGCGCCGAGAGCGTGTAGGAGCCGGGCCGCGTCACGTCCACGGTATAGTTCATCCAGTCGCCGGCCTGCATCCTCGCCACGTAGCCGTTGCTGTAAACGGCGGCCTTGTTGATGTCGACGTCGGTCGGCTGGCGGAACGCGGGCACGGGGAACGGCGGCGGCTGGTCGAAGTCCTGCCCCTGCGCGCCGGCGGTCGCGTCGTGGTAGGCGACGCCCTCGCCGCCCGCGTCGAACAACTCGGCCTCGATCCTGCCGGGGGACTGCGCCGCCACGCCGTTGTAGGGCAGCGTCCGCGCGGGCGGCGAGAGTGAGACGGTCGCGGAGAGCCCCGTGCTGTCATAGTTGTAGTTGCCGTTAGCACCCACGCCGACCGAGAACTCGACCGTCTCGCCCGCGGCCACGACCCTCGACACGGAGAACGACGCGGTCTGGCCGTGGCCGTTGACGTTAGCGCCGAAGAGGCTCGCCCCGTTGTGCATGACGGCGACATCCGCGGTCGTCCCGACGGTGTCGAGCCCCTTGAAGTAACCGGCGACGACGTAGGTTCCGGCCGCCGCGGCCGTCCACCTCACCACGCTCTTTTCGCCGTTCGGGCCCGGGTGGAGGTTGAGCACGCCCGCCGGGTGAACGACCGACGGGGCGTTCGGGTAAGTGTAGGTCGAGCCCGTGTTGTTGCGCGTCACGAACAGCCCGTTCGACCCCGTGCGCGACCAGGAGTCTGTGCCCGCGCCCCACATGTTGGCGCGGCTCGGGTGGGTGGTGAAAGCCCCGCCCGGTGCGCGGTAGCCGTATGTCCAGGCGCCGTCAGGATTCTGGAGCGGCGAGAAGTCCGCGAGCGCGTCGTAGTCCCTGACCGAGTCGCCCGGCGTCGGGCACAGCGTAGCCACCCGCGCCGAGAATTCGGGCGAAGACTCGAAGGCCGCGAGCGCGTTCAACCATCCGGCCTGTCCCTGCGTCTGGATGGCGCTCGTCCAGTGAGCGTGCCCCGCCGCGTCCGGGCCGCGTTGCAGGTAGCCCCAGTAGAGGTCTGAGACGTAGAGACTCTCCGCACCGCCGGTCATGCGTCCGCGTCCGGCGTACTCGGCTTGGAGGAAGAGTTCCCTCCCCAGCCGCTTCGCTTCGGCGAGCGCCTGCGGCTGCCCCTGACCTAAGCCCGTCCTCAGAGCGTCGTTCCAGTACTGCAACTCGACGGGGCGCGGCTGTCGCGCAAGAACGCCCGCGTAGAAGTCTTTCACGAACTCGGTCGTCGGCAAGTCCTGTTCGGGACCGCACGAGCCAGCCTGCGCCGGACACGCGACAGATGTGAGGCCGCCGAGGAGCGTCTCAGAGCCGCCCACCCTGAGGCCGAGGCTGTGGGCGAAACCGTCGCGCAATGAGCCGGGTAGCGGTATGCGGAAGCCGTGGCGTCGGCCGTCCGTCGTCGGAATGTCGGGGCGGAGCACGTCGGCGAGCGCGGCGGCCACCACCCGGCCGTTCTCGACGACCTCGACTGAGACGGGCGCGTCCGGCCGTTTTGCATCCCACGCCCACCCGGTCAGGTAGTCACACCCGGCCGAGTTAAACTGACCCTCGTAAACCGGCGCGTCACAAGTCACGGTCGGCTGCGACGGGAAGTTATAGCCCGCGTCCTTACCCGCGGGACGCGCCGTGATGACGTGCGGCAGGCCGTCGCGCGCCACCGCCGGGGTCGGCAGCCGGAAGAGGTGGCGGTTGTCGCCGACGCCTATGCCGGCGTCGTAGACGTCGGCCGCCACGCGCGCCTGGAACACGTCTACGCCGCCTTCACGGACGAAGATGTCCACGTCTACCGGCGTGTTGGGTCGCCCGGCGTCCCAGGCCTTGCCGATAATCACGTCGCAGCCGGCCGAGAGGATGTCGCCGCCGTAGTTAGGCGCGCCGCACGGACCCAGAATCTTCGGCGAGTAGGTGAGGGGTACGTTCGGGTCGGAATTACCCGGGGCCGCACCGAGTATCTTGACGCCTACGGTGTGAGTGCCGGCGTCGCGCAGCGAGTCGGGCACGGGTATCCTGAAGCCGTGGCGGCCGTCGCCGATGCCCCGCCCGACGAGGTCGGCGCGGTACCTGTCGGCGCGCACGCTGGCGACGAATTGCTCGCCGTCGAAGAGCGCGACCATCACGGGCGTCGTCGGCTGCGAGGCGTCCCAGGCCCAGCCCGAGATGTATTCGCACGTCTCGGGCTCCAACTCTCCGTATGGGGCGGGCGTCGCGGCCGCCGCCCCGAAGAATCCTTTAAACGAAGCGAGCCACCCCGTCGGGGGAGGAGGCGGCGTGTCCTCGCCACCCGAAGGAGGCGGCTCGGGTATCTTCAAATCGGAGGCGGCGAACAGGACGCCGGCGTAAGGGTTGTTAACGGCAGCCGCGAACGCGCCCAGGAGTGCGTATGTAAACGAAGCGGTGCCCTGACTGCCGGCGTCGGCCCGGCCGGCACCCGTCCCGCGTGCCCGGGCGTTGCAGTTCGGCTCGTCGGGCGGGCACTTCTTGAGTTTCGAGTGGACGGGCGGCAGCGCCTTCGGGTTGGCAGGTCCGCGCCGCCGGACTTCGTCTAAATTGGGGAGATTATGTCCGGGCGCACCTTTCGCCGGAGGATTCTCGTTCGCCCGGGTACCGCGTGGGCTATTCCCACCCTGGAGCGCTGATGCGGCCGGCGTCGCGACGAGGAGGCAGCACAGGAGTGCGGCGACCAGACCGGGTAAGCGACCGGCGGAGCGGCGAGAGCACATGAGGATGCCTCCGAACCGAACTTGTGACGAGCGAGGCTGCGAGAAGCTAGGAACCCAGTGGTCGAAGATAAGAACGTGAAACTAGCGAAGGTGGTCCTATCGGTAGTTCGCGTGAGAAGGGCGGCCGGATAAAGAAGCCGCCACGAATTCAAAAGGAAGACGGCGGAACAATAGCGGCGCTGGCGTCATCCTGTCAATAGTATTTTTACGCAAAGCCTCGAAACCGCCTGCTGAACACATTGGACTAAATCGCCATTGCCGCAAATGAGGCGTTGATCGTGTGTTATCTAACAGGCTGTAGGCAACTGGTTCTGTTGCGAGAACTGCTTCTCGGTTATGATCGGCCCCTCACGCTCTTCCAGCAAGTTTTATCAGTTCAATAGATGATTCCGGTTCAACGCGTCAGGTCGAGGTCGCCGTCCCGCAGTTGTGGCCTGAACCTGAAGACCTCGCGGGGGATTGGCGCGTTGAGCCTGATGTCACGGCGGACTTCCTCGACGGTGGCGGTCTCGGCCGCGCCGGTTCTCGGCATCTCGTGGAAGGAGCCGCGCACGTAGACGGTCCTCGTCTTCCGCAGCAGTTGGCTCTCCTTCCCGATCCAGAGCGTCCACGGGGTGCCGAAAATCTTCCCGCGGATGACGTGGCACGGCTCCCCGTCTACGGCCTCATCCCCGAGCAGGGTCGCCTCCTTCATGACGCCCAGATAGTCGGCGAACGAGTCGGCACTCGCGCCCCTCATGAGCAGACTGGTGACGTGATAGACGGCCCCGGCCGAGGGCCTCAAGGCGCTCTCTATCTGCGACCTCAGGCCCGCCTCCCGGTGTAGGATGAAACTGCCGTCCGAGCTTGTCTCCGCCGGCGCCCAGATGTAAGCCCGCCTCCCGTCCGACCAGATGGCGGCCTCCCTCGACGGGTGCCGGGACAGGCTCTTCCACTCGAAGCGAAACAGCCCGGGGCGTGCGAAGTAAGTTTTAAAGGAGACGAGGAGGGCCCCTTCGGTTGACTCGCCCACGGGGGGCCGGCCCCCCGCCGCGCTTAGTGACGCCGGGTCGGCCGAGACCACTCTGACCTCGCCGGTGTCCTGGTAGGACGACGCGCGCGCGTACCGGTCAATCATCCTCCTGATAATCACTCCGGGGGCGGGCGCGGCGGTCTGCCCGTGCGCGGGTTGAGCCGGCCCGGGCCAGAGGCAGACGAGCCCGGCTAAGATTAGGCGCCATCTTCTTGCGGTCATACTTCTCGCAGTATATCGCTTTCTCAGAAAATTCCGCGCGGCCTGCTTAACCCGCGCGCGGGCCGCGGCGAAGAAACGGCAGGCGCGGACCGCCGGGCCGCCGACGAGATTTAGTACTCGTCCCCCAGTGTGAACGCCTCCTTAGACCATTTCTTCCTGACACCGTCGGGGAGAATCTGGAGGTAGTACGCCCGGATGACGGTCACCATCTTGTTCATCTGAGCCGAGCTCGGCGGCCCGCTTTCCGCGTGCTTATGCGCCAGATTGTCCACGATGTCCTGCACGATATTGCCCGTATAGAAGAACCCGATCCAAGGCCCGTGCGGCGGCGAGAAAAAGTCCATGACCGGGTGCATCGCCACGCCGAAATGGAAATGTGCTTCCTTGATCCAGGCCTGCTTCTGGAAGTAGTGGCCGCCTTTGTTGGCCCTCTCCATCAATTCCCGCGCCTTGTTAATGTGCTTCGTGATGAACGCCTGCTGCGCCTTGATGGCCTCCCTCCTCGCTTTCTTTTTCCCCCACCAGATTATCCAGTGCCCCGGCACCATCGAGTGCGCGTAGGCCCACGCGGGGTTCATGGTCGAGGGGAACCACCCGCCGGCCATGTCCACCTCCCGGCTCCCCCTCTGCGCCTCATGCAGATACTCTTTCGGCAGCCCGGGCAAACTGGAAAAAACGACGAAGTCGTGGGTGTCGGGCGGCCACCGCGGTGGCGCGCCTCCGGCCGGCGTCATCACGCCGCCGTCGGCGAGGCCGCTCGAAGAGTTCGGGTTGATGACCTGCGCCGGCTGCGCGGACGGCGTGGCCCGCGTCGGGCTGAACCAGTGCCAGTTCGTCGGTTGCGGGATGCCCCCGATCATGTAGTTGCTGCTGATGCCGAACATCGGGGCGCCGCCCCCGAAACGGAAGCCGATGCCGAAGGAGAAGAAGCTCGGCCACAGGAAGGCGGTCAGGCCGTCCGGGTCGGTCTGGTTGACGGGGTCGTTGTTGACGTAGGAGTAGAGGTTCAGGCTCTGCGGCGTGTCGATGCTCGACGCCGCCATCCCGATGGGGTCGACCTGCGTGAACCGCCCCTCTCGCGCCGAGTAGAAGCGGTTGACCGCGTAGTCGAGCCCGGTCCATGCGCTGCGGTCGTAGCCCGCGAACCGGCGCCGGTCGCCGTCGCCCGACTCGGCCTCGAAGGCCGTGCCGAACGGCAGCGTGACCTGCTCGTAGTGCCGGCCCGTGGTCGGGCTGGAGATGAGCCTTGAGCCGAGCCGATCCGGGTGGTGGAACTCCAGCACCTCGGAGCCGCCGCCCGCCGCGGTCTGCGTCGCGAGCAGGCCGCCGCCGCCGAAATAGATGTAGTTCTTCGACCAGACGAGGTTGGCCGACGGCGCGGCGCCCTCGACGTACTCGCTGATGACGCCGCCCATGCCCGCGACGTAGTAGGTGCGGACGCCGTTCTCCGAGGAGGTCAGGCGCTTGCGCCCCTTGCCGTAGGTGTAGACGGCGATGAGGGACGTCCCGTCGTCGTTGAGGACTTTGACGAGCCGGCCGGCGGCGTCGTACTGCATCCGCCGCCCGCCGCCGGCCCCCTGGCCCGCCATCCGCGTCATGCTGCCGTCTTCGTCGTACTGGTAACCCGGGCTTGTGATGCGGTTCGAGGCGTTGTCGTAGGTCAGGTTCGCCTCGCCGTCGGTCGGCACTTCGACCGGGCCGACGACGTTGACGGCGACGTTCGTCGTGCTGTCGCCGAACCAGTCTCCCCCGTGCTGCAACATCCGCCGCTGGAAGTTGTGCACGCCCGGCGCGGACGGCGCCACGACCTTGAAGACGACGTTCACCGTCTCGTTCGGCGCCACCTCACGCGGCAGCCTCACCCGCCCGTCCGGCGACCCGACCACCTTCCACGCCGTGCCGTCGACGGGGTTGACCGCCCCGAGCAGGAAGTTCTCGCTCGTCGTCCACCTGCTCGTCCCCGTGTTGCGCAGCGTCACCGCCACGTCGTAGGTCTGCCCGGCGTTCATCGTCGCCGGCACATCCTGCGTGACGTAGGTCGCGCCGTTCGTCGTCGTCTGCGGGCCCTGGATGGCCGCCGTCGTCGTGGCGCTGTGCAGCGCCCCGCGGTTGTCCTTGACCGTCAGCATGACGGGGTAGGTGTCGCCGCGCGCGTAGGTGTGCTGCGGCGTCGCCCCGGTCGCCGTCAACCCGTCGCCGAAGTTCCATTGCCGCGCGGCGAGCGTCCCGTCGGGGTCGGTGGAGGCGCCGCCGTCGAACTGCACGGGCTCGGAGATCGAGCCCGCGTAGGGGTCTCCGGCGTTCGCCACCGGGGCCTGATTCGTGTCGGGCAGGTCGGGGCAGATGCGCCTGACCTGGTTGGTGAAGTCCGGGTAGGTGTCGAAGGCCGGGAGCTTGGCCTCGCGCCCCCACCTCTCCACGTCGGCCGTCCAGAAGTTCCAACCGGCCTGGTCCGGCCCGTAGGAGAGGTAGGCCCAGTAGACGTCCCAGACGAAGTCGCGGTCCGAGCGGTCGCGCGCCTCGTACTCCGCGCCGTCGAGGAAGATCGCGCGGCCGAGCGCCTGCGCCGCGGCGACGAGCTGCGGCTCGCCCTGCGCGCGCGCGGCGCGCAGCGTGCCGCCCACCTGCTGCAACTCGGCCGCGCTCGGCTGCCGGGCGAGCGCCGCCTGGTAGAAGTTGCGGACGAAGAGGTCGAGCGGCAGGTCTTGCTGCGCCGAACAGCCCGTCGTGACGACGGGGCCGTCGCGCCAGACCTGCAACTCGGCCAGCGAGAGGACGCCCGCGCCCGACAACTGCACGCGCACGTAACGCCCGGCGCGGTGAACCTGCTGCGTGTAGACCGTGCCGGCCGCCACGGACACGTGGTAGTCGGACACGCCGGGCTGCGCCTGCGTCCCCGCCACCATGTTCGACGTGAACGGGTTGTCGGAGACGAAGACGTGGAAGTCCGTGAGGCGCTCCGAGCAGCAGTCGGTGCGGTTCCACAGCCTGACGCTGCCGACGGCCTGCGCGCCCCCGAGGTCGACCTGCCACCAGGGCTGGCTCTCGCCGTTGGTGTGTGTGACCGAGCCGGCCATGTAGTTGCCGTCGGTGTTGCCGTCGACTGCGCGCCAGGCGTCGCCGGGCGGGTTGAAGACAAGCGTCGAAGACTGCGCCGCCGCCTTACCCAGCGCGAGGTTCGTCGCCTCGTACGCCTCGACCTCGACGACCCTGCTCCAGCCGTCGACGGCCTTGTAGACCGTCAGCTTGAGCCCGGTCGTCGTGACGGGCGCGAAGATGAACTTGCGCCAGACCTTGTTGTTGCCCGAGGCGCTCGCGCCCGGCACGCTGAACCACGCCCCGGAGGACGCGTCCCGATACTGAAGGTCGAAGTGGGTCAGGCCGAATTGTGTAAAGGTCAGCGCCTCGTCGGGCTCGCCCGCCCCGTAGTTGTCCTGCAAGCTGTAGACGTCGATCTCGTCGATTGTCTTCGCCCCGGCGAAGGTGACCTCCAGCGAGTCGGGGAACGTGCCGTGCGAGTTATCGTTCCAGTAGCCGCCGTCGTAGGCGCGCGTCCCGTCGATGGCCCTCGCAGCGGCGAAGGCGCCGTCGGGGTGCGTTGACGAAGCGGCGGCCGTCGCGCCGTTCGCGGCCAGCGCGACGTTGACACGCGTGTGCGCGTCGTTGTCGGCGATGGTGACCGTCGCCGACGACGGTTGGCCGACCTGGTAGACCGAGCCCGACCCGAGCGTGACCGTGACGGTCTCGGAGGGCTCGACCGCCGAGTCGTTAATCGGCCTGACGAGGACGGTCGTCGATGAGTCCAGCGCCTTGAAGGTCACCTGGCCGTCGAGCCTCGTGTAGTCGGAGTCGCCCACGGCCGTGCCCGCTATCTGGTAGTTGACCGTGAGCGGTGCGCCCAGCTCGCCGTCGCGCGTAAAGGTAAAGGCGCCCAAGTCCGACCCGGCTTCGGAGGCGTTCGCGTCCGAGGCGGTGACCGTCACCGTCGGCTGGACGACGCTGATCTCGACCTGCGCCGACTCGGCGGCGGTATCGGTGTTGTCGAACGCCACCGCCGCCAGCCTGTACACGTCCGGGCCGACGTTCGCCCAGTTGAACTCGTAAGGCGCGGAGCTATCCTCGCCCACCTTCAAGCCGTTGGCATAGAACTCGACCCTGACGACGCTGCCGTCGGCGTCGGCGGCCGTCGCCGCGAGGGTGATCGTGGCGGGCGCCGTGAAGGAGGCGCCGCCGACGGGCTTGGTGAGCGCGACGGTCGGCGGGTGCGTGTCGTTGTCCGCGATGGTGACGGTCGCCGCCGAGGGCGACCCGACGGCGTAGGTCGCCCCTCCGCTCAGCGTGAGGATAACCGTCTCCTCACTCTCGACCGTCAGGTCGTCGGCGGGCGTGACAGGCACGGCGGCCGTGGCGGCCCCCGCCGGGATCGTCACCGTCGCCGGCAGCGCCGCGTAGTCCGAGCCCGCCGTGGCCGTGCCCCCCGCGCTCAGGTTGACGACGAGAGCCGCCGTCGTCGGACCCGTCCGCGTGACGGTGAACTGCCCGCCGTTCGCACCGGGCTCCGAGGCATTGGCGTCGGTGGCCGTCACCGTCACCGCCGGCATCACCACGCTGACCGCGACCGCCGCCGACGCCGTCGAGGCGGCGGCGTTGTCGAAGGCGACCGCCGTCAGCAGGTACTCGCCCGGGGTCACGTTCGCCCAGGTCAATTCGTAAGGCGCGGAGCTATCCTCGCCCACCTTCGAGCCGTTGGCGCGGAACTCGACCTTGACGACGCTGCCGTCGGCGTCGGCCGCTGTCGCGCCCAACTCGATGGCGGCGGGCGCCGTGAAGGACGAGCCGCCGACGGGCTTGGTGAGCACGACGGTCGGCGGGTGCGTGTCGTTGTCCGCGATGGTGACGGTCGCCGCCGAGGGCGACCCGACCGTGTAGGCGTTGTTGGCGACGAGGGTCAGCGTCACGGTCTCCCCGCCGGCCTCGACGCTCTGGTCGTCGATGGGCGTGACCTGAACGACGGCCGATTCGGCCCCGGTCGGGATGGTCACGGAGGTGCCGAGCGCGGGGTTGTAGTCGCCGGACGTGGCCGTGCCTCCCGCGCCGATCTGCACCGTGAGCGGCACGCCGAGCCCGCCGTCGCGCCTGATGGTGAAGGAGCCCGCGTCCGGCCCCGCCTCGGAGGCGTTCGCGTCCGTGGCCGTCACCGTCACCGTCGGCTTGTTGACCGTGATGGTGACGGCCGTGGAGGTCGCCGTCACCGAGTTCGTCGTGATGTTCCCCGCCCAGCGGACGGACGCGTCGAAGAGTGTCCAGCCGTTGCTGTTCAGGACGGATGGCGCGGCGCCCATCGGGAAGAGGCCGACGCGCCGGGCCGGCGCCGCCAGCCCGTTCATCAACATACCCTTCTCGTAGCCGAAGACCGTGAAGCGCGTCGAGTCGCCGGCCCACGTCGCCACCCGCGCCGCGCTCGCCGCCGGCTTCGCCCACCCGAAGTTGACCGGCGAGTTAGTCACCGAGACCGTCCCCGTCAGCCCCGCCGCCAGCGGGTGCGTCGGGGCGTTGATGGTGATCTGCGTCTGGCCCGCCGCCGAACTGTAGTCTGTGCCGAGCGTGGGCCCGGTCATCAGCATGTCGTCGTAGACCTGCATCTCCATGACGAGGACGGGGACGCCCACGTCGCGGAACTTCGTGTTGACCGAGGCCGACTGGCTGGTCTCGGAGATGACGACGAGGCTCTTGCCCGTCGCGTCCGTGGCCGCCGAGGCGGCGGCGTCCCTGACCGTGACGGTGAAGCCGAGGGCTTCGAGTCGCGCCTTGAGCGCCGCGTCGCTGGCGTTCAGCGTCGTCGAGCCCACCACCAGGAGCGCCTGGCCGGCCACGAAGTTGTTGAACTCGTCGTTGAGCGTTTGGTAACGCGAGGCGCGGAAGTTGTCGAAGATGGCCGTGCTGGCCGGCACGCCGGCCGAGTACTTGCCGGCGAAGAGGTGCACCTGCAAGTTCGTCAGCGGGAAGGGGCGCGGCGACGTGCGCCGCGTCGTCCAGTTGACGCCGTCCGGGCTGGTCTCCCAGTTGACGGTGTCGGCGACCTCGTCGTGGCGGATGCGCCAGTGGCGGTGCTGCACCGCGTCGTAGGTGAGGGTCGTGCGCGGCGGGATGACCCCGTTCGTTCTCTCCTGTAAAAGCAGGCCGCCGCCGCCGGTGACGAAGAACAGGTAGTTGCCGGTCGTCGGGTCGGTCAACGTGAAGTAGGTCTCGATGCCGCCGAGCAGTTGCGTGGTCTGTATGGCCTCGACGGAGGCGCGCCCTCCCGTCAGGTCGAGGTTCGGCCGGGAGACGTAGCCGGAGTAGCCGGCGGCGGAGGCCGGCGGTGTCAGCTCAAGTCGCTGGTTCTGCTCCGCGACCGTGCCGCCCGCCGGCAGGGAGACCGTCCACTTCGAGAGGTCGGTCGCGTTGTCGTTGAAGTCGTCGGCGAGCGCCGTGACCGCGGTGACGGTGACGACGGCCGCGGCCGAGGTCGAAGTCGCGCCGCGGTTGTCGGTCGCCTTGGCGGTGAGCGAGTAGGTGCCCGTGGCGAGGTTCGCCCAGGCGAGGCCGTAGGGCGAGGAAGTGTCCTCGCCGAGCTTCGTCGCCCCGTCGAAGAATTCGACCTTGACGACCGCGCCGTCGAGGTCCGAGGCGTCGGCCGTCAGGTCGAGGGCGGCCAGCGGCGGCGTGAAGGACGCGCCGTTGTGCGGGCCGGTGAGCGTGACGGCGGGCGGGAGGTTCTCGTCGTCGAGCAACTCGACGGTCGCCGCCGAGTTGCCGCCCGCGACATAGCCGGGCGAGGGGGAGACGTTGATGACGATTGTCTCCGTGCCCTCGGCCAGCGAGTCGTTGAGGGGGACGACCTGCAACGTCTGCGTGCCCTGCCCGGCGGGGAGCGTCACCGTCGGCGGGAGAGCGGTGTAGTCCGCGCCCGGGGTGGCCGTGCCGCCGTAGCCGAGCGAGACGGTGAGCGGCTGCGAGGTGTCGCCGCTGCGCGTGACGCTGAAGGCTCCCGCCGCGGACGGCTCGGAGGCGTGCGTGACGGCGGCCACGTTGACGCTCGGCCGCGTGACGGTGACGGTCACGGGGGCCGAGGTGGTCGCGGCCGCGCGGTTGTCGTGGGCCGTGGCCGTCAGCACGTAGGTGCCCGCCACGGCGTTCGACACGTTGAACTCGAAGGGCGCGGCGGTGTCCTCGCCGAGCTTGTTGCCGTTGGCGAAGAACTCGACCTTGACGACCGAGCCGTCGGCGTCGCCGGCCGCGACCTTAATCGTGGAGGATGCCGGCGCGGTGAAGACCGCGCCCGGGGCCGGCGCCGTGATGCTCACGGTCGGCGGGTTGTTCGGGTTGTTAATCTCCACCTTGAAGTTGTCGAAGAAGGCGGCGTCGGCCTGCGGGGGCGTGCCCCCTATCGGGATGATGCCGAAGTAGTTGCCGGCGGTGAGCCTGACCTGAAGCCCGTTGACGGAGAACGGGCGGGCCGCGGAGCGGAGCATCTGCCAGGTGGCGCCGTCGGCGCTCGCCTCCCAGTAGAGCGCGTCGGAGGCCGCGTCGTGGCGGATGCGCCAGAAGCGGTGCTGCGTCGGGCTGTAGGGCACCGACGTCTCGTCGGTGTTAAAGCCGTCCCCTTCGAGACACATGTCGCAGGGGGCGCCGGGCGACATCAGCCGCAGATAGAGGACGCCCTGGCGGACGAGCATCGCCGCGGCGTCGTTGGCGGAGGCCCAGACGCCTAACGTCGTCTCCGTGTAATCCCAGGTCGAGGCGTGCGGGACTTCGACGACGGCGCGCGCGTCCGTCAGGTCGACGGTGTTGAGGGACGCGTAGCCGTCGCGGGTCGCCGACCCGGTGTTGACCGCGATCTGGAGCCGCTGGTTCGCCTCCTCGACGACGGCGAGGGGGTCCGACTCGATGCGGGTCCACTTGAGCGGGTCGAGCGCGTTGTCGTTGAAGTCGTCGGCGAGGAGGCCGGCGGTGACGGGCGCGCCGCCGCCCCAGACCTGCACCTCGGCCATCGAGAGGTAGTTCGAGCCGTCGAGCTGCACGCGGACGTAGCGCCCCGCGCGGTTGACGGTGAGCGTCGAGACGTTCGAGCTCTGGCCGGGGAAGTAGATGTGCGAGACGCCGGGCTGCGCCAGCGTCGCCGCGAGGTCGTGCGAGGCGAACGGCTCGTCGGAGACGAAGACGTGGAAGTCCGAGAGGCGCTCGGAGCAGCAGTCGGTGCGGTTCCAGACCCGGACGTTGTCGACCGACTGCACGCCGCCGAGGTCCACCTGCCACCAGGGCTGCGCGGCCATCGCCGTCGAGGAGACCGAGCCCATGGCGGAGTTGCCGTCGGTGCTGTTGTCCACGGCGCGCGAGGCGGTGTAGGCGGCGCCGTAGTCGCTCGACTGCGTCGCCAGCTTGCCGGCGGCGAGGTTGACGGTCTGGGACCCCGGCGTGACCGCCGTCAGGCGTGTGTGGTTGAAGTTGAACCCCGCGGCCGTGACGTTGGCGCGCATCACCTGCACGCCGGCCTGGAGCGTCACGAAGGCGTTGACGGTCTGCCACGACTGCCAGCCGCCGGTGTTGGGCACGAGCATCTCGCCCGTCTTGTTGACGCCGTCGAAGTCGAAGCGCAGGCGCCCCCCGCCGACGGGGCTGGCGACGCGCGCTTCGAGCTTGTAGAGGCCGCTGGTCGGCACCCTGACGGTGTATTCGAGCCACTCGTCGGCGGCCGTCCAGCCGACGTCGTAGCCGCCGCCCGCGTCCGCGGACGGCTCGATGTCCACGCCCTCGGCGCGGTAGGCGCCGCCGCTGTTGGCGGCGTCGGCGTCTTGATAGGCGACGCCGTCGCCGCCCCGGTCGAAGTCCTCGGCCTGGATTACGCCGGGGACGGCGGCCGGGCCGGCGCCGTGCGGCTGCTGCTCGGGCTGCGGGGTCGGGCTCGGCGTCGGGGTCGGCGTCGGGGTCGGCTGCACGACCTCGTAGGCTTCGACTTCGACCAGGTGGCTGTACCCGACGTTGGCCGAGTTGACGGCGACCATGATCTTGTCGGTGCTGACTTCGGGGAAGACGAACCTGCGCCACACGCGGTTGTTGCCGACCACCTGCCCGTCCGGCACGAGCGCCCACTGGCCCTGCGTCATGTCCCAGTACATCACGTCGAACGCCGAGTTGTAAGAGCCGGCGATCATGGCCAGCGTGGGCGGGTAGAGGACCGAGGTGATGAAGTTAAAGTCCTGCCCGGCGATGACGTTAATCTCGCTGATCTTTCTCGGGCGGTCGAAGTTTAACTGCACCGAGTCGGGGAAGCCCGTCGTCGCGTCCACCCAACTCGCGCTCCCCGGGCCCCCCTGCGAGTTAATCCCTATGCGGATGCCGTCGTTGACACGGTCCGGCCCGTTGGCCGCGCGTGAGGAGGAGGCGCTCGCCGTCCCGCCGTTGAAGGCGAGGCCGACGTTGATCCTGGGGACGGGGGTCGGCGTCGGCGTCGCGAGGGGCGTCGGCGTCGGCGTCGCGCCGGGGGCGTAAACGTCCACCCACCATTGCGGCGAGGGCTCGCCGAAGCGCTGCGCGCCGCCGGCCTCGCGCAGCATCCCCCACTGGAAGCTGTAGCGGCCGGGCTGCGCCGGCGCCGTGACGTTGAAGTTGAAGACGGTGTCGAGGCTCGCGGCGACGGACGCCTGCGGGAGCTGGACGCGGTTGAGCCCCCAGGTCATGTTGTCCGGCTGGTCGAGCGAGCCGAGCGCGTAGCCGAGCGACTGCTGCCAGGCGTTCGCCCCCGAATTCTTCATCGCCACGGAAACGGGGTAGGTCTGCCCGGCGACCATCCACGACGGCGCGCGCTGCGTCGTGAAGAGCGCCCCGTCCGGGGGCCTGACGACCTGGACGGAGGTCTCGGCGGTGGCGTCGCCGAAGGGGGCGGAGCTGCCGTCCCAGGTGGAGGTGTGCTTCATCTGCCACCGGGCCTTGTACGTCTTCGGCTCGAAGGGGGTGGTGACGGGGAAGTCGATGGTGATGGTCTCGCCGGGGTTGACCGTCCGCGGCAGCGGCGCGCGCGCGCCGTCCTGAAGGAGCGCGTCGAAGCCGGTGACGATGGATTCGAGGAAATACCGCGAGGGGTGCCACGCGGCCGTGCCGTTATTCTTGACGGTGACGCTGACCGTGTAGGTCTGGCCGAGGTTCATCGTCGTCGGGACGTTCTGCGAGATGATGAGCGCGTCGTTCGCCATCGAGGCCGGGACTTCAAAAGTGAGGAGCGGCGTGATCTGGCCGAAATAGACGGCCCCCGAGGGCCCCGGGCGGCAGAGCTGGTACCGCGCGTAGTAGGTGCCGGCGCGTGGCGGCCTCGCGCCCACCCTGTAGTTGACGTAAGTGTCCGGCCAGTGGTTGCCGTTGGGCAGGGCTCCGCCCTCCATCCTGTAGTCGTTGAAGTTGCCGGGGACGTAGACCGAGCACAAACGGACGTTGTTCTCGGGGCTGTAGATGCTCTCGTACCAGGTGAACGTGCCCGTGTTGCGCATCGTGACTTGCGCGGTGCCGGGCGGCTCGGTGTAGGTGTGCGAGTGGTAGGTGCCGTTGAAGTTCACGAAGGCCGCGGCCGGCTCCGCGGGCGCGGGCGCGGGCGCAGCAGCGGCCGCCAGCTTAGGCGCCGCCGCCGGCGCGCCGCTGAGTAGGCCGAAGCCGGGCGCGTCGGTCACGTCGCGCCGCCCGTCGGTCCCGAGCAGGGATTCGAGCGTCGGCGCCTCGGCCAGCGCCGCCAACTCGGCCAGCGTCTCGCCCGCGGGCGTCTCCGTGCGCGGCGCGCTGGCGAGCGCGCCGCCCTTGGTGATGCTCAGGCGGTTGCCGTACCTGTCGTAGCTGTACTGCTGCCACCACGCCGAGGCGCCGCCCGCCACCTTCCTGAGCCGGCCCAGCGCGTCGTACTCGTAGGCCCGATCCTTCGAATGGTCGAGGTTGTCCAAGACGCTGGTGATGCGCCCCGTGCGCCCCGTCGTCGTCTGCGGCCGCAGGTAGTCGTACGTGAGGTCGAGCAGCGTCAGGCCCCCGCGCTTGACGGTCTGGTTCGTGAGGAGCCCGGTGAACTCGTCGTATTTGTAGCTCTCCGTCTCCTGATACATCCCCGAGGGGCCGACCGTGAGCGAGGTCGGCCGCCCGGCGGCGTCGTAGCTGGCGAGCGAGGCGTACGGGGTGTCGTTGACGAGCAGCCCCGTGACCTGGCCGCCGAACCCGTACTGCGGGCGGACCTTCTTCCGGGCCGCGTTCGTCCCGTACGGCTCGGGGTAGGTCTCACTCTTCAGCCGCCCCAGTTCGTCGTAATCGTAGTTGGTGACCAGCGGCTGCTGCGGCTGGTTGGAGTAGATGAGCGTCTGCTGACTCAGCCGGCCCTCTCCGTCGTAGTCGTAGTTCTCGGTCAGGCCCGGCGCCTGCAACTCCTGCGTGTCGATGGCGGCGGTGAGCGCCTGCGCGAGGCGGAACGGGTTGCCTTCGAGCTTGTAGGCGTAACTCGTCGTGGCGGCGGGGAGGATGGGCGAGGAGTTGTCGCGCTTGCTCGGGTCGGTGGGTATCCTGTACTCGACGGAGGTCAGGCGGTTGAGCGGGTCGGCGTAAGCGTAGACGGTCTTCACGCCGCGCGCGTCGACCGTGTATTCAACGTTCCCCTTGGGGTCGTAGCTGACATAGCCGCTCCAATGGCCCGCGGGCGAGCCGACGTAGAGCCCGCCGTGGTCGAGCGTGTCTGTCTTCTCGGCGACCTGGCTGTGCGTCATGCGGCCGAGGCCGTCGTACCGGAAGGAACGGGTCTGCTCGCCCTGCACGACCTTCTCCAGCCGGGAGACGGCGTCGTAGGTGTACTTGGTGAGATGGCCGTCGGCGCCGACGAGCCCGTCGCCTTCGGCCTTCGGCTCGACGACCTCGACGAGCTTGCCGTCGCTGTTGAGCAGGGCCCAGCGCTCGCGCCCCCACGGGTCGACGGTGCGTGCGGTCAGCCCCGTCACGAGCCCGGCCCCCGCGGGCAGCGGGCGCGCGGGCTGGGGCGGGTCGTCGTAGGCGATGCTCGTGGCGCTGCCGTCGGCGGCCGTGCTTTTGGTCAGGCGCCCCAGGGCATCGAACTCACGCGTGCTCAGCCGGGGCGTCTGGCCGGGGAAGTACGGGAGCGAGGTCTTCCACGGGCGGTTCATCAAGTCGTATTTGGTCTCGACGGTGCTCCACTGCCCGCTGTCGGTCAACGTCTCGCGCACGGTCGTCTGGCCGAGGCCGTTCGTGCGGCTCACGCTCTTGCCGACGAGCCGGCCCCCCGGGGCGTAGGTGGAGGACGTGAGCGCGAGCCCGAAGTCGTCGTAGGAGATTTCCGCGTACGCGCCGGTCGACGACAGCAGCTTGGCCGGGCGGGTCGTAGCCCAGTCGTAGAGGTGGCGCGTCTGTACGCCGTTCGCGTCGGTGGCCGCCGTAAGGAGCCCGGTGTTGAAGTCGTAGACGGCGGAGGACGTGCTCTTCAGGGTCGAACCGGCGGCCGCGGGCGCGATGGTCACCGAGGCCGGGTAGGCGAACTGCGTACCCGCGTTGTAGGCGCTGGTGGTCCTGAGGCCGGCCGCGTCGATGTTGGCGATCAGGTTGCCGTAAGCGTCGTGGACGAACTTATCCGTGAGGCCGCCCGTCCCCCCGGCGGCGTCGGCGTAGACGGTGGTGCTCGTCAACTGGCCCCGGGGGCCGCGGACCTCCCACTGCACGGCGCTCCCTATCCCGCTGACGAACTCCCACCTCTCGTCGTAGCCGCTCACGGCGTAGGACAGGCGCGTGCCGTTAATCGAGCCCGCGAAGACTTCCCGGGAACTGACGCGGTTGATGATGTAAGGGATGCCGAAGGTGTACTGGTCGTCGAAGTGCCTGTAGGTCATCCGGGTGGTGCGGATGGGCGTGCCGTTGAAGCCGTACTCGCGCGTCACGTCGGGGCTGTTGTACTTCGCGCCGTAGTCCGTCTCGACGGCCGTCATGAGCGGGTCGTTCGGGCGGCCGGGGAGGTAGATGTAGTTCTCGACGCGCTTCGCGCGCGGCGTGTCGAGGTAGCCCAACTCCCAGTCGAGGTGCTTGCTCCTGCGGAGTCGCGTGCCGTCCGCGGCGTAAAACTCCTGTTCGAGCAGAACGCCGTCCCGGAGCTTCTGCGAGTCGTCGTCGGGGAGCGAACTCAGGTTCTCACTGTACTGGACGCTGTAGGTGCCGTCCGGCTGGGTGATCTTCACCTGCCGCGGCGTGAGGTTCATCTTCGACTCGTAGCGCGTGACGCGCGGGTCGCCGTCCATCCCGGCCCAACTCTCCGACACCTGGCTGTAGGTCGGCGGCTCCGTCAGCGTGGAGTTGGCTACCAGCGGGTAGTCGTAATCGCTCTGGGTGGTCATCTCGCCGGGGCTGATCGCGCCCTCCAGGCTGAGCGACTCGCCGGGGTCGCTCGTGGCGGGGGTGAAGCGCATGCCCCGCTGCTGGATGACCCTGCGGAGCATCCCGTACGACGAGTAGGACTCGTAGTCCCCGAACCAGTAGCCGGACGAGGTTCCGGGGAAGTAGATGGCGTCGATGACGTAGGGCTCGGGGTTGCGCACGAGCGGGGCGAGCCCCGCGAAGCTGTAGCTCAGCCGGAGCTTGCGGTAGTGAAACCGCGCGAGCGTCCGCATCTCGACGTTGCCGTGCTCGTCCCTCGGGCCGGCGGCCGTGATGGCGGTCAGCAACTTGCGGCTGTCGTAGTAGAAGAAGACGGAGCGGCCGAGCGTGTCGACGATGGCGCTGATCCGCCCGCCCCCCGCCGGCGACGTGTCCCGGCGGATGGAGATGATGTTGCCGTGAGCGTCCACGATCTTGTCGGCCGTGAGGATGCCGATGCCCGCCGAGTTGCGCACGCCCCTGAACGTGACGACCGTCCCGTCCGGGTAGTAGGCGAAGCCCGTGTCGCCGTTGGCCGTGTACCTGATGAACGCGCCGTCCGTCGTGTTGCCCTCGAAACGGTGGTCGAGCTGGCCGGGCGTGTAAGTGGTGTTGCCGGTGAAGGGGTGGCGCGTGCCGTCGCCTTCGAGCAGCATCGCCCCCTCCGGCCCGAGGACGGCCATCCTCGGCAGCGAGAAGCTCCAACCCGGCGCCGGCCAGTCCTTGTCTATGTCGTAGATGACGTTCCAGGTGCCGTCGCCCTTCGGGGCGGCCGTCCACACGCGCGAGTTGTAAGTCAGGGCGAGGGCCAGGTCCATGCCGCGCCCGGGCTGTGACAACAGCGGGACGTTAAAGCTGAAGTTGCCGTTGACGGCGGGCGGGTACTCGCTGATTTCGCCGCGCCGGTTCTCGGGCCGCCGCGAGGCGAAGTGGTTTCTGTCGTTCCACGCGTAGCGGTCGTCGTCTTCGAGCAGCGCCGACACCTTCGCGCGCCCGCTCCTCCCGGACTCGACGATGACCCTGACGGCGGCGACGTGGGAGGCGCCCTCGACCGTCACCTCGTACTCGCCCGGCGCGCCGGCCACGAAGACCCCGTCGGGCGAGACCTCGGCCTGCCCCTCCGGCCCGCCCGTCACCCTCCATGTGAAGAGCACGCCGCCGACCGGCACGCCCCTCCCGTCGAACGCCGTGGCCCAGAGCGGGAGCCTCTCTTTGACAACAGTAGTCGCGTCCCCCGGCTCGACCTTGATGCGTGCGACGCTCGCGTCCCTCTCCGACTGCGCCTCCTGCGTGGAGCGCCCTTTGCCCTGGCGCGCGGGCTCGGCCGCGCGGGCGGGGACGGTTGAGACGGGGGCCGCGGCCGGGCGCGACTCGACGGGCCCGGCCGCCAGCATCGAGGCGGGGACCTGCGTCAGGAGTATCGCGAATAAAAGTGCTGTGGAGACTTTTCGCTGTAGGCCGCGGGAGACTTCCAGCCGGGGGCGGTGCGACGGGCGCTTCTTGGTCATGATTTCTTGAGGCTCTTTATCAAAAAGGTGGAGGCGGGAGGCGGAGAGCGTCGCCTAGCTTTGCCGTAGGGGTAAAGATTGACAGGGGCTGCCCACGCGAGTGCCCCTTTGAGGGTTCGGGTCCTTCGGATGTCTGTCGCGGACACAAATCCCTTCAGGGACTGCGCCGTGGCATCCGTTTAATCTGCTCGGGGAGGAGCGCGTACGGAGACCCAGGGATGGAGGTGTAAAGGACCGCACCACCCCCGGACTAATCAAGATTCAGTTTTCGCGTCTTGCTGGTTCTGGTTGAGGCTAGCGAAGGGTAAGACTGACATCGGTAGCCCGCGTGACTAATGAAGCGACCAGACTCTACCGTGCTACATTCCGACCTGTCAAACTGGCCCGCCCGGCGGCCCCGTCAGGAAGGGGTTGTGTTACAGGAATTACTTTGAGGCGAGATGAGGTCCCCTGTAGGAGGTGCCGGCAAAACACCGGTCCGAATGGGTTAAACTTCAAACATAAAAGTTCCGGTCAGTGCCATATACTTGATTGAGATGCGACGAATTTCTACTTTTCAATGGCTTTTGATCCTGGTGATGAGTGCTTCGGTCGTCTTCCTCGTGAGCGCATTTTTTCTCTACGTCGGAATAAATGAGCCGGAAAATGTGGCAGAAGACATCACCGAACTCGTTCCGTTCTGGATGTTTTGGGCAATCCACGCCCCGTTGGTCTTCCTACTGTCGCGCCGTTTTTCTTTTGACCGCACGCGTCTCGTGAAGAGTTTGCTGATCTACTTATCGGTGGGGACCGCCTGGGCGATGCTCGTTCAGGGGTTGCCTCTCGTTCTTCTACTCATCCTGAAAGATTGGACGAGTTATGACGTTGGGCGATTTTACCGGGCGGATTATCACTGGGCATCAATCCTCATTCTAAACGTGGTGGTCTACTGGGTGATTCTTTCGAGCAGTTTGATCTTCGTGTACTACGAGCGGTACCAGAACGAAATGTTAAAAG
>WUUC01098392.1_pt1 | contig 27603 bp, 23 predicted proteins | sample 6278441 | NCBI WGS metagenome assembly WUUC01 (sample SAMN13675441, study PRJNA597444) | soil metagenome | isolation source: soil | place: USA: Washington | collected 2017-10 | reverse complement strand
CTGCACCGGAGAGAGGTCTGGTGCGGACGGGCCCGCCGCGTTGGCCGGGGCCATGTGCACGTAGTAGGCGGGCCAGGCCCCCAGGCCGTCGAGCAGCTCGCGGACGTAGTTCTCCTCGTCCTGGTTGAGCGCCGGGTTCGAGCGCTTCTCCTCCCCGATCGTCGAGGCGGTGGCGTCGGACTGGGTGGCCGAGCAGAACGACCCGAACCCGTGGGTCGGGTACACCTCGGCGTCGTCGGGCAGCTGAGAGGCCAGCTTCTGCGCGGAGGCGTGCTGGTGGCGCACCAGCGCGTCGGTGTGCTCCTCGCCGAGCAGGTCGGGTCGCCCGGTGGCGCCGTACAGCAGCGAACCGCCGGTGAACACCGCGTACGGCTCCTCGCCGTCGGTGAGAGCGTAGGAGAGGTGGGTGAAGGTGTGGCCCGGGGTGGCGATCGCGCGGACCCGCATCCGGCCGCCGACCTCGACGACCTCACCGTCGGCGATCGGGGTGCGGTCGAATGAGACCTTGTCCGCGCCGTTGACCAGGTACGCGGCGCCCGTTGACCGGGCGAGCGCCAGACCGCCGGTGACGTAGTCGTTGTGGATGTGAGTCTCGAGGACGTGGGTCAGTCGGACCCCGTCGGCCTCAAGGACCTCCAGCACCCGGTCGATGTCGCGCTGCGGGTCGACCGCGAGAGCTGTCTCGCCGTCGTGCACCACGTAGGTACGGTCACCCAGCGACGGCGTCTCAATGGTGCGGACGGTCAGCCCCGCGGCCGGGTGCTGCTGCGCCTGCCCGGTCGCGGGGGCAGGCGCGGTGGACTCAGTGTTGGTGCTCTCGCTCATGGTTGGCGGCCTCACTTCTCGATCGGGCGCCCGGAGCGGACCCAGGCGCTGGTACCGCCGGCAACGTTGAACGCGTCGCGGACATCGACCAGGGTCGCGCCTTGCTCGAGCGCCGAAGCGAGCTGCTCGACTGTGGTTTCGCGCATTGAGGAGAACTCCTTTGCCAGCGGTTGTCACGGTGCCTAGTTCAACCCCCTGGGGGGTTAGGCAACACTAACATATCCCCCCGGGGGGTTATATAGTTGATGACGCAGCTCAGCCAGGAATGACGTGACCGGTACCCGAGAGGAACAGACCCATGACGAAGTACACGCTCCGAACCACGGTGCGTCGCCCGTACGGCGAGACCGTCGAGGCGGTGCGCAGCGAGCTGGCCGCCGCCGGCTTCGGCATCCTGACCGAGATCGACCTCAAGGCGACGCTGAAGGCCAAGCTCGACGTCGAGGTGGCCCCGCAGGTCATCCTGGGCGCGTGTCGCCCCCAGCTGGCTCACCAGGCGATCGAGGCCGACCCCTCGATCGCGGCACTGCTGCCCTGCAACGTCGTCGTGCGCGCCGTCGATGACTCCATCACCGTCGTCGAGGCCTTCGACCCTGAGGCGATGATGTCCTTCGCGGGCCGCGACCAGGCCGGCGACACCCTCCGCGCCGTCGCGACCGACGCACGGCAGCGGCTGACCGCGGCACTGGCCGCGCTGGAGAGCAACTGATGGACCTCGAACCCACCGAGATCAAGGCGATCATCACACGCATGAAGCGCGCCAACGGCCACTTGGCCAGCGTGATCCGCATGATGGAGGAGGGATCGGACTGCGAGTCGGTCCTCACTCAGCTGGCCGCCGTAAACAAGGCACTCTCCCGGGCCGGCTATGCCATCGTTGCCACTGGACTGCAGCAGTGCTTGTCGCAGACAGACGAGGGCCTCGATGACGTGGACGTCAAGAAGATGGAGAAGCTCTTCTTGGCCCTCGCCTAAGAGATCCACCGCCGCTAGACCGATGGCGGGCAGGGTGCCAGCACCTACGCCCGCGACACGGTGCTAGCAGCCGTCATGATCACGCTGAACGGAATCGTCGGCATCTCGCTGCTGGCCGGCGCCCTCAAGCACCATCTGGTCGCCTTCAACGCCTCCGGCACCGGGCCAAGCTGCTGTCGCCGACCATCGAGGGCGTCGTCGTCGACCTCGGGCTCCCGTTTGCTGTCGTCGGCGTTGTCATCGCCCTGTTCGTGCTCGCTCCTGAGTCCGTGGCGGCCGTCCGCAACGCCAGACGCAACCGGGTGCAGCTGAGCCTGAACTTGGCCTACGGCTCGGCGATGGCGTCGATCGGCCTCACCATCCCGACGGTTGCGGTCGCGATGTTCTGGCTCGCCGGCCCTCTCGAACTCGGCCTCACGCCCACCCAGCACCAGGAGGTCCGCGTCGTCACTGGCCGCGACCCTGCGGATTCAGCAGAGTAAGTCAACCGCGGCTGCGTCGCCGTCGTCGATGAGGACCGACCCGACGAGCGGGAGGTGAGTCAGCAGCCGCACCAGGTCTGTCATCCACGGTGCCTGCCGGTGCCTGACGCCAGGAGGTCGGTACCTGGTCGGCGAACCGGGCGATCACCGGACCCACCACACCGAGCAGGACAACATAGGTCGAAGCCAACGGCCCCAGTTCGGTGTAACCAGCGGAGGCGGCCAGCCCAGCGATGACGAGCGAGAACTCACCACGGGCCACGAGAGCTCCCCCGGCCCGCAGACGGCCACGTCGACCGACTCCGGCGCGCGCGGCCGCGTAGCCACCAGAGACGATCTTCGTAAGAGATGAAACAACACCCAAGATGAACGCCGGGACCAGGTACGGGGCCAGACTCGCCGGCGCGACCTCCAGCCCGAAGGACAGGAAGAACATGGCCGCGAACAGGTCCCGCAGCGGCCGCAGCACCGAACGGGCACGGTGGGCGGTGGGGCCCGGGATAGCAAGTCCCACCAAGAACGCGCCGACCGCAGCCGAGGCGTCCACGAGGTGAGCGACACCGGCGACGACGAGCATCAGTCCGAGGACCCGCAGCAGCACCTGCTCGTCCTCCTGATGGCCGAGCAGGCGGCCAAGGTGGTGCCCGAGCAGCCGAGTGGACACCAGGACGACGACCACGAGACCCAGCGCTGTCGCGACCGCGACAACCGCCGCGAGAGCATTTCCTCCGGCGAGGATGACGACCAAGAGCGGTAGGTAGATCGCCATGGCGATGTCCTCCAGGACGAGAACCGACAACACCACCGGTGTCTCGCGGTGACCCATCCGGCGGAGGTCGCTCAGCAGCCGACCGACGATCCCCGAAGAAGAGATCCAGGTGATCCCCGCGAGCGCCAGGCACGCCTGCCACTCGTACCCCAGCCAGAGACCCGCCACGAACCCGACCGGTGCATTGAGAAGTAGGTCGACAAGGCCAGAACCTGCATGCCGACGCAACGTCGAGGTGAACTCGGCGGCCGAGAACTCCAGGCCGAGCATGAGGAGCAGAAGGAGTACGCCGATCTCGCCGGCGGTGCCAATGAACTGTTCCGTGGCCGCGACGTCACGGATCCCTCCTTCACCGACCACCAGCCCTGCCAGCAGGAAGAACGGAATGGGAGAAAGGTCTACCAGACGGGCGATCACACCTAACAGCGCAAGCGCCAACAGCAACACTCCGAGCTCGACTAAGAAGACTCCCACGGCTCAGGCCCTAGCCAAGGAGGACATCGCGGGCACGCTCAATGCCCTGTTGGGTGCCAATCACCACCAGCGAGTGTCCGCCAAGCAGGATCTCGTCCGGCCTAGGCGAGGGAATCACGACGTCCTGCTTGACCACCGCGACGATAGATACGCCGGTCTGGGTTCGCAGCCGCGTCTGGCCGAGCGTTCGCCCGTCGAATGGCGAGCCCTTCGGTAGTTCGATCGTCGCTGAAGCGAGCCCCGGGACCTCTCGACTGAGGTCAGCGAAGCGTTCCACAATGCGCGGCGCACCCAAGATGTCGGCAAGCGCCTCGGCTTGCTGCCTATCCAGAGTGAACAGGTTCTCCGCAGCATCAGGATCTGCGGCGCGAAAGCGGATCACATCGAACTCGCCGTCACGCCGAGCGACAATCCCGATCTTATGGCCAGACGTGGCAGTGAACTCGTAGCGCACCCCAACACCCGGCAGCAGCACCTCGGTAACTTCCATGTCTGCAGTCTTGCCGATGGCGTGCGGTCAGCCATCATGCAGCTCGCTCGTGCCAGGAGGCGTGGGAGCGTCGAGCCCGTAGTGGACTGCCAGAATTCGGATGAGGAAGCAGAGCCCGGCGCCGCCGATGGCCGCGGGCACAGCCGTGGCCCCGAGCCCGTCGGCGGCCACCATTCCCAGCGCGCCGACCAGCGCCGGGATCGCGTACAACCCGCTGCGCAGCACCACCGGGACCCGGCCGATCAGCACGTCACGGATGGTTCCGCCTCCTACTGCGGTGATCGCGCCGAGGATCACCGCCTGCGCGGGGCCGCCGCCGAACTCAAGGGTCTTCAGCGCTCCGCTGACCGCGAACAGGCTGAGCCCGGCCGCGTCCAGCACGAGGATCGGGTTCATCCACCGGTCCAGGCGGTGACCGAAGCTGAACGCCACCAGGCTCCCGGTAGCCGCCACCGCCAGGTAACGCCAGTCGCTGAACGTCGCCGGTGGCAGCGCGTCGATGAAGACGTCGCGGATGATGCCGCCACCGAGGGCGGTGATCATGCCCAGCGTGACCACGCCGACCACGTCGAGCCGGGCCACCCGGATCGCGGTCAGCGCGCCGTTCAGCGCGAACGCGAACGTGCCGGCCAGATCCAGCGCCAAAAACAGCGGGGCGGTGTCCACGAGCGCATGTCTACCCGATGGGGCGCTGCGGCGTTCGCGCTCGGGGTAGCGGGTTCAGGACACCTCTCGCTCGTGATCGAGCACGACCCGACCTCCGACCTCGGCCATGCCGTCGGCCGCCGGGCGCGCGAAGACGACCGAGCCCTCGCCGTGGTGGATGGTCAGCGGACGCTGAAGTCGATCGGCCAGCAGCATCGACGCCGACCCGCAGGCTTCGTCCTGGGCGACGTCGAAGCGGGCGGCGAAGACTCGGGCCCGGACCGTTCCGGCGGCCTCGTCCTGCCAGGCCCAGAACTGGTCGGCGTCCTGCTCCACGCTCGGGACGGCGGTCATCGCCGCGACGGTGGTCATCGCCGCGACGGTGGCAGCGTCGGGAACGTGGTGCAGCGTCCATGCCGGCGCGGCGGCCACTGGCCCGCGGATCCAGGTGAGCTCATCCTCGGCCCAGGTGGCGACCGGGCCGGCGGGCGGGTTGAGCGCCGTGACCGGATGCCCCTGCTGGTTGAGCAGCCATCCGGTGCCGACCAGTGGGTGCCCGGCCAGCGGCAGTTCTGAGGCGGGGGTGAAGATCCCCACCTGGCCGGTGGCCGCGTCGTCGACGTAGACGGTCTCGGAGAAACCCAACTCGGCGGTGAGGGACTGCCGGCGCTCGGGGGGCGACAGCCGCGCCGTCCAGGACGACGCCGAGGGCGTTGCCGTTCCCCGCACCTGCCGCCGCCGAGGCCCCGCCCGCCACAGCGACAGCGGTTGCTCTGTGCGCGAACACCCTCACAGCGCCGGCCGCAGCCCTGACTTCTCCGTAGAGCACCGCACGCTCTTCGGCGCAGATCGCCGGGTCCAGCTACAAGGCAGCAAGGCAGCAAGGCAGCAAGGCAGCAAGGCAGCAAGGCAGCAAGGCAGCAATTAGAGTCCTCGGCATGGGGCGCATCAAGGGGCACTACGAGTGGGACGACGACGACCTCACCCCTGGCCTGAAGAAGGAAGGTGGCCTCCACCAGAACCTCTTCAACAGCGAGGGCAACCTCAAGGGCAGCGCTCGATTCATCCCCGACGACGGAAGCGACTCCGAACCTCTCGTCGTCACCGAGACGGTCTACGTCCCCGTCGAACAGCGGCGCCGGACTCGCGAAGAGGAAGAACTCGAACAGTTCATCGCTGACCTGGTCTACCACTTGATCGACCGTGGGATCGCCAAAGCCAAGCCCCTCGCAGAGCAATGGTGGCGGGAAACGGCTCGCCCAGCCATCGAAGCCCGGCGCACCAGGCGGCGCTCGCGGCGCCTGGCGGAGAAGAAGGCCGTCTCTGTCGAGGCGACTGTTGTCGAGCCCTCGCGGGAACTGGCTGAGGCGCCGGTAGCAGAGCGTCCCAACATGTCGAGTGCGGAGGCGCAGGCACGCTACCTCGCGGCCCTCGCTGCTCAGGCGTACAGCGACGAGCAGATGAGGCTCGTGGCAAACGCCAACATCGTCGACTGCGATGGCGTTGCCGAGTTGCAGCGCTCTCTGGCCGAACTTCCGCCTGGCCAGATCAAGAGCTTGCTCGAGGCAATGGCGACCAACCCCGCCATGCTGGGCGAGGAGACCCTGGCTGAACTGGCAAGCAACCTCGGCCGGCGAGACCACGCGGCGCCTGACGAGTTGCGTCAGCTTCGCTAGACGGATGGCTGGCCTGCGTCGCCAGCCTTCACACCCTGCCGAGGCCCGGCGTGCCGAGACCTTGCCCGAGGGGCAGGGTCTCGTTCAGATGCGCCCGATCGCGGTAGCGAGCGCTGCGCCCGACTTGCTTCATCCCCGCGGCGCTGGACAGTCCTTCGGGCAGGTTGGAGATGAGGATCGCCGCGAGCACCGGGACGCCCACACCCGTGCCACCGAACAACGTCAGACCGAGGACGATGGACTCCGGTATGCCGTCGAGAAGCGCACCGATCGCGAGCGCGGCGCCACTGCCAGGACTGTCGCCCTCGGACGGCTGCTGATCTTGCGAGCGCTTGCGTGCCGGGCTCCGCGGCGGGCAAGTGCCGCGTTCGCCGCCACGTAGACGACCGCGCCTACGAGGAAGCCGACCGCCGTGGCTGTCAACCCACCGGTGGTCTCCGCCTCGTCGACCAGGTCGAAGGCGAGTGCCGAGATGAGCACACCGGCGCCGAACGCCATCACACTGGCGACGACCTTCTGCGGCACCTGCGACACCCACGCCACCGCGGCGCCGACAACCAGTGCGGCACCCGCGAGCAAGCCCCACAGCCCTGCTTCGACCCACACAGGCATGCCGTCCCCCTTACGTGCCAAGCGCAACCGTAGCGGGCGCATGGGTACGCGGTCCTGCCAGAGGTTGCCGGCCACGGGCAGTTCGCTGAACGCGCCGGCGCCCCGGGACTCGAAAGTCCCGGGGCGCCGATGTGTGCGTTGCGACGAGGCGCTTAGCCTCGCGTCCTGAGCCACGCGTCCTTGCCCGCCGCCCCGAAGGCGGCCGTGTCAACCGTGTCGGTGTGCAGGGCTCCCCAGCTACCGCTGGAGAAATAGCCGAGCGAGACGATGCCCGGGTAGGCCCGGGCCTGGCTCGGGATGGCCTTCAGCCAGTCCGCCCGGCGTGGGTCGTCGATGCAGCCGTACTCACCCAGGCCGAAAGGCAGTTTCTTGGCGCTCGTGTCGACCGGGTCCAGCAGGCCGCCGCGGATTGCGTTGTAGAAGGGCGCGACCATCTGGCCGAAGCTGCGCCAGCGGTCCGCCTTGTGGTTGTACGGATCCCACATGATGACGTTGACGTAGTTGGGCCCGGGCCAGAGCTGCTGCAGGGACCAGGCCTTGCTCGGGTCCGAGGCGGTCCAGCCCGAGACCGTCCAGGCCCACACCACGTTGGTGACGCCCCGGGCGCGGAACCGGTTGACGATGTGGCGGTAGGCCGCCGCGTACTCGGCCCGGGTGCCGGCGGCTGCCCGGATCTTGGCGGTGCCGCCGATGTCGGGACGGTCGTCCATCTCGGGGTCGAGGTCGACGATGTACTTGTACGGGGTGGCCTTGGCCTTGGCTGCCACCGCGTCGAGGTAGCGGTCGAGCGAGCCGTTGGTCACCTGCCGGTAGGTCCAGGTCTTCTGGCTGGCGCCACTGCGGTCGGTCGAGGAGGCCCCCGGCGCCGGCTGCAAGGCCGAGTCGTAGCCGCCGTCGTAGGACACGAATTCCCAGCCGATGTGGATCGTGCGCCCCTCGGCAGCCTGAGAGAGCATCGCCGATGACGGCCACATGTTGTTGGTGGCGTCGAAGTCCTTGAAGTGGTGGATGAGGTCGAACTTGCGTCCGATCTTGCTCTCCATCGGGCGGGGGTCCGCGCCGCCTGACTGGTAGTAGCCGAACAGCGCGCCGGTGCCCTGCGCCGGCAGCACCCCGGCGGTCGTGGTGGGAGTGGTGGGCGCGGGAGCGGTCGGCGCGGGAACTGTCGTCGTGGTGAGCGGCACGACGCTGACGTCGTCGACCAAGAAGGACTTGCCAGCACCCAGATCCCAGGCAAGGGCGTTGACGTCGATGCTGGACCCGGCGCGAGAGGCCACCAGGTCCACCGTGATCTTGTGCCAGACCGTGTCGGTGGCCCAGTAGTAGCTCTGCTTGCTCGTTGCCAGCGCGTTGCTGGTGTTGAACTCGAGCAGGCGCAACACCAGGGAGGTGTTGGCCTGGCTCGCGCGCAGCCAGGCCGTCGCCCGGTAGGTCTGACCCGCGACCGTGCTGGCGACGCTGTTCGGCGCGTCGTTCAACACGGTGGTGACCGCGGCGGTAGACGTGTTGGACACCCGAGCGGCGTAGCTGCCGGTGTGCCCGCCCGCGACCCGGGCCAGCGCCACCGGGGCAGAGCCGTCGTCCTTGGGGGTGGCGAGCCAGCCGCTGGTGCTGGTCTCGAACGTCCCGTTGGAGACCTCTTCGGCTGCCGAGGCAGCTCCTGACAGAACGGCAGTGCTGGCGATCACGGCCGTCAGGGAGGTCAACATAGCCAGGCTCACGCGAAGGCCGTAGCGCCAGCCTGCTGCGGAGGACGTGGGCCGGCCGACGTGCCGGTGGGCACCTCGATCAGCTCGGTGTGCTGCCATGGGGGCATGACGAAGCAAAGGGGATCCTCTCCTCACGCCTGCGGGGTGAGCTGTCGGGTTCGGGCGGGAGGTGCCCGGCCGCAATCACGCGGCTTCACCCCTAGGTCGCGCAAGCGACCGTCACGTTTGGTTCCCCCGCTCCTGCCGAGCGTTGTTCACAAGGTGGGTCACGAGCGGGGCAGGATTCGGCGAGCCGCACGGACAACGCGCCCTCCGGGGCGCGAATGCCCGAAGACTAGGCGTTGCTCTTGCGCCACGGCAAGCGACCTCGCCGGAAAATTGATATAGAAGGCGAGATCTCGACCCGTTCATGACGACGTCTGTCCCAGGACACGGCAGTTCCTGCGCAACAACGGCGTCGACGACAAGCTCCTGGGCGACCTGATCGAAGGGTGCACGACGGCGTCTCGATCCAGGTGCCGACGCTGACAGTCTCAGACCTCATGCGGCGCCACGACGTCGGCACTGTCGGGTTGCTCAAGATCGACGTCGAGCGGGCCGAACTGGACGTGCTTCGAGGGGGTTGCAGACCAGCACTGGCCGCTGATTCGGCATGTGGCCCTCATCCGGCTACTTCAGTAGGAGAGCTGGGTTTAGTAGGAGATCTGGGTTCAGTAGGAGATCTGGGTTCAGTAGGAGATCTGAGCGGAAGCGGACATGATCTGAGAGGTGGAAGGGCACCAGGCCTTCGACTCGCCTGAGGAAATCCTTCCCTAACGTCGTTGACGTTTTCCCTGCCGTTCCAGGGGAACTGAACCCCTTCCACAGAACCGGCGCTGGTCGACCAGCGAGCTTGCCGAAGGCGAGGCAAGGTGCGCAGTGGCGCGCAGGGTGCGGGCACTAGCCTCCCGCCGGGCCGACGGTGACGGTTTTCCGCCGATCAGTGATCTGGTTTTCTCACCGGTGGCAGTAGAGGCTCAGGCCGGTCGTTCCCTTCGCGAGGACGCGAGGCGGTAGAGGCGGTACAGGATGCCGAGAAGGCAGACCGCCAGCCCGCCGAGGATCGAGGCCACCGGCAGGGTCACGACCAGGACGACGCAGCCGAGTGCGCCGGTTACCTGCAACGCCTTGGGGTACCGCCGGTCGGCGCCGGCCTGCGTCCAGGCGGCGAGGTTCGCCACCAGGTAGTAGAGCAGCACGCCGAACGAGGAGAAGCCGATCGCGCCTCTCAGGTCGGTCACCAGGACAATGACGCTCACCGCCACGGCCAGGGCCAGTTCGGCATGGTGCGGCACCCGGTAGCGGGGATGGACGGCGGCCAGCCAGCGCGGCAGGTCACCGTTGCGGGCCATCGCCAGGCTGGTCCGCCCGATGCCGGCGAGCAGGGCGAGCAACGCTCCCAGGCAGGCAGCCGTGCCGCCAAGGCGCACGACGGGTCCGGCCTCCGACCAGGTTCCGGCGTCCACCGCGGCCGCCAGCGGAGCGGCGGTCGCGGCCACGCCGTCGGCGCCCAAAACAGACAGGATCGACACCGCGACCACGGCGTAGACGACCAGCGCTATGCCCAGGGCTGCGCCGATGGCCCGCGGGATCGTCCGCCTCGGGTCCTTGACCTCCTCGCCCATCGTGGCGATGCGGGCGTAGCCGGCGAAAGCGAAGAACAGCAGCCCGGCAGACTGCAGGATGCCGTAGACGCCGCCCCCGAGAAGCTCGTCCCAGCCGCCGAGCCGGTCCGCCCGCGCCTGCCCGCCCGCCAGTCCCGCCGCCACCACCACGGCCAGGGCGGCGAGCACCACCGCGACGATGACCCTGGCCAGCCGCGCGGTGCGGGTCACGCCCCGGTAGTTGACCGCCGCCAACGCGAGCACGGCCGCCACCGCGATCGGGCGCGCCCAGCCGTCCGGGGCCGCGTACGAGGCGAACGTCAGCGCCATCGCCGCACAGCTGGCGGTCTTGCCGATCACGAAGCCCCAACCGGCGAGAAAGCCGTACCAGTCCCCCAGCCGCTCCCGGCCGTAGACATAAGTCCCGCCGGATGTGGGGTACTGCGCCGCCAACTGCGCGGACGAGGTGGCGTTGCAGAAGGCGACCAGCGCCGCGATCGCCAGCCCGACCAGCGACCCGCCGCCGGCGGCCCGCGCAGCCGGAGTGAAGGCGGCGAAGACACCGGCGCCGATCATCGAGCCTAAGCCGATCACCACGGCGTCGAATGTCCCGAGCCGTCGGGCCAGCTCACCGCCGGCCGACGCGCCGCTCACTGCTCGACCTGCGCAGGAGCCCGGCCACGTCGTATGCATGGGCGCATGTGAGCCGAGCCCTTCAGGTGCCAGCAGATTCGTCGCCACCGTAACGCCGTCCCCATCCTTGGTGGTGAGATGGGGCGTGGCTATTCCCCGGATGCACGCCGACGAGGTCGAGGTCGATCCGAACCTGGTCCGCAGCCTGCTAGCCGAGCAGGTTCCGGACTGGGCCGGGCTGCGGCTCACCCGGGTGCCCGCATGGGGAACCGATCACGTGATCTACCGGCTGGGCGGCGACCTGTCGGTGCGGCTGCCCAAGATCGGCTGGGCAGCCTCCCAGGGCGAGAAGGAGCGGCGATGGCTGCCGCTGATCGCCGCGCAGCTGGCCGTCGAGGTTCCGGTGCCGCTGTTCGTCGGCCGGCCGCAGGGGGCCTACCCCTACCGCTGGTCCGTCTCGCCCTGGCTGGCCGGAGACAACCCGCAGCCGGGCGACGACCTGACCTTGCTCGCCGCTGACCTGGCCGCCTTCGTGCTCGACCTGCAACGGGTGGACACCGCAGGCGCGCCCCGGCCGGCCGGTTCGGACCGTGGAGGGCCACTCGGCGGCGTCGACGCCTCTACCCGGGACAGCGCCGAGCGGTTGCGCGGCCAGACCGACGTCGATGCCCTGCTCGCCGTCTGGCAGGCCGGAGTGACCGCGCCTGGCTGGGACGGCCCGCCGCGCTGGGTGCACGGCGACCTGATGGACGGCAACCTGCTGGTCCGGCGGAGCCGGCTGGTCGCGGTCATCGACTGGGGCGGCTGCAAGGCAGGTGACCCGGCGATCGACCTGCTGGCCGCCTGGAGCCTGTTCGACGAGCCGAGCCGGAAGGTCTTTCGCGAGCGGCTCGGCTTCGTCGACGAGCCGATGTGGCTCCGCGGCAGGGCGTGGGCGGTCTCGGCCGCCGTCCATGCGTTGCCGTACTACCGCGACACCAACCCTGACATCGTCGCGCGGTCTTGGCGCGCGGTGAACGCCGTGCTCGCCGACCCCGGGTAAAGGGCGGCAGCTGCACTGCTAGACCCGGCAGGACGCGAGGCTTCCGCTAGTCGCTGGCGTCGGGAGCGATGTGGAAGACGCCGATGGTGGCGAGCACGGCCGACTCGACCTGGGCTTTCTCAAGACCGAGCTCGGTCAACGGGCCCGAGCCGGCTTCATGCTCGAGCAGGGCGAGCAGGATGTGCTCGGTGCCGACGTAGTTGTGGCCCAGCCGCAGCGCCTCGCGGAAGGTCAACTCCAGCGCCTTGCGCGCGTCCGTGCCGTACGGAATGAGGTCGGGCACCGTGGCAGCCGATGCCGGCAACGTCGCGGCGACCGCGGTGCGCACGGCGTCCAGCGCGACGCCCCGGTTTCGCAGCACCAACGCCGCGATTGCCTCGGGCTCGCTGAGCAGCCCCAGAATGAGGTGCCCGGTCAGGATCGTGTCGTGACCGGCAGCCCGCGCCTCGTTCTGGGCGGCCATCACGACGTTGCGAGCCCGCTGGGTGAACCGGCTGAAACCCTGGCTGGCATCGAGGTCCGACGCCCCGGCCTTGGCCACGAACCGCTTCTGCGCCGCCTGCTTGGTGACTCCCATGCTGCGGCCGATCTCGGTCCAGGAGGCGCCCGAACGCCGTGCTTGGTCTACGAAATGGCCGATCAGGTGGTCGGCGACCTCATCGATGTGCTGCGCGGCCAGCACGGCGTCGGCGAGTTGATCGAGCGGGTCGGTGTGCACATTCTTGATGGTGGCGATCAGGTCGTCCAGCCGGACCGGGCTGCTCATCTGGGTCGGCTCTGCGGTGGGCTCTACCATTCGGTCTGGCATTGTGCGGCCCGAAACGTCGTTGGAACGGCCTTCGCAACGACGTTTCGGGCCGCACTATGCCGAGCGGGCGTCAGGTCCCGCAGAACGTCGTGTACGCGCCGAAGTCCTCCGGAGCGGGCGCGGCGTAGCGCTCCAGACCGGGGCGCTCATCGAACGGCGCGGTCACCGCCTCGAGCAGGCGTTCCAGCGGACCCAGCTCCCCCGCGACCGCGGCGGTGAGAGCCTCTTCGACCAGGTGATTGCGCGGGATGTAGACGGGGTTGACCCGGTCCATGGCGGAGCCGTCCGGCGCCAGCGCCCGCCAGCGCTGCAGCCAGCCGTCCAGCGCGGCGAGGTCCAGGACCAGCCCACGCACCGGCTCGGCCTCGCCACGGGCCGCCGAGCTCAGACCCCGGAAGAACGACGTGTAGTCGACGTGGTTTTCCTGCAGCAGCGCCAGCAGATCCTCGATCAGGGAGTCCGCCGCGGCGTCCTCGACACCGTCAGGCAGGCCCAGCTTGGCACGCATGCCGGCCGACCAGGCGGCGGAGTACTGGTCGCTGAACCGCCCGAGCGCCTCCATCGCCACGGCGATCGCCTGGTTCTCATCGTCGGAGAACAGCGGCAGCAGCGCCTCGGCCAGCCGGGCGAGGTTCCACTGCGCGGCGACAGGCTGGTTGCCGTAGGCGTAACGCCCGCCATGGTCGATCGAGCTGAAGACGGTGGTGTCGTCGAAGGCGTCCAAGAAGGCGCACGGGCCGTAGTCGATGGTCTCGCCAGAGATCGTCATGTTGTCGGTGTTCATGACGCCGTGGACGAACCCGACCAGCATCCACTGCGCCACCAGCGAGGCCTGCACCGCGACCACGGCCTCGAACAGGGCGACATAGCGGTGCGGGGCGTCGGCGGCACCGGGGTGGTGCCTGCTGATCGCGTGGTCAGCCAGCCGGCGCAGCAGGTCAAGGTCCCCGGTCGCGGCGGCGTACTGAAAGCTGCCCACTCGCAGGTGGCTGCTGGCGACCCGGGCGAGCACCGCTCCGGGTAACACGGTCTCGCGCTGCACGGCCCGGCCCGTCGCCACCACGGCCAGAGAGCGGGTGGTCGGAATGCCCAGGGCGTGCATCGCCTCGCTGAGAACGTACTCGCGCAGCATCGGGCCGACCGCGGCCAGCCCGTCGCCGCCGCGCGCGAACGGCGTGCGCCCGGAACCCTTCAGGTGCAGGTCACGGCGCTGCCCGCCAGCCGCCACGACCTCGCCCAGCAGCAGCGCCCGCCCGTCACCCAGGCGCGGCACGAACCCGCCGAACTGGTGCCCGGAGTACGCCTGCGCCACCGGAGTCGCCCCCTGGGGCACCAAGTTGCCCACCAGAAACCGCAGGCCGTCCGGGCTGCTCAGCCAGCCGGGGTCCAGGCTCAGCTCGGCGGCCAGCGGCTCGTTGAGCACGAGCAGACGCGGGTCAGGGGCGGGCTCGGCCTGCCACGGCAGCGCCAGCTCGCCCAGCTCACGGGCAAACCTGTTCTCGATGTCGACCGTCGGCACGGGTGCAACGCTCATCTGCCCGAGCGTACCTGCGGGCCGGACGCCGCAGTCACCTCCGCTGGGGCGAGCTTGCGCACCCGAAGGGCCAACAGCTGTCAGTCGGGCAGCTGGCCCGACACCTCGCCGATCGCCTGGTCGAGCATCTCCAGGCCGAGGGCGATCTCGTCCTCGGTGCTGGTCAGCGGCGGCGCGATCCGAAAGGTGCCGCCCATGCCGGGCAGCTGGACGACGTTCATGTGCAGCCCCAGCTCCAGGCAGCGCAGCGTGACCAGCGCGCCCAGCTTGTCCGAGCCCTGCTTGGTGTCGCGGTCGGTCACCAGCTCCAGGCCCTGCAGCAGGCCACGGCCGCGGACGTCGCCGACCACAGCATGCCGGTCCTGCATGGCCAGCAACCCGTCCCGCAACACCGCGCCCAGCGTGCGCGACCGCTCGTCCAGCTGCTCGCGTTCCAGGACGTCCAGCACGGTGTTGCCGACCGCGGCGACCAGCGGGTCCGAGACGTGAGTCGTGTAGAACAGGAACCCCCGCCGGTGCGCCTCCTCCTCGATCTCAGCACTCGTCACCACCGCGGCCAGCGGCAGCCCCGCGCCCAGGGTCTTGGACAGGGTGATGATGTCGGGGACGACCCCGTCCCGCTCGAAGGCGTACCAGGTGCCGGTGCGGCACAGGCCGGTCTGCGCCTCGTCCAGGATCAGCAGCATTCCGCGCTCGTCGCACTTACGCCGCAACCCGGCCAGGTACCCCACCGGCGGATCGATAACCCCGCCGGAGCTGAGGATCGGCTCGACCAGGCAGGCCGCGAGGCTGCCGACCGACTGGGCGTCGATCAGGGCGAAGGAGTAGTCGAGCTGCCGCTGCCAGTCGAGCGCGCCGTCGGCGGTGGTGAAGTCGGGACGGTAGCTGTTCGGGGTGGGGATGGCGAGGTTGCCGACCGTGGGCCCGTAGCCGGTGCGGCCGGCGCTGTAGGTGGCCGCCGCGGCCCCGGCGGTCATGCCGTGCCACGAGCCGGCGAACGACACGATCTCGTGCTTGCCGGTGACCAGCTTGGCCATCCGCAGGGCGGCCTCGTTCGCCTCTGCCCCGGTGGTCAGCAGCAGGGTCTTCTGCAGCGGCGCGGGCAGCGAGTCCGCCAGCCGGCGGGCCAACTCGACCACCGGGCGCGACAGCATGCCGCTGAACAGGTGATCGAGTTCGGCGATCTGCCGCTGGACCGTGGCGACGATCTCAGGATGGGAGTGGCCCAGGATCGCGCTCATCTGCCCCGAGGTGAAGTCGAGGATCTTCCGGCCGCTCTCGGTGTAGACGAAGCTGCCCTCGGCGCGGCTGATGATCTCGGTGGTGAAGCTGCCGCCGTAGCGGACCAGGTGCCGCTCCGCGGCCGACCAGAAGTCAGAAGCCATGGCGCCGACGCTACAACCCGGCTGTCCCGGCGCTGGCCCGGCCTGGGCGCGCAACCCTGCGCACTGACGTAGCGTCTGCACCGGTTGGCAGATCGCGGGCGCCGCCCGCCGCCGTAGCGGAGGGGTTGCCGAAGGCGTGGTGCTCTCCGACGCCACGGTCCGTCCCGGGCCCGCACCCGCCGACCCGGACCGGCCGAGAATGGTGACCGGCTGGCGGGACGAGTTCGTCGACCTAGCCGGCCGGGTGATCGTGCTGGGCGGCTTCTGGTCGCTGGTGAGCCTGATTCTGCGCCCGGTGCGCTGGACCCGCTGGATCGATGACCTGTTCGGCCTGGTCAACCTGCCGGCCGGGCCGAGCCTGTTCTCCACCGTGCTGCTGTTCGTGGTGGGCGGCGCGGTCCGGCGCCGGATGCGGGTGTCGCTGTGGCTGCTGCTGGCCTTTCAGGCGGTGGCCGCCCTGGACCTGCTGGGCGCGGTGCTGCAGCTCGCTCTCGACCGGAACGAGGCCCGCCAGATCACGGCCGTCGAGGCTGCCCAGCTGACGGTGAACATCCCGCTGACGGCGTTGCTGGTGGTGCTGCTCTGGCGCAGCCGGGGCGCCTTCACGTCCCGGCTGGAACCGGGCGCGCGTTGGCGGGCCCTGGCGGTGCTGGTGTCCGGGCTGCTGGTCTCGGTCAGCGTCACGCTGGTCCTGACGCTGAGCTTTCCCGACACCCTGACCGGGATCGGGCACCAGTTGGTGTGGGCGGTCCGGGTGTCCTTCGGCGTGGAGCCGGGCACCGCCGAGGTCGGCTGGCACGGCCAGCACGGTCACCACTGGATCGCCGCCCTGTCCGGCCTGCTGTCAGCGCTGGCGCTGCTGCTGGCCGCGCTGACCTTTCTGCGCTCGGCCCGCGCCAAGAGCTATCTGACGGCCCAGGACGAGCTGGCGGTGCGCCGGTTGCTGCTGCAGGCCGGCGAGCGGGACTCCCTCGGCTACTTCGCGACCCGGCACGACAAGTCGGTGATCTTCGCGCCGGGCCAGACCGCGGCCGTGACCTACCGGGTGCTGGCCAACGTCAGCCTGGCCAGCGCCGACCCGATCGGACCGCCGGCCGCCTGGCCCGCCGCGATCGAGGCCTGGCTGGCCGAGGCCCGGATGTTCGGCTGGTTCCCGGCGGCGCTCTCGGCGAGCGAGGAGGGTGCGGAGGCCTACGTCGCGGCCGGGCTGAAGGCGCTGGCGATCGGTGACGAGGCGATCATCGACGTCGACACCTTCACCGTCGAGGGCCCGACCATGCAGCCGATCCGGCAGGCGGTGCGCCGGGTGCAGCGGGCCGGCTACACGATCTCGGTGCACCGGCACGGTGACCTGTCCGCCGAGCAGCTGGCCGAGCTGGCTCAGCGAGCCGAGGACTGGCGCGGCGAAGACACCGAGCGCGGATTCTCGATGGCGCTGGGCCGGCTCGGGGACCCGGTGGACGGCGAGTGCGTGGCGGTGCTGGCCCATGACGCCGACGGCCGGCTGCGCGGGCTGCTGTCGCTGGTGCCGTGGGGCCGGCGCGGGCTGTCGCTGGACCTAATGCGCCGCGATCGGGCCGCGGAGAACGGCCTGATCGAGGCCATGGTCGCCGGCCTGGTCAACGCCTGCCGGGACGAGTTCGGGGTTCGCTACCTGTCCCTGAACTTCGCCCTGTTCCGCGGGGTGTTCAGCGCCGCCGAGCGGGTCGGCGCCGGCCCGGCGGTGCGGATGACCAGCCGGGTGCTGACCGTGGCCTCCCGGTTCTGGCAGATCGAGAGCCTGTACCGGTCCAACGCCCGTTACCTGCCCCGCTGGACACCGCGTTACCTGTGTTACGACTCCTCGCTCACCCTCACCCGGGTCGCGCTGGCCGCCGGCATCGCCGAGGGCTTTCTGCCGGCCGTCGAGGGCAGCGGCGAGCGCTCCTACGACGGCCGGGTGGTGCTGGACGGCCGGCCGCTGCCGTTCGCCGACGCGGTGGCCGCCCAGCACCGCTCAGTGCGCGCGAGCACCCGGCCGGACCGGCGGTTGAGCCAGCAGCAGCTCATCCGCCACGACAAGCTCGCCCGGCTGGTCGAGGCCGGCCGGCAGCCCTATCCGGCGTCGGTGGCGCGCAGCTGCCAGGTGCCGGACCTGATCGAGCGCTTCGCCGGCCTGCCGCCCGACACCCGGACCGGCCAGTTGGTGTCGGTGACCGGCCGGGTGCGGGCGCTGCGGAAGTTCGGCGGCCTGAGTTTCGCGACGTTGCAGGACGGCGCCGGGGACCAGGCCACCATTCAGGCGATGCTCACCGACTCCGACCTCGGCGCCGGTGAGCACCGGCTGCTGCGCTCGACCGTGGACCTCGGTGACTTTCTCAGCGTCACCGGTGAGGTCCTCACCTCCCGGCACGGTGAGCTGTCGGTGCTGGCACGGGACTGGCAGATGGCCGCCAAGTGCCTGCACCCGCTGCCCGGCAGCCACGCCGGCCTCGCCGACTCCGAGACACGGTCGCGGCTTCGGCACGTCGACCTGATCGTCAACCCGGCGGCGATGCAGTTGCTGGCCAGCCGCAGCGTCGCCGTCCGGGAGCTACGCCAGGCACTGGCCCGGCGCGGCTTCACCGAAGTCGAGACCCCGATGCTGCAGCCGGTGCACGGCGGCGCGAACGCCCGGCCGTTCGTCACCCACAGCAACGCCTACGACGCGACGCTATACCTGCGCATCGCACCGGAGCTGTTCCTGAAACGACTCTGCGTGGCCGGCATGGGCAAGGTCTTCGAGCTCAACCGCAACTTTCGCAACGAGGGCGCCGACGCCACCCACAACCCCGAGTTCACCTCGCTCGAGGCCTACCAGGCCTACGCCGACTACCTCGACATGCGAGAGCTGACCCGGCAGTTGATCATCGAGGCCGCTATCGCGGTGCACGGCGCCCCGATCGCGCGCAGGCCGAGCCCGGACGGCGGGCTGACTGACGTCGACCTGTCCGGGCCGTGGCGGTCGGTCACCGTTCACCAGGCGGTGTCACAGGCCTGCGGCGTGCCGATCACCGCTGACACCGGCTTGGACGAGCTGAGCCGGCTGTGCCGGGCACACGGCGTGAGCCGGCCGGCCGAGGCCAGCTGCGGTTCGCTGGTCACCGAGCTCTACCAGGCGCTGGTCGAGAAGCAGACCGTGCAGCCGACTTTCTACCTGGACTTTCCGGTGGAGACCTCGCCGCTGACCAGGCGGCACCGGCAGGACCCGAGATTGGCTGAGCGCTGGGACCTGGTGGCCTTCGGCGCCGAGATCGGCACCGCCTACTCCGAGCTCATCGACCCGGTCGAGCAGCGGCAGCGGCTGGTGGAGCAGTCGCTGCGAGCCGCCGGCGGCGATCCCGAGGCGATGCAGGTGGACGAGGGATTCCTGTCGGCCCTGGAGTACGCGATGCCGCCGACCGGCGGGCTGGGCCTCGGAGTGGACCGGCTGGTGATGATGCTGGCCGGAGCCAGCATCCGGCAGACGCTGGCGTTTCCGTTCCTGCGCCCGAGCGGCCGCTGAGCCCGCCCGGGCAAGGCTGAGCCGGCCCGGGCAAGGCTGAGCCGGCCCGGGCAAGGCTGAGCCGGCCCGGGCAAGGCTGAGCCGGCCCGAGCAAGGCTGAGCCGGCCCGGGCAAGATAGGCCGCATGACCGGCGGCCTCGGCGATCGAAGCGACTTCGGCGAAGTGGACGTGGCAGCGGTCGACCGCGCTGCTGACGCCTTTCAACAGCCGGTGGCGCCGAGCGTCCTGCTCGCCATCTGCCGGCGTGCGCTGGGCGCCGGGGTGACCGTCCGGCGGGTCGTCGAGCTCGACGGCGGCACCTACAACAACACCTACCGGGTCGAGGTCTGCGACGGCGAGCCGGTGATCCTCCGGATCGCCCCCGAGCGCTCACGCCAGGGCCTCACCGCCCGGGACGCGATGCGCAACGAGTACGCGGCGCTGCCTTTCTTGGCGCCCCTCGGCGGCCTCGTTCCCCGGACGCTGGCCGTGGACTTCACCCATCAGCTGCTGGACCGGGACTACCTCGTCCAGTCCCTGCTGCCGGGCGTGCCGGCCTCGCAGCGGCTGCCCGGCTACTCCGCGAGCGCGCTCTCCTTCTTCTACCGCGAGCTCGGTTCGGTCACCAGGACGATCCACGAGGTCACCGGCCCGGCATTCGGGCGGGTCATCGGTCCGGCGCATTCCACCTGGAGCTCGGCGCTGATCGCCCAGTTCGAGCAGTTGGCCGAGGAGTTTGCGGCCGCGGGCCTCGACGCCGGTCCCGTTCAACGGGTGGTCGCCGCGGCGCGGCGCCAGAGCGCGGCACTCGACGAGGTCACCGTCCCGGCGCTGCTGCATGGCGATCTGTGGACGCTCAACATCCTGCTCGACCCCGATCCGGAGCGGCCCGCGATCACCGGCGTGCTGGACTGCGATGCGGCGTCCTGGGGCGATCCGCTGTCGGACTGGACCATCAACCGGGTGCTGTCGCGGCGCGGCACCGAGGTGGATACCTTCTGGCAGACCTACGGCAGTCCCGCCAGCGGCCCGAGCGCCTCGGTTCGCGCGCTGCTCTACCAGGCGCGCAACGCCCTCGGCGCCAGGCTCGACATCTCCCGGCGAGGCCTGAACCTGCGCGACATCCCACCGATCCACTGGGACGTCACCGACGTCCTCAACGCGCTGGCGTGACCGCGGCGGCCAGCCGTCTCGCGGGGTCCGATCCCCGTGTGTCACTGGTCGGCCACCGGCAGTGAACGGTTGCCGGGCAAGCTGGGAGTGACCGGTCACACGTGGCGCATTTCGCTGAGTGGCGGCAATCGCCTCGGGCGATTTACCGCCAGAGGAATGAGAGAATGGCGCGGTGACAGTCGAGGTGACCGATGAAGCCCTCGCGGTCGAGCCGCCTCGGCCGCGCCGCCGGTTCAACGGGCTGTTCCCGGACAGCCTGCTGCGCTACCGTCAGCCGAAGTGGTGGCAGGAGATCGCCATCATCGGCTTCTGCTACTGGATCTACAGCCAGGTCCGCAACCTGGTGCCCGAGCAAGAGAGCATCGCCAACCGGCACGGCCGTGGCATCCAGCACCTGCAGGATGCCCTGCACCTGAACTTCGAACTGTCGCTGAACCGCTTCGTGGCCAGCCACGAGCCGCTGGCCCAAGTGATGAACTACTACTACGCCACCCTGCACTTCGTGGTGACCATCGGCTGCCTGGTGTGGCTCTACCGGGCTCATCCGCGGATCTACCGCGGCGCCCGGACCGTCCTGTTCGCCACCTCGCTGATGGCGCTGGCCGGCTTCTACCTCTATCCACTGACGCCGCCCCGGCTGCTGCCGCAGTACGGCTACGTCGACACCCTGCTGAAGTACAACACCTGGGGTTCGCTGGCCGACCCCAATATCGCTGAGCACTCCAACCAGTACGCCGCGATGCCCAGCCTGCATTTCGGCTGGGCGCTGTGGTGCGGCGTCGTGATCTACCTCTGCGCCCGCCGGTCCTGGGTGCGCAGCCTGGGCCTGGCCTATCCGGTGTGCACCCTGCTGGTGATCGTGGGCACCGCCAACCACTTCATCCTCGACGCCGTCGCAGGTCTGGTGGTCTTCTGGATGGGCGCCTTGGTGCAGTACCTGTCCTCGGGCCGCAGCGCGTTCGCCGAGGCTCCGATCCTGCGGCATGTGGGGGGCACGCCCCCCGCGCCGGGCTCCGAGTCAAAAGACCAGCGCAGCTCTCAGTCGGCGGGGTCGTAGAACACCGTCTCGACCACCCGGCGGGCGCGCCGGGCGACCCGCCGGTAGTCATCGATCAGCTGCCCGGCCTGGAAGCCGGGCGGATAACCCAGCACCCGGCCGACCGCTTCCAGCACCCGGCCGGGCTTGGGCAGCTGGTCCTCGGCCTTGTCGCGCACCAGCATGATCGCGTTCCGGATCCGGCCGGCGAGCCGCCAGGCGGCCGTCAGCGCGGCCGCGTCGTCAGCTCCGAGCGCGCCGGCGTCCACGGCGGCCTGCATGGCGGCCAGCGTCCCGGTGGTGCGCAGCCCGGCGACCTGGTCGGCCAGGCGCAGCTGCAGCAGCTGAACCGTCCACTCGACGTCGGCCAGCCCGCCGCGGCCGAGCTTGGTGTGGGTGTGCGGGTCAGCCCCGCGCGGCAGCCGCTCGGCGTCCACCCGGCCCTTGATGCGGCGGATCTCCACCACCCCCGTGCTGGGCAACCCGCCCGCGGGATAGCGCAGCGGATCGATCAGCGCGACGAACCGCTCCCCCAGCTCAGGGTCGCCGGCGCAGAACCGGGCCCGCAGCAACGCCTGCGCCTCCCACACCGAGGCCCACCGCTGGTAGTACTCGGCGTAGGAGTCCAGCGACCGCACCAGGGCGCCGTTGCGGCCCTCCGGCCGCAGGTCGGCGTCCAGCCGCAGCGGCGGATCGGTGGACGGGGCGGCCAGCATCGCCCGCAGCCGCTCGGCGACCAGGTGCGCCAGGCGGCCGGCCTCAGCGCCGGCGCCGCCGTCGCAGAAGACGAACAGGACGTCGGCGTCCGAGCCGTAACCGAGCTCCTGGCCGCCCAGTCGCCCCATCGCGATCACCGCCAACCGCACGCCCAGCTCAGCCAGCCCCTGCTCGGCGGCCACGATCCTCATGACCGCGCTGAGCGCCGCGGCCAGGGTGGCGTCGGCCAGCTCGCTGAGCGCCAGGGCCACCTCGGTGTCGCTGAGCTGGCCGAGCAGGTCGGCGAAGGCGATCCGCAGCAGCTCGACCCGGCGCAGCGAGCGAATCGCGTGCGCGGCCTGCGCCAGGTCGTTCTGGCGGCGGGCGGCAGTGCCCATCAGCACCTCGAGCTCGGCCTGCCGTCGGGGACGCAACTGGTCATCGGCCGACAGCATCTGCAGCGCCTCGGGCGAGCGCACCAGCAGGTTGGCCACGTACCGGGAGGTGCCCAGCAGGATCGCCAGCCGGGACGCCACCGCGCCCTCGTCACGCAGCAGCCGCAGGAACCAGGAGGTGCTGCCCAGAGCGTCAGAGACCTGCCGATAGGCCAGCAGCCCGGCGTCAGGGTCAGGCGCGTCGGCCAGCTCGGACAGGATCACCGGCAGCAGCGCCCGTTGCAGGACCGCCCGCCGGGACACCCCCGCGGTGAGCGCCTCGATATGCCGCAGCGCGCCCTGCGGATCGGTGTAGCCCAGCGCCTCCAGGCGCCGCCGGGCCTCGCCTGCGGTCAGCCGCAGCGCGTCGGCGGGAACCCGGGCAACCGCCTCCAGCAACGGCCGGTAGAACAGCTTCTCGTGCAGCCGCCGGACCTCCCGGGCGTGCAGCGCCCATTCCGCGCGCCACACCGCGACCGCGTCGCCGCGGCTGTCCGGCCGAAAGCCGAGCGAACGCGCCAGCCGCAGCACCGCCCCGGCGTCGTCGGGCACCAGGTGGGTCCGGCGTAGCTTGACCAGCTGCAGCCGGTGCTCGGTCGCCCGCAGGAACTGGTAGGCGTCGGCCAGGCTGACCGCGTCGTCCCGGCCGACGAAGCCGCCGTCACGCAACGCCGCCAGCGCCGGCAGGGTCGCCCTGACCTGCAACGAGGGATCGGCCCGGCCGTGCACCAACTGCAGCAACTGCACGGCGAACTCGACGTCGCGCAGGCCGCCGCGGCCGAGTTTGATCTCGCGCTCGGCCACGTCGGCCGACAGGTGCTCGACCACCCGGCGGCGCATGGCCTGCACGTCGGTGACGAAGTCCGGGCGTTGGGAGGCCGTCCAGACCAGCGGTGACAGGGTCTGGACGTAGCGCTCGCCCAGCTCCAGGTCTCCGGCGAGGGGACGCGCCTTGAGCAGCGCCTGGAACTCCCAGGTCGAGGCCCAGCGTTTGTAGTAGGCCTCGTGGCTGGCCAGGGTCCGGACCAGCGCCCCGGACTTGCCCTCCGGACGCAGCGCGGCGTCGACCTCCCAGGCCGCCTGCCCGCAGATCCGAATGGTGTCGGCGGCCAGTTTGGTGGCGGTGGCCAACGCCGCGTTTTCTTGGTCGACGTCGCGGGCCGGAGCCGCCGTGACCACTGCGTCTGCCGTGCCTGCCGAAGCCGGGGCCGGGGCCGGGGCCGGCTCGAACACGAACACCACGTCCACGTCGGAGACGTAGTTGAGCTCGCGGCCGCCGGCCTTGCCCATGCCGATGACGGCCAGCCGGCAGCCGGCGGCGTCGGCGGGCAGGCCGGCTCGGGCGACGGCGAGCCCGGCCATCAGGACGAAGCCGGCCAGGTCGGCCAGCGCCTCGGTGACCTCCTGCACGCTGAACTCGCTGGCCAGGTCACGCGCGGCGACCAGCAGCAGCTCGCGCCGGTAGGCGGTCCGCAGCGCTCGCACCGCGGCCGGCCCGGTCACCGTCGCGGCGGCGCCGTCGGTGCCGGTCACCGGATCCGCCGCCGAGGCGCCCACCGCGTCGGCAAGCCGGCCGGCCGCCGATTCGACTCCCGGCAGGTCGGCGGCGGCGCCCCGCAGCACCAGCGCGTCCCGCGGATGGGCGCACAGGTGCTCGGCCAGCGCCTGGGAGGCGCCCAGCACCCCCAGCAGCCTGGTCCTGAACTCCGCCGAGGCGCGCAGCTCGGCCACGATCTCTGGGCCCGCCTCGGCGGCGGCCAGCTCGGCCAGCATCGCCAAGGCCTGGTCGGGCGCTGCCGCACGTCCCAGCGCCGAGAGCACCGCCGCCGCGGCCGGATCGCTGGCCTCGTTGCGCTCGGGGTCCCACAGCCGCAGGGCCGGCGCGGTCAGCAGACCTCCGGCCCGCACCGGGTCGGCGAACCCGGCCCGCGCCAGCCGCGCGGTCAGCCGGCCGAGCTGGGGCACGGCCGAGGAGCCCGCCGGGCTCTGGTCAGTGCTGGGGTGGCTCACGCGAGGCCTGCAGCTCCGCCGCCAGGGCCGCCCGGATCGCGGCGGCGTCGGTGATCGGCCCGGCGGTCGTGGTCACCGGCCCGGCGCCGGCCATCGGCAGCAACCGCGGTCCCGCGGCCACCGCCGGCCCGGCGGCGGCCGGGTCAGCCGCCAGCGCGACGAAGGCGGCGACCACCGGCTGCCAGACCTCGACGATGTCCGGATGCGCCCGGGCACTGCGCTCGAGGATGGCCGGCAGGTTGTAGTCCTGCAGCAGCTCCGCGTCCTGCCGCGCCCACAGCGCCACGATCTCTGGCGTGGTCTCGATGTGGAACTGCACACCCCACGCCAGCCGGCCCAATCGAAAGGCCTGCACCTCGCACACCGGTGAGGACGCCAGCAGCACCGCGCCCGGTGGCAGCTCGGTGATCTCGTCGACGTGCCACTGCAGGACGTCCGGCGTGATCGGCAGCTCGCGAAACAGCGGGTCAGCGGCGGCTGCCTGCCGCTTGGCGACCAGCTGCGAGCCGTACTCGGGCGTCTCGGCGGCGCCCACCCGGCCTCCGGTGGCCGCCGCCAGCAGTTGGGCGCCCAGGCAGATGCCCAGGGTGGGCAGCTCGGCGCGGACGGCGTCGGCCAGCAACGCGCGCAGCTGGGGCAGCCACGGAGCCCGGTCGTCGTCATTGGCGCCCATGCCCCCGCCGAGCACCACCAAGGCCGAGTAACCGGTCAACTCGGCGGGCAGCGGCTGGCCGGTCGGCGGTGAGCAGATCACCAGCTCGGCGCCGGCGTCGCGCAGCCAGCCTTCGAGCATGCCGATCGGCGCGCTCAGGTCGTTCTCGATCACCAGGACCGGCGCAAGCGCGGGACGGTCGGACGCGACGGCTGCCATGCCTGCAGGTTACTGATCCGGCCCCGGTCCCCGCGCGGGCAGCGCCGCCTGCTGGTGCAGGTACTCCGCGCAGCTGGGCAGGCCGTGGATCGTGATGGCGTCATTGAAGGTGTACGCGTTCACAGCACCACCGAGCCGCGCCGCCAGCCGGGTGATCGGCGTGCCGTACTTGTGCGCCATGTAGCGGTAGTTGGCGCGCGCCTGGGCGAAGTTGTGGGCCGAGCTCTTGGGGTGCGGATAGTGGATCGAGCTCGCCGACCGGTTGAGGACGAACTGGACGCCGTCGGAGTGCAGCCGGTATCCCAGGTCGATGTCCTCAGCGCCCCAGCTGCGAAAGTGCTCGTCGAACCCGCCGACCGCCCTGATCCGGTCGGTCGGGGCCGACACGTTGCAGGTCCAGTAGAGCACCCACGGCGCGGGCAGCCGGCCGAAGTCATCGGCGTGCCTGGCGTAGAAGGGCTCGCGGATGTCAGCCCAGCGCCCGCTCCGGCGCAACAGCTCGATGCTGGCGTCCGGGTCCTCGAAGTCCAGGGTCAGGAGCATCTCATCGGCGTCGGAATCGTCGTTGTCGAAACCGTAGACGTAGCCGCAGACCGCGACCGGCCCGCCGGCCAGCTGATGGCTCTCAAGGTGGGCCCGCACGCAACCCGAGTGCAGCACCACCCCGGAGTCCACGAACACGCACACCTCGCCGCTGGCATGAGCGACGCCGACATTGCGGGCCTGCGCCACCCGCCAACCCTCATCGGGCTGAAAGAAGTACCGCACCTCCAGCCGGTCGGCATACCCCCTGACCAGCTCAGCAGTGCCGTCGCTGGAGCCGTCATCGACCACCAGCACCTCAAAAGCCGCCCGCGGCAGATCCTGCGCGGCCAGCGAGTCCAACGTCCGCCGGAGCAACCCAGCACGGTTATAGGTCGGGATGACGACACTGCACCTCGAGACAGCGGCCACTCATGTCTCCCGCGTCGCTCAGCTGCGTCAGCCCGGTCCAGCCCCGGGGCGGTATCAGGGGCGAGTATGTCTGCAAACAGCGCCGGCAGACAAGACCGCGCCGGCGCGGCCGCTAGAGCGAGGGCAGGTACCGGCGCAGCTCGAACGGGGTGACCTCGGCCCGGTAGTCCACCCACTCCGAGCGCTTGTTACGCAAGAAGAACTCGAAGACGTGCTCGCCCAGGGTCTCGGCCACCAGTTCGGAGTCCTCCATGGACCGCAATGCGTCGGCCAGGTTGTGCGGCAGGTCGTCATAGCCCAGGGCCCGGCGTTCGGTGTCAGACAGCGACCAGACGTCGTCCTCCGCACCCGGCGGCAGCTCATAGCCCTCTTCGATGCCCTTCAGGCCGGCCGCCAACAGCACCGCGAAGGCCAGGTAGGGGTTGCACGCCGAGTCCAGCGACCGGACCTCCACCCGGGTGGAGTTGGCCTTGCCGGGCTTGTACATCGGCACCCGGACCAGGGCGGAGCGGTTGGCGTGGCCCCAGCAGACATAGGTCGGTGCCTCGACCAGCTGGCCGGGGGCCGACCAGCCGAACAGCCGCTTGTAGGAGTTCACCCACTGGTTGGTGACCGCGGTGATCTCGCGGGCGTGCCGCAGCAGGCCCGCGATGAACGCGCGGGCGGTGGCTGAGAGGTAGAGGCTGTCCGACGGGTCGTGAAAGGCGTTGCGGTCACCTTCGAACAGCGACAGGTGGGTGTGCATGCCGCTGCCCGGCTGGTGCCGGAACGGCTTGGGCATGAAGGTGGCGTGCACGCCGCGGGTCCGGGCGACCTCTTTGATGATGTGCCGAAAGCTCATGATGTTGTCGGCGGTGGTCAGCGCGTCGGCGTAGCGCAGATCGATCTCCTGCTGGCCCGGCGCCACCTCGTGGTGACTGAACTCGACCGAGATGCCGACCGCTTCGAGCGCGGTGATCGCGCTACGCCGAAAGTCGTGGGCGGTGTCGTGGCTGGTCATGTCGAAGTAGCCGCCGTCATCGATCGGCACCGGCTCGCTGCCGTCGGTCGGGCGGTTCTTGAGCAGGAAGAACTCGATCTCGGGATGGGTGTAGAACGTCAGGCCGCGGTCGGCAGCCTTGGACAGCGTCCGGCGCAGCACGTAACGCGGGTCGGCCCAGGACGGCGAGCCGTCGGGCATCGTGATGTCGCAGAACATCCGCGCGGTGTCGCTGGGCTTGCCGT
>WUUC01148400.1_pt1 | contig 27610 bp, 41 predicted proteins | sample 6278441 | NCBI WGS metagenome assembly WUUC01 (sample SAMN13675441, study PRJNA597444) | soil metagenome | isolation source: soil | place: USA: Washington | collected 2017-10 | reverse complement strand
GAGGGTCCAGCGGGGAGCGCGGCTCTAAATCCAGCACGCCAACCCGATTTCCAACATTCGGCAAAACTAGAATTCACGTGCGGCGCTTCAGGCGCAATCACATCCTCTGGCGAGGGTCCAGCGGGGAGCGCGGCTTCGATCGCATCGAGCGCTCCACGCCAACCCATACGACGATCCGCTGAGCGCTGGGTTCCAGGCGTTCCAGCCTCCCTGTCATGCTGGCGCAAACGTGCAATAAGTTGACGAAGATTATGCTCTTCCATCACCGTCTCCTGTACGAGCCACGTAGCTGACGCACTTCATTCGTCGTAATGTCCTGCCTCGCTGCAACGATCAAGCGCCGCGTGCGACCGCGTGACAAGTTTAGGTTGCGCGAGACGTATTCCTCTTCGCCCATGATGATGCGAATGTCAGGCCGCTGCGCGTAAGTGGCGAGCAGCCGGCGGCACGTTTCGATGTCTTCGCGTGTGATCGCCATCGCTACTCCTTATCGCGTAGCGTCAAGTTCACGTCGTCCACTGCCGATGCAACGGCGAGCAGTGCGTAGACGATCGCCTTCATGCGTTGCGTTTCAGCGTGACTTGCGTCAGCGTTGCTCTCTGCGTTCTCGAGCTCACGCGTCGCGAGGGTTATGTAGTCGTTAGCTGCTCTCATCCTTGACTCCTCTCACGTAACAGGTCTGCGATCGCATCGAGCGCCTTCAGTTGTAGTTCATGCAGATCGAACACATACCATCGACCTTCGAAGCTGCGTCCAATTTCGCAGTCTCGCAGGATGAACTCCATCACAACACCGATCGCGCGAGCCTTGACGTTACTCATCTCGCCCAGCCGCTTCTCGCGGCGTGCCTTCCGTAGTCTGTTGGTCAGACGATACAGTTGGCCCCAGTGCTCTTGGCAGTAACGGCGCCACACGCACGTATGCTCATGCTCGACAAGCGGTGGAACGATGACGATCATTCCTCGATCTCCATGACGACTGCGACCCACTGTGCTGTGACGCCCATCACCTCGATGAACGTCTGCTCTTGCCGCGGCATGGCGCCAAATTCCTTCTCCCATGCGGCAAAGGCGGCAATGACAGCATCTGTTGCGTCGGCGTGCCTGCCTTCTGCGTAGCGCGTCCCGTTCGGCCGGAATACCTTCATGTGATCGTGGCGTCGCTTCATCAGAGGCATCAGTCTTGCCCCATGATGGCGCGTCGTCTCGCGCGTTCGTTGTGGACGGCGAGCCAGTGCTCTTTCGCTGCCTGCGAGAGAACCTCGATGGTGTCGCTGACGCGTTCGAGCGCCATCAGGTAGGCGTCGACGTCCTTGACGTCGTCTGCTTGCTCGCAGAGCAGGACGAATATCTTGATTCGCGCATTCATCCTCTCGATGTCCGCGGCGAGGCTCCGGCGGAAGTTGTTGCGGTCTTGATCACTCGGAAGTCCGCTCGGCCAGAATACGATGTCTTTGCTCATGGTTCCCTCTCGTAATGCGCCCGTATCGCCGCCATGCGTTCCAAGGCCGTAGCTTCGTCTAGGTCCGGTGAGACTTCTTCGGTGCAGAGCAAGTAGCGGATGACGTCGTTCGGCGTCCACCCCTCGTCCAGCAACCCTTGCGCGGTGGCTTCCGTCATCTCGCGGTCGCGATCGTCCACGATCACTGGGAGCCTCTTCATGATGGCCGCGACATCCTCTCGCATCACTGGACCTCTGCCCAGGACATTGTGGTAAGCGCCGTCCACTCATCGAGTCTCGTGCGATGCTGTTGAACGACGAACTCTGCTCCACCGTGCCTTACGCGACCCACGGTCCGTCCTTCCCATATGTGAATATCGCGTACTGTCCGATAGTAAGAACGAAGACTTGGACCGCTGTCACGCGGGCCTGGAAGTAAGACGTATTGTGATGTTTTGTCCATCGTCGTTCTCCCTACGATTCTACGAGCACGCCTTCGTCGAGCAGGCGGCGCCAGGTGAAGAAGTCTATCCACGCTGGCATGAAGCCTGCTCCGTCGAGCTTCACGCCACGCTCCGGGTCGAAGGCGACGGCCTGCACACTGCGCAGGCCGACCACCGTATTGCCTACTCGCCTCTCGAACCGGTAGGTCCGCCCGAGCAGATAGTCCGCGTTAAAACGGGATGTCATCATCGCTCCACTCGCGAGCAGGTTCGGGTTGAAGTTCCAGCGCGAGCTCCGGGCGGTCCTCGAGCAGTTCGCGCACATCGTCTGCCAGGTCAGCTTCTTCAGCGTAGCAGTTTGGGCAGTCACCGCCCCAGGTGAGCGTGCCATGAACGCGGCAGCGGTCACCGTAAGCCTCTCGCATGTAGTCTGCCCGCGCGTTCATGTCGTAGAAGGGATCAAAGTCGGGATCGTAATAGGCCATCGTCGTGCCTCCAGGAGAGGGGCGAGCCTTGCGGCCCGCCCCGGGTTAACTACTTGCTGAACACGCCGGCGAAGGAGAGCGCCGAGCGTAGTTCGCTGCGCTGATACTTGAGAGCCTCGAGCTTGAAGTGCAGTTCGGCAACCTGCGTGGCCCACTGCCCGATGTTCAGTGCCAGCGTGCTGCTCTCGGGGCGATCCTGCGCGCGCTTGCACTCGGTGGCGACGCGCTCGACGGCGTTGAGATACTGCTTCTCGGTGTCTTCGATGTTGCGGTCAAGCTGCTTCACGAAGTAGCCCAGTGCCTGCTCCGTTGCGGAAGGCGCGGCGTGTGCCTTGCAGAGCGAACCCTGTCCAACCTTCGAGCACTGGGGGCACTCGTCGTTCGTCACGGGTGACACCACCGCGGCCTTCGCCTCGTCGGTGATAAGAACCTGCATCACCCGCTCACCCTTCGACCGGAACGTCGCGTTGACAAACGTCTCGTGTACGCTGATGGCGCCTTTCTGCTCGAGCGTCGTGATGTGCCCGCCCAGTGCGTTGCGCGTCATGCCGGCCACCTTTACTTCGGCCATGATGGCGAAGTCTCCGCCGGAGCAGTCTTCAGCGTTCTGGATGAGAGCCTTCAGGACCGTGATTTCAGCTGCGTTGAGGTTCAACATTTTCGTTATCTCCTGGCCATCGTCTGGGCCCGTGTGGCGCGTCCATCGCGACCAACAGGAACCATCATAAAGCCGCCGCGTGAGGCTGTCCAGCGAAATCTGTGTCGCGACGAAAATAATTCGCGATTCGCTAGAATGCTCGAAAAACGCGCGGTTTTAGTCGCCTGTCCACGCGTTCCTACGGTCGTTCTCAGCGGGCAGTGGGTCTGCCTGCTTCAGGCGTTGCTCGAGCACTTCTTCTCGAAGTTCAAGAGCGCGAATGCGCCGCCTTCTCTTTTCATCCGGTGAGAGGCTCTGCCACCACTTCACCCACGCCGTAGTCGCGTCGTAGGTCATCGTGCCTCTCCTAGATGCTCTCTCGCTGCGCGGACTTCTTCGCGCGTCCAGAACTCGAGCGAGGCGCGTTCTTGCAGGCTCGGGTCGCTCACCCACTGCTCGATGGCGCTGACGAGCCTTTCGAGCGGCTCGTTGAAGGAGCACGGCCCGGTGTGGTTACAGCTCTCTTCACATCGTGCAACGCGGTCGCATCGCGTGAGGCTCATAATTTCACGCTCCCGTCTCGAGCTTCGATGGCCGCATGAAAGGCACGACGAGCGTTAACGAACGTCTGCAATGTCTGCTGTCTTATGATTTCTCTGTCTTTCTCTGCGCGCATTCTCGCGTGCTCGATGGCGTGAATACGCTCTTGTCGTTCCTTCTCGTCTGTTTCTGTCTTGTTGATCCTCTCCATCCGATCTGCGATGCTGTTCCATAGGACTACGCTTTGCTCTGAACGCATCACCCAATCCATGTTCAAGCGGCACGATCGTGCCCAGTAGCGAGCCTGTCGGCGCTTCTCTTTTTCGCCCCACGTCATCTTCGCCATCACTTGCCTCCGATCATGCCGGCAGACTTGCTCGTGCCTACGCCCTGCTGCCCGATCTTCATCGCGTCTGCGGCTCTGCGACCGTCGCGTTCGCCGCGGCCGATGCCCCTGCCGATGCGCGCTGACGTGATCTTCCTCTTGTAGTTCTTGTCGATGTAGTTCGATGCGCGAACCAGCGCCTGATTCAGTCGCACGAGTGCTGTGCTGCTGCTGGGGGCCTGCGCGACTTCCTTCCGGCGCGCTTCGCGGAACCTTTCAGCGATACGGCTGATGAAGCCTCGCAGCCATGCGGCGCGGTAGTTTCCACTCTCGAAGCCGGGGTCGTTCCGGTGTTCACGCCAGTAGGCATCTCGAGCCGCTGTGCTCATGCGGTCTGCCGCGCCTGCGAGCACACCGTAAGCATGCTCTGCGACTGCCACGTGAGACTTCGTGCCGACGAAGGTGACGTAGTTCGTACCGGAGTGAATGAGCAGCCTGCACATATGTGCTTCTGCGACAACGTCTGCGAGCCTCTCCTGCCAGCCGATGCGACTGCGCGAATACTTCAGGCCGTGCATGCGTGGATCGATGCGCTGCTCGATGATGGGGTCTTCTGCCTGCTGCCGGTCGGTTGGAATATCTTCCATCGACAGCTCGTGTCGGAGCAGCATCGTGTTGATCATCGAGGCGAAGGCTTCCGCTTCGGCGGTGTTGCCGATTGCGGCGGCGCTCTCTGCGTGAGCCTTCAGCTTGGTGAGCTTGTCGAGAATCTTGTCTTGGGTCATCGTCGTAGTCTCCCTTGCTGCGGTTAGATGGCGTCGACCGCGGCACGGGCGGCTGCGACTGCGGCTTCCAGCTGCGCGACGATCTCGAGCATCGATTCCTTGCCGTAGGTGGATCGAGCTTCTCCGCGCACAGCGTTGATCGCAGCAGCCGCATCACGCTGTGCCTGCTCGCGTCGATTGCTCTCCTTCGCTGCGTCGATGTCCGTGATGAGGCGAGCGCGATGATAGCGGCCCGCATGCTTGCTCATCTCGTAGCCGTCTGCATCGAAGCGCATCTCGTAGCCGTCCGAGTCACGCTTCAGAACGACCTGGCCCTTCGGCGTCACCTTAGCGACCGTCCACCCGAATGAATTGGAGTATCCGTAACCGCTCTGCACTGCCACTGCCTGCCCGACTGCGATCTGCTTGTTGCTGGACATCGTCTGGTCCTTTCGTCGGGTTGCGTGAATCGCAACCACCATGAGAGCAAGTCTACACCGCGTGTCTGATGCTGTAAAGCGAAATCTGAACTTTTTTTTTCATGCGATTTCACACCAAATACACCGAACCTTCGCTGATCGCGATTGGTTCGACGTGCTTCGAATCGATGTCGTGGAAGTTCTCCACCTTCTGTCCACAGTCGATGATGAACTGCTTTGCGCGTTCGATTGCCTGCTCTACGCTCTCTGCCTGCACGATCATTCGCATGTTGCCGCGCGACCAGAACTTCGAGTCGGCGTAGACGATATAGAGAGTCATTTGAATGCCTCGAGGATGAGTTCAGCGGCCCGGCGATGTGCCTTGGCGTCAAGAGTCGCGCGTGGTCCCGCGACGTTCAACACGTGAATGTGATAGTGCTCCGCCCACTGTCGTAGCGTGACGGGGTCAGGGTTGTTCAGAAACGGCTTGAAGTATTTGTCGACTGCGGCATAGGTGCATTCGAAACCACGTCCGTCCGCAGCGCCAACCCAGATGGTGCCATCAGCATCCTTCACGTTCTGTCTCGTGCGCGGTGGATACTCGCTCGAGGGATGCTCTTGCATGCCGTAGAGCGGACCGAGCTCCGGGCACGGACCGCATTCCGTGCGGAAGCCTCTCGGCATCCATCCACCTGTCGCGATGCCTGCCTGCTTTGCGCCGACGAGGGCGCCCTGGTCCGCACCCGTCTGCCCACCACTGATGATCTTTATCGGCTTCATGCGTTCATCCATTCTTGCTGCCACTCGTGACCACAAAAGCGGCACTTGCAGTGGTCGATGTAGCTGCGCGATGTGCGCCCGTCGGACCACGTGATCGTAACGGTCTGGCGTGCGTGAGCCTGCGCGCGATGCTCCTTGCGAGGATGATTGGACGTCGGGCAGGGTTTGCTGCCACGCGCCGAGAACGTAGAGTGGTCGCCGTTGTAATCTTTCGGCGATACGGGCACGGGGTTCGACGTGACTTCATTCACCTTTGTAGGCAGTGGCATTGGGTTACTCCTTGACTTGAAACTTGACGAACCAGTGTGACTGCTGCGCGGTAGAGGCTCCACCGCGAAACGCCTTCCAGACCTCTCCATGCTCGACGATCGTTGCGGAGGGAAGTGCCGCGCTGACTGCCTGCGCGAAGTCTTCACTCGTGCGTCCGCCAGTGTAGAAGAATCCGCGGCGGACGGTGAAGATTCCGTTCTTGAGGCTGTAGGTATCTGCTGAGAGTTTTTCGCGGAGCTGTTTCAGAGTCATGACTTGGCCACCTGCAACGTGAACCCTTGCGCGAGCAGGCGACTGATGAAATTCTTGCGCTTGAGGTCTTTCCGTCGAATCGTGATGAGCTTGGACATCGTATGGTCCTTTTCGCTGTTGAAGAATTTACGCGATTGTTACGAAGGTAACCGTCTTGAGTCTGCGAAGAAACTGTACGACTTTCCTGCCCGTGCTCAGCTTCAGAGTTTCAACGCGGCCGTCGGCGAATGTTAGGGTCAACAGAATCATCGTCGGGCTCCTTGCTTGCGGCCGCGCTCATCGCGACCAACAGGAGCAAGTATACGCCGCCTTTTTAGACTTGTAAAGCGAAAAACGAAACTTTTTTTGTTTGCGTTTTCTGGCCACTTTTCGCGCGATGTGCCTCTAAATACGCACGCCTTAAAGGTGGTGCGTGCTAGACAAAGGTACGCCGTAGGCTCTATTGCTCCTGGGCAGGATGGAGAAGCTACAGAGCCTGGCCGAATTCCTCGGCGTGCAGGACCCGCTTCAACCCGAAGCTCCAATTGCGTTGCCTGATGCGCATGCAGAGATGGACGATGCGGACTTCTGCAAAGGCGTGCTCGCATCGACGCAGTATCGAGAGAGCATCCTTCGTCGCGTCTTGACTGACTCTCTTCCACCTGGTGTTGAAACGATGCTTTGGGAACGCGCGCACGGGCGCGTCGCGCAGCGTGTGGAGCACACCGGCAAGGAAGGCAAGCCCATCGAGCAGCGCGTCGTTATCTTCGAGATTCCAAACAACGGCCGTGAACGCGGTGAAGTTGTAGACGCTGTTACCGATGTTACACCGTTAGCACTTTCCCCTTCGAGGGTCCAGTAGCGTTGTCCACCGCCGTTGCGACGGAAGCACCTCATCGTATCATCAAGCCGCAACCGGGGTTGCAGACAGCTGCGCTGTCTAGTCCGGCGGACATTGTCATCATGGGTGGCGCCGCAGGCGCTGGCAAGACGTTTTCACTCTTGCTCGAGCCTCTGCGTTACATTGACGTGCCGGGATTCGGCGCAGTGTTCTTCCGACGTGAGTCTCCACAGATTACGAACCAAGGTGGTCTCTGGGACGAGTCGATGCTGCTCTATCGAGCACTTGACGCTGTTCCTAATCGCCAGTATCTCTCCTGGACTTTTCCTCCACACAATACGCGCGTTCGTTTTGCTTCCATGCAGTATGCGGAAGATCGTTTCTCATGGGACGGCTCCCAGATACCTCTGATTGGCTTCGACCAGCTCGAGAGCTTCGAAGAAATCATGTTCTGGTACATGTTTTCGCGCAACCGCTCTGTCTGTGGAGTCTCACCTTATATTCGCGCGACGTGCAATCCTGTACCCGATGATGATGAAATCGGCGGTTGGCTGAATCGTCTCATTGCATGGTGGATTGACCCTGAAACTGGTTATGCGATCCCTGAGCGCCGTGGAGTGTTGCGCTGGTTTGTTCGCTTAGACGAAATGTTGCACTGGGCTGATACACGTGAAGAGCTTGTTCAAAATTTCGGCGAAGATTCTCAGCCCAAGAGTCTAACGTTCATCGGCGGCACGCTTGCTGATAATCCACTGCTAGTTCAGCGCAATCCAGCGTATCGTTCGAATCTTCTCGCCATGCCGCTCGTTGAGCGTGAAAGACTGCTCGGCGGTAACTGGAAGATCAAGCCAGAAGCTGGCAAGATTTTCAATCGTGCGTGGTTCAAGACGCTGAACGCGACTCCAACAGACATCACGAAACTGGTTCGTTACTGGGACAAGGCAGGCACTGAAGGTGGCGGCAAGTATTCCGCTGGTGCGCTGCTTGGTCTGCGTTCCAATCGTCGATTCGTTTTGCTCAACATGGTGCGCGGCCAGTGGAGTGCGCACAACCGTGAAAAGGTAATCAAGCAGACGGCTGACATGGACGCGTCTTACGCCAAGAGCATTGGCGCGACGCTTTCTATCTGGATTGAGCAAGAGCCTGGTAGCGGCGGCAAGGAAAGCGCGGAGAACACTGTGCTGAACCTTGCTGGTCATACGATTCGCGTTGAGCGCGTTACGGGCAGTAAGCTTTCACGTGCGACGCCACTCTCAGTACAGGCCGAAGCTGGTAACGTCGAAGTGGTTTCACCTCTCGGTGCAGACCTTGACGGTAAGCCAGCGCTTGAAGCTTTTCTCAACGAAGCACAGAACTTTAATGGCGAGACGGGCACGATGGACCAGATCGATGCGGCAGGCGGAGCTTTCAACAAGCTCACGCTTGAAGCTCCGGTTCTTACCGTCGCGACGTGGGGTAGGTGATGGGCGGTAACTTGCTCCACATGCGCACACTTGCTTCATCGATAGCGGCAGCACGCCACAAGCTTGCACAAGCCGCTGGCTATACGATGGGTGGCGCGCGCAATCTTTTTGCTGCTCTCGGATACAAAGAACAACTTGAGGTTGCGGACTACTATCGACGGTATAAACGTAATCCTATTGCACGTCGCGTCGTTGATGCTCTGCCAAAGGGAACGTGGAAGGGTCTTGGTGAGTTGATCGAGGATGAAGACCCTCAAAAGACGACGGCCTTCGAAGATGCTTGGTTCGCACTTTCCGACAAGCATAACATCTGGGCGATGATGAATCGTGCTGACAGGGTGGCTGGTCTTGGCCGCTTCTCAACGCTTCTCATCGGTGCGCCCGGTGAGCTTGATACTGAACTTCCGCAGGGCGGGCCCGATACGCTTCTTTATCTCGCTGTGCATGGCGATGGAGACATTGACGTCAAGGAAAAAGACTTCATCTCCGAGCCAACCAACGAACGCTACGGTCGTCCTGAATACTATACGCTGAAAGCTAAGCGCACCCTTGGTGTGCAGGACAAACGCATTCACTGGACGCGCATCATTCACATCGCTGATAGTCCACTCGACAATGATTTATACGGTGAGCCTCGACTCGAGTGCGTGTGGAATGATCTGGATAACCTTGAGAAGCTTGCCGGCGGCGGTTCGGAAGCATTCTGGCTTCGCGCGCATCAGGGTTATCAATTTGACCTTGACCCCGCGATTGCTCTCGATCCCGCGGGTGAAGAAAAGCTGAAGGAAGAAGTCGACGAATTCCTTCAAGGCATGCGCCGCTCGCTGCGCACACGCGGTGTCAAAGTAACCACTCTTGGTTCCGACACGGCTGATTTTTCATCGGGTGTCGATGCGATTCTGAAGTTGATTTCCGCAGGCAGTACGATTCCAGTTCGTATTCTTGTAGGCAGTGAACGCGGTGAACTTGCCAGCTCGCAGGACCGAGACAATTGGAATGAGCGCATTAATGATAGGCGCAGTGAATTCGCTGAGCCTTTCATGATTCGCCCTTTCATTGACCGGTTGATTAAATATGGTTATCTTCCGACGCCAGTCGAGGGCTATGAAGTTCGTTGGCCTGTAACCGATCCGTCGGATGGTGAAAAAGCGGACCTCGCAACCAAGTGGGCGGAGGTGAACAACAAGGCGGGCGAGACCGTCGTCACGCCAGATGAAATTCGTGATCGTTGCCTTGGTCTTGAGTCGCTCGAAAGCATCGGTTTTGAGGAAGAGGAAGAGAACGTTGAGGTTGTGCTTCCGGAAGACGAAGTAGAGCAGGAGCTTATTGCGGCACGCCGTAAGCTTCGCGACCTTGCACGGCGACGACGTGTTTACGGAACGGCACTCGATAAGCGGCGTCGGTGGTGGAAGAAAAAGCATGGCCGACAGTCCGTTACTGCGCATCGCTGATAAGTGGGTTGGTAGATACAAGACGCTAGTTCAAAAGGCACTGACTAGTGGACAGCGTGCGGTTTCTATTTCACGTATACGCGCTGCCGTCGATGCGAAGAACACGGTCGCAGTTGAACAAGCGACTGCCGCAGGGTTGAACGAGATCGATATGATTTTGAGAGAGAACATGCCAGCGATGGTGCTGAATCTTTTGGCTGCTGCGGGTAACGTAGCAGGCCGAGAGCTTCTGCCGTTGCCGCTGACTTCTCTCAAGGCCGTAACGAAAGCTCGTATATCGAAGCCACTGCGCTTTGACAAGAAGAACCCAGAAGCTATTCGTTGGGCAGAGCGCCATGCGGCACGGTTGATTACGGAGATTGGCGAAGAGGCTCGTCAGGCTGTCAGGCATGTTGTTGTTGCTGGGTTGAGCGAAGGTATCGCGCCTGTGATGCAGGCACAGATGATTCGCGCATCAGTAGGATTGACGGAACGATATGCTACCGCCGTCGTGAACTTTGAGCGCCGATTGCGTGAGTCGCCGGGTCGCTTGGTTCGGGCGGGCAATCTTACATTTCGTGTGCCGCAGAGTGGGATGACTGCTCAGGCACGTAATCAAGCCGTCGCGAAATACGCCGATCGTCTTACACGCTCACGTGCTCTTAACATTGCACGCACCGAGACGATTACAGCCAGCAATGAAGGCCAGCAACAGCTTTGGCGGCAGGCTCGCGCAAAGGGATTGCTGGACGCCGACGTTCGCCGTGAATGGATTGCTTCTGGAAAAGCTTGCGAAATATGCGCTGGTCTCGATGGTAAGAACGCGCGTCTCGAGGAAAGCTTCTCAGGCAGTATCTTCTCACCGCCTGCTCATCCTAGTTGTCGCTGCACGGTAGGGTTGATTTATGTCTAGCGGCGATTACAGAACACTTCGTCTTCGCGTTGCGGCGAAGGGCAAGATCAGTGAGATCACTTTCCTTAACAGGAAACATCTTGTTGTTCCTGTCGTCGCACTTGTTGAAGGCGTCGTGTGGCCAGCAAATGTTGATTGGCCCGAATTTGTGCCAGCTGACGTGCTTGCAGACAATCCGCACGGGTGGGATGGTCTGCCAGTTACGCAGAGTCATCCACAATTAGGTGGTGACTTCACCTCTGCGACAATTCCGGAAGCGTACGAAAAGTTCTCGTACGGAATCATCTTCAACACGCAGTTCAAAAATAACGCGTTGGAGATGGAAGCGTGGATTGACTTATCGCGAGTCAAACCAGGCTCTGTTGCTGAGCGGTCTATCGAAGCGTTGCAAGCTGGCCAGATGGTGGAAGTCTCCGTGGGAGCTTTCATCGAGCGCATCAAGGAAGAGGGTAACTACAACGGCAAGTTGTACGAGAGCCGTTGGGCGAAGATTTACCCGAATCATCTCGCCATCCTCTCAGAAGGTGAAACTGGTGCGTGTAGCATCAGCATGGGCTGCGGTGCGCTTCGAGTCGCGAAGGCTCATCACATCACCGACGAAGGCACGATTGAAGTTGAAGAGCCTGCCGTTACGGTGAAAGTAGAAATCGATGGGACGGCTGTTGCTCAAGCAATGGCTTCTCAGTTACCGACGGAGGTTGTAATGGCCGTGCCGGCGAAAACAATAGTAACGCACTGCGCGAAGCATAACGAGAAGCTCGAACCTGATACAGCTTGCTCGAAATGCCTTGCGGAGAATCCACCGCCAGCGAAGAAAAAGAGCTGGCGCGAACGAATCAGTGAAGTGCTCGCATCGTTCACTCCGAGTCAGTCCGCAGAGGACATGACTGACATGGACTTGCGAAACGCGCTCGATACTGCACTGCGGGCCACCGAGCCAGGATACCTCGGAATCGATGCCGTGCAGCCGGAAGGTAAGCAAGTCGTTTACGCTGTGTATCCGGAAGATCGACTCATTCTCTATCGCCGTGGCTATAACGTAGCCGATGGCGGTGGAATCACTCTCGGCGATGACCGTGAAGAAGTCAAGATGGTCTCGCGTTACGAACCGGTCGCTGCGGCAGCCGCAGCCCCGACAAGTGCGGCCGGTGGTTGCGGCTGCAAAAACAAGGCTGCCGTAAGCCAGCCTCTTTCCCAGGAGCAGAATATGGACCGCGAAGCGAAAATCAAGAGCCTAATCGACAGCGGAAAGTTCACCGAAGGCCATCGCGCTTTTCTCACGACGGCACCGGACGATGTTCTCGAAACACTGTCCGCCTCTATCGTCTCGCCGCCCGCGGCGGCTGCGGCGCCAGCACCAGCGCCGGGTGCTCAGGCAGGCGCAAGTCCGCAGACCGTCGAGCAGTATCTCGCGGCTGCACCTGAAGGTGTTCGCGACGAGCTTCGAACCGCGCATGCGTTGATGCTCTCGAAGCGTAATGCAACAATCGCGGCTCTGAAGGCCACCGGTCGTTGCACGTTTACCGACGATGAGCTGGCGACGAAGAACAACAAGGAGCTCGAGTCGCTCGCCGCACTCGCCCAGGTTCCGACGGTAGCAGATTTTTCCGGCCGCGGTGCCGCGCTCAGCACCGGTGCTGGCGCCGGGGTCCCGGAGCCGCCGTCGCTCATCACTGCGATTCAGAACGCGCGCAAGAAGTAGATTGCGCGTCGACCACGAACTGACAGCGAACTTTCAGGAGAACATGTTATGGCAAAGTTGACCGTCGTGCTGCTCGGCATGGACAGCGTCATCCAGAACGAGGATGACAAAGCCGCAGCGGCAATCACTCCCGGTATGCTCGTCGCTTACGATGCATCCGGTAACGTTGTTCCGCATGCGACCGCGGGTGGCAATGCGGCTCGGATGTTCGCACTCGAACGCGAAGAGGCTGGTGGAGACATGAATGCGGTCTACGCTATCGGTGACACGGTGAAGATCGGTTATTGCCCGCCGGGCGTTCGCGTGAATGCTCTCATCGGTGTCGTCAACGCGACCAAGGGCGCGCTGCTCGAGAGCGATGGCACTGGCAAGCTCCGACTTCTCGCGGCCGGCGTTGCAGTCGCGCAGGCACTCGAAGCACTCAACAACGCAGCCGGCGTGGCGCGGCTCCGCGTGCAGGTGATCTAGGTCACCGGCATCACCAATTTTACGAAGGAGACATCTCATGGATTTGACAGTCACTGGGCCGGCCGAAGTTGGGACCGGCCGATCTTTCTTCCAGGGCGCGTCTGGCGTTTGGGCCGGTCAGCGTTTCATGGAAGCTCTCGCCGCAGGGCGAGCAATCAGCCCGAAAGAATTGCGCACGAATGCAATTCTCGGCAACGATGAGTGGAAGTTTTTCGACAACGAGATTATCGCGGAGTCGCAGATTCGCCTGCGCGGCGTCGCCGATCTGATCGCTGCCGGAAACGTCCGCCGCATTCCGAACGGTCTCGGAAAAACCATGCTCGAGTATCAGAAGATCACCGACATGGACCCGGCGATCGTATCTCTTGACGGTATCACCCGTTCGGAGAACGATCGAGTGGAATTCCTGAACGCTGGTCTGCCCCTGCCGATCACGCATAAGGATTTCTACATCAATCTGCGCACGCTGCTCGCGTCGCGCACCAGCGGTGAGCCTCTCGATGCGACCTACGCGCGGCTTGCGTCGCGCAAGGTTGCGGAAGAGACTGAGCGCATGCTCTTCCGCGGTGGCAAGCAGTTCCTCGGGCTGACCATCTACGGTTACACGAACTTCCCTCAGCGCAACACCATGGCCTATGGCACTGGCGGTGCGTGGACGGGAACCAAGACGGGTGAGCAGATCACCGCCGACGTCAATTCCGCGATTGCACTTCTCGAAGGCGATCGCTTCTACGGCCCGTACGTCATCTACGTTGGTGGCGCTTCCTCGAACAAGCTCGGAGAGGACTACAAGGCCGCGTCCGACAAAACGATTCGTCAGCGCATTCTCGAAGACACGCGCGTCTCGGACATTCGCGTTGTCGATCAGATGCCTGCCGGTGCAGTCGTAGTCGTGCAGATGTCGCCGGACGTCGTCACGATGGTGGAAGGTGAGCCGCTCCAGACCATTCAGTGGGATGTTCATGGCGGCTTCCTGGTCAACTTCAAGGTGTTCCAGATTCTCGTGCCGCTGATTCGTGCGGACGCGCAGGGTCGTTCGGGCATCGTGCACATCGCGTAGGACATGGTGGGCCTTTGGCCCACCTATCCTTCGTCACCGTAGTTCAACGAGGAGAAACAGATATGGCACCCGAGACTCAGAAGGTTGTCGTCACCGGGCAGGTGATCGATGACAAGAATCAGCCCGAACCGGAGATGGAGACATATCGCCTTCGTTCCGGTGCACGGCACTTCATGGACGGCGAAGAAGTCCAGAGCGACGACGAAGTGCAGCTGACGCAGAGGGAATTCGAAGCGTTCGCTGACAAGTTCGAGCCGACCGGCAAGAAGTCCACACAGCGGCGTTCGAAGCCAGACAAGGGTGTGGAGGAAGCGCCTACGTTGGTGGCTGACAAGCTCAATCCACCGCCGCCGATCGCTGCTCCTACGTCGCACTCTCCGCAGGACATCGGTGCGAAGACCATCGATCTGAACGCGCCGAAGGCCAACCCGCTCAACCTGACGCGTGGTGGTTCGGGTGTGTCCACGGTTGCTGGCGGTGTGCCGGTGAGCGCGGCTTCGCTTCAGTCAGCTGCTGAAGGTCCGAAGGAAGAGCAGCAGGCCGCGCAGGATGGACCGGTGAAGAGTGGGATTCCTCCCGCGCGTGACGTCGTCACGGCGACTCTCGCTGGTGGAACCACGCAGCCGCCGCAGCCCGAAGACAAGAGCGGAAAGAAGTAACGACATGGAGCCTGTGCCGAGCTTCGCCAGCGTCGCCGAGGCAGATACGTATAACGCTGCGCATCTGTTCGGCACGGCATGGGCTCCTCTTACAACCGAGCTCAAGACGCGTGCTCTGTTCACGGCTACGCAGCTGATAAACATGAACGTCAAGCTCGCTGTGCCAACGGATGGTTCCGTGGCTATCCCACAGTCGTTGAAAAACGCAACGTCTGAGTATGCTCGTATCCTCGCGACTGACGATTCAACCAATCCAGCAGAAGCGGGCGGCACGGAAGGCATCAAGCGTCTGAAAGCGGGTTCAATTGAGTTGGAATTCACTGCGCCTAAGGTATCGGAAGGCTTACAGGCACCGGCACCTTACGTTACGATTCCAGCGCACGTGTTGGCGATGATTGCGCATCTAATCGTTGGCTTGGTTTCATCGACGTCAACGATGTTTCCAGTGAAGAATGTCTGATGAACATTCCGTCTATTATCCGACGTGGAGTTAAGACCATAGAGCGCGCTGCTGGTAGCGTGCGTGTTCAGGTATTCCACTACCCGGTTATTGGTCGGGATGAACACGGGCCTATTCTCGACGATGAGCCTTTCGATCATCGAGCGTTCATGGAATGGGTCGCTGAAGGGGTCACTCTTCAAGACGGAACCGAGACGACAAGCAAAGCGAAGTTGACGTTCTTTGAACCAATTGCCGTGAAAGATCGTGATGTTTTTGAAGTGCCAGATGGCTACGGCGGTTGGATAAAAGTCAATGTTCAGACCGTCAAGGGACCGATGGACACGACACGTGTGCCATATTTCGCTGAAGTTCTGCTCGGTGAAGTAGGTAACCGATGAAGGTTACTGGCGCCAAGGAAGCCGCAGCTGACTTGATGTCGCTTGCGCGTAGGAGTCCTCGTGCGTTAGAACGTGCTCTCTACAAATTCGAAAACCAGGAACTGACTGAATCCAAAAAGCTTGTCCCTGTTGAACATGGAACGTTAAAGGATAGCGGCGTTGCTGACCATCCCGAGTGGCAGGGTAACACCCTCACTGGAGAGATAGGTTACGGTGGTGCCGCATCGGAATACGCACTACACGTGCACGAAGATTTGGAAGCGTTCCACGATGACGGGCAGGCGAAGTATCTCGAGCAGCCACTGAACGAGTCAGAGCCATACTTCGAATCACGTGTTGGTTCTGATTTCCAAAGATTCGCGGGGCTGGAATGACGGGCCTTTCAGCTTTTACGCAGAAGATGGAAGAGTTGGGGCTTGGTATACGCGGCGCATCAGTAGGCGTTGGGATTTTTTCTGGGACCGAGGTTGATCTTCCAGGGCATGGTGAAGGATTCTTTACGGTTCTCGAAACGCCTGGTATGCCTCCAATCGGAACAAGTAACGAAGGTCCAGCGATTATTCGCCGTCCCTCTTTTCAAGTTACAGCGCGTGCGAAACGCTATCCGGTTGCGCGTAATCTCATCGAATCTCTTTACGCCATTGATTGGAAGGCGGCTTTCGTAAACAGGCAAATTAGCGATCGATTTTTTCTCTATGCGGCTCCAGCTTCGGAGCCGTTCACTCTGCCGCTGGATGGCATTGGAAGGGTTCGCGTGACTGTTAACATTGACGTCACGTATCGTTAAAAGGAGACCAGATCATGTCTGACGCAGTTTCAGCAACAGGAGTCCTTATTCAGCGTGGTAACGCTGATGGACCGCCGGAAACTTTCACGACCATCGGTGAAATCCGAAGCGTTACGCCGCCGGGATGGAGCCGCAACAAGATCGAGACGACGACACACAACGAAGGCACGGAAAGCAACGTGCTCGGCATCCTTCGTCAGAAGGATGCAGGCTTTCGAATCAATTACGTCGCGGGTAACCTGACGCATCAGGAACTGCTCGCGGACATCATGGACAACGTTCGTTCGACATGGCGCATCCTGCTTCCCTCGGGCGTGACATACACCGGACCTGGCTACGTTCAGCGCTTCGAGCTGGTCGACATGCCGACGGATGCCGCGCAGGAAGCAGAGTGCAACATCACGTGGGCTGGTCCCGTTGTGATGGCGATTCCTGGACCCTGAGTAGGGTTCGGTAGGGATTGGAGCCACTCAATAGGGAGTGGCTCCATTTCGGGCAGGTGAAAAATGCAAGAAGAAATGGTCAAGGCTCTTACTCGCGAGGAAATTCTCAACGCTGACGATATCGTCATCGAGAAGGTCCCGGTGCCCGAGTGGGGCAAAGGTCGTTTCGTTCATATCACCACGCTTACGGCGCTCGAGCGTGAGAAGTATGTCGAGTCAATTCAGAAAATCACCGGTCACGGTCGGAAGCAGAGCGTGTCGATTGTCTTGCAACAGTCCAGTGCGAAGTTGGCGTCGCAGACGATTTGTGATGAGAAAGGCATTCGGTTGTTTGGCGTCGCAGATATTCCAGCCCTTGCGAAGAAGTCCTCAAAGGCTCTTCAGCGAATCGTTGATGCGGCTGCCAAGTTGAATGGCATCGACGACGAAGCTTTCGAAGACGCAAAAAACGACTCGGCGAACCAGATAGCCGACAGCGGTTCCAATGGCGGATCGCAACCTGGTTCGGTCGTTCGCGTCGGCAGCTTCTCCGAAGCTTAACGTCTCAGGAGATAGATGATCTTGAGGTGTTAGAAAAAATTGAGCCATTTGGTGAGCGTCGTGAAGATTATCGCAATGCTCACCTAATCGCTCAACTGGCTAACATGTTAGCCCCTCGAAAGGGGAGAGCATATCAAGCAGAGGAATTTTTGCTGGAGTTCAAGGGTTCTGAACAAGTTACGACAGAGCAATCGCTGCAACAGATCGAGGCGACTATCGTGACTTGGGTAGCGGCTGCGAATATCATGCATCGACGAGAAAAGAAGATGGGCGTAAATTCAGCAGTGTAGACATGGCGTTTACTATCAAGGCTATTCGCGGTCTATTGTCTATTGAAGATCAGTGGACCACGAAGCTGGTCGATGCGGCGAACAAGACGACCCAGTTCGCCAACATGACTGAAAAGACGCTGGATAACGCTGGTCGCAAGATGACCGCGGCAGGCGCCACGTTGACTGCTGCGGTTACCCTTCCTATTGCAGGTCTCGCCGCAGCTTCGCTCAAACTCGCAACAGATTTCGAAAGCGTCATGAATCGGGTTGAAGCCGCGATGGGCAATCCCGATCCTGCTGTTTTGAATAGGTTGCGAGACGCGGCCCATGAAATGGGTGCCGCTACAGTCTTTTCTTCGAGAGAAGCCGCAGAGGCGATGGTGGAGCTTGGTAAGGCAGGCTTCGACGCTGAAAAGACCATCTCGGCTCTGCCTTCTGTTTTGCAGCTTGCCGTTGCTGGTCAGCTCAGTCTCGCTGAAGCCGCGACGATGGCTTCGAACACAATGTCGACTTTCAGTATCAGTGCTGAAGGTATGTCGAAGGCAAACGATATCATCGCGAAGGCTGCGGCCAGTTCTACGATCGATGTTCGTGACCTTGCGGATTCATTCAAGCATGTCGGTCCTCTTGCGTCAACCGTCAAGTATAGCCTCGAGGAAGTCTCCGGCGCTCTCGCACTTCTCGGGACGGCAGGCATCAAGGGAGAGATGGGTGGCACGGGCATTCGCGCCATCATTGAAAGTTTGATCAATCCTACCGACAAGCAAGTCGAGCTCATGAAACAGCTTGGACTTGAGACTGTTTTCGCTGGAGAGAAGCTCGCCTCGCTTCCAGAAATCATTGAACGATTTTCAGCAGCTGGCGGTGGTGCGGGCGAGGCGATGGCACTCTTCGGCCAGCGCGGTGGCGGTGCGTTCTTGAAGCTTCGCGAGATGGGCGTTCCGGCGCTGGAGGAAATGAATCAGAAGCTTCGCGAATCAGACGGCTTCGCGAAACAGGTAGCCGAAACTTACATGAAGGGCTTGCCTGGTGCTCTTGAGCGCGCGAAAGGGTCGCTTGAGACCGCAGGCATTGCGCTCGGTAGCCTGCTCGTGCCTGCACTCGAAGCAACCGCCAATGCTGTGGAGAAGGTTGCGAACTTCGTTACGATATACATCGTGCCTGCGTTTGCATCAATTCCGACTCCGATTCAGGTTACCATCGGCGTGCTCGTTGCTGTTGCGGCCGCGCTCGGTCCACTTATCGCAGGCTTTGGCTTGCTTGCCACAGGCATCGCCTCGCTCATGCCTATTGTCGCGTGGCTGGGTGGTGCGGCCGGCATAATGGCTGTGCTAACTCCTATTGGCTTGGTCGTAACAGCAGTCGTCGGACTCACGACTGCGTGGAGCGTTTGGGGCGATGACATTGTTCGTATCGTGTCTAGCACTTACGCCGCAGTGAAAGAGTGGCTTGTTGATAAGTGGGAAGGCTCTATCTTCCAGAGTATCGCGCGTATGCTTCAAGCTATGGGCGAACTTTGGGTTGCTATTCATGTGAAAATTCTTGAAGTTGTCACTAAGATAGCTGCGGCAGTCATCCTCTATCTCGTTGACAAGTTGAAGCCAGTTTACGACTTCGTGAAACCTTTCATCGATACGATCGCTGGAGCGTGGAATGCAGCGAAAGACAAGATCGTTGGTATCGTAACAGCAATTTTTACTGGCGTGAAGACATGGCTCGTTGACAAGTTTACGGCGATCGTTGATGCTATCAAGAGCAAGATCGATGCGGTGACCAACTTCTTCAAAGACATGAAGGACAAGGTTGTCGGCAATTCATACGTTCCAGATATGGTCAACTTGATCGCGGATTATTTTGGTCAGCTTGACGGTAAAATGGTTAAGCCTGCCCAAATGGCGACTGACCTTGTCTCGTCAATGTTTAGCCAGCTTGGAACTGGCATCGCGCAATTCTTTGGCGGCGGCGAAGGTGTGCAGGCTTCCGCAGCAGACTTCTTTACGCGACTCGGTGGTTCCGTGCAGAGTGGGTGGGGTGGCGTCAAGTCGTTTCTTAGTAGTGAAGCTTCGACTTTCACAAAGGACTTCCTTGGCACGATGTTGTCGTTCATCCCTGGTGTTGGACCTATTGTCTCGAAGCTCGCAGGCCCAATCGTTGAGGGCGTCAAGAACATTTTCGGCAACGTCTTTAGTGGCAACGAGACGAAGAAGATGTTCACGCAGGCATTCGGCAACTTGGATGCCTTCCACGCGAAGCTTTTAACTCTCGGCTCCGAAGGAGAGCAGTTCTGGATTCGGATGACGCAGAAAACTGGCAAGCACGACACGAATGCTGCAATGCGTCTCATCGATGAGATACAGTCGGCGTTCTCGCGCACCATGCATACAACGGAGCAAGAGTTGTCTGACACCGGTGCGGACATGACCGATGAAGCTCAAAAGCTTCACAATAAGATTTGGGACATCATGGGCAAGCCCCTTGTTATTCCATACTCTTTCGAACCGCAGAACGATATCAGCATGGCGAATCGCGCTGCGTCAACGTCAGTACCCTCTGGAGCATCATCTATCGCGGCCCGCGATGATCATGGACGCCCGGTAAACATCACGATGAACATTGACGGTAGAACGGCGGCTCGAACCATGCTTCCATTCCTACCCGACGAAGTCGAACTCAGCACAGCTTAGGAGAAGCGAATGCCCACATCAGCTTTTACGCGATTCAATATCTTCAGCGAGGACCTGTGCAAGAAAGTGCACAACCTGCACGCTGACGCGCTGAAGATATACCTCTCGAACACCGCTCCGAACGTTGCTACACATGGCGTGAAGGCAGACCTTGCGGAGATCGCCGGTGGTAACGGTTACACGGCGGGGGGTCACGGTGTCACGAACTCTGCTTCGCGGACTGGGGCTGTCACCTCTATCCTCGGTGTGGACGTAGTCATTACCGCGAGCGGCGCCGTCGGGCCTTTCCGTTACGTTCCACTCTACAACGATACGCCGACGTCACCGGCTGACCCGCTCATTGGCTACTGGGATTACGGTGCGGCAATTTCCCTCGCAACGGGTGAAACTTTCACGACGGACTTCGGTACGTCGATGTTCACGGTGGGATAAAGGAGCTTCTCAGACATGGCAAAAAAGACAAAGGTCGGCGAACAGCTGGAAGCGATGCGCACTCAGCTCGAGGCAGAGCGCGATACCATTCTTCGAGCTACTGCTCCACTCTATCGTGAGCGTGAAACTCTTGTCGCGAAAATTCAGCCGCTGGAAGAACAGCTGCGAAAGCTCGATGATCGAATCAAAAACGCTGAGAAGCCAATATATGAAATTGGCAACGGTCTCGCTCAGCTCGCACGCGCTGCCGGTGCACGTGTGATGGGCAATGGAAAGGCTTCAGATGCATCAGCCGACAAGAAGTGAACGACTCGCGCATCAGCGCACCGCTCCTCAGATTGATGCCGCGAATCCGAACGTGTTGGATTGCTGCAAGCTTCCACAGAACTTGGAGCTTGTAGAATATCGCGAAGACGTCGTCGCTGTGTGGAAGTGTCGAATTAGTGGCCATCGACATTTTCGCGCTTTCATGCCCCAGAATTTTCTCAACGTTCCGGTAGGTTGAATCGTGGGACTCTATCAACGTATTCGTGCAACGGACGAGACAAAAATTCAAGTGCATCGTCTTGGCGCTGCTCTACGCCAGATGGCTGCTGGTCAACTGACGCGTCAGCAAGTCATTGATGCGCTCGATATGGATGCGACCGATATCGCCAATCTTGACGCGCTGGTCGCAACCTATAACGCAATGGGGACAAATAACCTTGCCGCGGTGTTTGCGAAGGCTGCTTGGCTCGATCGGATGGAAGATGTTTTCCTTCTCGTCGAGACTGGTGATTATACCGAGGCGAAGGCGAAAACGGCGTTGGGATTCTGAATGGCTTTGGATGTTAAAGTTGGCTCGTTTAACGTTGGACTTGGTGCGCTCGGCACCGATGTTCCTGTTACGGGCGTAGGCTTTACACCCAAGGCCATCATCTTTTGGTGGACCGGTCGAACAGAAGCAGTATTCGCGAGTGGCAGTGCAACCATTCGACACGGGCTCGGCTTTGCTACCTCTTCCACTTCCTTTCGCGCGGTTGCAGCATACGACGCGGATGCCGTCGGAACTGCTTCCGCCGCTTCTGGTCATCGATCTGATGCTTGCATCTTACAAGTAGATGACGTCTCGGGAACAACTCCAACAGCTATTGGTTGGGCAGACCTTCTCTCAATGGATGCAGATGGATTTACCATTGAGATACGCGATGCGTTCACAGTAAATCTACGTGTTCATTATCTTGCACTTGGCGGTGCGGATATTAATGCTGAGATTGTAGACTTCGTTCCCACGGGTGTTGCTGGTTCTAATCAAACCGTTAACACGGTCTCTGTCATTCCTAAGTTCGTTCTTTTCGCCAATACTCGTATAACGACTGCACCACCTGCTGTTGCAGGCAACAGTTACATGTCGTTGAGCATGGCTACTGCCGCTGGAGCCTATCAATGGTCCGGTGGTGAAGGTGACGCAAGCGGCACTGGTGTATCCCTTTCAGGCGCATGGATGGGAGAGTGCGCTGGTTCGCGTAGCACCCTAACGACGGCCGGTTCCAACGTGATGGAAAACCGCGCAACGATATCGTTTAACCCTTCGCCTGCTGGCTTTACTCTTAACTGGACTGAGCGCGCAGCCGCACCGCGTATGTTTGCGCTGGTGCTTGGCGGTCCATTTAATGTGCATGTCGGCAATACGAATACAAGAACCAGTATCGGTAGCATCGTTGAGTCCGAACCATTTTTCACCCCCAAGGGATTGCTGCTCTTTTCACACGGTAAGGCGGCAAATGCACCTGACGCACTTTCAAACAATGAAATACTCTGCATCGGCGCGACAGATGGAACGACGCAGCTTCAACAACAGTACGGTTCCCTTCAGGGGAATACGACGATGTTCTGCAATACTGCCATCGCCTTCGATGAGATACTTCAGATCAACAGTCCATCGACAGATGCAATCGTCGGTGAGGCTTCATTCACCTCTTTCGATGCACTCGGATTCACGCTTCAACAAACGGACGCTGACACCGTAGCATCACTAGTTGGTTATGTCGCGTTCGGTGACGCGCCAATCGTCGGTTATACGCTGACCGCAGAGGCAGGTGTTTTAGACATTCTCGGCAGCGATGCGGGCGTCTTTCAGAATCACGCGCTGACCGCACAGACCGGAACGCTCGATATCACAGGCACAGATGTCCTGATGAGCCGGGGGTTCGGTTTGACCGCCCAGGCAGGCTCCATGCTCTTGACGGGCATAGACGGAGGGCTCGCTGTGGCTCGGTTCCTGACGGCGCAGTCCGGGGCGGCAGGGCTTACTGGCACCCCTGCCAGCCTGCTCGTGGGACGGCCGTTTACGGCTTCCCCTGGGACCGTTCCCTTTACAGGCATCAGTGCCGATCTTCGTGCGACGAAGCTCTTAAGCGCGCAGGCAGGTGTGCTTGATGTGACCGGGATTGCAGCAAGCTTACTTGCGGCACGACCACTCGTCGCGCAGGTTGGATCGATTGCACTTACTGGAGTTGATGCGTCTCTCATTTACACGCCGTTAGGCCCGGCTGCTTTTGTTCTTGACGCTAGTGCTGGCGTTGTTGCAATCGTAGGCGTCGATGCTGTGCTTCGTGCAGGTTGGAGACTTGTTGCGAATTCCGCAGCCATGCCGGTTGATGGAATATCAGCGACGTTACGTCGAACGTATGCTGTAGATGCGCAGCCAGTCTCGATAGACATTGTAGGTGTCTCTCTGAACTTGATGCGCGGTTCATGGCTTGACGCACAGCCTGAAGCAGTTTCAATCTCGCATGTTGATGCATCTTTTGACCTTAATCGTTACATTGAAGCGCAGCTTGAAGCTATTCCGATCGATGGCACGAATGCAATGCTTTTTGCAGGTCTGCCAAGCTTCATCGCCGAGCCAGGTGAAGTTCCTATCGTTGGCGTTAGCGCGGACTTCCTCACTTCTGTAACATTGTTCGCTGATGCAGGTGAGACGCCAATCATTGGTCTGCCTGCGACGATGTCGATTTACGAACTGCAATTTTACAATCTGTTGATGCAGTCTGGAGCGATACCGATCAATGCGATGATCGCTTCACTTCAATATAGTCGTTATCTTTCCGCGAATGCAGGTGAGATTTCAATTGTTGGCAGTGACGTTAATTTCTACCAGAAGTTCCTTCTGTCGGCGCAATCGGCCCACGTTCCTATCATCAGTAGTTTCGCTCAGTTGATCGGAGTCGAGCCTGGAGCACATAGCACAGACTTGATCGTTATCGAGTTGAAAGACCTTCACCATCACATCGGTGCATGAGCATCTTACTTTTTTTCTATGATCCGGACGCTCCAGAGACACCGGCAGGTGCACCACCGAATGTCGATAAGTATGTGCGTCGTGTGGATAGCTGGGAGCTGTCTTATGCTCTCGGTAGCACAGCGATCTTTAGATGCAAGCTTGTCGATAAACGCACAGACAAAGAAAATGCGTTTCGGCCACCGAACGATTGGCGCGTAGAAGTTCGACAGTCATTTTACCAACCGCTCTTCCGCGGTCGAATCGTTCGCGTTGTCGATGCTCCACTCGGACAACCGAACGTAGGCGTTGCGTATAACATTGACTGCATCGGTGAATCTGAGGTCTTTGAATCCAGACATTTCACTGGAACGTTTGGTGGTGATCCAGTTCCGGTTGAAGTTTCATACTTCACCGTAGCAAGCCCCGTTCAAATCAAGACGCAAGATGCACACGGTCTTACTGCTGGCGATGAAATTACACTAGAGGGTATCAAGCACCCACAGAACGGTTCGTTCTCGCCAGTTAATGGTGAGAAAGTTGTGCTGAGTGTTATTGACCCTTACAACTATACGGTCGATGGCACGCAGCCGCTTGGACACGCATACGGCGGCAGTTCGCGCAAAAAAGTTCGACTGCGCACCATCCTCCAGGCACTCGAAGACCCATACCTTACTGACTACGGATTTAGCCTTGCGCCTGACATTTTGCTCGGGCCGCTGCTCGAGGTGCAGAAGTTCGACAACGCACCGATCAACGATGTTTACCGTCATCTTTCAAAAGTAACCGGGTGGATTCATCGTTATCTTCCGAACCGTGTCGTTGAGTGGTTCGAGCCAAGCACGAAGCTTTCTGTGCTTTCGTTTACGAAAGACAACGTGCTCGGAAATACGGAGTGGACGCAGGCACGAGTCAAGAAGGCCAACACGGTCATCTTGAAGTATGGACAAAATCAACAAGTAAGTGTCACTGAAACTATTATCGGTGATGGCGTTACGCGTGAATGGCCGCTTACACATAAGCCGATCGTCACGCGACCCATTAGTTCGACGTCAACGCGGCTCGCGCTTTCAGTTCCAGAGGGTGACGGTGGAGCGTATGTGTGGCGCCATGTCGGTGTACATGGTTACGATACGCTTTTTGAATTCGTTTATCGCGAAAGCGACAATACCCTCGTACAATTAGCTGTAGCTGCCGGAGTAGCGCAGCCCGTTAAACCAGTTGGTTGGGTTGGCGTTGCGAACATTACGGAGCAGTTACCCGCATCGGTGCGTGAAGTTGACCCGTTGATTGGAACTGATCCAATTCGTGAGAAGCTTGTTGCTGCTCCAGGCATCATCGATCGCAATGCTGCTCGTCAGGTTGCGTTGGCAGAACTGAATGGGTTAACCACGACACCGAAGGAAGCGAAGATTGTTACAGAAGCTGGCTTGACATGGCCAGGTAACTCTGCCAACGTAGACCTTCCGCATATTCTTGCAACGGGCGAATTCCTGTTGATTAGTTTCAGCGCTGTGCAGACTGAAGCCGCACTGCGCTACACTTACAGCGCGATCGAGGGCAATAAATTTACAGCAACGTGGCAAGAACGTATTCGTGGATTGTTTGGAGGTGGAACAGGTAACGGCGGAAGTTCAGTAATTTCTGGCTCGATTGCGTCTTCAAGTGGCGGTGGTGGTGGCGGCACGATGCTCGGCACCGCGAATAAGATTCCTGTTTTTACGAGTCAGACCACACTTGGCGATTCGGTGCTTGAGCAGAGCACGGACGGCACGGTTGTTTCAACTGTGGCTGCCGTTGAAGCTTCTCGCTTTCAGTCGCCTGCCTTCCGAGGCATCACTGCTGGCGCCATCGATGGTGCGTTTGAGAATGCCGCCGGGCAGGCAGTATTCGATGTTCCGACGACGACGCGTAATGCTCGATTCTATGGCGATGTTATCACCGAAGTCGTTACATCAGAGTCGGACTTAACGCTCGGTGCTGTATCGAATTCAATTTACCCAACTGGCAACGCGTTGATGCACTTCGGTGGTCCTACGCGAAGGTGGCTCACTGCGCACATCGTGGAGCTCGCCGTCGAGCAGCTGGTCGCACAGGAGACTATTTCAACGATCGCGGGTAGCCTCATCTTCTCGCCTACGTCGGTTCTCGAGGCAGACCTTCCAGTGGCAGCCACGTCGATCATCGTGAGACACAATGAGTTCGCGGTGAACGATCGCGTGATGATGAAAAACTTCGGCCAGTTCGAAGTGATGATCATTACTGGCGGACCGACAGGAACAGGACCCTACACTTACACAGTAACGCGCAATCATGATGGTTCTGGTGCTAACGATTGGTTCGCTGGAAATGCTGTCGTTAACACCGGCGTTGTAGGCGATGGCTTCATTGATGCTTACTCGAGACGCGGCACAAAGTCTGCCCTCGAAGTTGGACCTACGATCGTTGGCAACGTGCGCACCGCGCTCGGTGCAATGGATTGGGAGACTCGCTGGGCCCTTGGTAACTTGCGCGGTCTTTACAACTACGGCGCAGTGAACATCTATGGTTTCGCAGCGGGCCAGCGCACTGGTGCGTGGGTTGCTGTTGATGCGACTAACGGATACCGTGTGATGTGGAACAACACGGTATTCACGCAAATCAATGCTGGCGTTGCGTCGTTTACCGGCACCGTGAATATAACCGGTGGCAACGGTCTGACAACTGGCACTGCTGCGGCAGACGTGAACGCGAATGCTACTACGATCAGCGGCGGTAAGATTACAGCCAACTCGGTAACGGCTTCACAAATTGCTGCTGGCACCATCACAGCGACACAGATCGCAGGCGGAACTATCACAGGAGACAAGATCGCTGCTGGCACGATCACTGCCGACAAGCTTAGTGTTGGCACACTCTCTGCGATCACTGCGAACATCGGCAACGTAACCGCCGGTAGTATCTCGGGCACTACAATCACTGCTGGTGACGTAACTCTTAACAGCAGCGGCATCAGTATCGCAGCAGGCACTGGAACGAATCAGCAAGTCAAGTGGGCGAACGGCGCGAATCTTTATGGCAATGGTGCATACCTTGGGCTTTGGGGTCCAACCTACATCGCGCTCGATACGCCTGGAGGCTCCGTCGGCTTGACCAATGGTTCATTCTGGCCTGCGACTCAGATCAGTCTTGGTCAGTCTGGTGCGCGCTGGGGCAATCTCTACACGGTTGGTGCGGACATCGACGGTTCAATCCACTGGGGTGGACAAGACTTCCAAGGCGCGGGCATCGGCCGGGTGATGGTTGTTGCAGGCGATGGCGTCGTGCATGCCGTGGATAACGGAGTCTCTGGCTCATTTAGCAGTGGCACGTTTACGTTCGAGAATGGTGTGCTAACGAATCACTCGTGATGGGCAGAGACGCAAAACGAAATCGGAGCTTACGAATGAAGACACGAATACTGAAGTTCGCGTCGGATGAAGAGCGCGAAATGTTTCCCAT
>WUUC01071226.1_pt1 | contig 27619 bp, 10 predicted proteins | sample 6278441 | NCBI WGS metagenome assembly WUUC01 (sample SAMN13675441, study PRJNA597444) | soil metagenome | isolation source: soil | place: USA: Washington | collected 2017-10 | reverse complement strand
GACGTGCGGTGATACAGCACGGGTGGAGCGGGTTGGCCGCAGAGTCGCTCCCCCCTCTCCTTCATGCCGTTGATTATGTCCCGCACGATTGGCTCTTTGCGCGCGCGGCGTGTGTGGTTCATCACGGTGGAGCGGGAACGGCGGCGGCAGTGTTTCGCGCCGGTGTCCCCAACATCTTCGTCCCGCACGCAGGAACGCAGCCGTTGCGCGCGGAACTGGCGGAAGGGCTGGGGGTGGCAGGCCCGAGCATCAGCTACGCGGAGTTGACGGAGCAGCGGTTGGCCGACTCGATCAGGCAGACGTTGGAGTGTGGCGAGTACGCGCGCGCGGCCAGAGCGTTGGGAGAGAAGATCAGGGGCGAGCAGGGAGTGAGTCGAGCGCGGCAGATGATCGAGCGACTGGTGCGCAGCGTCGGGTTGTATGAAGAGGCGTCAGGGGGCGAAGAGGAGCAGGTGCTGGCGGCGCAGGCGACCGAAGAAGAAGAGGAGGGGCGGATGGCGAAGGTGACTCGGCGCAAGTCTTACCAGCACCGCCTCCGCTCGCGGAAGTCGTCCGACTACCCGATGTGAATCTCGCAGGCGATAGGCGACCGGGTTGGACGGAAACCGGGACAGGCGTAAGAGATGAAAGTCTTAACGGAGACATTGCCAGTGGCAGCCGGTGGAACTCCTCTGCGCGAAGACTTTCTAGTGTTCGGCTCGCCGCAGATTCTAGAGGATGAGATTGACGAAATCGTCGCCACGATGAAGAGCGCGTGGCTTGGGACAGGGGCCAGGGTTGCACGGTTTGAGGAGCAGTTTCGTCTCTATAAAGGCTCCGCGCACGCGGTGGCGGTGAGTTCCTGTACGGCCGGATTGCACCTCTCGTGCTTGGTGGCTGGTTTCGGCGCGGGCGACGAGGTGCTCACCAGCCCGATGACGTTCTGTGCGACGGCGAACGCGATTATTCATAGCGGGGCAACCCCGGTTTTCGTTGATTGCGAACGGACGAGTTTCAACATTGATCCGGAGAGCATCGAGCGTAAGATTACTAATAGAACTAAGGGAATCATTCCCATCCACTTCGCCGGCCGCGCCTGCCGTATGGACGACATTATGGAGATAGCTCGCCGTCACAATCTTATGATTATAGAGGACTGCGCGCACGCCATCGAGAGCGAGTATCGGGGCAAAAAGGTCGGGACGTTTGGAGACTTCGCTTCTTTCAGTTTCTATGCCACGAAGAACCTTACGACGGGCGAAGGCGGGATGGTGTTGACCGACAGTGAAGAACGCGCCGATCAATTGAAAATACTGGCGCTCCACGGCATGACGAAAGATGCGTGGCAGCGGTTCAGCGATGATGGCTACAAGCATTACCAGGTGGTTTATCCGGGCTTCAAGTGCAACATGATGGATTTGCAGGCGTCCATCGGGATTCATCAACTGCGCCGCCTGGAGGCTAATTGGCCGCGACGAAAAGAGATTTGGGAACGCTACCAGCAAGCTTTCGCAGACCTTCCGGTTGTCCTTCCCGCGGAGCCGGAAAAGGAGACGCGTCACGCCTATCATCTCTATACGCTCCTGTTGAATCTGGAAAAGCTGCGCGTCGGCAGAGACTACATCCTGAAAGCTCTCATGGAGGAGAACATCGGCGTCGGCGTCCATTACGTGCCGCTCCACGTTCAGCCTTATTATGCACAGACCTATGATTTAAAACCCGATGATTACCCGAATGCCAGGTGGATTGGCGAGCGTACCATCTCACTGCCTTTGTCTCCCAAACTCAGCGACCGTGATATCGAGGACGTGATCAACGCCCTCACCCGTCTGCTCAATTATTACAGCTAACGCGACCCGCCGGATGCTGATTCAAACCTGTCCATGAAGTATATTCTCCAGAGGCTTAAAAGAGAGAGAGGGTATTGTGAACGCCACACTTGAGACAGTTAAACGGGCAGCGACACGCCGTGCATGTGCCTACGCTAGAGACAATCCATGTCGGCTTTCAAGGGCGAGTCAGCCCGCGCATTCTTCAAAGAGTAGAGGTGCATAGCTCACTCGGCACCCTGCACTTCGCTTAACGACTACCGGGAAAGAGATCAAGTCCACCATCAAGCGACGCTTTTGCTCTCTTGCCGGTGGCATCCATGCAGAGATAAAAACATGAGAAACATTTACAGGGTGATCATCGCGTTCGTGCAGAGCCTTCTGGTCTGTGCCTCTTTATATGCCCAGACTCCTGCTCCGACTGCGCCCGACACGAGCATCACGTCGAGCAGCGTCGTCGGCGAAATCACCACGATTACCACCGACCGCAAAGGCGTAGTCGTGAAGACGCTTGCGGGCAATTCCGTGACGGCGACGCTGGAGACGAGCACCACTTACACACGTATTCCGCCGGGTGAAACGGCGCGCAGCAAATTCGTCCGTATCACGGCGGCCGACTTCAACGTGGGCGATCAGGTGTATGTGCGCGGCAAGATGGCCGACGACCGTAAGAGCATCACGGCGCGCGAATTTTACGTCATGAGCAAAACCGAGATCGTGCAGAAGCGCGAGCGCGACCGGCAACGATGGCAGCAGCGCGGTATCGTCGGCATCATCACCGCCCTCGATCCTGAGAAGAAAGAGATTACGCTGGCCTTGCGTCCCGGCCCCAATGCGCCACGGATCATCGTTACCGGAACGGACGCGGTAAGGTTCCTACGTTATGCGCCGGACTCCATCAAGTACGACGACGCACAGCCTAGCGCCTTCGCCGCCATGAACGTCGGCGACCAGCTTCGCGCGCTCGGTGATAGGAGCGCGGATGGGACACGTTTTGCGGCAGAAGAAATCATTACCGGCTCATTCCGAACAGTCGGCGGCACGATCACAGCCCTCAGTTCCGACACGGGTGAGATCAAGCTTACCGACCTGCAAACCAAAGAGGCGTTGACCATCAAAGTCAGCGCGGAGTCCTCTCTGAGACGGATGCCGCCCGACGTAGCCGCCGGTCTGGCGCGAAGTATGCAGGCCGGCGGAGGCGCAGCCCCGGCTGCCAGGACCGGCGCACCGAACGCGGCGGCGGGGACGAGCGGCGGGGACGTAAATTTTCGGGAGATTTTCGAGCGGTTGCCCCCACAGACGATTGCCGAACTTAAGCCGGGCGAGATGATCCTGGTGTTGGCTACGAAGGGGGCGGATGCTTCACACGTCAGGGCGGTTGCGCTCGTCAGCGGCGTCAGCACCCTGCTGCAAGGTGGGCAGGCGAGCCGTAGTTTACAGACCTTACTGACCGGCGGCATGGGGCTGGCCGCGACCTTCGGGCAGTAAGGCCGACTAAATACCTAGCGAGTATGAAGGAGTAATAATCATCAATGAGTTATCTTCCGAATGCATGTGCGCGATGCCTGATCCTTGTGTGCCTCCTGGCCTTTTCCGTTTGTGATGCCTTTGCACAGCAGAGCCGGGCGGTGGCGTTGCGCGGGCAGGTTCTCGACGCCTTCGGGGCGGCCATCGTCGGCGCGACGGTCACGCTGTCGGGCGCGGCAGACTTCGAACGGGCGACCGTAACCAACGGCGAGGGCGTCTATGTCTTCAACGGCTTGCCCGCCGGGCGCTACATTGTGCGTGCTACGGCGCAGGGCTTCGCGCCTTTTGAAAATGGCGCCGTTGACCTCGCCGCCGGGCAGACGAAGGTGCTCGACATCAAGCTGGAAGTGACGCTGGAGGCGCAGGATGTGACGGTGGATTCAGAACCGCCCGTCAGCACCGATTCGGAAAATAACGCCGACGCAATCAGGTTGCGCGGCAGAGATTTGGACATTTTGCCGGACAATCCCGATGAATTGGCCGCCGTCCTACAAGTGATGGCCGGAGCCTCTGGAGGGCCGAACGGCGGGCAGATTTATATTGACGGCTTTACGGGCGGGCGGCTGCCGCCGAAAGAGTCCATACGCGAGATACGCGTTACGCAGAACGTCTTCAATGCCGAGTACGACCGTTTCGGCGCCGGGCGCGTGGACATCCTGACCAGACCCGGCACGGGGCAGGTTCATGGCAGCATCGCCTTCAACTTCAACAACGAGTCGCTCAACTCGCGTAACCCGTTTGCGCCATCCCGTACGCCGTTCCAGTCGCGCCTTTTGGGCGGCAGTATCAGTGGCCCGCTGGTAGCCAAGAAGTCTTCCTACTTTCTCGATTTCCAGTGGCGCGATACTGATGCCAATTCCATCATCAACGCCATCGTCCTTGATCCGGGGCTGAACATCACACGCCTGTCGCAGACGGTGCTCCTGCCGCAACGCTTCATCACCATCAGCCCGCGTTTCGACTACCAGTTGAATAAGGACAACACGCTCATCGCGCGTTACAGCTTCACGCGTTCGACCTTCCAGAACGAGGGCGTCGGCGTCTTCTCGCTGCCGGAGCAGGGTTTCAACAGGTCGAACACGGAACAGACCGTGCAGTTGACGGAGACAGCCGTGCTCAGTACACGGCTCATTAACGAAACGCGCTTCCAGTACATTCGCACGCGCGCCGAGCAGACCAGCGACAACTCGCGTCCGGCCATCAACGTGCTCGAAGCCTTTACGTCAGGCCCGTCGCAGGTCGGGCTGGCCTTCAACCGTGCGGACCGCTGGGAACTGCAAAACTATTCCACCTTGATTAAGGGACGGCAAATCCTGCGCTTCGGCGCGCGGCTGCGCGGCACGCACATCAGCGACATCTCACCGCAAAACTTCGGCGGCACGTTCATCTTCGCCGGAGGACTCGCCCCGCGACTGGATTCGGGCGACCGCCCCGTGCTCGATCCGGCGACCGGCAACCCCTTCATCGAACCGATTACGAGCATTGAGCGTTACCGCCGCACGCTTCTGTTTCAAAATTTACCCGCCGCGCAGCGAGTCGCTTTAGGCGCGGTGCCGACGCAATTCACGATCTCTTCAGGGCAGCCGGAAGCTAGTGTCAGGCGGCTCGACGTGGGCTTCTTCTTGCAGGATGAATGGAGGCCGAATCCGCAGTTCACCCTCACGCTCGGCATGCGCTATGAAGCGCAAACCAACATCAGCAGTCCCTTAAATTTTGGTCCTCGCATCTTCTTCGCGTGGGCGCCGGGTAAAGCCAAAGGCGGCGCGGGTGCGGGGCCGCCCAAAACGGTCATTCGCGGCGGGATGGGCGTTTTCTACGACCGCTTCAGCGAGGTCGCGACGCTTCAGGCCAACCGCTTCAACGGAATTAACCAGCAACGCTTCATCCTCACAGACCCCGCCGTTCTCGGCCAGGTGGTCTTCTCGCCGGACGGCAGCGTGACGAACGTGCCGTCAATCAGCAGCGCAGGCTTCACCCAGAGGCAGGTCAGCACGCGCGTGGCGGACGACTTTCAAGCACCCTACAACCTGCTCGCCTCTCTGAACTTCGAGCGGCAGTTGCCGCACAAGTTCACGCTCTTCGGCGTCGTGCTCAGCACTACCTCGCGTCACGCCATCCGCCTGCGCAACGTCAACGCGCCGTTGCCCGGCACCTTTAACCCGGCCGACCCGACAACCGGAGCGCGGCCGTTCGGCAATATCGGCGACATTTATCAGTATGAATCGAGCGGCAACGTTAAGATTCAACAGATGATCGTCGGCTTTCGGAATCAACTGAGCAGATCATTTTCGGCCTTCGGAAATTATGTCTTCACGCGTGCGCGCGGCGATACCGACTGCATCTTCGGCGCGCTCGGCGATTGCTTTCCCGCCAACTCCTACGACCTTAGTTCGGAAAATGGGCGCTCCGGGTTGTACTCGCGTCATACCTTCTTCATGAGCGGAACCTATAACGTCCCGCGCCTCAAGCTGGCGTTCAGCCCGTTCATCGTCGGCACGACGGGACGCCCCTTCAACATCATCACGGGCCGCGACACGAACGGCGACGGACTTTATACGGAGCGGCCTGCTTTCGCCAACGCCGACACCAGACCCGAAGACTTGCGCCGGACTCCCTTCGGAGATTTCGACATCAATCCCGCCCCCGGCCAACCGCTCATCCCGCGCAATCTCGGCGAAGGGCCGAGCATCTTCGCCGTCAACTTGAACGTCAGCCGGACGTTCGACTTCGGCAGGCGGCCCGCTCCGCCCCCCGCAGCCGCGGCCGGGCAGCAGCGGGCAGGTGGCGCGGCGGGCGGGGCGTCCGGAGAGCGGCCATATCACCTGACGCTTTCCGTGCAGGTGCAGAACCTTTTCAATCGCGCCAACCTCGCTCCGGCGGTCGGCAATCTGAGTTCGCCTTTCTTCGGACAGTCCATCGGGACGACCTACGTTTTCGGCCTGGGCAGCCCGGCGGCGGCCAACCGGCGCGTCGAACTCCAAATGCGTTTCAACTTCTGAGACGCTCCATGCGGCAAGGCGGCGCAGTGGAAGGCCGGGCGCACCCTCACGCGTGAAATGATACACGGAAGACTCGCGCCCGTTAGTCGAGTCGAACAAGTTGATCGAAGACTGCCGGAGTCGCGGAATCGTGGCCGGGCGTCTGTTCGGCCAGCAGGGGATTTTCCTCGAAGCCGCCGGAGCCTAACGACACGCGCCGCGCAGGCCGACGCGCCGCGCAGGCTGATCTGATTTGACGTTAAAAGAATTTCGCCCGCATCGTTGTGTCGCGAGCCTCGCGGCATACACCGTCGGACAACTGCACCGGAATTCCTCATCCAGAGTCACATCCTGCCGGACCCTCAGTCTCGGCGGCCTAACACCGTTACTCTGAAAACTTCCGGCTTCAATTCATCAATCCAGCACGCATGAACCTCTCCCATGAGGTTCATACGAGAGATTAGGAGACCTCAGATGTCAGCACATGACGACCATCTAATCCTTGCCTCCGACGGCAGTGCGCAGCAATTCAAAAATATTGATCACCTCGAACTCTACGTCGGCAATGCTCATCAGGCCGCACACTTCTATCGCACCGCCTGTGGCTTCACACCGACCGCCTGCGCCGGACTCGAAACGGGGAGCACCGACCGCACCTCCGTCGTGCTTGAGCAGGGCGACATCCGCCTCGTCCTGACCAACACCTTACACCCGGAAGGCCCTATCGCGGAGCACGTCAGGCTTCACGGCGACAGCATCCGCGACATCGCCTTCACGGTCACGGACGCCGAGCGCGCCTTCCATGACGCGCTCCGGCTCGGCGCGCGCCCCGTCTTGGAGCCGACCGTCTTCGAGGACGACGCCGGGCAGGCCGTGAAGGCGACCATCGGCGTCTACGGCGACACAACGCATTCCTTCATCCAGCGCGACGCCTACACGGGGACTTTCTTCCCCGGCTACAAAAAGATTGACAGACCTCTACCCGCCAACAGCGCTGGACTGACCGGGGTGGACCACATCGCCATCAGCGTCGAGGAGGGCGAGTTGGCGCAATGGATCGAGTTTTATGAGCGGGTGCTCAAATTTCACCTGAGCCATCAGGAAGACATCGAAACTGATCTCAGCGCGATGAATTCCAGCGTCGTTCAGAACAGCACCGGGAGCATCAAGTTCCCGATGATGGAACCCGCCCCCGGCAAACGCAAATCGCAGATTGACGAATATCTCTCGTTTCATCACGGCCCTGGCGCGCAGCACGTGGCCTTGCTCTCCGACGACATCGTCAGCACCGTGCGCGTGCTTCACAAGGGCAGCATCGAGTTTCTGAACACACCTCCCTCCTACTACCAGTTGCTCGAAGAGCGCGTCGGCAGCATTGACGAGAATATCGCGGAGTTGCGCGACCTCAGTATCCTCGTTGACCGCGACCGCTGGGGCTACCTGATGCAGGTCTTTTCGAAACCGATCCAAGGGCGTCCGACCGGCTTCCTCGAAATCATCCAGCGCAAAGGGGCGCGCGGCTTCGGCTCCGGCAATGTCAAGGCGCTCTTCCAGGCGATTGAGCGTGAACAGGAACTGCGTGGAAATCTTTGACGAGCATCGGGACACGCGTGCAGCCTCCCGCGCAAACGAAAGAGGCTGCCCCGGCGGCGGCGTGCAAACGCTCTCTTGCGGCGCATGCGCTGCCCCGGCAGGGTGAACCTCCTCGTTAAGTCATCTCAAGCGGTAACGCACCGATAAAAAAGGAAGAGGTTAAGGAGCATCATGAGCAAGTCGGATATGAAGGACGAGTTGAGCGGTTCGGAGATAGCCATTATTGGTATGTCCTGTCGTTTCCCCGGCGCGAAAGACGTGGACTCTTTCTGGCGGAATCTGCGCGATGGAGTCGAATCAGTCTCTTTTCTGAATGACGACGAACTGGAGTTGTCAAACATAGACCCGGCGACGCTGAGCGATCCCAATTACGTCAAGGCGGCCTCCATCATTGATGATGTAGACCTCTTCGACGCCTCCTTCTTCGGCTTCTCGCCGAGGGAAGCGCAGATCATGGACCCGCAGCAGCGACTGTTTCTGGAATGCTCTTGGGAAGCGTTGGAAAACGCCGGTTACAACACCGAGACTTACGAAGAGATGATCGGCGTCTTCGCCGGCGCCAGAACCAACACTTACCTGTTCAACCTCTTCGCTAATCGCCAGAGCCTTGCTTCGCTCGGGTCTTTTGAAATCGGACTGGGCAACGACCTCGCCTTTCTCAGTTCGCGCCTTTCATACAAGCTGAACCTGCGCGGCCCGAGCTTTTCGGTTCACACCGCCTGCTCGACGGCTCTGGTCGCCGTTCATCTCGCCTGCCAGAGCCTCTTGATTGACGAGTGTCAGGTGGCGCTCGCCGGCGGGGTAGCCATCAACGTCCCACACAAGACCGGCTACCTGTATCAAGCCAACGGCATCTCCTCCCCCGATGGGCACTGCCGACCGTTCGACGCCGACGCACAGGGCACTATATTCGGCAGCGGCGTGGGCCTCGTCGTCCTCAAGCGACTCGAAGACGCCATCGCCCATCGAGACACCATCTATGCCGTCATTAAAGGCTCGGCCATCAACAACGACGGCTCTCCCAAAGCCAGTTTCACAGCGCCGAGCGTGTATGGTCAAACCCAGGTCATCAAGGAGGCGCTCGCCAACAGCGGGGTCGAGGCCGAAACCATCGGGTACGTCGAGGCGCACGGCACGGCCACCCCGCTCGGCGACCCCATCGAAATCAGAGCGCTCACCAAAGCCTACCGCCAGAGCACGAAGGCGCAGCAGTTCTGCGCCGTCGGGTCGGTCAAGAGCAACTTCGGCCACCTCGACGCAGCCGCCGGTGTCGCCGGACTCATCAAGACCGTGCTCGCGCTACGCCACGGGCAACTCCCTCCCACGCTGCACTTTCGTAGCCCCAACCCGCAGATAGACTTCTCTGCCTCGCCCTTCTACGTCAACTCGACGCTGCGCGACTGGCCTGCCGCTCCGTCGCACCCGCGACGAGCGGCTGTCAGTTCCTTCGGCGTCGGCGGCACGAATGCTCATCTCGTGTTGGAAGAAGCGCCCGTCGTCACGGCCACGTCTGCGGCCACGCCCGCCGGTCGGGAGAGTCGCCTGCTGCTGCTGCTGTCGGCGAGGACGGCGACGGCGTTGGAGCGGATGGCGAAGGAGTTGGCCGAGCACCTACTGGCACACCCCGAGCAGGAACTAGCCGACGTAGCCTACACGCTGGCCGTCGGACGGCGCAGGTTCGCGCACCGCCGCGCAGTGGTCTGTCGCAATCGCGACGAGGCGGTCGAAGCCCTGCTCGGGCGATTGCCGAAGCAGGTTGTGAGCGGCGAGGCCGTAGAGGGCGAACGTCAAGTGGTGATGATGTTTCCGGGCGGAGGCGCGCAGTACGCAGGCATGTGCCGTGGCCTCTACGAGACGGAGAGCGAGTTCCGCCTCCACGTAGATGCCTGCGCAGAGTGGCTCGCCCCGCGCCTCGGCTGCGACATCCGCGACCTGCTCTGTGCGCCCGCAGGAGAGTTGAAGGAGGCAGGTGAGCGGCTCAAGTCAACGGGCATCGGGCTGCCGTCGTTGTTCGTCGTCGAGTATGCGCTGGCGCAGTTGCTGATGAAGTGGGGCATCCGTCCGGCGGCCATGATCGGGCACAGCCTGGGCGAATACGTGGCGGCCTGCTTGTCGGGCGTCTTCACGCTGGAGGAAGCGTTGCGCGTGGTGTCGGAGCGGGGACGACTCTTCGAGGAGTTGCCCTCAGGAGCGATGCTCAGTGTGGGGGCGGGAGAGCGAGAGGTGCGCGAAGTCATCGGTGCAGAGGGGCTGGAAGATGAGTTGTCAATCGCAGCGGTCAACGCGCCGGGGCTGTGCGTGGTGTCGGGGGCGGTCGGAGCGGTGGAGCGGATGGGTGCGGCGCTGTCGGAGCAAGAGGTGGAGTACCGGCGGTTGCAGATCAACGTGGCGGCGCACTCGCGGATGGTGGAAGGCATCTTGGAGCGGTTCGGGGAGAGTCTGCGGGGGGTGGAGATGGGTGCGCCGAGCGTGCGCTTCATCTCGAACGTGACGGGGAGTTGGGTGAAGGATGAGGAGGCGCGGAGCGCGCAGTACTGGGTGCGGCACTTGCGGGAGACGGTGCGGTTCGGGGCGGGAGTGGAGGAGTTGTTGAAGGAGGAGGGACGGGTGCTGTTGGAGGTCGGGCCGGGGCAAGGGTTGAGCGCGTTGGTGCGGATGAACGGCGGGTGCGCGAACACGGCGGACGGCGGCACGACGACGAGCGGCGTGGCGACGACGGTGGTGAGCATGGTGCGACAGGCGCAGGAGGAGTGGGTGGAAGATGAAGAGCAGTTGCTGCGCGGGGTGGGGCGGATGTGGGTGGCAGGCGTGGAGGCGGAGTGGGAAGCGGTGTGCGGCGGGGAGGAGCGTGGGCGAGTGGGGCTGCCGTCCTATCCCTTCGAACGCCAACGCTTCTGGATAGATGCCGCGCCTCAAGTAGCGGAGGCCGGGGGGCATCGAGCCGGTCTGGGGAAAAGGCAGAACGTCGCAGAATGGTTCTACGTCCCTTCGTGGAAACCCACGATTATGCCGAGGCTGTTTGACGCGGCGCGTCTGACGGAGCAACAGAGATGCTGGCTGATTCTGGAAGACGACTCGGGTCTTGGGGCTAAAGTTGCCGACCGTTTGGAGCGGGAAAATCTTGACGTGGTGCGTGTCAGAACCGGGCAGCAATTTAGCCGCGATGGCGAGGGTTCATACAGGTTGAATCCGGGTTCGGCGGAAGATTATGAAGCGTTGTTGAGGGAACTCCGGGCGCAGCAGAAATTGCCGGGCGTTTTAGTCCATCTGTGGAGCATTACGACGGAGGAAGAGGCGGAGACAGGAGGTGAGGCTTTCAGAGCGGCGCAGGAGATGGGATTTTATAGTCTGCTCTCGCTGGCGCGCGCGCTGAAGAATCTGGAATGGACTGAGCCGCTCCAACTCTGCATCATCTCGAACAGGCTGCAAGAAGTTGAAAGCAGTGATGCGGCGCAGCCGGAAAAGTCTACGGTGCTGGCCGCGTGCAAGGTCATGCCGCAGGAGTTTGATAACGTCAACAGTCGTTGTCTCGATGTAGTGCTGCCCGCGCCGGGGACGGCGCAGGAGCAGAGGCTGGTGGCACAACTACTGGCCGAGATGGCGATGGAATCTCCCGACATCGTGGTGGCTTACAGAGGCCACCGGCGTTGGGTGCAGAGCTTCGAGCCTGCCCCGCTGGCGGGTGACGAAGAGCCTGTGCGGCCATTGCGGGAGAACGGTGTTTATCTCATCACGGGCGGTCTGGGCGGCGTCGGCCTGCTGCTCGGAGAATACCTCGCACGCACGCACCGGGCGCGACTTGTCCTGCTCGGGCGCTCAAGTTTCCCCGCCAGAGAGGAGTGGGAAACGTGGCTGAACGAGAACGGCGAAGAAGACCCGGTCAGTCGCCGGATGCGCAAGCTCCTGGCAATGGAAGCGGCGGGCGCGGAGCTACTCATCGTCAGCGCGGACGTGGCGGACGAAGAGCAGATGCGCGCAGTGTTCGATAGAACATTTGAAAAGTATGGTGCGTTGCACGGCGTCCTGCACGCGGCAGGCGTGACGAGCGGGGCATCGGTCTTCAACCTGATGACGGAGATCACGCCCGCCGACGCGGAAGAACAGTTTCAACCGAAAGCCTACGGGCTTTATGTGCTGGAAAAGATGTTGCGCGGAAGGGATGTAGATTTCTGTCTGCTCTTTTCTTCCAATGCGGCGGTGCTCGGCGGTCTGGGATTCGCCGCTTACTGCGCCTCGAATCTCTTCATGGATGCTTTCGCCTCGGCGCGTAGTAAGAACGAAGGGTCGGTCTGGATTAGTGCGAACTGGGATGCCTGGCCGGAAGAGACGAAGAAGTACACAGGCTTTCAGACGAGCATGGATCAGTACACGATGACGCCCGAAGAGAGCGTGGAGGCATTCCGGCGCGCCGCTTCCATGGCTCCGCCGGGGCAAGTGGCGGTTTCAACGGGCGACCTCCAGGCCAAGATCAACATGTGGCTCGGAAGCAACTCGGGAGCGGAGTCAGTGGGCGTGCAAGTCGGCAGCGCATCCGCCGCCGCTCATCCGCGTCCGATCAGCCAGAGCATATACGCGCCTCCGACGAACGAAACCGAACAGACCATCGCCGGTATCTGGCAGCAGATGCTCGGCATCGAGCGCGTCGGTATCAACGACAGCTTCTTTGATCTGGGAGGTCACTCTCTGCTTGCGACCAAGGTCGTCGGGCGATTACGCGAAGCGTTCCGTGTGGACATCCCGCTCAACGAGTTTTTCAAATCGCCGACGGTCGTGGGGCTGGCGCGGGTGGTTGCCGGTGCGCAGGCCGGGCGGGCGGAGCAGGAGCAATTGGAGATTCTACAGGCCATCACGCAACTCTCCGAGGATGAACTGGATGTAGAACTCCAGAAGAGGCTCAGCGCGCCGTAGGGCGTGCACATCCGAAGACTTCAAGGCGGCGGGAGTTTCTCACCCGGAGGCGTTTGCGGCGCGGGAATCGGGAAGCGTGCGATGCGTGATATTTCGAAGTACATCGAGAACCTTTCTCCGAAGCAGAGGGCGCTCTTCGAACTGCTCCGCAAAGAGCAGGCGCAGGAAGAGCGGGTAGCCGCCTTCAAACCGACCATCCCGCGCGCGGGCGCAGCCGAATGGTACCCGCTCTCTTTCGCGCAGCAGCGTCTCTGGTTTCTCGATCAACTTGAGCCGGACAATTCCTTCTACAGCATCCCTCTGGCCGTGCGCCTGCGCGGGACTCTCGACATGGACGCGCTCGAAGGCAGCATTCGTGAAATCACACGCCGCCACGAAGTATTGCGCGCCGCCTTCAACGCCCTGGGCGGGCAACCCGTACAGGTCATTCGTCCCGCAAATGCGGAGCGCCTGCCGCTGGTTAATTTACGACACTTGCCCGAGCAGGAGCGCGAGCAGGAGGCGCGTTCCATCGCCGACGCCGAAGCGCGGCGACCTTTCAATCTGGCGCGTGGGTGGCCCCTGCGAAGCAGCGTGCTGAGGCTCGACGAGCAGGAGCATGTCCTTCTGGTCACGATGCATCACATCGTTTCCGACGGGTGGTCGGTCGGCATCCTGATGAAGGAGATGTCGCTGCTCTACGACGCCTTCTCGCGCGGGATGGCTTCGCCGCTGGCCGACTTGACGATTCAGTACACGGATTATGCCGTCTGGCAGAGGGCGCGTTTGCAAGCCGCAGTGTGGGAAGAACAGTTGGACTACTGGAGAAAGCATTTAGGCGACGCGCCGAAGAAACTTGAGTTGCCGGTGCGCTCCCCGACGGCGCAGACGTTCCGCGCGGGGCGCGGCTACGTCGAATGGCCGAAGGCCGTTGCGGAGAAACTCAAGTCTCTCAGCCAGCGCGAGGGCGCGACGCTGTTCATGACCCTGCTGGCCGCCTTCCAGACCTTACTGCACCGCTATTCCGGGCAGGACGACATCATCGTCGGCACACCCACCGCCGGACGCAACCATGCTGAACTTGAACCGCTCATCGGCTGTTTCGTCAAGACGCTGGTGATGCGCGCAGACCTGTCGGGCAATCCGACTTTCAGGGAGTTGCTCGGACGCGTGCGAAACACGACGCTCGGGGCTTTCGCCCATCAAGACGTGCCCTTTGAAAAGCTGGTGGAAGAGTTGCAGCCCGAACGCGACGTTCAACGCACGCCGATTTTTCGCGTCTGGTTCGTCTTGCAGAATGCCCCGCTCCCGCCGCTCGAACTTCGCGGCCTGACCATCAGCCCCATCTGGGTCAGCCCCGACACCTCGAAGTTCGACCTCATGTTGTCAATGGAAGAGGAGGCCGACGGGCTGCTCATAGGCATCCTGAGATACAACTCCGATCTCTTCGATGAAGAGACGATTGCGCAAATGCTCAGACATTTCAATGTCCTGCTGGAGAGCGTCGCGGAGCACCCCGAATGGCGTCTGCTCGATATCCCTCTCGTGCGCGAAGCGCAGCGGACACCGGCTGCACAGGCATCGGCCGCCCGGAGCGAGAACGAGACGGAGAGCCAGTTCAACTTCTAAAACCTTTCAGCCCGCGCGCCATCCCTGCGACGCGACTACCAACTGCGAAAGCGCGCTCTGAGAAAGAGAAGCGAGCGGGAATTAGTGGCTTGCGCCGGGTCTTCACCGGGCAACGCGATCATCCGGTCGTCGCATGAGTTCATGTTCTGAGTTCGACTAATCAGGAGGATGAGGGATGGGAAAGATAGGAGCGTACTGCAAAGCATATACGGTTCGGGAGTGTCGCGCTTTTGGCGGGTGGAGCGAGAAGAAGGAGAATGCCAGAACGATTAAAAAGCAGGTTGGCGATCAAGAGATCGAAGAGCCGCGCGAGTTGAGCGATGATGACATCCTCTATCTGCACGAGAACTTCAACATCACCGACGGCATCTTTCTCGAAGAGCACGTGATCTTCGATCAGGTCACGCCCGAATGGATCGAGTTCTGTCAAAACACCCTGCACTTTGCGCCTCCCCCGCAGGAGCCGGAGATGGCTGGCAGTAGTTGAGCGCGAGCCGAGAAACCTGTCGAGGCGTTCACGACTGTCGTTTGAAATTAGTCGCGCCCGGCTGAAAGAAATTTTCAAGGCTGAAGGAGAGAAGTGATGGCAGAGACAAACGGGTACAGGCTCGGGACTCATACCGTGGCCGAAGTTCTCGTCAACAGGTGGACGGCGTGGTCGCATCTCATCCCGCCGATCCCGTACAGCCTCCACCTCGCGAACTATCAGGTGAAACTTCTGCGCTCTTACCTGCAAGACCCGGAGGTACACGTCAAGACCTGTCGCAATCCGAGGCTGCGCAGCGGACCTTTTGTGGACCTTGCCCCGGAGCGCATCGAGGAGGTCAAGGCGTTTCTGGCCGAAACAGAGAACGGCCAGAGAGAGAACTTCAAGCTCGCCAGAGACTTCATCAATTTTCATAATTACCTCGTCAAGGAGGCGCACGGGCAGAGCCTCGACGCTTACTACGATAAAATGCCCGGCACGCTGCGCGGCTATGTCGAACTCGTCTACGACTATTACAACAGGCCGACCGTCCGCGTCATCGAAAGCCTGCTCTACGAGAGTCCTTATTATCAGAAGGGGCTCCAATCGCTGCGCATCTTTCAGGAGACGCAGGACGACAGCCGCCCCTTCTTCATGAGTACGCCGCGCCTGCCCGAGGCCGAACAGCTCGAATGGGACGTGCCCTTCGACGATGCTCGCGTGGATGAACTGTTCCGGCTCGACTGCTCGCCGCGCCCGCTCGGCTACGTGCGCGAACTGCTCGGCTTGAGCATCGGCGACGCCTCGCCCCTGTTGTCGCTCCTGACCGACAGCCCGCCGCGTGTGCCGGAGAAGTGGGACGGCGACGGGATCAGGATTCGTTATTTCGGTCACGCGTGTGTGTTGATCGAGTGGAAGGGCGTTTCGATTTTGACCGACCCCTATGTCGGCGTCGCTCCGACGGGCGGCGGCGTCGAACGCTTCTCATATTCCGACCTGCCCGCCACTATTGACTACGTTCTCATCACGCACAATCATCACGACCACTTTTGCATCGAGCCGCTGTTGCGGCTGCGCCACAGGATCGGCTGCCTTGTCGTCCCCCACTCTTCAGGCATCCTCTACGGCGACCCTTCGTTGAAACTGCTGGCGCGCAAAATAGGTTTCAAGAACGTGGTCGAGATGGAGTCGCTTGAGTCCATCCCGATCCCCGACGGAGAGATCATCGCCGCCCCATTCCTCGGCGAACACGCCGACTTAGCTCATGCCAAGAGCGCTTACATCGTGCGCGCGGGGCAGACGCGCATCCTCTTTTCCGCCGATTCCGACTGTCTGGATAAACGCATTTACGAGCACCTGCGGGAAGTCGTCGGGCCGATCCACACTTTGTTCACCGGGATGGAATGCGTCGGTGCGCCCCTGTCCTGGAGTTGCGGACCGTTCTTCCCCATCAAACCGGACTTCGACCAGGAGCAGACGCGTAGGTACAAAGGCTGCGACTCGACCCGCGCCCTATCCATCATGGAGGCCATCGGCGCGCGGCGCGTCTACGTCTACGCGATGGGGCTTGAGCCGTGGCTCGAATATCTGCTCGGGCTGGCGCTCTCGGAGCAGTCGCCGCAGATTATAGAGGCGGGCAGACTGCTAGACGTGATACGCGGGCGAGGACTCGAAGCCAAGCTGCTTTTTGGTCAGGACGAAATCCACCTCGATACCGGCGCAGCCGGCAAGTCTGCGAGCGGCAAACCTGCGGGCGACCGAGAGGCCGCGCCCGCCCACGTCTCAGGAATATCTGACGAAAGCGAAGACCAATTTATCTTTGATTAATCACGCCTCGCCGAGCAGGCCATGATGAACCAAAATTCCTCAATTCAGATTTTCGACACCGCGCTGAAACAGCAGTCGGACTACTGGCTCAAGAAGCTTGAGGGTCGCGTCGTCGGCTCGAACATCAAGCTGGACTACGAGCGTCCGGCAAACTACGAGGCGGAACTTGACGCTCTCAGGATAGAACTGCCCGCCGAAGCCTACGCACGTTTGCGCCGGCTCACCAACGATTCCGCCCTGCTCCTCTATACGACTCTGCTCGCCGTGCTGGAGGTCTGCCTTTACAGGCACACGGGAAATGAGAGGGTCGTGGTCGGCAGTCCGGTCAAGCGGAAGGAGGACGGGAGCGCCCCGGCCAGCGGTGCGGTGGTTATCGTGGAAGAGATTGACGGGGAGGCTTCTTTTCGTGATTTGCTGTTGAAGGTGCGCCAAAATCTCGTCGAAGCATATGCCAATCAGGACTATCCCTTCGAGCGCGTCTTACGCGACCTCGGAGTCGAAGACTCTGAGAACAGATGCCCGTTATTTAACATCGTGCTCGCGCTCCAAAACTTTCACGGCGAACTGCCGCCGCTCAAGCACGACATCACGATCTCTTTCTTGAGCACGACAGACTCGCTGCGCGCCACGGTGACATATAATCGCCGCCTGTTTCGCCGCGACAGCGTGGAACGCTTCGTCGGTCATTATCTGAACGTGTTGCAGGTGGCCGTGGGTCAAACCGGCATCACGATTCGGGAACTCGAATTGATGGATGCGTCCGAGCGGCGGCAGGTGCTCGTCGAGTGGAACCGGACGCAGCAGGGTTCATGGCCTCATCCCAACATCCATCAAGTCATCGAGGCGCAGGCCGCCATCACGCCTCACGCGCAGGCCGTCGTCGGCGAACAAGGACACCTGACCTACGGCGAGTTGAACGCGCGCGCCAATCAACTGGCGCACTATCTGCGCCGGCTGGGCGTCTGCGCGGAGACGCGCGTCGGACTCTGCGTCGAGCGTTCGACGCAGACGCTCGTGGGCATTCTCGGCATTTTGAAAGCGGGCGCGGCCTACGTGCCGCTGGACGCGTCGTACCCGTCGGCCCGACTCGCCCTGATATTGGAGGATGCGGGCGCGCTCGTGCTGTTGACGCAAAAGCGGCTGGTCGAGAGATTCCCGCAGGGCAGCAGCCGTGTGGTCTGTCTTGATGCTGACTGGGAGGCTATCGGGCGTGAGAGCGCCGCCAACCCTGAGACGGTGGCGCGGGCGGATAACCTCGCCTATATCATCTATACCTCGGGTACGACCGGGCAACCCAAGGGTGTAATGATCACACATCGAAATGTGATCCACCTGACCTGCGCACGCTTCGCTTACCACTCGGAACCGGTCACGGCCTTCATGCTGGTTTCGCCTGTGACCTTCGACGCTTCGGTGGCGGGAATCTTCTGGACTCTATGTCAGGGTGGGACGCTCGTGCTCCCACACGAAAATCTCCAGCAACACATCCCGCAGGTGGTGGCCGCCATGTCGCGCCAGCGCGTCTCTCATATCATCTGCACGCCCTCGCTCTATCAAACTCTGCTGGAATTGGGCGGCGAGGAAAAGCTCGCTTCGCTTCGGGTCGTGGTCGTCGCGGGGGAATCGTGCCCGCAGAAGTTAGTCACGCGCCACTACGAGATGCTGCCGCACGCGGCGCTCTTTAACGAATACGGTCCAACCGAGAATACCGTCTGGAGCACCGTTTACGAATGCGCGAGCGACACTCCCCCGGTGTTGACGCCAATCGGGCGACCGATTGCCAATACGCAAGCCTACATCCTTGACGAAGAACTGAAGCCCGTGCCCGTGGGCGTTGCGGGCGAGCTTTACGTCGGCGGTGCGGGGCTGGCGCGCGGCTACCTGAACCTTTCGGCGCACACCGCCGAAAGGTTCATCCCGCACCCTTACGCCGAGGGCGAAGGCGCGCGTCTCTACCGCACGGGCGATCTCGCGCGCTTCCTGCACGACGGGAACATTGAGTTTCTTGGCCGCGCCGACAATCAGGTCAAGGTGCGCGGCTTTCGTGTGGAGGCCGAGGAGATCGAGGCCGCACTGTTGGAGCACCCGTTCGTGCGTGAAGCCGCCGTCGTCGCCAGAGACGACGGCGCGGGTAGCGTTTCGCTCGCCGCCTACGTCGTGCCGGTTGCCCAACAGCCGCTCAAGCAGAGCGAACTCTACTCTTTCCTCGGCGAGAAACTGCCGCCCTTCATGCTGCCCGCGGCCTTCGTGTTCATGGACGAGTTGCCGCGCTCGGCACACGGCAAGGTCGTGCGTCAGGCGCTGCCCGCGCCGGAGCAGGCCAAACAGTCTGCGAAGGAATTAACGGGCGCGGCGGCGACGCGCACGCCGGTGGAAGAGATCGTCGCCGGCATCTTCGGCGAGTTGTTGCAGGTCGAAGTGGCGAGCGCAGACGACGATTTCTTCAAGCTGGGCGGGCATTCGCTGCTGGCGACGCAGTTGGCGTCTCGCCTGCGTGAGGCGTTCGGGATCGAGATACCGCTCGGCACAGTGTTCGAGTCGCCGTCGTTGAGCGGGATTGCGGCGACCGTCGAGACGACCATGCTGGAGGCGCGGGGGCTGGAGGCGCCGCCGTTGGAAGCCGCCCCGCGCGTAGGCCGTCTCCCGCTCTCCTTCGCGCAACAGAGGCTCTGGTTACTGGATCAACTGGAACCCGGCAACCCCTTCTATAACGTCCCGGCGGCCTTGCGCCTCAAGGGCGAACTTGACCTTGCCGCGCTCGAACACAGTCTCAATGCAGTTCTCCGGCGACACGAAGCGTTGCGGACGTTTTTCACCGCCACCGACGGCACCCCGGAGCAGTGCGTGCATCCGGCCTGGCATTACCGCGTGCCGTTAATTGACCTGCAAGACATCCCCCGAACACGACAGGAGATCGAGGTGGCGCGGCTCGTGGCCGAAGAAGCCTATTCTCCATTCGACCTCTCGCAGGCTCCGCTCCTGCGCGTCACCCTGTTGCGACTAAGCGGGCAGGAGCACATCCTCCTCCTGACCATGCACCACATCGTCAGCGACGGCTGGTCAATGGGAGTGCTCATCCGTGAACTCACCACACTCTACGAGGCGTACTGTCAGGGCAGACCCGCGCCGCTCAAGGAACTGCCTTTGCAATATGCTGACTACACCCTCTGGCAACGCCGATGGCTACAGGGTGAAGTCTTGGAAAAACAGCTTTCCTACTGGAGACATCAACTCTCGGGAGCACCTCCCGTGCTGGAACTGCCGTTGGCGCGCCCCAGACCGGCAGTTCAGAGTTTTCGCGGCGCCAAGCGTGCGATGACGTTGCCCGCGGAGTTGAGCGGCCAACTCAAAGCGTTGAGCCGCGAAGAGGGCGCGACGCTGTTCATGACTTTGCTGGCTGCCTTCCAGATCATGCTCTCGCGCACCACCGGACATGAAGACATCGTCATCGGCACCGACGTGGCGAACCGCACGCGCATAGAGATAGAGCCGCTCATAGGGTTCTTCGTCAACACTCTGGCGCTCCGCACCAGGTTGGCGGGCAACCCGCGTTTTCGTGAAGTGCTGCGACAGGTAAGGGATGTCGCGCTGGGCGCTTACATGCATCAGGATGTGCCCTTCGAGATGATCGTCAATGAATTGCAGCCGGAGCGGAGCTTGAGCTACAACCCGGTTATTCAAGCGTTACTCGTCGTCCAGAATGCCCCTGCCGCTGCGCTCGAACTTCCGGGTCTGGGGTTATCACTGATTGAAACCAGCAACGAAACCTCGAAGTTTGACGTGGCGCTTTTCCTGACCGAGACGAAGCAGGGCATTAGCGGCAGTTGGGTGTACAACACAGACCTGCTGGACGCCGCCGCCGTCGCGAAAATATCGGGCTACTATGAAACGCTGCTGGGCAGCATCGTCGCACAGCCCGACGCGCGCATCAGCGCCCTTGAAATACTGACCGAAGCGGAAAGGAAGCAACGTGATGCGGCGCAGAAAGAACGCCAGTCGTCGAAGCTCCGTCGCTTCAAGAAGATCGTGCCGCAGGCAGTGAACCTGAGCGAAGTGAGCTCGATCAAAATCGGCCAGCTACAAAACGGCGGCACGCTCCCTCTGTTGGTCGAGCCGGATTTCGAGGACGCCGACCTGGTTGATTGGGCCGGGGCTAACCGCCCCTTCATCGAGTCGCAACTCTTAAAGCACGGCGCGATACTTTTCCGTGGATTCGACGTGCGCTCCGTCGTCGCCTTCGAACAGGCGGCGCAAGTCATGTCTTCAAGGCTGTTCGGTGAGTATGGCGATCTGCCGCGCGAAAGCTTGAGCCGGAACATCTACGGTTCAACTCCTTATCCAGCCGACCAGCCGATCCTCTTCCACAACGAAAGCTCGCACCTGCACCGCTGGCCTATGAAAATCTGGTTCTACTGCGTCAGGGTGGCGGAGGAAGGGGGAGAAACTCCCGTCGTGGATTGTCGCCGGGTCTACTCCTCGCTCGACCCCGCGTTGAGGGATCGCTTCGAGCGAAAGAAGCTGATGTACGTGCGCAATTACACGGGCGAGCTGGATGTCAGTTGGCAGGACTTCTTCCGCGTCTCGGACAGGGCGGCGGTCGAAGAGTACTGCCGTCAGGCCGGGGTGCAATGCGAGTGGAAGAACGGCTCTCAGCTACGCACACGACAAGTCGGCCCGGCCATCGTCAGCCACCCGCAGACAGGTGAAAGAGTCTTCTTCAATCAATTGCAATTGCATCATGTTTCGTGTCTCGACCCGCTGACGCGCCGCTCGCTGCTGGCGATGCTGCGTGAAGAGGACTTGCCGCGCAACGTCTATTACGGGGACGGCACGCCCATCGAGGAATCGGTCGTCGAAGAGGTAGTGGCAACCTACCGGCAGTTGGCCGTCAGTTTCCGTTGGCAGAGGGGCGACATTCTGCTGTTGAATAATATGTTGGTCGCGCACGGTCGGAACCCGTTCAAAGGCGAGCGCAAGATCGTGGTGGCGATGGGCGAAATGGTTAATCAGGAAGAGGTCATGCGGGCCAGGGCCGGAGGGAGAGAGTAGGGACATGGAAAAACATCCCACCGCCGGGTTCAGGCTTTCGCCGCAGCAGAAGCGCGTCTACATGTTGCAGCAGGGCGATCATTCTCAAGTGTATCGAGCGCAGTGTGCCGTGCTGATCGAAGGTGCGCTCGACGTAGAAGCGTTGAGAGAGGCTGTTAACTGCGTTGTCAGCCGACATGAAATCCTGCGCACAGTCTTTCACCGTCAACCGGGGATGAGAACACCGCTTCAAATTATAGAGGGGGCTGGCCGGGCGGCGTGGGAGCGAGTTGAGCTTGACGAGACGGAGCGGAACGACGCGGAGGAACTCGTGGCGAAATCGTTCGCGCGGGATAAGGAGTATGCCTTCGACCTGGAACGCGGCCCCATGATCCATGTCCTGCTGGCGGAGTTGAAAACGGAGAGGCATCTGCTGGTGCTCGGGGTCCCCTCGCTCTGCGCGGACGCCAGAACGTTGAGGAACGTGGTAAAGGAGATCGGTAGATGCTACGCGGCGTGCAAAGCGGGCGAATCGCTCCCGGACGAGCCGGTACAGTACCTACAGTATTCCGAATGGCAACATAACCTTCTGGCGGACGAAGACGCGCAACCGGGAATGGCATACTGGCGCAAGCGCCTGTCTCAACTGACTCCGGGCGTCAAGCTGCCCACAGAGATCGAGCCGGGGAACGGGCGGGATTTCGCCCCGGCCTCGCTGCTCCTTAAGTTCAGCCCTCAACTGTCGGAGCGTATCGAGGAGGTGTCAGTTCGCCACAGTACTTCGACGGCCGTCTTTCTGCTGGCCTGCTGGCAGATTTTGCTATGGCGTTTAACCGGACAGTCGGCTCCGTCCGTCGGCATCCTATTGGACGAACGCGGGTACGAGGAGTTGAACGATGCGATGGGGCTGTTCGCACGGTCGTTGCCGGTCGCGTGCTACTTCGACGGCAACTTTCTCTTCTCCGAGGTGCTGAGTCGGCTACAGGAAATCATGGTCGAGGCCGGAGAGTGGCAGGAGTATTACACGCCGGACCTTGTCGAACCTTCGGCGGATGGAAGCGACCGCCCTGCCTTCGGCTTCGAGTATCGGGAGGAGCACGCCCGGCAACTGCAAGTAGAGAATCTAACATTTTCGATCTGCGGGCTTTCCAGTTGCACCGAACCTTTCAAGGTGAAGCTCTCGGCCACGCGCGAGGGTGACTTGCTGAAGATCGAACTTCACTATGATCGCGCGTTGCTTGAGCCGGAGAGCGTCGAGCGTCTGGCTGACCACTTCAGTACGCTCGTCGAAAGCGCGGCGACAAATCCGCATTCAGACATCTGGAGGTTGCAACTGCTGACGGAAGAGGAACGCAGCCGCCTGCTGGTAGAGTGGAATGACACAAGCGTGCGGTACGCGCCGGAGCAAAAGGTTCCAGACCTCTTTGAAGCTCAAGCGAGACAAACGCCTGAAGCCGTCGCCGTCGTCTTTGAAAACGAGCGGCTCACCTATCGTGAATTGAATGCGCGCGCCAACCGTGTGGCCCATCACCTGCAAAGGTCGGGTGTGAAACCGGACGTGCCGGTCGGGCTGTACGTCGAGCGTTCCGTGGAGATGCTGGTGGGATTGCTCGGCATACTCAAGGCGGGCGGCGCGTACCTGCCGCTCGACCCTGCGCTTCCGCAAGACCGTCTCGCCTTCATGCTGGAGGACGCGCGCGCGCCCGTGCTGCTGACCCAGCAGAGCCTGCTGAAGAGTCTGCCCGCGCACTCGCTCGAAGTGCGCTGCCTCGATTCAGATTGGGAGACGTTCGCACGGGAGAGTGACGCGAACGCTGTCAACAGCGCCGGGCGACAAAATCTAGCCTATGTGATCTACACGTCGGGTTCGACAGGTCGGCCAAAGGCGGTGGCGGTCGAACATGCCCAGCTAACAAACTACGTCAACGCAATACTGGAAAAGTTGGCGCTTCCCGGCGGTTCACACTTCGCGCTGGTTTCATCCTTCGCCACCGACCTGGGGCACACGGCTATTTTCCCCTCTTTATGCGGCGGTGGCTGTTTGCACGTCATCTCGCGCGAGCGATTGTCTCAGGCCGATTTAATAGCCTCATATTTTGAGCAGCAACGACCGGATTGTCTGAAGATCGTACCGTCGCACCTGAGCGCCCTTTTGAGTGATTCGCGCGCCCGGCAAATTCTGCCGGGGCGACGGCTGGTGTTGGGGGGCGAAGCGAGCAGTTGGAACTTGGCCGCGAAGGTCAGGGAACTTGCTCCAACCTGCCGGATCATCAATCATTACGGGCCTACCGAAACGACTGTCGGGGTGCTGACGTTCCGGCTCGAAGACGGGGCGGCGCAGCGAACGCACACGCTGCCACTGGGCCGCCCGCTCGCCAACACGCGAATCTACATTCTCGACCCGCAGTTGCAGCCGTTGCCCGTAGGATGTCCGGGCGAACTCTACATTGGCGGGGCGGGCGTGGCGCGCGGGTATCTCAACCATCCGGGAATGACGGCTGAGAAGTTCATCCCCGATCCTTTCGGTGCGGAAGCAGGCCAACGCCTCTACAGGAGCGGAGACTTAGCGCGTTACCTGCCCGACGGTCAGGTCGAGTTTCTAGGACGGGCAGACCGGCAGGTGAAGATTCGCGGCTACCGTGTCGAACCCGCAGAGATCGAGGCGGCGTTGATGGAGCACCCGAAGCTGCGGGAAGTTGCCGTGGTGGCGCGCGACGCCGGTGCCGATAATAAAAGTCTCACCGCGTATGTCGTCCCGGCACAACCGGCAGCGCCTCGCACAGAGGAGTTACAGGATTTTCTCGACGGCATGTTGCCACCTTACATGATACCGTCGGCGTTCGTCCCGATGAAATCCCTGCCGCTGACGCCCGGCGGTAAGCTCGACTACGCCGCGCTGCCGCCGCCGGACAGGGCGGGTTTCGCGGCGGAAGAGAACTACGTCGCACCACGCACGCCGATTGAAGCAGCCGTGGCCGAGGCCATGTGCCAGTTGCTCTCGTTGGAGCGGGTCGGGGTTCACGATAATTTCTTTCAGATAGGTGGGCACTCTCTGCTGGCGACACAGCTTGTCTCTCGCATGCAGGAATCCTTCGGGGTAGAACTCTCGCTGCGCAGCCTCTTCGCCGCGCCGACGGTGGCGGGGCTGGCCGTCGCCGTCGTGCAGGGACGGGTCGAGCAAGTGAGTAACGAGGAGAGCAGCGGATTGTTGACCCAACTCGAACAACTCTCGGAAGAGGATGTTCGTGCCCTTCTCGCCGAAGAATGAGCCGACCCGGCGCGGCTGAACGCCCCCTTATAACCAACCCGCTATGACATCATCCATTTAAGAAAGAACTCTTTATGAGCGACCTCTCCGAGCGCATCGCAAAGCTCTCGCCGGAAAAGCTCGATCTCTTTTCGCAACTGCTGCAAAAGAAGGCAGGAGGCAAAAGAGCTAAAACGTCAATCCCGCGCCGGGACGCGTCGGAAGTGTATCCGCCGCTCTCTTCCTCGCAGCTTCGGCTATGGTTCCTTCACCAGTTGGAGACGGATAGCCCGTTCTATAATTGCGCGATGGCGGTGCGCCTGACCGGCGCGCTGAACCGCACGGCTCTGGAGCGAAGCCTTAATGAGATCGTGCGCCGTCACGAAATACTGCGCACCACGTTTACCACCATTGACGGTCGCCCGGTGCAGGTCATCGCCCCTGCTTTAGAACTCGACATCTCCGTCAGAGACCTTCAGAACACGCTTTCGCCCGAGGAAGAGGCGCGGCGTCTGGCCGATGAAGAAGCGCAGCGGCCGTTCAATTTGAGCCGGGGTCCGCTGCTGCGTGTGATGCTGCTGCTCCTGCGCCCGGACGATTCCATCGTGCTCCTGACCTCGCAGCATATCGTCTTCGATGGGTGGTCGAGGGGCGTGCTCGTGCGCGAAGTGGCCGCCCTCTACGAAGCGTTCTCGACGGGACATGCGTCGCCTCTGCCGGAACTTCCCATACAGTACGCGGACTTCGCCGTCTGGCAGCGCGACTACCTGCAAGGCGAGACGTTGGAGGCGCTGCTCGCCTACTGGAAAGAGCGTCTGAGCGGAAACCTCGCCACCCTCAATCTCCCGACAGACCACCGGCGGTCCGCACTGCAAAATTTCAGAGGCGCGCAACAGACGCGCGTGATAGCGAAGGAAACCGTCGAAGCGCTGCACAGGCTCGGCGCCGAACACGGGGCGACGCTCTTCATGACGACTCTTGCGGCCTGCAAAGCGCTGCTCCACCATTACACCGGGCAGCAAGACATCATCATCGGCGCGCCCATCGCGGGACGCAACCGCAGGGAGATAGAAGGGCTGATCGGGTTTTTCATCAACGTCCTGGTGATGCGCACGAGCGTCAGCGGCGATCTCACCTTCCGGCAGTTGCTCGAACGTGTGCGCGAGGTGGCGATCGGAGCGTATGCACATCAGGAGTTACCCTTCGAGTTGCTGGTCAACGAGCTACACCCCGAGCGCGATCTCAGCCGTAATCCAATCTTTCAGGTCGCCTTTCTGCTTCAGAACGTGCCGCAGGAGACGGCGGCGCTGACGGGCGTTGACCTCGCGCCCGTCGCCGTCGGCATCGAAAAATCTCAGTACGACCTCTACTTCATCCTTGAAGAGACGGAACGCGGCTTGAACGTCGTAGTTGAGTACGACACCGATCTGTTTGAGGCGTCCACCGTCACGCGGATGCTTAGCCACTACGTGACGATCCTGGAAGGCATCGCCGCCGCTCCGGAGACGCGCGTGTCCTGCCTGCCGCTGATGCCGCCCGATGAGCGGAGCCTCATCCTCGACGAGTGGAATAACACCGCGCAGGATTACCCGCGAGACTCCTGCCTCCACGAACTGTTCGAAGAGCAGGCGCGACTGACGCCCGACGCGTTGGCGGTCGTTCACGGCTCTGAGCGGCTGACCTTTGCGGAATTGAACGCGCGAGCCAATCAGGTGGCGCGTCACCTGCGGCTCCTGGGCGTCGAGACCGAAACGAGAGTCGGCATCTGTATGGAGCGTTCGGTGGAGATGATCGTCGGGCTGTTCGGCATCTTCAAGGCCGGAGCGGCCTACGTCGCCTTGGACCCTAACTATCCGAAGCAGCGGCTCGCTTACATGCTCAACGATTCCGGCGCGCCAGTCCTGCTGACTCTGAAACGAATCAGCGCCGGTCTCCCGGAACACCGGGCGCGGGAAGTTTTGCTCGACACGGATTGGCCGGAAATCAGCGGGCAGAGCCGGGAGAACCTGAATCGCTTCACCACGGGCGCGAACCTCGCTTACGTCGTCTACACGAGCGGCTCGACGGGAGAGCCGAAGGGCGTCCTCGGCACACATCGCGGGGCGGTCAACCGCTTCAACTGGATGTGGCGTGAGTATCCCTTTGAGCCGGAGGAAGTCTGTTGCCAGAAGACCTCTCTGAGCTTCGTAGATTCCATCTGGGAAATCTTCGGCCCGCTGCTGCGCGGCGTTCGGTTGGTCATCATCAACGACGATCAGGTCAAGGACGCGCTGTCGTTGGTCGAAGAGATGGAACGCCGGGGCGTTACGAGAATCGTCGTCGTGCCGTCGCTGCTCAACGTCATGCTCGACAACGTTGCGGAGATCGGAGAGAAGTTGAGCGGGCTGAAACTATGTGTGACGAGCGGAGAGGCGATAAGCGCGGAATCCTGGGAGAAGTTTCGCGCGCGCCTGCCCGGGGCAAGGTTGCTCAATCTCTACGGCTCTTCCGAGATCGCAGCCGACGCGACCTACTACGAGATGAGCGAAAAGAGGGAGACGGGCACAGTGCCCATCGGACGACCGATAGCGAACACGCAGGCATACGTGCTGGACGAGGAACTGCGACCCGTGCCTATCGGCGTGCAAGG